>WNFP01001029.1_pt1 | contig 21784 bp, 26 predicted proteins | sample 5400201 | NCBI WGS metagenome assembly WNFP01 (sample SAMN13153355, study PRJNA577476) | soil metagenome | isolation source: 115 cm saprolite under Madrone tree | place: USA:California | collected 2016-06-14
GGCCAATAGGGAACCATCAATTGATAGGTTTTACGCCCATAGACCAGCAGGTCAACCTCTCGCAGGAGCTGCGTATAATGTTCAAGTATGTCGTCCCCACCAATTCCTTTGGTGTGGTCGCAGCAGCCATCCAAGGTAAGGTTGATTGCGTAGATTAGCTTTCTCATTTGATTGTCCTGCCCCCAGGGCAACCCGAAGGGTTGCAAGAAAGTAGCCGGTGGTCGGAGTCCGCGGAGACCACCGGAAAAGTCGTTAGTCAGGACCGCACCCCGAAGGGGTACCAGACGTCACGATAGATACTTCTCGTCAAATTCGACACCCGCCGCGTTGAGAAGCTCTCTCAGTTCATCAACAAAGGGATGTTTACGATGATGCGCCTCTTGCGTGGCAATGTAGCGACGAACTGAGTCGGTCGCCGTGGGGCTTACGGTGAACGCCGCATAACCCTCTTGCCAAGTGAATCTGCGATTAAAATTCTCTTTAGCCCACGTGGACGATTCCTTCTTCAAGTCGCGAAGTACATTCGCAACACAATGCACTGGCCTGAGACTCGCCAGGATATGGACATGATCCTCAACTCCGCCGACAATCTCGGGCACGCCGTTCATGCCTTTAATGATCCCGCCAAGGTAAGCATGAAGACGTGGCTGCCATTCGGGCTTAATGAAGGGTCGCCGCTCTTTGGTCGAGAAGACGATATGATAGTGCAAGCTGAAAAAGGTTGAACCCATAATCTGAAGTCTAGATTACAGGTCAACGTAAAAGATCATTACATCGAAAAATCTGGCACCCCGCCGGGGTGCGACCTAATTAATTTCGTATTCCCGGTGGTCTCCGCGGACTCCGACCACCGCCTACTTTCTTTGCAACCCTTCGGGTTGCTGAGGTGAGTCTTATTGCGCGATTGTTCCCCCTTCGACAACTCCAGCACGTTCGTAATTCATGAGAATAACGCCAGTCGAACCGACAATGCTTTCCGTCACCTTGAACGCCGCCGGGATCGTGCCCTCGGCGAACAGCCTTTTCCCCTCGCCCAAGGTGATCGGATAGATCATCAACCAGAAATTATCGACCAGATCATGCTTCATCAGCGTCTGGAGCAGATTACCGCTTCCCCAAATGTGCAGATCTGGGCCCGGCCCTTGCTTGAGTTCGGCGACTTTTTTCGCAACATCCCCGTTTAGAAACACCGAGGGTTGCCATTCGGAAGAAGTCATGGTGTTCGAGGCGACGTATTTAGTGGCCGTGTTGACGTTGGGCCAAATGTCGCCATGTTGCGGCCAGAACGACGCCCAAATATCGAAAGTTTTGCGCCCCAGTAAAAGGTCGATCGGCATATCCAACATCTTTTTCACGGCCGCCCCGATCGCGTCGTCGTCAAAGGGCGCTGCCCACCCGCCATACGCAAAGCCGTCGCTCGTATCCTCGTCCGGCCCGCCGCCTGCTTGTATGACGCCATCAAGAGTAACGTGTTCAAGTACGATAATTTTTCTCATGACTGAGTTCCTTTCGAGTCCTATCTATTTTCGTTTAATTTACGGGTGTCCCCTGCCTTGCTCAAAAAGGTCACGTCCTGTGAGTCCGAGTCGGATCTATTTTGATTCGTGTTGGTTCGTGTGACTTCGTGGATCGTCCTTGTGTTTCTGGACAAAGGGAACGATCCACGAAGTCACACGAACTGAACACGAATCTCGTTACTGCACCAATCGACTTTTGAGGCAAAGCGCGAATACGGTGGTAGCCACAGCCGCCAGACTATTCCGTTGCTCCCTTAGGGTCCGGGTAGAAAAGCAGCTCGCGCACCTCGCCGGGCACATCGCAGGCGATGGCGCCCTTCTTCGCCCACGCCAGCGCCTCGTCCAGATCGGCAGCTTCCAGTATCCAGAAACCGCCCATGTGCTCCTTGGTCTCGGTGTATGGCCCATCGGTGACGAGCACCGTACCATCAGGCTGCTTCCGCACCGTCTTGGCGTTGCTGGCCGGGGAAATTCCGCACGCAAACTTCCTGGCGCCGGCAGCGATCATTTCGCGGTTAAGCGCGTGGATCTCCTCGATCATCGCTTCGGTTACGGCGGACGGGTCGAAGTCGTCGGGGAGGTAGTTAGCAACCAGATATTGCGGCATGATTTTTTTCTCCTGTAACGGTCCTTATTTTTTGGTCTTTGGGCGGGCCGGTTGCCCTGCCTTCACGATATAGTCGAACGGCTGGACGGAATTCGACAAGTCGTCAAATAAATTTTTTCTTCTTCTTTCGCGCAAGGTAGAAACAACGGCCGGAATGATGCGAAATATACAAAAGACATGCGAATACATAGAAAAGTGAATGCGAACGAGGCTGTCCGGATTCTAGAAGCCGAGTACAGCCGCCACAGCGAGGCCCGGTGATCTCCCGAGGGCTTCCATCGTTTTAGCTCCCTCGGGGGGATGGCTACCGCTCGATGTTTGTTAGGCTCAACCTTCTGACCGCCGTTGTGTTGGTGATTTCGGAATTTGTAATTGTTTCGAGTACGGCTTATATTGGCGATAGCGCGAGGGGCGCACCCAGTCCGCGGAAAGGGCAGTGCCCACCCATCTAAACAAACTGAAGGCAACGAACCTTCTTTCAGCCTGATTCGTGCGGACTCCAGGCATGCAATGAAAGGAGATTCGTATGTCTGACGCACTGCCCTTTCCACATCGTCCCAACGTTGAACAATATAAGAAGCTTGCCAGGGACCTTCAGCGCTCTTGCAGGTCGAGCGGTACGGACGCAATCCGCGACTGGGCCGCGCGCTGGGCAGAAAGGATCGCACGACTACAAGGGCACGAGATCACTGCCGAACTCCAAAGACAGATTAACAACGAAGCGGAACGGATAGAGCACCGTTGGCGCAAGTTCAAGCAGACGAATGAACGCGCTCAGCAGTGCACGCTGGCCGATGCGCAATTCTTTCTCGCGCGTAGTCATAACTTCGCAAGCTGGCCAAATTTTACAAAACACCTTGAAGCGCTGGCACGCGCGAATTCGCCAGTTTCGATGTTCGAAGCGGCGGTGGACGCGATCGTCAGCGGCGACCTGGCAGGGCTCGAGAAACGGCTTTGCGAGAATCCGGAGCTGGCTCTGGCGCGGTCGACGCGTGAACATCGCTCGACGCTGCTCCATTATGTCTCAGCGAACGGCGTCGAGGACTTCCGCCAGAAGTCGTCAAAAAACATTGTCGAGATCACGAAGCTACTGCTGCAGGCGGGCGCAGATGTCAATGCGGAGTCAGATGCATATGGCGGCCGATCGACAACGCTCGGATTGACGGCGACGAGTTGCCATCCAGAGAGAGCCGGCGTACAGCTCCCGCTGATGGAGTTGCTGATCGACCGTGGCGCAATTATTGACGGCCCGGATGGAGGCAGCGCGGTTAATAGCTGCCTGGCTAACGGGCGCGGGGAGGCCGCGGAATTTTTTGCAAAGCGCGGTGCGCGACTGGACCTGGAGGGAGCATCTGGAGTCGGGCGTCTCGATGTCGTCAAAAGTTTCTTTAAAGAGGACGGCACATTAAAATCACCGGCGACGCAGGAACAAATGCAGGATGGATTCGCCTGGGCATGTGAATTCGGTCGCACCAGAGTCGTTGATTTCCTGTTGCAAAGAGGTATGAAGGTGGATGCGAAGCTTAAGCATCACGGAGAGACCGGCCTGCATTGGGGCTCACACGAGGGACACGTGGACACTGTCAAGCTACTACTCGATCGCGGCGCGTCAATCGACGTGAAAGACGAAAGTTACGGTGGAACACCCTTGGGTTGGGCGCTGTACGGTTGGGGCGCCCCGGAGCGCGCACGACGCGGATCCTACTATGAAGTAGTTGCGCTTCTGGTGCGGGCAGGGGCAAAACTTGAGTCGGAGTGGTATGAGGATAATGAAGATCGGCGCCACGTCGCAAAGAGCATTCGGTCCGACCCGCGCATGGTCGCGGCGCTCACGGGCGAGATGCTAAGGGGATTGTCATGAAGCCTTTGCTCTACGCTCTCTGTGTTGTCTTTGGTGTTGTGTTTGCGGGTTGCGGTCTGAGCGCGCAGACGACTGCCTGGCAGCCATCGGGACATACGCAAGCACCGCTCTGGCCTGGCGCAGTGCCTGATGCACAGCCCGTCACGGGACCAGAGAGCTTTGCGACGACGGAAACGAAGGAATTCGTCGCTGGCAGGCCGTGGGTTTATGTGAGCAATGTCACGCGTCCTACGATCACCGTCTATCCGCCAAAGGGAAAAAACACGGGCGCGGCCGTTGTCGTATTCCCCGGCGGGGGCTATCAGATTCTGGCTATTGATTTGGAAGGCACTGAGATTTGTGACTGGTTGACGTCCAGGGGGGTTACCGCGGTGCTGCTAAAATACCGCGTGCCGACCGAGAGAGTCGCTCCGTATATGGAATCGCCGCTGGCATTGCAGGATGCGCAGAGAGCATTGGGGCTTGTGCGCTTTCATGCGGCTGAGTGGCACATTGATCCACACAAGATTGGAGTCATCGGCTTTTCGGCCGGAGGCCATATGGTTGCCGCCGTGAGCACCCATTTTGATAAGGGATCGTATCCGGAGGTAGACGCGGCCGATAAAGAAAGCTCCCGCCCGGATTCTGCGATCGCTGTTTACCCGGGTCATCTCTGGAGTAGTGACCGCAAAGTCTTTGAGTTAAATCCGAATGTTCCGGTCACTAGCCAGACACCGCCGACGTTCCTGCTGCAGGCGGAGGATGACCCGGTGGATCCGGTCAATAACTCCCTCGTTTACTTTGCCGCACTGAAGAAAGCTGGCGTTCCCGTGGAGATGCATTTGTATGCGCAGGGCGGGCATGGCTTTGGGCTGCGGCGCACGAAGTTTCCGATAACCGAGTGGCCTCAGTTGGTGGAGACCTGGCTGCGGACGATCGGAATGATTCCGGAGTGATCCGGATCCGCGGGTAGCGGGGCAAATCTGTGTTGTCGGCCTGAAAAGAAGATTTTGATTTCGGCTATGCATATTGCCGTGCTGCAGATTATTTAAGAACAGGTTCGATGAATACATAGAGGTTGGGCGGCTAACCTTGAACACAACTAATCACTTGAGAGGGCAACACGATATGAGCCTGCGGTTCCCAACTGTCTGTTCCGGCACGTTAACTCTGGTCTTCGCTGTCACTGCTTTTACCGGTTTCTCTTTTGGAGACAAAGCGACAACATTCGACCAGGCAACACTACAAAACCAACTCGTGCAAATAGCTTTCGAGGCCAGGGGGAAAGTCGGAATCGCCGCGATGGTTTTGGAAACCGGCGATACGGTTTCGCTTAACCCTCGCGGACACTTTCCGATGCAGAGCGTCTACAAACTCCCCATTGGCATGGCGCTGATGAAGCAGGTCGATGGCGGAAAGGTAAAGCTCGATCAAAGAGTACCAGTGACGACGGACAACTATGTCGCCAGGGATTCCTACAACCCGGTTCGCGACAAGTATCCGAACGGCGCCGAGCTGACCGTCAACGAGTTGATGGAGTGGATGCTCCTGGCAAGCGACGGCTCGGCTAGCGATGTGCTGATGAAACTGGCCGGCGGACCAGATGCGGTCAACGCTTATCTAAAGGAACTCAAAATTACCGGCATTGTTGTCCTCGACGCTGAGAAGCGGATGGCGCAGGACCACTCGTTGCAGTATCGGAACTGGGCTACGCCTCAGGCAGCGGTGGCCTTGCTGCGCGCATTATATGAGAAGCGCGCAGTATCCGAAGCGAGCCAATCCTTGTTACTGAAACTCATGAGTGAAACATACACCGGGCCGAAACGTCTGAAGGGTCTTCTTCCCGCGGGCGTCGTCCTGGCGCATAAGACTGGATTATCGTGGACTGAAAATGGCATCACGGCGGCGACGAATGATATAGGAATTGTGACTCTCCCGAATGGAAGGCATCTCGCGATTGCGGTGTTCGTCTCGGACTCTCCGGCGGATCAATCAACGCGTGATGAAGTGATCGCGAAAGTCGCAAGAGCCGTTTGGGACAAGTTCGCGGCGAAATGATAGCGAGGGTATTTCTATTGAGGGACCCTGACCCAATTCTAATTTTCTATCCTAAAATCGTCCGCAAGATAATAAAGAGCAACGATGAAACGAGCCTCAACAATCTTCCTTCAGGCACTAATTGCATTTCTCGGCGTAGCTGTTCTTGCCTTGCTGCTTTGGGAACCTCAGGTCGAGGGCAGGAACGTGAACGCCACGCAATTTGAGATCTACTTCAAGGATCCATTCCTGGCGTATATATACCTGGCCTTCGTCCCATTTTTTGTCGGTCTGACCCGGGCATTCAAGATATTAGGGTATGCCCGACGAAACGAAATATTTTCCCAGCCTTCTGTGCGAGCTTTGCGGATCATCAAGTACTGCGCATTAACAACGGCGATCTTTATTCTCGGGGCGGAGGCCTATTTAATGACCTTTATGCGTGATAAGGATGATATTGCCGGTGGAGTCATGATGGGTGCCTTCATTATTTTGGTCTCTGCCATCATCGCCACAGCCGCCGCGGTGTTTCAGCGGATCTTACAAAGCCGTGGAGATTAAATCTGAGAGAACGACCTGACTGTCTAAACGAATATGGCAATCATCATTAACATTGAGGTCATGTTGGCGAAAAGAAAAATGAGCGTTACTTGCGATTCTGCTTATGCTCTCCAACGATTCCAGATCAAAACGATCTCAGAATTCCGAATTGCAAGAATCAGGCCTGACCAGAGCTTTGGGTCTTCGAATGTACAAATACGCGAGAGGGTTGAAACAATGGCCAATGTTTTCATAAGCCACCGTCGCAGCGACATAAAAGAAGCCGAGCGACTGGCCGAAGAAGTTCGCCGAGCCGGTCATCAGGTCTGGTTCGATGAATGGGAAATCAATATAGGAGACTCGATAATTGAGCGAATGAATCAAGGTCTGAGCGGCACCGCATATGTTGTCGTATGTTACTCATCTGCCGGAATTGAAGCGCCATGGATGGGCAGAGAATGGTTGTCAGCTCTAGCGCGACAACTTGATCGTCGTGGCGTGACGATCCTTCCAGTCGTGCTGACGGGCGGTGCGCCGCCCGCTATACTTGCTGATATAAAATACGCTGATCTAACTACCGATTGGTCAGCGGGAATCAAGCTGTTGCTACGTGCCGTTAAGTAGGACAACGCGTTGCCTTTGCGTGAGTGAATCCGTCACACACGTCATAACAATCTGGTTAGTATTATGAGCTATGCCTGTATTCATTAGCTATTCCCATGCCGACGAAGAATTTGTTTCAAGGCTTGCAACACATCTCGTTAAGCACAACACCCACGTTTGGGTCGACACTTGGGAATTAAACGTAGGTGATTCCATAATCACGAAGGTACAAGAGGCAATCCAGTCTGCGAGCGCCCTCCTAGTCGTGCTTTCTGAAGCATCCGTACAGTCGGAATGGTGCAAGAAAGAACTCTCAGCTGGCTTAATGAGAGAGCTCGAGGAGAAGAGAGTGTTAGTTCTACCTGTGCGTTTGGATGATTGCGAAATACCAGTGTTCCTCAAGGAGAAGCTGTACGCTGATTTCCGCACGAATTTCGACGATGGATTGGCAGCCGTAGTCAATTCCATCTCTCGCGTAACAAACGCTAATCAAGGCCGAATTATCGAGCCCAATTTCCACGCAGACTTTGCACTTGATTGGGGTTACAGAGGGAACCTGTTTGAGTTGAATTTTACCGTGGTTGAGCAGGCTGAGAATCAGCCTTTTACACTGCTAACACAAGTACGGATTACCTGTAATAAGATAGCAACTGCGAGATATGAACAATACGTTACATTATCCCTCGATTGGCTCGGGAGGCTAATGCTCACTGAATTCCTTGGTGATATCATCAACAATAGCGATTTGTGGATTATCTTAACTGATCAGTTTCAGAAGGAAAGAAAGGCTAAGGTAGCGGACAAGAAGACCGGGGCAAGTTTAGAAGTTGTCGCTTTATGCCGACGACTTGGCGAGGATACAGGCAAAGACATCGTGGTCAATGTCGGCGAGCGTCTATCTAACATCCGCTCGTTTATGCGAGAAAGAACGCGCAAGCCGAATCAGGAAGAACAGAAGCGGCTGCTGCAACTGATCCAATCACCATTTGGCACCTGAAAGCGAAAGCCGGTTCATTATCCTTTCTAAAATCGATTTCTCGGTCGTACAAGGATGCGGAGCATTAATCTGCAACCTAGCTCCGACGCTCCCGAATCTCGAGAATCGCAGGAATCGAAGGCCCCGACTGCTATCAAGTTTTATTAGAAAGAGTTTTTGAATTAAGCAGGTCCCGAAGCGAAAGTATCAGCGTAGTAAGCCGTATTGCTTTAAGAGTTTGAGTTGTTTTTCCAGCTTATCGGGATCGCTGCTGGAGTCAACGGCGAGATTAACAAGAACATCGGCCGCAGGAAATTCAGCCCTCTTACGGCGTCGTTGCACACTGCCGTCGCTCTCGGCTGGTGAGGCTTCTTCTTCAGCTTCGTGTTCTTGCTCGGTTTCGTCGACTAACTCGTCGGGATCTTCGATGTCCTGGTCATCCTCGGCAGGTGCAGGGAGCGCGGCGATAGTGGCCGCGTTTGTTAGCGCAATGTTCTCCCCATCCATGGCCGCGAGGCCAGCATAAATCGCGCCGTCGATGAAACATGCGACGCACTTGTCGGCGCTATCCGGATGGACCTTCGCCGTAATTACAACCTGCCGTACTCTCGCGCGGCTGACGGTGTCCGGCTGAAGCGTGTCGTATATTTGCTTGAATAACTTCGGGGTAAGAAACGCCCTTTGAACCAAATTACGTCTCTCTTCTGGAACTGCACCTTCGATGTCGCGCGCGAGCTGGGACGCAACGTAACCTTCGCTGGCGTCGCCTTCCATGAGTCCATATTGCTTGAGTGCCGATGCTCGGGTCCCGGCACGCGATGTCTTCGTGTTAAAAACACCGACCCAGATCGTCTGCTCAGGTTGAGGGCCATTGTGAGTCTTGCTCACGAGTTTCTTTCCGTATTCCAACGCCTTCTGAAGGTCGATCTGCGGAAATCTCGTGCCACCTTTGGCGCCGCCTTTCGGCATCTTCTTCTTTTCAGACTTAATTGCTTCTGCCATTAGTTACCACCTTACGAGCCATAATTGATCGAACCAACTTCTCGAGCCCGTCTCCGTAAGACTTCGAGAAGTCGGCGTATAGTTTGTCCTTGATCGTATCCGGCATCTTTGCATCGTCGAGTTTGATCGGGAGGATCGTAACCTTTCGTCGTTCAATCTCTTGCACGATAGCACTGTTGAGTTCTTTCTTAACCCACTCCGAATTCACAGAGTTCTCACTGATGACGATAAGAAAGAAATCGGATTCGGCAAGCCCCTGTGCGATCTTCTCCGGGATGGAATCGCCAACAAGAATGTTCTGCTCATCGATCCACACTTTGACTCCGCTTGCCACGAGGTCCGACGCTAGCTTTCGCACGAACGGTTTGTCCTTAGTACTGTGAGAAATGAAGGCAATGCGTTCGTGTTCATGCTCAGCGTGCCGAATCTCCTTCGCCACTACAGCCTCGTTGACCAAGGCTTCGACGCGAACGTCTAGATCTAGCGCCTTTTCGGAGTTTGCCCATGAGATCAGTGGAGCTATAGCACCTTTGTCATAGTTTGTCTCACCGAGCACTGTGGAGGCCTTTCGCATAGCATCCTCCAAGTTGTTCCCGAGCCCCATGAATTGCCTGATGCTGCGGATGAGCGGATGCTTGAGCATCGCCTCACGCACCACAGCGCGCTTCTCATCTAATGTGCCTCGATGCGGATACGGCTGAGCGAGTACGTATGAATCGTCGTCAGGCGACTGGACAAGTCCAATCAGCCGCGCGTTTTTGAGAATCTTCCCAGCGGTGCGGGAATCGACATTCGCGTATTGCGCGATCTCCTTCGTACCGGGAGAGTCAAGCCAAACAACTGCATCAAGCATTTCAAAGAGAGGGGCGATCTTTACCGCCTCGAAGCGGAGAGTGGGCTTCTTCTTGGGAGTAACGCGTTTTGTGGGCATTTCGCACGTATTATCCACGCACTCATACTGTACGGCAAGGTTGCTCGCTCCACTCGTGGGCAACCCGGGCTTTACGCAATCGTGCGCTCCGCGCACTCCTCAGAAGTAAACAATGTCTGCTCCTTGATGGCATCCACGCGAGCTATCATTTCAATTTCAACTGCCGAATCCACTCTTGCTGGGAATTGCCGCTCTGGTTCCTGTTGGGGATGCATTCACTCTTCGATCCGAATAACGTCGCCAACCTTCATGGACTCCAGCGCGTTCAAAGCTCTAGGAACAAGAGGCTTCAAACGCACATAGCTGTTTTTCTTGGCAGCAAGAATCAGAACGGCAATGCTCAGATCGGCAATGTTCTGTTGATATGGAAGGTTTTGGTCAACGGTGATTAGCACTTCGTAGGCGCCGGATGCAGCCTTCAACAGGTCGCCATTTTCCAGTCCTTTGAATCCTGCATCTTCGACGGTGTGGACCTCGTGGCCGGCCAAGTCGCGCTTGAGATGGCGCGTTACGCACTCGTCAAGCAGCAACTTCACTTTCGAGCAGCCTTTCCTTAGAGAGTTCTAAAATCCCGTTAACCTGTTCGCGGGAGACGGTGGGAAACTGGTCGAGGAACTGATCAATCGTTTCGCCCTCTTCAATGCAGTCGAACAGGTTCCTAATCGGAACCCTGGTGTCGCGAAAGACTGGCGTGCCGCTCATCTTGTTCGGATTCACTTCGATCAAGTTTTGCTGAGTCATTTGTTATTCCCCGCAACTGAGTGAAAGTGGACGACATCAGTCTACCATTTCAATAGAGCGCATATCTATCTTGTCGCAGAAGTGCAAAAGTCATTTTCAGTCCAAGGTCTCGGCGGCGAAAAGGTTGCGAAGCGTGTCCAGTGTGGGAAGCCAAAATTATGTAAATGCTCTGCGCCTGGTCCTCAATATCCGGTGGTGCCCTTATTTGAAATCGAGAGCTCTTCGTTACAGAACCCGGAGCGGTAGCGACGGGATCCTGTCACTCAGCGCCGAACTTTCTTTCAGGTCAGTTGAGTCTTCGATCCCGTCGCTACCGCTCCGGGTTCTGTAATGTTATGTGATCGCCAGATGCATTTGCTCTCAAATTAGGGCGTACGCAATATCCACATCTGCTTCTGATTTATTTCAACTGCCGAATCCGCTCTTGCAGGAATTGCCGCTCTGGTTCCTGTTGGGTCAGGGCCAGAGCTTTCTCATAAGAGGACCGAGCCTCAGCCGTCCTGCCGAGCCTGCGATACATATCTGCACGGGCTGAGTGCGCCAGGTCGTAATTTGCTAATTCGCCGTGTTCCAACACCGCGTCGATCTGCGCCAGACCGGCCTCTGGACCATCGCACATGGCAATTGCCACGGCACGATTGAGCTGTACAACTTGCGAAGGTTGAATTCCCTCTTGAATGCCTCGATAAGTTCTTTTGTCGTCCGAGGTGACAGACGCAGGACTCGGCAATGACGGTGAAAGTCCCTAGCGCAGCCGCGACAGTCGATGAACGCCAACACTACCAGCGACACGTCGTTATTCGTCATAGCCACTCAGATACAGCTTGCCTTCGTAATCGACCAGGCCAAGATTCATTTGCTCAATGAAGCCGCGTCGGCCCAATACATTGCGACGAAATCCTGATCCTCGGCGAATCCGACCAAGCCACTAAACTCAAAAGAAGCGAGCAACAGAGTTACTTCGTGCAGATAAGCCGCGAAGTTGCCGGTTACCGTACCTAAGAGCAGACGCAGACCGCTCTCGATATCGAGTCCCAATTCTTCCCCGACGCTGCGGGCGAAGATGCAATAGGAAGAGCCAGTGTCTACTTTTGCGTCGCAGTCGACTCGCGTATGGCTGACGCTGAGAATAACGGGAATGGTGATGCTCGGTTGACCGGGGTCGTATTCAATCAACTCCGTAAAGGAAAGTTGATGGCTCACGCCCAACCTCCCATCTCTGCTATTTCGTCTGGTTTCGACAAGTAGGTGACGAATGCGCTGGGCTTGCCGGCGGCGAGCGCTTTCTCTCTTGCGGTACGGTAGTTTGGACCAATGGCGAGAAGTTGAGCACCGTCCAGTGCGACGTATTGCCCGCCGTACTCTTCGCGATGAGTCTTCAGCCATTCCATGCGCAGTTGGCGAATTTCATCGTTCCCATTGTTGACGTGCAGGGATTGTGGTTTCTGGGGCGATTGTTCCTGTTTGGCAGGCTGCGCTTCGCCGTTCGAGTCAAGTGTTTCGAGGACGGCGCGTAACCGGCGCTGTTCCTCAACCGGGAGTCTCCTGGCCTCTGCGATTATTTGCTCTAGCGTTGCCATGAACCACCTCGACTCTTACGTAAAACGTGATAACAGAGAAGATTAGTTTACCATCTCAGTACAGGGCATTTCTATCTTGCCTCAGAAGTTCAAAGGTTATTTTCAACTCCACCGTAGGCGCGTAGGAAAAGTTGCGAAGAATGTCCAGTGTGGGGAGCCAAAATTATGTAAATGCTTTGCTGGTCATCTCAATATCCGCGTCGGCTTCTGACGAGTCTCTTTTATTTCAGTCTGACGAATCCGCTCTTGCAGGAAGTGCCGCTCGGGTTCCTGTTGGGTCAGGGTCAGAGCCTTCTCATAAGAGGACCGAGCCTCAGCTGTCCTGCCGAGCCTGCGATACATATTGGCACGGGCTGAATGCGCCAAATAGTAATTTGCCAGTTCGCCATGTTCCAACACCGCGTCGATAAGCGCCAGACCAGCCTCTGGACCATCGCACATTGCATTTGCCACGGCACGATTGAGCTGCCAGCTGTTTCGCGAAATGGAGAAAGATCATGGCAGCAAACTTGGAAGACCAATGATTGATAAAGTGCGAGCGTTGCCCAACAAGCAACAGGAAGCGCTGCGGCTCCTGAATACTCTTGCCAGCGCGCCAGATTCTGAACCTAACGGAGCGGGTGTGGATCGTAGGCCCATTTCGGAGATTGTTGAAGAGGTCAACATGGCGTTACCTGAAGACACTTGGGACGACGTTCCCACCGACGGCTCGATCAGTCTCGATCATCACCTCTACGGAGCGCCGAAGCAGCAGCCGTGAAAGTCGCATTCGTCGACACGCTCTACTTTGTGGCTCTATTCAATCCCAGGGACCAATGGCATGAGAAGCTGAAAATCCTTTCGGCGCAATCGGAGTCGACGCTCACCATAACGCCTCGTGCTATGATGTCGCCGAAGGGGACTCATGGAAATCAAGATGACCATAATATATGAAAAGGCCGATGGGCTGATTCAGGCCTCGGTCGCGGAGCTTCCGGGCGCGATCTCGCTCGGCGCTGATGTCGAGGAGGCGCGGCGAAATCTGGATGAAGCAATCGAGATGGTGCTGGAAGGAAACCGTTTGCTGGCCGAAGATATTGCCAGAGAAAAAATCAGTAGCGAAGAAATCTCCTTCCGCGCCGCATGAAGCAAATCGATTTAGTTCGGCATCTTGAGAGTCAGGGCTGCCAGCTCATGCGCGAAGGAAGACAGCATAGCCTTTACATCAACCGCCAAACCAGGAAATCCGCCGCCGTTCCGCGTCATCGAGAAATTCCCCAAGCGACAGTTCGAAGTATTTGCCGAGCTCTTGGAATTTCGTCACCGTTCTGAAACGTCTCGGCGCGAAATTGAATAGGAGAATCGTTCAGTGGCTTTCAACGTTCAAACTGAAGCGCCGCCACTTAGTGAAGATGCGACCGGTGCTCTGCGTGTCGGCAATTCGCTATCCACATCTGCTTCTGATTTATTTCAACTGCCGGATGCGCTCTTGCAGGAATTGCCGCTCTGGTTCCTGTTGGGTCAGCGCCAGAGCTTTCTCATAAGAGGACCGAGCCTCAGCTGTCCTGCCGAGCCTGCGGTACATATCTGCACGGGCTGAATGCGCCAGGTAATAATTTGCCAATTCGCCCTGCTCCAGCACTGCGTCGATGTGCGTCAGACCGGCCTCTGGACCATCGCGCATTGCAATTGCCACGGCACGATTTAGTTGCACAACCGGCGAAGGGTGAATTCGTAGCAATTGGTCGTACAGCACAACTATCTGCCGCCAGTCGGTCGCAGCGGCCGATTCCGCTCCCGCATGAACGGCCGCGATCGCGGCCTGCAGTGTGTAAGCACCGAAGCGTTGGGACTTCAGGGCTTTCTCCAGCAATGCCAACCCTTCGGCGATCTGTTCCCGGCTCCACAGCGACCGATCCTGGTTCTCAAGCAAAATCAGCTCTCCGGTCGGAGAGGTTCTCGCGGCGCGACGGGATTCCTGCAGCAACATCAGGGAAAGCAGCCCAATAACTTCCGGCCCAATCTCTTCCGAATCTGCGACTTCCGGCTCTGGGACTTCCGGCTCTGGCTGGAGTTCGATCAGCAGACGGCCCAGTCGAATCGCCTCGCCGGTTAGCTCGGCCCGCGTTACCTCCGCTCCCGCCGCAGCCGAATAACCTTCGTTAAAGACGAGATATATAACCTGGAGCACGGCGCCCAGCCGCTCCGGCAATTCCTCGGGCAGCGGCACTTCGTACGGAATCGGTGTCTCGCGGATCTTTGTCTTGGCGCGCACAATGCGCTGCGCCAGCGTACGCGGAGTGATGAGGAAGCCGCGTGCTATCTCCTCGGTTGTCAGCCCGCACACCTCGCGCAAGGTGAGCGCAACGCGCGCTTCCGGCGGGAGAGCTGGATGACAGCAGGTAAAAATCAGACGCAGGCGATCATCTTCAAAGGCATCCTCAAGATGGTCCTCTTCATTGAACTTTGCCTCTGCATTGGATTTTTCGAGCGAACTCAATTGCAGTTCGAGAAATTGGGCGAGCTCATCTTGAGACGCGTCAAATCTTGCCCGTCGACGCAGAGTATCAATGGCTTTGAATCGGGCCGTCGAAATCAACCATGGTCGCGGGTTGCCGGGTACTCCACTCTTCGGCCAAAGGCTCAGGGCAGCGGCAAAGGCTTCGTGCATCGCCTCCTCGGCAAGATCAAAATCACCGAGTAAGCGGATCAGAGTTGCCAGGATTCGTCCCGAATCGCGGCGATAAAGGAAGTCGAGCAATTCGCGTGTCTGCTCATCTATCTGCTCGGGAGAACGCTCGGACATGACTTCGGACATAATGGGGACCGTAGCAAACCACCAATCAGGAATCAATTTGGCAATCGGCGGGGCGATGATTGGTGCAAAGTGCCGGAGGCGCTTTGCCTCAAAAGTCATTGGGGCAGTAACGAAGTTCCGTCTTCAGTTCGTGTGACTTCGTGGATCGTTCCCTTTGCCCAGAAAAACAAGGACGATCCACGAAGTCACACGAACCAACACGAATCAAAATTAGACCCGACTCGAGCGCGGTTGTTTTTTGCCGTTACCAAGCCGATCGCAGCGATAAATCTGACGTCTCAGCAAAAACCTACAATTTGTGGCAAGCACAAGGAAGGTTAAGAGTGGCTTGCGATGGTAATTTCTATTTGTCGAGTTGAGATCGCTATGAAGTGTCGAGTCAGAGTAGTGAAGCGCGAAGATAGGAAAGCTGTGGAGAACTCCCCCCGGGCTGACAACATCACGAGGGGTGAACAAAGCACTCCGGAAAGCGTCGTTAAGAGTTGGATTCGCCCGCGAGGCGTTCAGCTTCGGCCGTTCTCCCCGACCGGGCAAGCGAGAAAGCCAAAACCATTCTTCGGCGTCGATCCAATTTACTCTGAAGTGCCTCGTCCTCGGTTTTGCGCGCTTGGATTGCCCTGCCCGCCTCTGCATTCCGAAGGGCCGAAATAACCAGGATCCAGGAAATGTCCTCCGGGTCCGAAGACAACTTCGCTTCCTGCAGTTGTAAGCGATCCGCGGAATCAAAGTGACCCTGCTGACTTTCAAATTGCGATCGCTCGCGCAAAAACCTAACTCGATTAGGGCCATCCGCTTCGCCGTCGAAGATCCGCTCGACGGCGCCCCGATCATCTTCGATGAATGCCAGTCGCAATCTTTGGAGCCTCAGCTCAAGGCTGTCAAATTTAAGGGCCTCCGCCTGAGCCAGCCAGGACCTCGCGTCATTGAACCTACTAGCGTTGATGTTGAACAAGGCCGCCAACCAAAAATAGAGAGGGCTTGGCTCCAGCCGCGCCGTCTCATCCGCTGCGTCGGCCGCACGCTTGACCTGGCCGAGTTTAGCCAGCGTGTACGCCAGATTATTATGAAAGAATACATCGCGAGGAAAGAGTTCCAGTGATCGAACTAGAACGACGTAGGCCTTGTCGAGTTCGCCAGTCACTTCAACGTAATAGAGATAATCGACATTCAACCTGTCCTTTTCCGTCATTCGGTCGCGCAATTGGTAGGCGCGCGTGTATGAAGCTTTCATGAGGTCGTAATGTCTGAGAGCTCCGTTGGCCACGCCAATCCCTTCGTACGTGAGCGCAAGGTCAGGGTCAAGTTCGATTCCCCTCTGATACAGCGGGAGTGCTGCTTGCGGGTTGCCAGCCAGCAAGAGCTTGGTTCCCTCAGTGCCGATCTGAAGTGCTTCCAGGGAGGCGCTGGTCGCTTTTTCCAGAGGCTGATTGAACTGTGCCACCGATTCGGCCGGTTCGCCGAGCTTCCTCCGAAGGCGCATGGCCGTCGCTCCCAACTCATGGACTACCTGATTACGAGCGCTAACGTCGGTCGCTTCCTCAGCCAAGGTCGCTCCTGATCCGCAGTCGAGTGCCCTGATCTCGAGGTGATATCGGTTACCGACGTCGGCGATTGAATCAGAGATCACCATCTTGCTGTTGGTCTTCCTACAAATCTGGCGTGCGATCTCTGGGGTGATCTTCGTGGTCGGCGCCAGTTTCAGTTGCCCCATGGTGGCGTACATTTTATCCAATCCCAGCAGGTTTAAGTATGGCGTCTGCCGCATTTCATAGCGCAATGCGGTGTTCAAGGCGTCGTCGAAAACAGGGTCGCCCGTTCGGTTGTCGACGTCGGCCAGCACGATTGTGTCGGTCGGAGCGAGAGTGATGCGATGGCGGTAAACTTCGTAGCGCCAGACACTGAGTGCGCCAACCGCCAACAGCGCGGCCACCCCGAACCATCTGCGCAAACGGAGACGAGTCTACTACCGGTCCGATTCGTTAGAAAGCCGAAATTACCGCCAAATAACCCACAAATGACTGAGTGTGTATTTACTCATCGATGGGCTCGGTAGTAAAAACATCCCCATGCAAACGAGCTATTCGCAGATTCACGAAAGCAGGGGAGGCTTCGGCTCCGCGGAACAATTCCTGGAATCCGGAGCTGAGAAAGCCGGAGGCCTGATCGTTGATGTTCGTATACCGGCGATGTCTGATCTTGAATTGCAAGCGAAGCTGAAGGCCGCGCGCTCCGAAATACCAAGCTGGAGCAGGAGCAGAAAAAACACCGCGTCACCGTTGACGACTTCGGAAGATCTGGTTCTTCCGGCGAATGAAACTCGGGTGGGCTCCGGCAGACAAATCGAGGACCGGGCAGACTTTCGCCAGATTCTGGACCTGGCACCGCAACACATTGGTGTCTTTGGACCAGACGGAAGTCCGCGCTACCTCAACCAGGTGGGGCTCGAGTATTTCGGCAACACCGTTTGGCGAGCCGCTCCGAGTCGGCCTGAAGCCACTAATCCATGGCCAGGTTCTCGACTTGATCTCGTTCATCCGGAGGATCGTGAACATTTTGTCGGTGAAAGAAAGAAGGGATTTCTCGAGGGTCGGCCTTTCGAGCACGAGGCTCGGTTACTGAGACATGACGGGCAATTTCGCTCGTTTCTTGTCCGCTTCGCTCCGATCAAAGATGAACGGGGAGATATAACACGATGGTGTGGCATAGGGACTGATATCGATGATCGCAAGCGGGCGGAAGAAGAAATACGAAAGGAGAACATCGCCCTCCGCGAAGAGATCATCAAGGCGTCGATGTTTGAAGAGATCGTCGGCAACTCACCGGCTCTGCAGCAAGTGCTCATTCGAGTAACAAAGGTGGCTCCAACAGACTCAACTGTACTAATCACCGGCGAGACAGGCACAGGCAAAGAGCTGATCGCCCGCGCTATTCATAAGGCCTCGAAACGATCTGATCATGCATTCGTGAGCGTGAATTGCGCCGCGATTCCGCCGTCACTAATTCCTTCGGAGCTGTTTGGTCATGAAAAAGGCGCATTCACAGGTGCGACCGGGCGCCGCCTCGGCCGTTTCGAATTGGCTGAAGGAGGAACGATCTTCCTTGACGAAGTAGGTGAGCTCCCTCCGGAGACTCAGGTCGCGTTCCTGAGCGTGCTTCAAGAACGCGAATTTGAGCGCGTCGGCGGAAACAAGTCGATCAAGACAAACGTGAGAGTGATAGTTGCGACGAACCGGGACCTGCCAGCCGGCATAGCTGCCGGCACATTCCGCGAGGATCTTTTCTACCGCCTCAACGTTTTTCCGATTGAGATTCCTCCGTTGCGTCAGCGAAGAGAAGACATTCCGATGCTGGTCCAATACTTCATTGAGCGATATGCCAGGGAATTGGGAAAGAACATCCGGAGCGTAAGCAAAGAAACGCTGGATTTGTTTCAATCGTACGCGTGGCCAGGCAACATTCGCGAACTGCGTAACGTTATTGAGCGCTCAACCATCGTTTGCGACACCGAGAGTTTTTCGGTTGACGAGAGTTGGCTCTCGCGCCAACCGCTGGAATCACCAACCAATCAGCTTGCACTTCGGCAAAGGCTTGCTGATCAGGAGAGAGAAGCGATCGAGGCAGCCTTAACCGAATCCCTTGGGCGAGTCTTTGGTCCATCAGGCGCTGCTGCCAGGCTGGGTATTGCCCGATCTACTTTGGAGTCGAAAATCAGGACTCTGCAGATCGACAAGAATCGTTTCAAGATCTCCCAATCGACTCTTCGGTTTAGCTGACTGGGTTTGGTGGTGCGAACCGCTTGAGCGGAGTTGCGTCCAACCGCGGGCCTCGATACCTCACCGCGCCAAATCTCTGATGACTCTGATAATCTGATCGTGCCTCCGTAATCTCAGTGGTTCGCGCAACAAAGCTCCACCGCATCAGGATCTTCTCTGAAAAGGGAGGCCCGCGAAGCAGCAACACGCGACATCCCCATGTCTAGAATTTGTAACCGGCCCACAGTGCCCAGTAATTAAGGTTGCGTCCCGGTTGCGTGTCCTTCAGAAAACGACCTGCATAGAAAATACCGTAGTCGCCCTGAAGCCAAAGGTGAGGGTTGACCTGCCACCGCACTTCCATGCCTGGCCTGTGTCCAACAAACCTATCCCGACTGCCGTCTGCGGCTCTAATTAAGGCGCCTGGGACGGAGTAAACTCCGTCCTCGAGGCTTTGCCGCCATTGAACAATCCAGTCGAACGAAGCGGTAACGCTATGCGGGAATGTCAGGTCAAGCTTGGGATGAAAATCGATGAAGTTGACGGCGCCTGGGCCGGTAGTGGCTAAGACGCCGAAGTAGTTCCCTTTCGGAAATAGGGGATGGAATGTTCCTAGTGTGTTCGGATCCGATTTGGGGTGATCGCCGCTGGAAACATCTACCTTCACGCTGAAGCGAGGTTTCAGCGCTACGGATGTAAGTCGATAGCCATTCTCAGACGCCATGGTCCAGGCACGGATGTTTGCCGAATGAAATGATCCGAATTGCCAGAGCGCCTCGTAGTCAAAGTCCCACCCTGGCCGTTCGGTCGCGATGGGCTGCGAAACTCTTGCGCCTACGCTGTGGCGTACTTCCTGGGCCGTGCCTCGCTGAAACGTTGCATGCTTGCGATTCAGGCCGAGGTAATAGGCATCCAGAGATATGGTCCGGGAAAGTGGACGCGCCGCGTATACACCCCAAAAGCCGATCTCGTGGTTGGGGACATTGTCGAAGAATCCAGGCTTGTCCCCGTCGGGCCGCATTGCGAATCCGTCGATGCGCCATGAGTTAATTTTGGCCATCACCTTGAAGCCATCAAAGCTGAGCCGAACATTTGGGCCTTCACGGACGTCCACCAACCGGCCGGAGCCATACTCCAGTTGCTGTCTGCCTGCCCGAATTTTGATCCAGTTACGGGTTCCGGCGGTACTCAATTCCAGAAACGCCGCCTGAAAATCTAGTTTCTTTTCGTCTATCGGACGTGGACCGCCCCGACGGAAGGAGTTCAGCCCACTCTTGAGCTCGAAGAAAGTGCGAACGCGTTTGCCGAGGTGAAGGTCCAACGAGAGCATGTACCTCTGGTTGAGGTATCCGTTCATGGAGGGTTGCTGTCCCCAGTTGTCGTTTCCGATCTGCTCCCAGACCTCACGGGCTTCTCCGCCGATCGTCATGTACCAATCATCAGAGTTTTTGCGGAGTCGAATGTATTTGATTTTGTCCCAAGTGTCGCGTCTGAGACGCGGGTCGCGCAGAAAGCTCCAGTCCTCGTCTTCCCTCAGTAACTCAGTCAGTACCGGGAGCGGTAGAGTCTGTGTCAAAACTCAGCCTGCCAGCGCCAACGGCGCGAGATGTAATAGCCTGGGCCATCGGCCCAGGTGCAAGCCGGCAAGCGTTTCCGAGCGCTGAAGGCGCGGAATGCTGACCATTTGCTACCGAGTCGCCATTTCGCGCCTTCAGCGCTTGAAGAGCTTTAGGCACTCTCACCCAGGGCGTTGCCCTGGGCTTTTGCATTTCGCGCCTTCGGCGCTGGGGACTCGAGTTTTGACACACCCTCGGTAGCGACCGGGTTTGGACCATGCAGTTGCGTAGAGTTGTGAATGGAGAGGTTTTTGGTTTGAAGAAAAGACCCGGTCGCTACCGCTCCCGGCAGTGACTGACAGCCCGCACGCGCTCAATCCCTCGTTAACACTCTTTGAGGCAAAGTCGCGTGAAGAGATGAAGAGCGAAAAGCTTTTCAGCTCACGCGTACTAATAATTCAGCTACCCAAACCAAGGATATTTCGGCTCGGAATTCGAATTGAGCTAAAGGACGACACAATCAGCAAAAATCGAAAAGAACCGCAGTGCCAATCCAAATACACTACGACGCCTGAAAGATGGAGCAGGACAACGACACTAACAGCCACGACTTGAGAAACACCAAAACGACGCAGAGAGGAAAACATTTATGTCTTTTGATAAAGCAATACATCGCATCGCAATTGTGGGTACGGGAGTCATCGGAGCCAGTTGGGCCGCGCAATACCTGGCTCGCGGATTTGATGTGATCGCCACCGACCCGGCGCCAAACGCTGAAGCCAATCTGCGCCAATACATCGACGAGGCGTGGCCGGCGCTTACTCAGGTTGGCCTGTCACCAGGTGCATCGCGTGACCGCCTCAGTTTCACGGCCAACATGAAAGACGCGCTGTCGCAAGCGGACTTCGTCCAGGAAAACGGGCCTGAGCGTCCGGACTTCAAAATGAAGTTGTTTGCCGATATGGATGCCGCCACACCGCCGGACTCGCTTATTGCGTCAAGCTCCTCGGGAATCACTGCCAGCGTTATGCAGTCGCAATGCAAGCATCCAGAACGCATTGTGATTGGTCACCCTTTCAATCCACCGCACATCGTTCCATTGGTTGAAGTCGTTGGTGGAACAAAGACCTCGCCTGAAGCAATTCAACGAGCGATTGCGTTTTATGCGTCGATCGGAAAGAAGCCGATTCACTTACACAAGGAACTACCTGGTCACGTCGGAAACCGGCTGCAGGCAGCCCTCTATAAGGAGATCATGTATCTGATTCAGCAGGGGGTGCTCAGTGTGAGCGACGCTGACGACGC
>WNFP01001031.1_pt1 | contig 21770 bp, 15 predicted proteins | sample 5400201 | NCBI WGS metagenome assembly WNFP01 (sample SAMN13153355, study PRJNA577476) | soil metagenome | isolation source: 115 cm saprolite under Madrone tree | place: USA:California | collected 2016-06-14
CAGCCACCTCGCGGAGGAGGCTTTCTGGACCGTCCCGGTGATTCTGGTCCCGGCGGGATAGAGCAGTTGATGATCCGCCTGGTAGTACGGCTGCGAAACAACGGCCTCGATTTGCGTGCCCGCCGTGGACGTACTTGAGTTGACAGGGGTCAAGAGGTGAAGGTGGAGATAGTCGCTCGCTTGCGAAGACGCCGTATCAGGCTGAACCGGTGCGAGTATCGTCACCGGTTCGAGCAGGGCGGAGTCAAAAACAGTTCTTTGATCGATGTATTCCGGGTGGTATGGCAGGCTGGTTACGACGGCCTCGCCCAATCGCTGCAGCTTATTCGGTTCTCGTAGCGGGGCCACAGCGCCCTTGAGTTTTTGGCGGAATCCTGGACGCTGCACCTTGGGAAGATAACGCGAATTCGCCACGCGACCAAGGCCGACAGCGGAATCACTGTGAATCGGCACCATCGTTCCATCGGAAAGCACGAGTTGATCGAACGTCACGCGCGCCGTTTTAGGCGGGGTAAAGTCGCCATCGAGGAGCCTTCGGGTACGCTTGCGCATCGGCGCCGTACTAATTGCAGAAACGTGTCCCTTGATCGTCGAGCCTGCGGGGATCGCGAGATCTTCTCCGGCGTAGACCGGCTCAAGCAGCTTTGCGGTGATGGGCTGCCCTACGGCTTTGAGACGCACTCCTTTTTCGAGTGCGGCACGGAAATCATTGCCGGGCTCTACAACTAAAACTTTCTCTTCGGACCTAGTATCTTGTGCGCGCACTGGAATGCCCGTGAGGCCCAAGACTGAATGAAAGAGCAAAATCCATACAAGTCTACGTTTCATGTTGGACGCGTCACGATTCTTCATGGACATCTTCGTTGTTCTCCTTGAATTTGGTTGCAGTCAAGCTCACGCGTATTCCCTCAGCCGCAATCTGGCACACGGAGGATAGATGCGATAAAATCGGGACTTATGAGTGTCATACGTCCAAAAAACGTGACCGATCGTCCAGCATTTGAACACCGCGTGGACCCGCTGTCGGAAGTCGTTGGATCGATGAGAATTCAGGATGCGATTTATACGCGCCTGGAGGCGACGGCGCCCTGGGGTTTTCATTATCCGGAGAATAGAGCTCCGCGGATACGCTTCGGGTTAATGGTTCGCGGATCGGCGCTCTTGAAATTCAAGAACCAGCGCCAAGCCATCTCCCTTTCCGCCGGCGATGTTTTCATTTCCATTCTCAGCGATGAGCCCTTTACATTGGTGGATCATCCGCGTTCACACGTTGCCGATTACCGCGAATTGAGAAAATTGGAAGTGGATTGCGTGATTCATTACGGAGGAGGCGGCGCGCCCACAACTTTGGTGAACGGGTCGTTTGGCATGAATGCGTTCGAGGCCCCGCTGATTTCCACGATTCTGCCTCGTTATCTGCACCTGCGTCTTGACCAAAATCGAAGCCACGCTTTTCAATCCGTGCTGGATCTTTTGGCGGCAGAAACGGCTCAGCCGGGTATCGCTTCATCGCGCTTGATCAGTTGCCTTTATGAATCACTGTTTGTCTACGCCATTCGAGCTTACGCAAGCAGCTCCGCGGCTCCGCCTAAGGGTTGGTTGGCGGCCATGTCAGACAAACATCTCAGCAAGGCCATACAGGCAATGCATTCGGACATTGATAGGAGCTGGTCTGTTCAGTCACTCGCGCGCGAAGCACGCATGTCGAGGTCTGCCTTTGCGTTAAAATTCAGGACCGTTTTGGGCCAGACGCCTTTGGAGTACCTTACTCGCTGGCGGATGTACAAAGCAGGCGGCATGATTCGCTCGAACAATATGTCCTTCGCTGAGGTGGCGTCAGCCATTGGATACGGATCGGAAAGTTCTTTCAGTCGTGTCTTTAGGCGAGAGATGCGCCTGGCTCCCAGAGAATACCGGCGCAAGTGCACGCTTCTGCAACCGTCCATAGCCCCTTAGTACTTCGCGGAGCGTGAGGCAGACCGTATGACGCTTGCCCTGAATGCACGCACCACGAAGACCAGCTCTGCCCATCGCTTGTGGGCAAGTTTGCGGGCGCAGTAGAATGGATATTTGCAAACCGAGGAGGGACCCGCCATGGCTACAGCTGAACAGGTTGTCCACGTTTCCGAGTTTACGAACGAGCCGTTTATCGATTTCACGAAGGCGGAAAACCGGGCGCGCATGGAAGAGGCGCTGAAAAAGGTGAAGGGAGAGTTTGGGCGAGAATATCCGATGTGGCTTAACGGAAAGAAAGTGACCACAGTGGAAAAGCGGACGTCCACGAACCCTTCGCACCCCTTGGAAATCATCGGCGTTTTCCAGACTGCTACCGCAGACATGGCGCGGCAGGCGGTGGAAGACGCGAACAAATACTTTGATACCTGGAAGAAAGTCTCGCCGCAGGACCGGGCGAAGTGTCTTTTCCGCGCAGCGCAAATCGTCCGCGAGCGCAAGTTCGAGCTAAACGCGCTGGTGTGTTACGAAGTGGGGAAGACGTGGCCGGAAGCGGATGCGGACATCGCGGAAACGATCGACTTCCTGGAATTCTACGGCCGCGAGATGCTGCGGCTGGGCGAGCCGCAAAAGCTGGTGCCGATGCGCGGCGAGCGCAACTACCTTGTGTATATTCCACTGGGGGTCGGCGTTGTCATTCCACCGTGGAATTTTCCAAGCGCCATCATGGCGGGGCTGGTCGCGGCGTCGTTGGTTACCGGAAACACCGTGGTGCTCAAGCCGGCGAGCGATTCGCCGACGATCGCGGCAAAATTTATTGACATCCTTTTTGAAGCGGGCATTCCGAAGGAAGCGGTGAACTTCATCACCGGGCCGGGCGGCGCTGTTGGCGATACGCTGGTGCAGCATCCGAAAACTCGCTACATCGCGTTCACGGGCTCAAAGGAAGTGGGGCTGCGCATCAGCGAGCTTGCTGGCAAAGCCATGCCGGGCCAGATCTGGATCAAACGCACAGTGCTGGAGATGGGCGGCAAGGACGGAATCGTGGTGGACGAAGAGGCCGACATTGACGCGGCCGTGGAAGGCACGGTGCAGGCGGCGTTCGGCTATCAAGGGCAAAAATGCTCGGCGTGCTCGCGCGCGATCGTTTCCGAGAAAATTTACGACACTTTTGTGCAGAAGCTAGTGGAGCGCACGAAGAAAATCACTGTGGGACCAAGCGACGATCCGAACAATTACATGGGGCCAGTGGTGAGCCAGTCAGCGATGAAAACAATTCTGGATTACATCGAAGTCGGAAGGAAGGAAGGGAAGCTGTTGACGGGCGGGAAGCGCGCGGCGGGCGACGGCTTCTTCATCGAGCCGACGATTATTGCGGATGTGGATCCGAAGGCCCGGCTGGCGCAGGAGGAAGTGTTTGGCCCGGTGCTCGCGGTAATCAAGGCGAAGAATTACGACCAGGCGCTGGAGATAGCGAACAATACGGAGTTTGGATTGACGGGCGCGGTGTATTCAAAGAATCCGGCCAAAATCAAAAAGGCTGAAGAGGCATTTCACGTCGGCAATCTTTACCTCAATCGGAAGTGCACCGGCGCGATGGTGGGCGCGCATCCGTTTGGCGGGTTCAACATGTCGGGAACCGACTCCAAGGCAGGCGGGAAAGACTACTTGCTGCTGTTTATGCAAGGCAAATCAATCGCCGAAAAAGTGAACTAAGTATTCCTACGCGGAAGACAAGGGGCCGCGACTAAGCGGGCGCACTTTCTCGGTTTGAGGCCCACTTCAATACGCGGAACACGGGATAACTCAATACCAGCATGGCTAGCGCGAGCGGCGCATTTTCCCTGTCCGTGGCGATCGAGGCAATCAGAAACAAAATGGATGCGGCCAGCGCGATCCCTGTTGTCCACGGATAACCCCACGCGCGATACGCGCGGTTCATTTGGGGCTCGCGTTTGCGCAGCACGAAAAGCGACGCATACGTGAGTGTGTAATTTGCCACGAAGAAAAACGAAAGCATCGCAATCACGCGTTCGAACGATCCGAGGACGAAAAGCAGGCTGACGATGGTGCTCAAGAGCAGCGAAAGAGCGGGCGTGCCGCCAGGGTTGACGCGCGCGACGCGGCGAAAAAAGAGGCCATCGCAGCTCATGGCATGGAGGGTGCGCGAGGAGAACAGCAGATTGGAGTTGATGTTGCTCAACATCGAAATAATCATGATCGTTCGGATCGTGGGATCGCCAAATCTGCCGAAGACGCGATCGGCGACGGCGCCCAAAACAAAATTGTTGCCGGCAATTTGATTCATCGGGAGGACGTACAGCGCCACTAGATTCAGCAGGAGATAAATCCCCATCACGGAAAAGACGCTGCCGAAAATGGCGCGAGGAATGTCGCGGCCGGGATTGCGCACTTCTTCGCCGAAATAGATAATTCCATCCCACCCGTCAATTGTAAAAACGACGGCCTGCAATCCGAGAACGAGAGCGACAGCAAGCGGCCAGCCAGCGGGCAGGGAGGGCAGAGCCGAGGTTGCCCCTGAAGTGGCGGCGCGAGCGTGCGATCCAAGAATAAAGCAGGTGACCACAAGGATCATCAGGGCGGCGGTTTTCATCACTGCGGTGACGAGTTGCGCCCGACTGCCCCAGCGCACGCCGCGCCATTGCAGGATGCCAAATCCGAGGACGATGGCGGCGGCAATGAGTTTTACGTGGCCGGCAAGTGCGGGAAAAAGATGGCCGCTGTATTCGGCGATGACAATGGCGACGGCCGCGGTGCCGCACGTGGAAAGCCAGTCGCTCCAGCCGACGATGAAGCCGGCGTAATCGCCGAGTGCGCGGCGCGAAAAATTGTATTGGCCGCCGCTGCGGGGAATGGCGGCGCCGAGTTCGGCCATGGAGGACGCGCCGAAAAGCGCGTAGAGTCCGCCGGCGACCCATACACCGATAAACAGCCAGGGGTTCGGAAGACTCTTGGCAATTTCGCCCGGCGTTCGAACGATTCCGGCGGCGATGGCATTTCCGACAGCCACAGCCATGCCGAACCACATTCCGAGAACTTGCAGCAGGCGGCCGCGGCCGATCGCGGGAACGGCGCCAAAGTTAGGAGAAGCTTCCGAAGGTTCTGCCAATATGAGGTCTCAAGGAATGCGCGAAACGCAGCCATCATATCGGGGAGAGGAGAAAATGCAAGCTGGAAGTGGTGAATCTCGAACGGTCTTCGATTCGAACGGCCTCAGCGGCGAACGCCGACGAAGTTCCATTTGCCCCAGGCGAAAGATTCGTGGACCGGGACAAAGTGTGCGCGGGCGATTTTCTTGATAAGTTCGGGCTGGCTGAGCCACTGTTCGTAGGTGGAGCGTTCGAATTGAATCATGGTGGCCAGCGCGTCCATTTTGTTTGAGAGGCGGCGCGCGACCGGAATCTCGGAGATGGCATGCACGAATCGCAGGAAGGGAGTCAGCCACGGTTCGACGAGAACGACGCAGCCGTCGTTTCGCAGGACACGCTGTATTTCTGAGAAAGTTTGCTTGAGGTCGTCAGGGAGAGTCGGCAAATGATGCAGGCCGCCCTGCACGATGAGGACGTCCTTGCTGCGATCCGCGAAAGGAAGCTGGCGGCAATCGGCGACGATGCATTTCGCCGGACCTCGATACTGGGCGACCAGCCGAGGCGATAAGTCCACGCCTTCGATGCGGGTGAAGCTGAGCCGATCGAGAGCCATCAAGCCGTTGCCGCGGCCGCAAAAGAGTTCGACGATTTCTGCGTCGCGCGGCCATTGCGGAGCGCCCAAACGATTGAGGCGCGCCATGAACTTTTGAATTTCCTGTTCTGGAGTCTCAAATCGCAAGTACGCGGCTTCCCAGGGATCAGGGGAAAGCGAACTCTTTTCGGCCGGGCTCGGGATTTCAGACAATTTTTCCATTTATGAGGTACGCATTTTCCGTGGCGGCATTATCATGCCCCTCGGAGTTTCCCACAGATCGCAGTTCTTTTCGAGGCAGGACCACAGAATGGGATGACCGGAAATAGGAGTTGCGCGAGCATACGCGCGTGAAATGCCGTCCAGAGAGCGATATGATGGTGCGGCCTATGGGGACAGTTCTAACTTCTGAGAGCCCGCAGTCTGAGCGCAGAGATATGTCGCACGGGGTCGAAGTGTCCGTGGTCATCCCCTGCCTGAATGAAGCGAATTCGCTGGCGTATTGCGTAGACAAAGCCATGAAGGCGTTCCGTGAGGCCGAGCTGAGCGGGGAAGTCGTTGTCGCGGACAATGGGTCGACGGATGGGTCGATTGAAATCGCGGAAGAGCGCGGGGCGCGCGTGGTTCGTGTGGCGGAGCGCGGCTATGGCGCTGCGCTGCGCGCGGGCATCGCCGGGGCGCGAGGCCCTTTCATCATCATGGGGGATGCGGACGATAGCTACGACTTCATGGATGTGCCGCGGTTCGTGGAAAAACTTCGCGAAGGCAATGACATCGTGATGGGGAACCGCTTTAGCGGAGGAATCAAACCGGGGGCCATGCCTCCGCTCCACAAATACTTTGGCAATCCGGGTCTCACCGCTTTGCTCAATACGCTGTTTCATGCGCATATTGGGGACGGCTATTGCGGAATGAGGGGATTCACCCGCAGCCTCTATGACCGGCTGGATCTGCGAAGTTCGGGCATGGAATTTGCGCTGGAGATGATTATCAAGTCCGCGCAAATCGGGGCGCGCATCGCGGAGATCCCCATCATTCTGTGGCCGGACAAGCGCGGGCGCGCGCCGCATCTCCGCAGCTTCCGCGACGGCTGGCGGAGCCTGCGGTTCATGCTGCTCTACGCGCCGAACTGGCTTTTCCTGCTCCCGGGCGCTGCGCTGGTGCTCGCTGGACTCTTCCTGGTGTTCTGGCTGCTGCCGGGACCGCGCCAAATTTCTGCCCACGTGGTGCTCGACATTCACACCATGATTTTCGGCGTGATTTTCACGTTGCTGGGCGCGCAGATCCTCTCCATTGGGGCGTTTGCAAAGGTATTCAGTTATGCCGAACGATTTGACCGCCGCTCGGTCTCTTTGCGGCGCGTACTGAAGCGCGTCACGCTGGAGACGGGTTTGCTCCTGGGCGCCACGGTGTTCCTTATGGGATTCGCGGGGTGCGCTTGGGTCACCTGGCAATGGGCTGCGAGCGGATTCGGAGAGCTTCATCAAATTCGCCCGGTGCTCTTTTGGTCAATGTGGCTCTTCCTCGGTTTGCAGATGATTTTCTCCGCTTTTTTCCTGAGCATGCTGGGCATCAGTCGCGGAACATTTATCGGCGACTACGACTTGAAATAAATGGCTGCCCCGACGCAGACCCCCAGACCGCCCGCATGGCCGCTCTCCTGGATGGGCAGTTGGCACCGCGCTTTCGTGTTTCAACGCCGAACCCGCGTCCTTGCCGAAATGCTTGCTGCGCAAATTCCCGCAGGCGCATCCGTGCTGGATATTGGCTGCGGCGACGGCACCATCGGCAGCCTCATCGCCCAGCTTCGCCCAGACATTTCCATCCAGGGCGTTGAGTTCATGGTGCGGCCCGGCTGCAGAATCGCATGCCGTGCTTTTGACGGGAACTCTCTTCCGTTTCAGGATGGTTCCTTCGACGTCTGCCTCTTCGTCGACGTGCTGCACCATACGCAAGATCCCAGCGCGCTGCTGCGCGAGGCTGCGCGCGTGAGCCGCTCTTTTGTGCTCATCAAGGATCATCTGGATGAAAATGCAATCGATAATCTCACGCTACGTTTCATGGATTGGGTGGGGAACCGGCCGCATGGCGTGGTGCTAACGTTCAACTACCAGAGCCGCCGCGAATGGTGCGAGCATTTTTTGAAATGTGGGCTGGCGGAGGCGACTTGGACCACGAAAGTGCCTCTGTACCCGCCGCCGGCGAGCTTTGTCGTGGGACGAGGTTTGCACTTTGTTTCGTTGCTCCAGAAAACAAAGTAACGGCGCTGTTCAGTGCTGCGCCGGAACGGTTGCGAGAGAGTAGGGAATCAACTCGGTATTGTCGGAATCAGGTTCGACGAGCCAGATCTGGCGATCCTTGAAATACGCGAAGAGCTTCGCATTCTGGGCGGAATCCAGCTCACGGGCCCAAAGAACTTTGGCGGTGTCGATTTCCGCTCCGTTGTAGACCCACTCATCGTGAAGATTGTGATCTTCTTCGTAGCGCACCATGATCAAGTGCTTGCCAGGAGTGTTTGAAAGTGTTTTTGCAATGGCTGCGCGGCTAGGATCTCCCTGGCAGGTCCAATCCAATGGGTCGCAGACATGGTTTTTCACTGATAGGACAACATCGGTGGCGAGCATAAAGAAGATCGCCCAGGAAAGTGCTAGGCCGAGCGGGTGCCCCGCGAGACGAATCGTGCGCAAATGGCGGATGGCTTGGACGAGCAGCAGAAAAATCACGCAAGTCAGCGGCGCGGCGTAGTGCGGCATCGACCAGATCAAAGCCAGGCAGCCAGCTGTCCCGATCAGAAGGATCAAAATTGGCAAGCGCATCCTGCGATCGAAGAAAACGAAGGGCAATCCGGGCAAGAGCAATAGAGCGCCCCACCAGAAGTACGTGCTGCCGATGCGAACGAGTTTTTCCGCTGTGACCTTGCGAATGTCCGGCCAGATGTTCTGATAGTCTTCGCGTTCCCAGCCATTGTAGAAGTCTTCGAACTGCTGGTTGTGGTACACAAGCGGATCCTTGGGGTGGTCCCACAAGAACAGGCCAGTGGTGCGATATGTACGGGTGTTCAAGACATGCGGGAAGAGCAACGCGTTTCCGGTCAGCCGCCAGTTGTAGTAGCAGATGAAGGCGATGGTGAGCAACAAAACAACGGCGAGTGGCGCGAAAACGCGAGCGATGCGGGCGCGCGCCGGCACGAGCGATTTTGTTTTTCCCGCGAGCCACCACAAAAACCAGCCCGCCACGGGGATACAAAAGAGCAATCCTTCATACGGCCGGGAGTTCGCCAGGATGGTGATTCCCAGGCCGAGCAGCAATGCATCGCGTGTGCGCGCGCGGCGAACAATGCGCGGCAGCGCGCCTAGCACCAGCGCGCCACCGGTGGCCGCGACTGCTCCACCCCAATAGCTGTTGATCCAGTAGCTGGCGATTCCGAATTTCAGCGCGACCAACACAGCGCCGAGTAACGCCCACCTTGCCGGAAGCCAGGCCTGTAGCATCCAGAGGATCGCAGCGCACATCGCGGCAGCGCTCAAAAGCACGCCGATCCAGGGATGGCCAAGCAATTGGCCCACGGCCAGGACAGTTCCTTGCCCCGGCGGATATTTCGACGAATACGTCGGAAACCAATTCACGTGAAACGATTCGAAACTCATCCACATCGGATGTGGGAGATTGGCTACGCGGCCGTGAGCGAAAGTGTCCGCCACTAACAGGTAGCTGAATTCATCATGGATTCCGGGGACTGGAACCGGCAGTTGCGGCAGAGCTGCAAGCCTCACACCGATGACAGCGAAAAAAAGAGCGAGGATTGCCACCGTCTTACGCTTCGCGAAGGTCGAAAAATAGGATTCGACGGCGTGGAACACTTTTGGCGTCCAGCGCGGGGAAAATATGGCAACAAGGGAGAAACAAAAGGTGATGCCGAGCGCAACTAGAACGCGTGTCAAAAGAATGTCGGTGTAATCGCTCATAGAGAGAGCAAGTTTTCAGCCTTGGATTGTGGCACGTGCCGGAAGAACAACAAAGGCGGATGCTGCTCCGAGTTGCTGGGAATGAACGGAACGGCTGGCTTATCTCTCGATTTCGATCTCGGTGGTGCGGTTGGGATCGCGCGGTGCGGGCTTGCTCGCAGCAGGCGGGTTAGAGCGCTGCTCAAGGAAGTCGGCCATTTCCAGACGCAGATTTCCCGCATTCGATGAATACGTCAGCCCGACCTCGAAATCAACGATCCCCGCGCGGATGAGCTTTTCAATTTCCCCATCGAAGTGTTGCATGCCCTCGGTATCGCCGTCGCGCATGGCATCGAGAAGAGATTTACCTTCCGTTTCTCCCTTTTCGACGTAATCCCTTGTACGCATCGTGGATTTAAGAACTTCGACCGCGGCGATGCGCCCCTTGCCGTCTTTGCGCGGAAGGAGACGCTGGGAAACAATGTAGCGGAAGGCTTTGCCAAGACGCGTGCGGATGGCCTGCTGGTCGGCCATCGGGAAAACTCCAACGATGCGCTCCACGGTTTTCGATGCATCAATGGTATGCAACGTGGACATCACCAGGTGGCCTGTTTCCGAGGCTTCCAGGGCAATCTCAATCGTTTCGCGGTCACGCATTTCGCCGACGAGAATGACTTTCGGCGCTTGCCGCAAAGCGGCGCGCAAAGCCAGCGCAAAGGTCGGTGTGTCCGAGTGCAGTTCGCGTTGATGGATGGTCGCTTTCTTGTGACGATGAAGAAATTCGATGGGGTCTTCAATGGTGAGGATATGATAGGCCTTCTCCTCATTCATCTTGTCGAGGATGGCGGCGAGTGTGGAGGATTTCCCGGAACCTGTCGGCCCTGTGACAAGCACAACACCGTTCCGCAGATCCACAATTTCCTTCAAGCCTTCGGGGAGATGCAACTCATCGAACCCGGGGATTTTGTCGGGAACGACACGCATTACAATGGCGCAGCTTCCGCGCTGTTTGAAAATATTCACTCTAAAGCGCGCCACACCCGCGATTCCATAGGAAAGGTCTGCGGAGCCATCCTGCTCGAGCTTGCGGACGGGCGTTTCATTTTTCCCCATGATGTCGTTGGCAATAGAGAGGGTGTCCTGCGAGCTTAGACACTCCAGTCCTTTATATTTGAGCTCCACCAGTTGGCCGCTCACTTCGATTTGAGGAGCGCGGCCAGGGGAGAAAATCAGGTCGCTGACATGCGGGCTGGACTTCAGCATGGCCGCGACGAGCTGGGCAGTGTGGATGGTGCGCTGCGCGGCGGGTGTTGAGGAAGGCTCGGGCACCGCCTGTTGTGGCATTGATGGGGTTAGTGTTCCCATGACTTAAATTATGTCCTTGGCGAGGCCCGAGGGACGGGGGCGAGTCGCGTAAGCTCCAGCAAGCGCGCTTCTTGATGTGACACTTATATTGTAGGCCACATAGTACCGGTGGCCCAGCGAGGGCCTTGGGCCCAATTTCTTCAGGATTACTGTACGAATGGGCAGGTAGGACTTAACAAAAAAAACGCGGCCGCCAGCACGGGGCGTGATGGCGGTCGTGCGAGCACGAAATTATCCTCGCACTGGGCGCTGAGTTCTGCCTCTTATCTCTTGGAAGCGCCGTCGATGAAGCTCGCGATGTTGCTTTTCAATTTAGCGACGTCTTCGTCGTGGAGATACATCATGTGTCCCGCGTCGTAATACTGCAGGTGGATGTTCTTCTGAAGCTTCTCCGGCAGGCCCAGATGCTCCATGGTGTACTCAGTCGCGTAGAACGGCGTCGCCAAATCGTAGAGGCCATTTTCCACTTCGACTTGCAGGTGCGGATTAGTCAGCATAGCCTGGATCAGATCGCCTTCCACGTTCGGTGAACCGGGGAATCCGAAGTTGTCACCGGCGCCGCGATGCTTCCAATCCCAATTGGTCCCAGCTTCGTCCGAACCGGTGTGATAGACCTTGTCCTGCCCGAACTTTAGCTCGTCGCGGACATAATTGTTAAATGCCGCGGTGAACGGCCCGGTGATCGAGGTGTCCTGCGGATCGTACTCCGCATACTCGCCGAGCAAGTCGTAGCTCCACCCCGAGAAGCGCGAGTCGTAGCGCCCTGTGGTCAATCCGCGGCTGCGCTGCAATTCCTTCATAAATTGCGGCAGGTTCACGCGCAGATTGGCTTTGACGAGGTAATCTTCGCTGAGACCAGTAAAGCGGGAAAGTTTTTTCGCCACCGCGGCTTTTTCCGCCTCGCCCAGCTTTGAACCTTTTATCAAGGCATCCGCGTAATCGGTTTGCGCGTATTTCCGCGCTTCTTCCAGAAAGGGATTTAAATCGCCGGGCCGGTCTTTCAAGACTTTGTGATACCAGGCGGTGGCGGCGTAGCTGGGCAGGTAAAAAATGTATGGCATATCTTCGCCGGGATTGAAGGAAATCGTTCCCAGATTCAGAACGGAAGAGATCAGCACAATGCCATTGAAGTACAGGCCATCATGCGACTGCAAATAATTGGAAAGCGCGGCCGAGCGGAAGGTACCGTAGCTTTCACCAATGAGGAATTTCGGGGAATTCCAGCGCCCGCTGCGGCTGACGTAGACGTTGACGAATTGCGCCAAAGATTTGACATCTTGATCGACGCCCCAGAAATCCTTGTCCTGGGCCTTGCCCACGGCGTGGCTGAAGCCCGTTCCGACTGGGTCAAGGAATACCAAGTCTGTTTTGTCGAGGAGGCAGTGCGGATTCTCGGAGAGCTTATAGGGAGCGGGAGGCGTGGCATCGGCGTTTACGGTGATTACGCGGCGTGGCGAAAAGGAGCCCATGTGCAGCCATACCGAGGAAGAGCCCGGACCACCGTTGTAAACGAACGCGACGGGGCGCTGGCTCAGATCTTTCACGTCGCTGCGTGTGTAAGCGGTGTAATAAACCAACGCAGTGGGTTCATCCTTTTCATTCTTCAGGAGAATGGTTGCCGCGGTCGCTTTGTAGGGAATGGTTTGGCCGGCGATCTTGATGCTGTGCTCGGTGATGGAAGATTCTTCTTTTGGCGGCGTAGCTGGGGCGGCCTCGGCGGGCTTCTCGGCAGGTTTGGCATCCTTCTCCTGAGCGCGTGCCGTCGTACCAATCGCGGCCATGGACAAGGCAAGTATCAACAGCACGCTTGGGTCTTTCGCACGAATCATCATTTCTCTCCTTGGGACAGACTGGTATTCCGTGGTGTGACAAAGCTGAGATTCTACCTGTTTGTACGAAACCCGGGACTATTATGTTCGACGGCCAAGAACCAAAAACTCTTTGTCAGTCACGGAAGATTCCAGAAAAATTCCCGCGCAGTCATTGACGATCCAGTCCGCACCGGCTTCGTGTAGTTCAGCGTCGCTTGCGGTGGTGCGCAGCGCCAGGACCCGTGCTCTCGCCGCCTTCCCCGCGCGGACGCCTGCGGGCGCATCTTCGATGACAACGCACTCGCTCGCCGGTGCACCGAGTAGCTGCGCACCTTTCAGATACGGTTCCGGGTCCGGCTTGCCATGCTTCACATCGCTCGAGGTGACCAAAGACTGCGGCCGCGGCAGTCGTGCTGCGGCGATGCGCACCTGTGCCAGCGCACGTGTGCAGGAAGTCACGATTGCCCAGCGTTCCAGCGGGAGCGCCCGCAGTAACTCCATCGCACCGGGCAAAGGAATGACTCCTTCTACGTCGGCGATCTCGCGCCGCTCCACCTCACGATCTTCCGCAGCGTGATCCGCGTGCGGGAGAAGCTCCCGGATCGTAGTGATGCTGGGCCGCCCGTGCGCCTTTTTTACAACTTCATCAGGGTCGAAACCGTGTTCGTGCGCCCAACCAGCCCAGACCCGGGCAACCGCCGGCGTGGAATCCACCAATACCCCGTCCAGATCGAAGAGTACTCCGCGACAACGGATGCTCGACATAATTCATGATAGGCAAAAACCTGAGAATTACGAAATCCGAGGCGTGGACATCGTTTCTCCGTTGCGCTTCGCTGATGGGAAGGATCGATATCGCTTGGCCGGCGAGATCCGCAATGGCAGGTAAGGGAAAGAGGCTGGGGTTGACTTAGTACCTTAACTTAATCTAATATCAACCAATAAAGGACGTAAATTCTCGCGTAATCCCAGGCGCAGTGATGATCTAGCAGTATTTTCGTACATCTAGTCGCTTACCTGCAGTCATGCACAAACTTTCAGAATGGGGTGATCCATGCCTACAGTGCTCATCGTTGAGGAAGACATCGTTTTCCGGAAGCAACTTCTTGAAGTTTTCGATCATGGCAACGGATTCGATGCTTTTGTGGAAGCTGGAAATGGCGTCGAAGCTTTAGATAAGGCAAAGTGCCTCTCTCCCAACCTGGCGATCCTGGACCTCTCACTCCCCGATGTGGGCGCCATACAGTTGGCTCAGGACCTCATGGAGATCATGCCTGGATTGCGAATCTTCATGCTCACAGCGGACTACAGCATGAAGACGGAAAAGAACGCGCTTTCCTGCGGAATTACTGCGGTCTTTTCCAAGCTCGATGATTTGGCGACGCTCGTCGCCAATGCGCGCGCCGTGTGTGGAATCGATTAAAGCCTCGCGCAGGGATTCCTTTTCAGGCAAACCAGCATGCGACATGAAATCTGCAAAAATTGGGGTGGGAGACGGGGATCGAACCCGCGACATTCGGTGCCACAGACCGACGCTCTACCAGCTGAGCTACTCCCACCATCTGGGGAACTACCTTAGTTTACGCTAATTCCCGCATCTCGAAAAGTAGCCGCCGCTGTTCATCTCGGTCACCATCTTGTGATCCTCTTGAGCCGCCGGCCGGCCCAAGCAGCCCACGGTTGCAGCCTGGAAACCGCCATGCCACGAACGTCCCGCATCTTGTTAAACTCTATTGATAGGGTACGCGGCCCTCGCATGAGCCCCCGTCAAACCGACCGTCACCATTTCGACCGCCAGATTGCTTACGCGCGACCGGTATTTATTCTTTTGGCGTTGCTCGCCGTACTGGAGCGCAGGCCTTCGACTGAATTGCGCCGTTCCGTTTCCTTTCTGATCGCTTATTTGATCGTCGCGCTCCTTGTGGCGCAATTGGAGCGGCTGCTCCGCAAACGCTCTTGGCATTTGCCGCTGGTTTGCGATTTGCTGGCCCTGGGATATTTCATCTACATCAGCCCTTCCACCGTACCGGTCTGGTTTCCCTTCATGTTCATCTGCTATGCGGGAGGCATTCGCTGGGGTCTTGACTTGACCGTCCCGCTTGCCGGAGTCATCGCTCTCGTCCTGGTGTTGCGGACGGCGGAGCGTGGCGAATTGGACTGGATGCGTGTCGTCGCCTGGCTGGGGCTTCTGGCTGGAACATTTGCCGGCGGCGTCGGCCTCGCTTACCTCGGCGATCTCAATCGGCGGTTTGCCACACAAATCGATTTCTTTTCACGCATCAACGCCACCATGCAAGTGGATCAAGGGCTGGCGGAATCGCTGCGGCTCTTTCTCGACGAGCTCGCGACGACCTTCCAAGCAGAAGAGGCTTTGTTGCTCTACCGCGACACCGATCTGGAGCGCATCTTCCTGTGGCGGCTCAAAGCAGGCGAAAGTGAGCGGCTGGTGCCGGAGAGCATGCCGCTTTCGCGCACCGACGGCTTTTTGCTCGAGGATATGGACGCAGCCATTTGTTGGAACTCGCTCAACGGAGCGGGCTCCGGATTCGGCTGGGACCGGCGGAACGGCAGGGTTATCAAGAATTTGCCGCGATTGCCCGGGCCGGCGCAGCAGGAACTCAACGTCCGGTCTTTTCTAACCGTGGCCTTCGATCAGGAAGAAGAGGCGAGCGGCCGGATTTTTCTGCTCAACGGCCGTAAGCCATTCCAAAAACAGGACTTAGTCTGGCTTGAAAGCATCGCTGAGCACATCTCACCCACTCTCGAAAACATCTTTCTATTAAGACACCTGCGCGCCCGCGCCATCGAAGCCGAGCGCAGCCGCATCGCACGCGACCTGCACGACGGGATTCTTCAGACCCTCCTCAGCGTAGAAATTCAGTTGGACGTGCTGCGGCGCCGGGTACCCGCCGCGCCAGACCAAGCCGTCAGCGGCCTCGCCAGCCTCCAGCAGACCGTCAAGAATGAGGGCGCGGAGCTGCGCCAGATCGTCACCGACCTTCGTCCGCTGCGCGTGCAGAGCGCCGATTTGGTCGATTTGATGCGCGGATTTGCCGAGCGCTACCGCAACGAATCCACGGTCGCACTGGATTTGCTCATTGATTCGGCCCAGTTGCGCGCTCCCGACCGCGTCTGCCGCGAGGTTTTCCAGATTTACCGAGAAGCACTCAACAACATAAAAAAGCATGCCAAGGCTTCCCATGTCGTGGTAAAACTGTCGCAGGATGACAGCCGCCTAGTACTCGTAGTAGACGACAATGGCGAGGGGTTTAGCTTCGCGGGCCGGTTTTCCGGCGACGAGCTGGATCGGCTGCGCTTGGGTCCCATTTCCATTAAGGAGCGCGCGCGCACCGTGGGTGGGGTTTTGACCGTCGAGTCAAACCCGGGGCATGGAGCGCGTTTAACTATCGAAGTACCGCTCGGTTGACGGGTTTCAGGGTTTGTACTTACAAAACCTGACATGAATCGGGTTTCAGGGTTTGTACTTACAAAACCTGACATGAATCGGGTTTCAGGGTTTGTACTTACAAACCCTGACATGAATTGGGTTTCAGGGTTTGTCTTACAAACCCTGGCATAATATGGCAAAGACAACGAAACCACAGATACGGGTACTACTAGCCGATGACCACGCGATCTTTCGCGATGGCCTGAGGAAGCTTCTCGATTCCGACGAGGACATCACTATCGTCGGCGAAGCCCAGAACGGCGCCGAGTGCATCAAGCTCCTCGCCAAGCTCAAGCCCGATATTCTTTTGCTCGATTTGCGCATGCCCGATAAAGACGGCCTCGCTGTCCTCGAGGAAGTCAATTTCGATACTCTGCCAACGCGTGTTGTGGTATTGACCGCCGCCGAAGACGATCGCGACGTGGTTCGCGCGATGCGGCTTGGCGCACGCGGTGTCGTCCTGAAGCAGTCCGCCACCGATCTTCTGGTGAAAAGTATTCATCGCGTGCATGCCGGCGAAATTTGGCTCGACAATCGCATGACCGCCGAAGTCATGAAAGCCTTCTCGAAATCCAGCGAATCCGGCCCCCGCCGCGAAAAGCCCTTGCTCAGCGACCGCGAAAAAGAAATTGTTCAGCTCGTCGCGCAAGGCTTCCGCAACAAGGAAATCGGTGAAAAACTTTTCATCTCCGAGCAAACCGTCAAGAACCATCTGCACAACATCTTCGACAAGCTCGGCGTGTCCGATCGCCTCGAATTAGCGTTATATGCGATTCACCACAGGCTAATCGATCAATCCTAATTGGTCCCGAGTCTCATCGGGATGCCATTCATCACCGCCTAATCGATCAATCGTAATCGCACCCCGCCTGCCCCCAGCCCTGTCGGGGAATCTTGTCGGGACGAGCGGGTTATGCTGAGGGCCGACCGCTCGGCCTGCCATCCATCACAGGCTTTATAGATCAGTCGTAGTTCGCATCCTGGTTAAGACGTGTTCCTCTTCTCACAGACGTACTAGCCGTTCCGTCCCCTACGGTGCCCAGGCCCTGTCTTTTGCCGGGATTATTGGCTTTAGAGTTATCAGAAAGGTGCTATACTCCCGCTGCATTAGTGATTGTCAGGCCATCGGCAAGTGTCCCCGGTGCCTCGGAAATCCCGCTGAAGTTTCGTCGCTCTCACCGTAGATTTCCGCCATCTGGCCGAAGGCCCATTGTAAGTGCTCGATCCGAATCTTCTGCGTGGGGGGATTATGCGATCGCAAATACTCTATTTTCGTCTCTGCGCCTTCATTCTAGTTCCTCTCGTTCTTTTTGGCGCTGCTGGCCGTGCCCAAGACACACCAAAGCCCTCATCCGGCGACGCACCAGCCATTCCGGCGCGCGTCACCCAAGCCGTGGATGAGAATAACCTCGTCGTTTTGAAGGGCAATGTCCACCCCCTCGCCCGCCCGGAGTTCGACCAAGGACCTGCGCCGTTGGACTTGCGGCTCGACCGCATGCTGCTTGTTCTCAAGCGCAGCCCGGAGCAAGAAGACGCATTGAAAAAGCTACTCGACGACCAGCAAGATCGGTCCTCTCCTCAGTACCGCAAGTGGCTGACACCTGAGCAATTCGGTCGGCAGTTCGGATTGGCGGACGCTGACATTCAGACTGTCGTGATCTGGCTGAAGTCACATGGCTTTCGCGTCTCGGAAGTCTCCCGCGGACGCACAGTGATCGAGTTTTTCGGGACAGCTGCGCAGGTGCAAGAAGCGTTTGGAACCACGATCCGGAGATTCGCGGTGAATGGGGAGCATTGGGCTAACGCAACCGATCCCAAAATTCCTGCCGCGCTGTCGCCCGCTGTCCAGGGCGTATTCACGCTCCACAGCTTCTACAAACGGCCCCAGGTGCATGTGGTGGAAGAGCAGATCACGGCGAACGTTAAGCCCGGGGCTCTCCCGCAGTTCACTTCCAGCACCGGACTGCATGCGCTAGTGCCTGCCGATTACTACACGATTTACAACTTCAATCCCCTTCAGATCTTTACCGGCGCGAAAATCGCCATTGTCGGACGCTCGAATATCAATCTTCAGGACGTCACGTACTTCCACTACTGGACGTTTGACCAAGCGCAGTCAGCGCAGGTCATCGTGAACGGTCCAGATCCAGGAGACCTTGGAGGGGGAGAAGAGACGGAGGCGGTTCTCGATACGACCTGGGCGGGCGCCGTGGCCCCGACGGCTTGGCTGGCACTTGTTGTTTCCAAATCGACGGCCACAACAGATGGCATCGATCTGTCGGAGCTATACATTATTGACAACAACCTTGCGGACGTCATGAGCGAAAGCTTCGGAGACTGCGAAGCGAATTTCACAAGCACCCAGGCAGCGGGAATAGCTGGCCTGGCGCAACAGGCGGCCGCCCAAGGAATCACTTACGTGGTAGCCGCAGGAGACTCTGGTTCTGCCGGGTGCGACAACCCGCACACGGAGACCCAGGCGACTCGTCCCCCATCCGTCAACATGCTGGCTTCGACCCCTTATACCGTCGCCGTCGGCGGAACTATGTTCAACGAAAATGGGCACGACAGCACGTATTGGAGCTCCTCCAATGCCCAAGGAACACTCGGGTCTGCGCTCTCCTACATTCCAGAGAATGTGTGGAACGAGAGCTGTGCGTCTAGTCAATCAGGATGTAACAAACCTAACATTTGGGCGGGCGGCGGTGGAGCTAGCACGTTCTTCGCCAAACCTTCCTGGCAGACCGGCGTTCCTGGCATCCCTGCAGACAATGCACGCGATCTTCCCGACGTATCGCTGACTGCCGCAGGCCATGATCCCTACCTGCTGTGCATTCGGGGCTCTTGTGTTCCGAACGCGCAGGGACAGATCAGCTTCGCAGGAGTAAGCGGAACGTCCGCGTCCGCGCCCGCGTTTGCCGGAATTATGGCCCTCGTAGGACAGAAGACACATGTGCGCCTTGGGCAGCCAAACTATGTATTGTATCGGCTCGCGGCCACCGAGAATCTTTCGCAATGTAATGCATCCAGCACAACGCCGTTGCCGGCGAGCACTTGCGTCTTCAATGATGTGACTGTGGGGAACAACGCTGTTCCCGGCGAATCCGGGTACGGAACTTCCAGCGCCAAATATCAAGCTGGAAGAGGTTACGATCAGGCTACGGGACTGGGTTCGGTGAACGTCACCACTTTGATCAATCAATGGAACACGGTCACGTTCAGTCCCACAACGACGGCTTTTATACTCAGTCCCACCACGGCGACACACGGTGATCCACTGAACGTAACCGTAAACGTCACACCGAATAGCGGCACGGGCAAACCGAGTGGAGCGGTTTGGCTGCTCCAGAACGGCTATCCAAATGGAAACTTTGTGGGCGATAATACCGCGGACACCTTCACGTTGGATTCCACGGGATCATTTACTGGAGTTACGCACCTCCTGCCGGGCGGAACATACCAGGTGAATGCACACTATGCAGGTGATGGAACCTACGCGGGGAGCGATTCTACTCCTCCCGTGCAAGTGACTATTCACCCGGAAAACACCACCATTACTTTCTCCGTGTTGACCACCGACGCGAATGGAAACTTCGTGCCATTCACCAGCGGACCATACGGAAGTCCTGTCTACTATCAAGCGCATGTCAGCTGGCAGTCAGGCTACGGCGTCCCGACTGCGTACGTGAATTTCTATGACAACGGCGGGGCTGGCGCCGGAAGTGCTTACCTGGATAAGAACGGCAACGCTCTCACTCCTCCGCTCACGCAGATCGCGGCGGGATCCCATGCCATCACGGCGGCATACTACGGAGACAACAGCTTCAATACTAGCTCGAATTTGACTCCCATCAACTTCACAATCTCACATGTCGCAACAAGCACAGCGCTCACGTCCCAACAGAGCGCGCAATCGCTGCGGCTCACCGCGACTGTCAGTGCATCGGGAGTGGGCTCCGCACCGACTGGGTTGGTTACGTTTAATAACGGCAGCACCGTTCTGGGCACTGCCTACTTGGCCAACGCGATCATGTCCGGCGGGACCACGCAGGCAACTGCGACGTTTGATGGTACCCAATTGTCCCCAGGGCAGTACAGCGTTACCGCGAGCTACGCCGGAGATACGAACTACACAGCATCGAACTCGACAACCGTGGCTCTGAATCTGGTGGCAGATTTCTCTGTAGCGAACCGCGGAATTACGTCGCAAACTGTAGTTGCGGGAGGAACCGCCCAATACATTAACGACATTGCAGTTACGCCATTCTTTGGCTTCTCTTCGATGGTAAACCTCTCGTGTACCGTCCCGGCTAACCTCACGAAATGTACTGTGAACCCAAATTCTGTCACAACGTCAAGCGGAGTGAACATAGCCTCCGTAGTAGTGACCACCCAGGCCCATGGACTCGTGCCTCCCTCCGGGCCCCGTGTGCGCTTCATTTCCTGGCCACAATTTCTCCCAGTTCTTCTCCTCGCTATCTTATTAAGCGTTCTTCTCCTGAGCCTAACTCGGACTCGTCGCCAGCCCTTTGCCGGAGCGCTCCCATTGGCCGGGCTCGTTCTTTTCCTGATTTTGCAAACGATTGGTTGCGGCGGCGGCAGTAGTTACACGCCACCCCCACCGCCTCCGCCACCACCCACGGGCACGCCGGCGGGCACCTACACTATTACGGTGACCGCTACTTCCGGTACGCTGACGCATACCACCACGCTGACTCTGGTTGTCCAATAGCAGCCTAGAGACAATAGCTAAGCTCTTTAGATGCAACACTTACAAAAAACGCGGGAGGGGAAGTCCCTAACCGTAAACATCCCTGCCGCACCCAGCGAATTGATGAGTTGCGTGTATCCAGAAGTCCTAATTTCCGGCTCCGTCCTAGTACTTCCGTACTTCTCAAGGTTGAATCGTTTTTGTATCCGCAGTCCTATTGTTCACTGGACCTTACCCAGATACACTCGTTCTTCACTGAGGAGGACCGCTTTGACTGGTTCCGAACGCCGCACTACCCAGCGCTTTTCCATGCGGCTGCCGCTCACTGTCCGTTGGACCACAGGAGCCGCGGTTGGTGAGACCAGCACCGAGTCTCGGGACGTCAGCTCCCGCGGTGTTTACTTTTTTCTATCCAAGGATGTTAGGGAAGGCTCGCCCGTCGAGATTCTTCTGACCCTGCCCAACGAGATTACTTTGGCCGGACCGGTACGCGTCCGTTGCCTTGGCCGCGTGCAGCGCACCGAGCCCCGCGATGAAGGCGCCATCGGCGTGGTCGCCGCTATCGAGCGCTACGAATTCCTTCGCGGCGACGAAGAAAAGTAAAGAGCTTCGGGAAGGTAAGTCCCCGCTTCCTGGTTCACAGCCGCCCGATCTGTTGCGGCGGCAAGAAATCCGCAAGGCTGAATTGCAACGCTTTCGCAGCCCTGCGCCAGCAAGAATTCTTGAATGATTTTCTGCCCTTGCGCCGGGAAGCATTCTGGAACAGCTTTCTTGGATTTGCGGTAAGAGATATTCGCCCAGTTTTTCTCTTGCGGCGCGGAAGTTTCTCGAAAAGT
>WNFP01003321.1_pt1 | contig 21750 bp, 16 predicted proteins | sample 5400201 | NCBI WGS metagenome assembly WNFP01 (sample SAMN13153355, study PRJNA577476) | soil metagenome | isolation source: 115 cm saprolite under Madrone tree | place: USA:California | collected 2016-06-14
TACTCGGAAGGTTCTCTCCCCCGAACGAGGAGAGAAAATGTTCATAGGTCTTGCCGGCGATTGCTATGGCGCGCTCCGACATGTTCTCCGGCTTCCCAAACGGAAAAGCGAACGCTGCGATCGGCTTCTTCAACTGCGTTTCCAATTCATGTTTCGATTCCACGATTTCGTTTTCAAGCGCTGCTTGGTCAATTGAGCCGCAATCATAATGCGAACAAGTGTGGCTGCCGAATTCGGCGCCAGCATTGCTCCAGTAGCGGATCTGGTCCCAGGTGAGGGCCCGGAATCCTGTCAGGCCCCTTTCGAGGTCGTGAGTGAATCCCCTGTGCTCCGTGACGATTTGGGTAGAGACAAACAAGACGACGGGCACGCCGGTCTCTTCTGCAACAGCGCGCAAATTCAGGAAATTCTCCTCGTATCCGTCGTCGAACGTCAGAACGACGGTCGGCTCGCTCACCGAGCCCGATTTCAGGAGTCTGCTGGCTTCGGAAAGACCCACGATTCGATAGTGCCGTTGCAAGTATTTGACTACGCGAAAGAACGCCTCCGTCGGCAAGGTCATCCGATGATGGCGGTCGGAGATGAGATGGCTATTGAGAAAGACCACCGGATGTTGTTTCCGCCAATGACGAAGCCAATTACGAACAATTACAGAAGGGGAAAATAAAAACAATGAATGGATGCAGAGCTTCCAATTCGCACGTATCCGAAGTGGCGGTGCTTGGTCGATGGAATCTTCTTGTAACGCGCCAGCCTGCGACAGATAAGAAGGAATCATGTTGCGAATCCATCTTTCCATTCGGTCTGTCACTGTTTCGGGCTGCTCCGCAATGGCAGCGATGCTTTGAACGAGAAGATCGCGCAGAATGAGGTTGCCCTTTAGTTCCAGACTAGCTTGTGTGTCGAGAGGTTCTGGAGACAGATCAAATCTGGCCAAAAGCGTTTCGCCTTGCGGCCCCAATTGCGTTACTTTTAGTCGGCAGGCATCAACCGCAGTCGTGGCCTTAGGGCCAGCAGGTGCTTCCACCCCTTGCTTATCGAGGGAGAAGATCTGTCCCTGGATAATCCCCCGCAAGGTGAGGCCGGCAAGTGCCCGCGGAACGGAGCCAAGGCCGGCCGCTGCCGCGAGGTTCGCCTGTTTTTCCCTTATGAATTTGGGGACCTCTGGGGACTCGATATTCTCAGTGACACAGAGATCCCAACCGGCCTGCTGACATTTGCGCGCGAGGGCGTTTCGGTCCGACCCGGTCGTTTCAGGTCTGTATGGGCGGCCACCATGGATTGCAGCGAGGAGCAGGCGTGCTGCCCATGCGCCGACTGACCGAGCCACGGAGTAAAAGCGCGACGCCAGCGCTACTTCAGAAGAAGCCGGAACCTTGTAAACGATTCCGCAAATCTTCGCGCCCGGCACATGTCGCTCGATCTGCTGCGCAAGTACAATAACTCTTCGCGCCCTACCACCTGTGATTAGCAAAACTTTCATCATGCCGAAATATGCTCTATTCTACTGGAGAACGATCATCGCGTTAGTGCCTTGGGGTCGTCACAGTCCTGCGTGCTATAGTTCATCGCTCAGTAATATTAAAAGGCGCCACCTTCACAGCTGCCTGTCTTGGAGTGGCTGCCCACGCGACGCTCTGACGCCCGCTCAAGTACCGGGCCAATCCAAAGATGTATGCCGTATTCATCGAGCAGAAGTAGAAAGGCAGGCGGAATAGACGCGAAGACCCACCTTCCCTCTCTTTCCAATACCCCAATAGAGCCATCGCGTAAAACGTGCACTGCGCAAAGAATAGGCTGCGATAAGTCAGATTGAGAAACAAGCCAGCACTGCATGCGAATGCGACGATGAGCGAGAAAGGTGTGAGCCAACGCAGCACTCGGTGTGACCAGTAGGCGAAGGCAGGAACGCCCTTAAAGGGATTCAAATACTGAGGATAGCCAAATAACGTCTGAAAATCTCCTGCTCCTAACCGAATCCGCCGTTCAAATTGGGAAGTAAACGTCGGTGCGATCTCTTCCACCGCAACCGCGTCAGGATCGTAGATTACTCTGTAACCCTGGAATCGCACGTCGAGCGCGATCTGAAGATCCTCGATGATCAGATTTGGTTGCGGCCGAAAGAGCTCGCGACGGATGGCATAGACACCTCCGTTGGCGCTATGCAGGCATTGGGTGCGGCTTTCCAGGATCTTGAGGGCGGACTCATATCGCCAGTAGAGACTTTCGCCAGCTGGGTCCGTATTGGGAGGGGCGACTCGAATTTCTTCGCCGCTCACTGCACCGACTTTCGGATCGTCAAAATGACGCACAAGGTTTCGGACGCAATCCGGTCGAAACAAGGTGTTCGCGTCGGTGAAAATCAAAATCTGCGCTGAGGTACGATGCGCCAGATCGGAAATTACAGCAAGTTTACCGCGACGAATGGGGAAGGTGAAGACACGAACGCGAGGTGATTCAAATCGGCTGAGGATTTGAGCGGTCGAATCCGTAGGTGCATCAAGCCCAATGAGAACGTCAACGAGATCCTCGGGATAGTCGACCTCCAAGAGGTTTTTGATGCGTGTCTCAATGACGGCCTCCTCATTAAATGCGGAGATGAGGATCGCGATTTGAGGTTGGTAGCTGGATGCGGTGGGCTGGCGACGAGACTTCCGCTTTATCAGAAACACCAGATCGGATTTCGCCTGCGCAAGCGTCGCAAGCAAATAAAGAAGAGTCGGATAACCGACATAATTATAGGCGATTGCGCCTAGGCAAACCCATAGAGCGACTTTCAGTGTCAGCGCCGCCATTCGGGGCACCTTTGAGAGGGCGGTACCGTCACCGCATCAAGGGATCCAATACGAGATCGGGAAACCTCTGCACTTTGTTGAGCGATCAACCATATTGCGGCAGAAATTCCTACGACGTAATAAAAAAGAAATTCGTAAGCTAAATGTGCAAAGAACCCACCGAATGCAAACGCCAACGCGCTCGCAAATGTAGCGCGCGCCAATAGGCGCAATTCAGAGTTGAGCGGGTCATTCTTCAACTCATCGCTCGCTCTCTTCATGCGACGAAGCACGGTGCCGAAGAGCGTTAGGAACAACAGTAGGGCCGGGATCCCTCCCTCCGAAGACAGTTGCGTAAATGTGTTGTGCGTGCCCATCCACGCATCCGGACGACGCAATTGATTCCCGTTATAGACGGGGAATCCCCCCAACCCCAAACCAAACACAGGGTTCTGCAGCGTGTATTCGATCGACCGCTCGAGCAAGAATTGTCGACCTCTCGCGGATTCCTCTGCTGACTCTGACGCTATGTTGACCGTGGACTCGGAATCAGCCCAGATCGTTTGCATGCGGAGCCAAAAAATGTCGGGCGCCTTCATCAAGGCTACGCCGAAAAACATGAGAAGCAAGAAGCCCGCCGCTCGACCCCGGGAGGAGTTCCGCATGACAAACCACCAAGTCGTGGCCATCGAAAAAATGATGCCGAGGAAGCCTCCGCGCGAAGCTGTAAGCACCAACATCCACATCGCCAAAACAAGCACCACCAGCAATAAGCTGGTTCGCAGCGCAGATCGCCGGGAAATGTACAGGAATGCAACATAGGGAAGAGTGACCGCCACTGTGATGCCTAGAAAATTCCAACCCAACAGTCCTTGGTTGACTCCTGCCAATCTTTCTCCGGCCTCGGACGCCTCCTTCCCTTGCATGAGAATCGAAGCGCTGGTTGCCATCAGCTCGCTCAAAAGAACGGCCCATAGGATTTTGCGAATGCGACTCACAGAGGTGAGGGTTTGGATCAAGAGAAAGAAAAAAAGGAGAGTCCGCACCCAGATCTGTATGAGAGCCATTAAGCTACCGGTTCGATAGAACGCGAAAGGGATACCCAGTATGAACCAAGTGGTGAGCAGTAGAACAAGGATAAGCTCACGAGGCAACAGTAAACGTACGCGGCCCCCAACGAGCGGAACAACATAAGCTCCCAGTGCGCAAATGCTGCACAAAAATGTCAAGTGAAGGGCACCAACTGCGGGAAAAAGATCCTCGGGGCGGCCAAAGCCCACAAAAGTAAACAGCCAAAGAAAGGCGAAGGCGAGCTTGGCTTCCCCTCGGCTATGCGTCGCCGCTTGATCCACGGATGCGACTGTGTCGCATCCAGCATAAAGAGGCTTCCATGGCTCAACATTATTAGCGATCATCTCAAATCACGATTCGCGAATGGCTGCGACCCCGGTTGCCGAAGCCAGGCTGCATTAGTCCCAAAACTAATGCGCACTCGTCCGAGAATTTCTTCCATACAATCCACGACCGACTCCCAATCGTGGTCACGAACGACTCGCTTGCGCGCCGCCGACGCGATTGCCTCCCGACGGCTCGCGTCCCGCAGCAGCGCGGTGACGTCGCGTGCGAATTTCTCAGGGTCATCTTGCAACATAATTTCGCGGCCGTCATGGAATGGGAGGCCTTCGGCGCCGATGCGCGTTGATACAACCGCCTTCCCCATCGCCATGGCTTCGGGAATCTTTATCCTCGTTCCGCCACCCACGCGGAGCGGGACAACCACTACCTCTGCTTCGGCCAAATACGGCCGAACGTCCATCACGCGCCCCGTCAGCGTAACTCCAGGCTGGTCCATAGCGACTGCCTTGAGTCTAGAGGAAGGACGGCGTCCGACAATCGTAAGGCTCGCAGCGGGGACATCCCTGCGGATGCGCGGATAAACTTCATGCAGAAACCAGGTCACGCCGTCTTCGTTCGGATACCAATCCATTGAACCGACAAAAACAAGTCGGGCCGATTTCGGGGGGATGGCTTGGGGGCAGAAGTATTCTCCGTCCACACCAGTCGGAATTGTGGACACATGGTGCACGCCAAATTCCTGTTCGAACGTGCGGCGATCTTCTTCCGACACGGCGATTACGTGGTCGAAGGAACGGCAAACGCGGGCTTCGATTCTTTGTGTCTTCTTCCATTCCGCTGCAAACACCCACTTCTTGAGTGGCATGTTTTCCGTCTGCCACTTCCGTTGACGTAACAAGTACTCGACATTGTGCTGAAAGATAACTCGAGGCCTGATAGGCAAATCTAAAGCCGTTGTTGCCGTTTGTAAGAAATCACTGAGCAGCAAATCGAATCTATGACTTTCAGCGAGCGCTTGGAGCGCCTGCATGAACTGGGGGCGGCAAAACTTAGCAATGAAGTAAGGCAGCGGGCTCAATTGGTTCTTCACGACATCTATGTAGAAGCCTCGCGAATTACTTGGAGTTTCTTTCCAGTACACTGGTGTGTAGCTCGCAAACATCCGCCGCATTTCCTCAACCACGTCGGTGTCGAGCTCCGGATCGGCCTGGGAAATTGCGTGGACTTCAGCGCGCTTGGCCAGTCGCGAAAAGATCTGGAGACTGCGGATCTTTCCACCCGTATCCGCTGGGAGGAGCGGTCGCGGAATTGAGAGTAGGATCTTCAATGTCCCTCCGAGCTCATTCTCAATTCCTTCATCTCACGCCAACTCCATTGGTTGTAGCCGCCTGCGTCACTCTGTGATCGAAATCACCGTCAAAGAAGATCCGACTCCACAATTCAAAATTCAAAAGTCGCCAGCAACCCTCTGTGGCGAGAGAAGAACCCCGGCGATGTTCCTCTAGCAAACGCCGAACGAATGCAGGTCTCACAAGGTTTCGTCCGGCGAGTCTTCCGTCTTCCAGAACTGCGGAGAGCCTTGTAAATAACTGATTTCGCAGCCACGGCCGGATAGGTGTGGGGAAGCCCTTCTTGTTGCGATTGAGCACTTCATCCGGCAATCGTCCTACCATGGCTCGGCGCAGCAGGTACTTGCCCGACATGCCTCGAATTTTCATCTGTGCGGGGATGCCCATCACAAACTCAACAAGCTTGTGGTCCAGGAAAGGAACACGGCTCTCTAAGGAGGTAGACATACTCATCTGGTCCTGCTTCATCAGCAGTTCAACCAGGTACGTTTTGATGTCCAGGTAGAGGAGCCGGTCGAGCAAGGTCCGGCCATTTCCATCGGCTTGAAAGAAATTCATCGAATTCGCATACGCGTTCGAGTCTCGCAATTCTTCAACGACCTGCGGAGTAAGCAATCCTTGCTGCTCATGCTGGGGAAAGACCGAATAGAAGTTATCAAAGTAGATGCTTTCAAAGGCACCCGCATAGTAAAGGAACGAATGACGCAGTTTCCTTCTGATGACGTCGGGTAGCACATCTGACGCGATTGTCTTCCGCGCCAGGCGCTGAAGAGCATCCGGAACATATTTCCTGTAAATGGGTCCACCCCGCATATTCCACAGGGTGACTCGATATTTCAAATACCCTGCAAAGATTTCGTCGCCGCCCTCACCCGTAAGGACAACCTTCACCTTCTCGCTCGCGAGACGCGAGACGTAATGCAGGGCCACACTAGAAGGCCAGACGATTGGTTCGTCCTCGTGCCAAATCAATTGCGGCAAGCTTGAGAAGAAGTCTTCTGGGCCCAGGATGACTTCATTGTATTCCGCTCCTATGTGCTTCGCGGCAGTCCGAGCGAAGGGCAGTTCACTATATTGGTCTTCGGCATAGCCAACGGAAAAGGTTTGGATTCGGTCCTTTCGCATTGCAGCCATTGTTGCTGCAATCGAACTGGAATCCAGGCCCCCGCTCAAAAACACGCCTAGCGGAACATCGCTCATTAAGTGCATGCGAACCGTCTCATCAAACAACTCCCGAAACTGTTCGATGCACTCCCCTTCACCATGCACCGGTTCGACGTGTGAAATATCCAGGTCCCAATACCGCTCGATCCGAGGGTTCGCCCTCGGGTCACCTAGGTCCAGGGTCAGCCGATGACCAGGCAGGAGCTTCCGAACCCCGTCAAACATTGTTTCATCTGACGAAATGTAACCGATGGCGAAGAATTCGGGCAGGACGCGTCGGTTCAGAAACGGGCGAATACCTGGCAGTTCGAACAGCGCTTTAATTTCCGAGGCAAAGGCAAAACGTTGACCCGCTTGTAAGTAATAGAAAGGTTTGATTCCCAAGCGGTCTCGAGCGCAGAACAGCCGCTTCCGACGCGTATCCCAGATCGCGAAGGCAAACATCCCACGAAGATGATCGACACAATCCTCGGCATATTCTTCATAGAGATGCAGAATTGTTTCAGTATCGCTGGTGGTCGCGTAACAGTGGCCCAGCCTTTCGAGTTTAGGGCGAAGTTGCGGGTGGTTGTAAATCTCGCCGTTGAAAATGATCCAGATTGTTCCATCTTCGTTGGCCATGGGCTGATGGCCACTGGCCAAATCGACAATGCTCAACCGGCGAAAACTAAGTCCGACCGGGCCGGAGATCAAATCCCCTTGGTCGTCGGGGCCGCGGTGACGGATTGCATTCGCCATGGTCTGCAAATCTTCTCGGCTAAAAGTGCGACGGTCACCGACTTCCGCAATCCCGCAGATTCCACACATGGCTCTAGTTGTCCCCTCGGTACTCGAGCCCGCCCTCGACTTCGCGTAGCGTGGCGCTCTCACCGTTAATGCGGACCTGCCGTACGGACGGGATTTGCAGCCGGAAGTTGTGCAAGGGCTTCGCGTTGATTTCTAAGTGGTTTCTCGTCCATTCGGCAGTAAAGTGATCGAAGGCCTTCTCCGCTAAGAGGATGGCTCTCTGCTGACTCCAGAGCGAGTTGCCGTTGATCAGCGTGAATCGTTCGATGACGTTGGGGCCTCGTCGGCGTACAATGGACAACGCTGCATCGGTCGAAAATTCCTGGTTTGTGACTCCTTTTGCCGACTGCCCTAGCATGACCCAATCAGCGCATCCGTCTCTTTCGACCACGAAGGATCGACCTAGACCCGAGACCTCTCGAAACTTTGGCAATTCGCTGTCTACGGGGCACAGCAGCCAGTAAAAGTGCGCCGGAACGGCGGTCTCGATTTCCGCCTCCAAGACAGGTGCCGGCTCACGGTGACCGTAATCAGCCGAGTACCAGCCCTGAATCGGTTTCTCCTCACCAACAGCGATTCGAAAACGCAGATTGGAAGGCAACGTCCCTAGGAAAAACCGCTTGTTGCCTTTCATGGCGAGCCAACCGCCCTCTATCGCCTGCACGGATATGCCGGTCCCGAAATGGAAGAAGATGTTCACGCGATGCGAGCCTCGACCAATCAATTCGTCGCAAATCAACCAGTGACTTGGCTTTGAGAAGATGATCCGACGACGGTGCGAAACCGGATCGTTGAGACGCGTATATCCCGTGTGGGATCCAGTTGCATAATCAAGTAGCTCACTTGAGAATGAGTTCTCCAACCGGACCTGAGGCAACTCGCGCCACTTGAACCAATCGACACAAACGGATTGATCAACTCCGTCAATCGCGATCGTATTGTGAGCCGGTGTCGAACGGAAGAAATCGCGCCAGGGGCGTGAAGCGGTGTACACGAAAGTGCCCGGATCGACCAACCAATTGACGCCGTTTGCAGAGCAAACAAGACTGAGGGCGTCCGCGTGCCCATGTCCGCTCATCCGCATCCCTTGAGGCCCGGCATCGAAGAGCAAGAATCTTGCCTTCTCACTCCAACCGGTCCGCATCGTGACCAGGCCTGCGTCCGAAAACGTCCGCGACGTGGTTGATGGAACTACAGGCTCAAGTGCAGCAAAATGCCGTGCGGCATCAGCGCCCAGCAGCCATGGCGTTTGCTCGTGCACAGTACCTGCTGTCGTGCGAAAATCCCCGCGGCCGAAATAGACGGCTCCCGTGGAGAGCACAGGCCGGTGATCTTCGGCATCGAAGGACCCGAAGGGAACGAGTCTGCCTCCATCCGAATCGCCAATCGTGGGATGGGAACCACAGGGCCAGGCCGTGAACGCAAGGAATTCCAGCATTTTCTCTAGCCGCTCTCGATAGGTTTCAGGAAATGAGCAGCCGTTCCGGTCAGCGATAATTGCGCCGCACAAGAAAAATTCCACCGCGTAGCGATGGTAAAAAGAGGATTGCTCAACGTGTGAGCCATCCACTCGCACCTGCTTTTGCATTTCTTCGATAAGAATCTCTCGGCCACGGTGTTGCCAAGCTTCCGAATTCTTCAGTTCAGGAAACAATAGGCCGATGATAAACAGCGCGAATCCCTCGCCGAGTAGATGCGTGTTGGGTGCGAAATAGGTGGAAAGGTTCTCTGCGATGAATTTTGCGTTGCAGCTGAGAGTCTGCGTGATCCTTCCGATGCGGTCGCCCGTAAGTGCGCGGCTTCCCAGCAGGAGATAGATCATCCATATCCAGGACCAAGAGCGAAATGCTATCTCGAGGCTACTGGCCCAATTAATCCCGCGGAGATATGGGTTCTGCTCGATCCAATCCTCCCACTCCAAAAGACATTCTTCGGCAAATCTTTCCTCTCCCGTCAAAAGATATGCCTGCGATAATGTGACGAAATGTTGATGGCGATTCAATTCCCACACGTTTTTCGAATCACCCACAGTTTTGAAGTCCAACGTTGGGATGTGCGCATAGTGGTCGAGATGTGATTCAGCCCCGTGAATCAGGTCCCGTAGCCACGGAATCCTTTCTGCACAAGATACCTCGGGGTACGCAAAGATGTGGAAGCGATGTGCGGACATCGCTTCAGCATCCGCTCGGATTCTCTCGACCCCCGAACCGAAATGATTTGCGAATTCCTTGACGATCCTTGCGCGCTCTGAAACATCCAAATAGAACGTCGGGCCGATTCGGTCGGCAAAATAACCAGGTAACAAACTCGACGCACGCTCCCTGTCTCCAGTCTGAAGAGCCGAACGCAGCTCGGGATCCGTAACTTTCTTGGTGTCCCAGTGATGCCACCATTTCGTATTCCCCAGCTGATTGCCGTCGAACGCGAGTTGCCATTGTTCGCGCTTGATGCGCAGCTTCTGAGCGATTCGGAAGCGGATTTCTTGCGCATCCATTTCGCTCAAGCGCCGAATTTTGTCCGTGATCATCATCGCGTTGATCGGGATTCTGGTTTTGGCAGAGCCTCTTTGTCGGCTACGTGTTTGGAGCCCTTCACTGAAAACGCTTCGTGAAGGGTGCCCGGGTCCGAATTTCTGCTGTCAATGATCCGGCAATCTCTGATATCACTTCCAAGCCAATGGGACGGCATACGAGCAAAATTCGAGCGGGCAAATCCTCCGTGGGGGCCTTCCAAGGCCCCGGAAATCACACACCTAGACTCGACGAAGGATTGCAACCCTGTTTCCCATCGGTCCGACGGCGATTTCCAGTCGGCCACGTTGATTAAGTCCATTGATTTCAATCGTTAGGGAGGAAGAACTCTCTGAAGCTTCCACCGAGATGGCAGCCTGAAGGCTTCCTTGGCGGAATTCCGTGGCTGTGATTTGTGAAAAGGCTTTCCACTTTTTCCCGATAAAGCATCCCCGCTTTCCAATTTTCCGAGTGTGTTTGCATCAAGCCTATTTTGAATAAGTTAGCCTGGGAGATTGACGAACCGCGAGCCCCCTTCGGCAAGTTAATTGCTTAGTGCATTGGGGAGTTTTGTCGATAGTCAGCCTAATCGAGAATAGTCCCGAATGCAAAAGATAAGTGTATTTGGTTTGGGTTACGTTGGTGCAGTCACCGCGGCTTGCCTCGCAAGCAAGGGCCACAGGGTCCTCGGTGTCGATGTGAACTCCGCGAAAGTGGCCATGCTTGAGGCTGGTCGCTCGCCCGTCCTTGAGCCGGGGCTCGGCGAGCTTACTCGAGCGAGTCACTCCGCTTGCCGACTGCATGCAACGACGAATGCCGCTACGGCCATCCACGACTCCGACGTTTCATTCGTTTGTGTGGGCACGCCCAGCATGCGGAGAGGAAAACTGGATTTGAGCAGCGTGGAGCGAAGCTGCCATGAAGTTGGAGAGGCTCTTCGCTCGAAGAAAACTTTTCATTGGATCGTTCTGCGCAGCACGATTCTTCCTGGCACCACGGAAGACCTTGCAATTCCCACTATCGAAAGGGCCAGCGGAAAACGCGCCGGCGTTGACTTTGCCGTCTGCACGAATCCGGAGTTTACACGCGAGGGCTGCGCGGTCGCCGATTTCATGAATCCTTCGATGACCGTGCTGGGCGCTGCCGATTCCTCGCACTTTGTTCCCCTACGTGAAATCTACGATTGGGTGCCGGGACGCATTTTCGAGACTTCCCTACGAGTCTCAGAGATGGTCAAGTACGTTTGCAATACTTTTCACGCTTTGAAGGTGGCTTTTGCAAATGAGGTTGGTGTCCTCTGCAAAGAAATGGGCGCGGATGCTCAAGCAGTCACTGAGATCTTCACTTCGGACACGAAGCTGAACATTTCTCCTGCTTATCTGACGCCGGGATTCGCTTTCGGCGGTTCGTGCTTACCCAAGGACGTGCGAGCTTTCACTTATCGAGCCAAGGAGCTCGACCAGGAACTGCCTCTACTGGGCGCGATCATGCCGAGCAATGATGCGCATATTGACCGTGCGATCGAAGCGGTCCTCAGAACTCGCCGTAAGAAAGTCGGCGTCTTAGGCCTCAGCTTTAAGGCGAAGACAGACGATTTGCGCGAAAGCCCCCTAGTGCAACTGATTAAGCACTTGTTAGGTGAAGGTTGTCAGATTCTGATTTGGGACCGCGACGTCACTCTCGGGCGCCTGGTCGGATCCAATCGTCAATACATCGAGGATGAGATCCCCCACATCGGCTCCTTGCTTCGCAACGATCTCCAGGAAGTGGTAAAAGGATCCGAAGTGATCGTGGTTGGGACGAGTGCTTTCGAGATGGATGCTCTTCAGAGTGCCTTGCGGCTCGATCATGTCGTGATCGATCTGGTGAGCTCAAAGAAGCCACTGAAGTTCGATGGTCGAGTGACCCTCGATGGAATTTGCTGGTAATCTTTCTTCCGTCAATTCAGCGCCTCGTCGATTTATGAACAGAACACGGATTATCCGCCGACCGGGCTTGAATCACTCAAGCCCTGTGGCGCACGCGGGTCACCGAGCACGGTAAGCGAGCTGGATACGTTATGGCTGAAGCGGAGTTGGGACGGCGAAGTGCGCAACACGCTGCTGGTGGCGATCGACGTAAACGAAGAGGGCTTTCGCGAGGTGCTTGCCGTAGCGGGAGGGTCGAGGAAGAAAAGGTGAGTTGACGGCGTTTCTGCGGCATTTGAAAGAGCGAGGGTTAAAGGGTATGCGCTTGTTCGTTTCGGACAAGTGTTTGGGGCTGCTGGAGAGGCTCGGGGAGAGTCTGGTCCTTGCACCAAAACGTTCCTCAAACCAGTAGTTAGCTTTTCGTTCTGTCTCTATCCTTTGCGCGAAGGTCGTACCAGACAAGCAACTATCTCAGCTTTAGCGGACACACTCCAGTCCAGGCCCCCAAGTTGACCTGAAACCAGGCGAAGCAATGAGAGTGACAGCACCTGTGACTGTCCCGAACGCGATAGTTCTCGTGCGAACCCGCACCGTACTTTTCCTCACGAGATATGTCGGGGAAGCTCGATGATGATCAGGCACGTAGAGTCGCGGAAGCGAACGCCAGGATCGCTTCGCCAATTTGGGAGGCTGTGGGAGCACGGCGCGCTTTTGGCGGTAGCGGCACTGGCGCCCACGGTGGTGATCAACGGCTGCGGGATGTCGGGAACCGGAACAGCAGCGCCAGGGGCGCCGACGCTGACGGTGAATCCGGCGCCGGTAGCACCGACGATCACCACGCAGCCGGCGAACCAGACGGTAACGGCGGGACAGACGGCCACGTTCACGGTGGTGGCGGCAGGCACGGCGCCCTTGAGCTACCAATGGCAGAAGAGCGGGGTGAACATCGCCGGGGCGACTTCAACAAGCTACACCACGGCGGTGACGACGACGGCAGATAGCGGGTCGACGTTCGCGGTGGTAGTCACGAACACGGCGCGGCGGCGACATTGACGGTGAATCCGGCGCCGGTAGCACCGACGATCACCACGCAGCCGGCGAACCAGACGGTGACGGCGGGACAGACGGCCACGTTCACGGTGGTGGCGGCAGGCACGGCGCCCTTGAGCTACCAATGGCAGAAGAGCGGGGTGAACATCGCCGGGGCGACTTTGGCGAGCTACACCACGCCAGCGACGACGACCACGGACAGTGGAGCGACGTTCCGAGTGGTAGTCACGAACACAGCGGGAACGGTGATCAGCAACACGGCGACGCTGACGGTGAATCCAGCGCCCGCCCCGGCCATTCAGGTGAGTCCGACGTCCATTAATTTTGGCAACGTCGTAGTTGGCACTACCTCGTCCCAAGCTTTGATCATCAAAAACAGCGGCACGGCCACCTTGACCATTTCTCAAGTGACTGCAACTGGCTCAGTTTTTAGCGTCAGTGGTTTCTCACTTCCATTGAATGTCAGCGCGGGTCAACAAACCACAATCACCGTGGCCTTCCTGCCAACGGTGGTTGGCTCTGCATCCGACAATATCTCAATTGTGAGCAACGCGCCCACTTCGCCCACTTCAGTCGGTCTTAGCGGCACGGGAGTCGCCGCCACCTTCACTCTCGGCATTAGCCCGACAAGCCTGAGCTTCGGCAGTGTCGCGACAGACACTTCTTCCGCCGCGCAAACCGTCACGATCACCAACACGGGCAATTCGAATGTCACCATTTCAAGTGCGACGGTTTCCGGCGCTGAGTTCAGCGCGAGCGGCGTCAATGCTGGTACGACGCTGACACCTAGCCAAACGGCTAATGGAAGTATCTCCGTATTCAGTAACGCCACCAATTCCCCAGCCACGGTTTCCTTGTCCGGCACGGGCGTGGTGCAATCGGCTCCTGATCCAACGCCTCCCATCTGTGGCCTGACGAACGATATCTCGAATCACATTCCAGACGCGACCGACTGGCGCACGTTTACTCCTCCCCCGAAGGGAGGCACATACGTCGATGCACTCTATGGCTGTACGGTGAAACGGCTGACGGATGGTGTGACGGATGGAAGAGCATACGTTCACTACTACGCGACCGTCGAACCGATGAGTGCGGGCGACACGAAGATTATCGTGGGGCGCAACGACATGATTATCGACCTGAACGGCAACGTTGTCGTGTCGGGCGCGAATATGCCATCGTCGAACAACGACCAGAGCTTGAACCTGTGGGACCGCACGAATGACATGGTGTTTTGGAGCACGCAGGGGAACACGCTTCAGGAATGCGTCGTTTCCAATAACTCACCAGGTGCGACCGTCAGTTGCTCTGCGAATCACACTTTCTCCGAATACTCCGGTTACATGGTCAACATCATGGACGAAACGGACATGACGCCGAATGGGTGGATCCCAATGATTGGGCAGAACACGCAGGGTGGGTTCATCGATGTGTTCCTCTACAACCCTTCGATAGGGACCAAGTCCTCGGTCTTCAATACATCAAATGCAGAAACGAACTGCTCGGACGACGTGAACCAGGTCAACGGCAACTGCATTCACAAGCTGATTGGCACGCCCAACGACGGCATTCTGATTGAGCTGGAATCCTGCGCAAGTGGTGTCTACGCCGGACAGCCCTGTAATATCCTCTGGGAATCTCCATGGCCAGCCTCGCCGACCGAATTTGATGCACCGCACTTGGATACTGGCAAAGACCTATCCAATAACCCCGTTTACATTGCAGAGAGTTCGGGTGGCCCCAACACATGTGGCAGCGTCGATCGAAGTCCGGCGCTCACTCAGTATCAAACACCTGGCTGGACCCCTGCCAACTACCTGTGCTTGTTTGCGAATCCTACTGGAAATCCGAACTGGCACGTGAGTTACCGGGACTGGCCTGCGAGCGCGTGGACGGTATATTCCGCACAGCAGCTCTCTGGTGGCCCTCAGTGTTTCAACAACGCGGGCTGCTATGCAGACCCGTCTTCCTCTAATTGGCCTCTTTATACAAATGAATTTGTCATGGTACGGATCGATGCCAACAATGCCGCATCGCAAATCTACCGATTGACGCTGACACACGGCAGGGGTATGGCTTCCGGCTCGAATTACTTCTGGAGTGATCCACGAGCGGTAGTAAGTTGGGATGGAAACTACGTGATATTCGACTCGAATGCAGCGTGGGCCTCGAACGGGTGCGGAAGCGTCGGCTTTTGCTCCGACATTTATTTGATACAACTCCATTGATTACAGGCTCGAAAGAGGCGGTAGTGTCCAGAGTTTTCGCACATTTGCTGAGGCCTAGGCCTGTTGGTTGTTGAGTTCGGCTCCCCCGAAGGGGAGCCGAAAGTTTTTGCGCCGACGTTCATGCCCCTTCGCTCGCTTTCGCAAGGCGGTTCATGTCCAGGTAGCGCCGTATACCCAATTTCGTGCCGGCCACGTGACGCAGCCTGGCCGACGCCGGCAGGCGTGCCGACTTCCCATCCGGAAACGCCCCCACGGCCCGCGTTCTTCGTCGTACCTCACGCAGGATGCGCTCCAGCGGGTTGTTCGTCCACAAACATCGCCAGTGTTCCCGCGGAAACGCGTAGTAGTACAACGTCTTGTCGATCCCGGCGACGACCAGCGCTGCGGCTTCCGCCAGTTTCATCTCTGGAGCTTCGCCGTTACTGCTTCTACCTTCTGCCGTGCTGCTACACGATCTTCCTGTGCGTGGATGGCCTTCAGCAACGCCGCCACTTCCTTCACTTTGCTCGTGGGCACTGCCGTCCACACGTTGCCATAGAAATGCACCGTGCACCTGCGACAGTGCAACGACCGACGGAAAACCCTGTGGTGGTGAAGGATCTGCTCGAATCTGGTGAAGCGCGGCTTGAAGCAGGACCGACGATGTCTGTTCATAATCGATGGCGCGAAAAGCGTTGCGGGCAGCGATCGAAAAGGTTGTTCGGGGAGCGCCAAAGTGCAGCTCTACGAGATTCACAAACGGCGGAACTCCAGCAACTGGAGCGCACGAATCCCAGCGCGGCGCGTACCTGGAGGAACGACTGGAAGGACCTCATGTGCACCGCCTGGGTGTCGGCTGGTCGTTGCGGCGCACGTTGTCCGCGACCAATCCCATCGAATTATGCCTTTCGACGGTGGAGCGCATGGCCCGGAACGTGAAACGGTGGCGGGGTGGGGATCAGCCGCTGCGCTCGCCCGCCACGGCCTGCGCGAAGCCGAGAAGAAATTCCGCGCGTGAAGGGGTATCGGGAACCAGAAACCTTGCATCTCGCATTGATCGACTCAACCCGTACACGTTGTGCGACATGCAGCAAAGTTGGGGCCGCCGCAATCAACTAAAACCGGGGACAACTTTCGGTGTAGAAGAATTCCTTTTCGTATTTGCGATACAAAGCTTCCTTAGGATCCGAAGACCCTGGATTGAGCAGATTCGCGCATCTCATAATATACGTAGAATCAATGAGTTAGACCTCCAGAAACAGGCTTTGGGACTCGAGGAGTGGGCTTTCACTTGCACCCGTGCACATGGGATATCCGCTACAGGGAGAACTCTTGTGGATCGACTGGGGAACGTAGCAACCACAACCCAAGCGGAAATGCGCTCCGAAAGCGCACTTTCTTCTATAAGCCTGAGCATGGAATCTCCTAGGCATGTCGCATGCCAACGAGTCTCGATCATCATCCCAATCTACAATGAGCGGCAATACGTTGAAAGAATCCTTCAACGTGTAGAAGCAGCTCCTCTTCCAGATGGTTTGGAAAAGGAAATTATCATGGTTGATGACGGATCCACAGACGGGACAACCTTAGTCTTGGAGGGCCTGCATCGAGATCGCACATTGAAAGTACATCACTCGGTTCTTAACTTCGGAAAAGGCACTGCGATCAGGGTCGGGTTGCACTATGCAAGCGGAGAATTCATTCTGATTCAGGATGGTGACCTCGAATACGATCCCAACGAATATGGAGAATTGCTGAAACCCCTTATTGCAGGTGAGGCCGACGTCGTTTATGGCTCGCGGTTCATCGGAAAGCTGAGTGGGATGCGTTGGCAGAACTATTTGGCGAATAAAGTTCTCACATGGTTGGCCAATATTTTGTTTGGCGCGAAAATCACCGATGAGGCGACGGGATACAAAGCATTTCGCCGCGACGTCCTGCTCCAGGTCCAACTACGATGCAAGAGGTTTGAGTTTTGCCCTGAAGTAACAGCGAAAGTTCGCAAAAAGGGCTTCCGGATTCATGAGGTTCCGATATCATACGAAGGCCGGACAGCCCAGCAAGGAAAGAAAATCCGCCTCAAAGATGGCCTCGAAGCTGTCTGGACGCTTTTCCGATGTCGATTCAGGGATTAAAAGGTCTGCCTTCTCTTGCTTGATAGGCTTTGAGACAGCGCGCCGCCGCTTCGCTCGTTCTTTGTGTGCATGCTAGCGTGCGACTGCTCTAGTGAAGTGGCATCGCGGTGTGGTATGCAGCGTGGCGTTCACGGATAGCTCCCACCTGACGGTCGCGGATGCGCCTGCGGCGACCGCGCACCAAAGCTTCGAGCATCTCGCGTCCACTGGGGCCAACAATATCAGGCGGGCACAAGTCCACAAAATGGAACGAGCATAACATCACTGTGGTATATGAATTTTTCGGTCAAAACCGCAACCAGATCTAGCCGGGAAACGCCGGTGGGCGTGAAGGGCACATGAAGAGGCGGATGCCGGACCAACCAGCGATGGATAAGAGAGATCTTGTGTGTACCGGAATTGTCCAAACTCAAATGTTCGTTCTGGCCTGCGGGCACCGCCGCCTCGATGCAGTCCAAGAATCTCCGGAACTCGGCCGAGCGCTGCCGAGCGTGAAAAGCTTCCACGACAGTCCACACATCAATTCCAGCGCAGCAAACAGGAGGTCATGGCTTGCCGCACCTAGTCATGCGTGCACCGCTCGGCTTGGCCGGGACGCATGGGCAGCAGCGGTTGCGAACGGTCCAGAGCTTGAACTCGGCCTTCTCATCCACGCACAGCACCAGCACTCGGTCGGGCAGATTCAGATACAGGCGCATGGCATCTCGGACTTTTTCAATGAACTGTGGATCCTCGGAGACCTGGAAGGTTTCGGCGGGATGCGGCTGCAAAGCAAACTCACGCCAGATCCAGCTGACCGCACTTTCGCTCAACCTGCAGCGACCAGTCATCGAGAGGGTCGACCAATGCGTGGCGTAGTGCGGCCGGTTTTCCAGAGTCAACGCGAGCACCTGCTCGACGGCGGCGTCGCCGATCTGCCACGGAGCCCCCGTGCCGGGCTCATCGAGCAACCCCTCCCGACGCCGCTCGCCAAAGCGCCGTCGCCACTTGCTGACCGTCTGAATCGTCAGGCAAGCAACCAGCCACTGCCGTGTTACTCAGCCCCTCGGCGCCGGCCAGCGCAATGCGACAACGCAACACAAGACCCGGTGCCATGGTTCGACGGCAACTCCCAGCGGCATCCGTACCTGCCTTGTAGCCCGAGAAAGCATGATCTATTACACGTACTTCTGACTCAGGGCACTAGGGCGCTCAACTCAATAACTGTGCATGTGCCCAAGCAAATGCGGCCTCGCGCATAAAACATGAACTGGCGATCTTGTGTTCTTCGGGAGGCGGACATCTGAAATGAATCCAAGACCGGATCGAAACCATATATTCGAGGCCCAGATGAAAAGGGACGGGAAATTGCCAGCTGGTCTGAAGTGGGCAGTCATAGTTGGAGCCTGCTTCCGAATCCTGTTTTACTTGATAGCTGATAATAATGGCGGTGATGCAATCGCTCGAGCTTTTGAAACACAGAACTGGATGCGACATCCTTCCTTCACGAGTCCGGTTCCTCAGTGGGGTCCTGTCTATTTCTACATCACCGGTTCCCTTGGTTTCCTGTTGAAGGACGCAGAATTAGCGACGCGCCTGCTAAGCATGGTTTGCGGCATTGCGACTATCGCGATAGTCTTCCGTCTGACCAGAATCCTCGGCGGAGACGGCGCAGCAACGATTTCCTCTTTTATTTGTGCATTATCAGGTCTGCACATCGGCTACAGCACGACTTCCTCATCAGAGATGTCTTATCTATTTTTCATACTTCTAGGTTTGACTGGATTCTTTCAGCATCAGTCGTCGGGACGCTTGTGGCCGCTTTTGGGAGGAGGGCTGTGTTTCGCAATTGGCACAGGTATTCGTTATGAAGGGTGGATTTTTTTTCCGTTTCTTTGCCTATTGCTGTTTTGGCCGTCTGCAAAATTGTTTGATAGGGAGTCTCTTCTTTCGGAGAAAGGAAAGGCGCTCATTCTTTTTGGGCTCGTTGCCGGGCTTTGGATCATTGTCTGGTCAATTTTCTGTTGGACAAGATGGGGGGATCCTCTTTACGCAGTTCATGTGAACCAATTCGAGATTCACGAGTTTGCTCCTGAATCCATTCGCCCTCTACCCTATCGACTAGCGCTCCCCGTGGGCGTCCTCTTGTTGAGCCTCTCGCCGCTGCCATTTGTAGGGATGCTGTATGCCATCCTTAAATTCTGGAAGCGGCCACCTCTTGTTCGGCAGTTCATTTTCGTCTCTGTTGCATTCGCGGCCGTGCAATATCTCCAGATTTGGAGGGCAGCGACTGTCTCCAACGCTCGGTATACCTTAACTTTGTTCATGCTCAGTTCCGTTCTCGCCGGGTTAGGCATCTCCGAATTTTGCGATTCGCTGCTGGAAAGTTCGGCAAAGAAATTTAAAGCGACGGCCTTAGCCGTCATGGTCCTTACTCAAGTCGGAGTACTTGCGGGCAGCGAATCGAGATTGCCTTTCAACGAAAAGCTCAACTCGGTTTCACCGCGACTGAGGTATCCCCATTACTTAAGCGATGCCGCACGAGCGCTGCGACCCCGTGTGGAAAGGGGCGATTCCTTGATTCTTGACACTTACAATTGGGAAGACAACATTTTCGGACACGCCCTGAGATTGCCGTTGGATCAGCAGGGGCGCGTGTTCACTGTCTGGACGGGTGATTCTCACAAGCTGGACGAATTCTTGCAGGCTCGGCATCCTCGGTTCTTAGTGTATTCGGACAAGGGGAAATTGCGAACATTTCTGGATTTGCCGGAACAGTGCGCTCAGAATGTGCCCGCACGAGGAGTAAGGTTAAACTGCTTCTACTCAAATGAGATTTATCGACTCTACGAAATCCGATATTAGAATCCTTACGATCGGCTGCACTGTTTTCCATTCGTCTCGTGCCCGCAATCACAAGGACGGTCGGACTGGCGCTGCTGCTCGCTGCATTGTTCAGCGTTACAACCCTTCGTGTTGTATTCTGGCGATCGGGCGTGGCAGATATTCCGCTCCAGTGGGCATTTTCTGCAGAGGCAGCTCAAATTCCGCGATCATTCATAGCCTGTGGATTGAGAGGCTAAGGGATGTCGAGCAAGGCACATGAAACAATCGGGCCTACAAGTGTGGCGAGAAAATGAGCGCCGTAAGTATAGGCTATTCGTAGGACTCTAAACGAAATGACCGCGAAGCGTCGAATTCTCGAAATCGGAAACTGGCCACCTCCTGTGTGCGGTTGGTCCATGGGCCTTGTCGGGCTGCGCCGGGAACTGGAGGCTCGCGGGTGGGAATGCCGGGTCATGAACTTGAACGAAAACCGCCGTGTGTCCAGCCCCGAATGCATTGACGTCCAGAATGGGTGGGATTACCTGAGGAAGCTCTTACGCTGCGTAAGAGATAGCTGTGCGGTTCACGCTCGAGTCAATGCAGAATCTTTGAATGGGTACATTCTTGCGTTCCTCGCACTCCTGGCCGCGCGTCTCTGGAGGCGTCCCGCTCTCCTCACTTATGCTGGCGGACATCAGCAATCCTATTTCCCTGCGCCACGCTTCAGTTTGCGGCACCAGGCTTTTTCGCTGCTCTTTCGTTTGTCGGATCGGGTTTATTGCAACAATGAGGCGGTCAGACGAGTCTTGCTGGGTACTGGAATCCCTTCGGAGAGAGTGGTGCCGATCCCCCACACTTCTCCCTATTATCTGGAATTCTCGCCGACACTACTGCCGCAAGAACTTGAGGAATTTTGGAACCGCCACGAAGGCGTCTTCTTCAGTTATGTTTGCTTCCGCAAAGAGTACGCATTGGAATTTTATGCTGAGGCGATTCGCCGCATTTGCGCACTCTTCCCCCATGTTGGATTTATCTGGGTTGGGCCAGGAGAGCGCGAGTTGTCGTCGATGAGAGAGTTCGTCCACACACAGAAAATCAAGGATGCAGTCTTTGTCATGGGTTCTGTTCCGCACGACTTATTTCTGACCTTGCTTAGTCGTTCGTTGGCCTATATTCGCATACCTGTGACGGACGGTGTGTGCTCTTCGGTATTAGAATCACTCAAACTCGAGATTCCGGTTCTCGCCGCCGACAACGGTACTCGCCCTGAAGGCACAGAGCGATGGGAGGCGGGGAACTTGGATAGCCTGCTGAGGCTAATGACGCAGGTCTTGAGGAACAGAGAAGAATTGGTTGAACGGATACCAGAGATTACTCTCGAAGATAATGCCAAAAGGTTAGTGGACGACATCGAGACAATCACAATCGGGTCTTCACTTCCTCCGGCGGCAGCAACTCCACATTCCAAGGAGTTGAGTGCAGGTCATTCTCACGACTGAATAGCGAAAGAGATGCAGGCTATTACCTTAAGCCGAGAAGTAGAAAGGGAAGTCGTTGGTAGGAACCCGCCCGGGCTCCTCCGAGCTTCGGTGCGTTCATAGCGCTTGGCACGGCAGAGGCGATCCGCCTCCGCATCCAACAGCACGTTCAGCGTCTCTTCCACCGTGCTGCGAACCACTCTCCGAGCTGTGCGTGGATTTTCGCCTC
>WNFP01001033.1_pt1 | contig 21749 bp, 21 predicted proteins | sample 5400201 | NCBI WGS metagenome assembly WNFP01 (sample SAMN13153355, study PRJNA577476) | soil metagenome | isolation source: 115 cm saprolite under Madrone tree | place: USA:California | collected 2016-06-14
TGCGCGCGCTGAGCAAGTGAAAGCGATGCCGAGCGGCATCGCGCTCCACAGAACTCAATAAATATCGGCCGGAATTTGAAACGCCGAGTTGCTCACCCGCACCAGCTTCCAATCCCATGGGTTTCCTGAGAGACGATGCCATTCCAGCTCGAAAGGGGTCGGCAGTTTGTTGAGGTGTTCATCAAGCACTTCCATAACGCCATCGTCGCTGCTATAGAGCGTGATTTTGCCGATCCAAATCGCGCGCCGTGGTTCAACCTGCACGGTAGGGTTTAGGGCAATGATCCTTGACCCGCGCACCCATCGAAAACCTTCCCGCATGCGTTCGAGGACTCGCGGCCGATCGTCGCCCCATTGATCCTGATAATCGTCGCCGATAAAGCCGGCCGCGGCATCCCAGTTTCTATGTTCGATCGCGCTAAAAAAAATTTTCGTGTGCAGTCGAACCTGATGCTCAGGTCGCCAAAGCCAGATGAGATAGACTCCAATACAAAGCGCCAGAGCGAACCCGCCATAGAATCCTGCACGAAACGAAATCGTCACGGGCGCGACTTTATTCTCTCCCGTAGATTACACCATTTCAAAAGGCGACCGTTCGTCCGTCCACGCCCCGAAAAGGAATCGAGGAAGCGGAACCCTGGCAAGATTTTAATCTTGACTAGCCTCCACGATTTCCTTAAGGAAATTGCCTTAAGGAACTTTCTTGATTACGTCACCCGACGTTTCAACGTATCTTCGGCCGAGCTGAAAAGCTCGAGGGCGCTGAATCTTCGCTGGAATTGCCGCTTAACGCGATCGCAGATCCAACTGGAGTCACGAACATTCTTTAGGGCGTGTCATGAAGATCGTTCGTGGAGCCTGAGCGGAACTGACACAGTTGATAGACTTGAAAGCCGGGTTGTGATGTGAACGCGCCTAACCACTCTGTGCTGCGTGGAAAAGACAGTACTGCTGACCAAAAATTCCCTCCTGCTCGACCTGCGTTCAGTGTTGCAAAAGGCGGCACGGCGATTCGCCGCACTACCCCGAACTCCCGTGCAAGCGAGGCTCCTGCCCGCCTCTTATCGTTTAACGCGTTCACACCTCAACGTCGAAAACTTTCGCGAACAGGCGACTTAACGTGGCGAAGCCAATTTTTTCGCGTAACCCCGCGCGAGATTTTGCGCAGTACATCCGGTACTCGCCTGAATTGTTTCTCGCGGTGAAGCGGCAGAGGAGACCAAAAGACAAGCTAAGAAAGGGAGGCATAAAACATGAAGTCGAAACGTCCTATCCACAGCGATTCTGCCGTTGCTTGGCTGCGGGCGATCTTTCATGCACCATGCGAGGCGCAAGCCAGAACGTTAACATGGTCCCTCAATAATAGTTCAAACTCAACAATCCTCGGCATCGCTGGCCTATGGATCCTGCGCAGCTCCCGAATCTGAAGGAAGCGAGTCCAGCGATTCGAGTGGCGATCGTCCGCGGACCGGAGACGACTGTTCTGGCGGACTCGCTCGAGGCATTGCTTGCGGAGGCGAAGGGGTTCACGTTCTCGCGATTCGAGTATCGCTTCGAGTCCGGCCTCAAGCCAAATGCGGCCGGAGTTGGCGATACAGATGTGGTCGTGGCCACGCTCGGTGCTTTTCCAGCAGCAAACGTGGAACCTTTTTTTGCGTCGCTCCAGCGCCCTTTTCCAAATCGCCCAGTTCTGGTGACTACGACGCACCCGGACGCGTTCGATTTTTTCGAACTGCTCGAGATGGGCGCGGCGGATTTCCTATTGCCTCCGTTGCGGCGTTCCGAGGTGTTACCACGCCTTATGCGTCAAGCGCGAGTCACGCGCCGCAGCGATGCGCTCGTCCAAAAACTCAAGGAGAATATTGGCCTCAAACAGATCATCGGCGAGAGTCCCGCGTTTCTAGAGAGAGTCCGGTGCGTACCGCGATTCGCGCGATGCGACGCCACGGTGTTGATCTCCGGCGAGTCTGGCACGGGAAAGGAACTCTTCGCGCGCGCCATTCACTACCTGAGTCCGCGCGCGGACTGGCCGTTCGTTCCGGTTAATTGCGGTGCGCTTCCGGAGAACCTGATGGAAAGCGAGATCTTCGGCCATAAACGCGGCGCATTCACAGGCGCCGCGTCCGATCAAGCGGGACTGATCCGCGAAGCCGAGGGTGGCACGCTATTTTTGGATGAGATCGACTGTCTGACTCCCCAAGCCCAAGTGAAGCTGCTTCGCTTTCTACAGGACGGAGAATACCGTCCTGTCGGCTCGCGGCAGACTCTTCATGCAAACATCCGGGTCGTCGCGGCAACGAACGCCGATCTTAGTCACATGGTGCGCGAAGGAAAATTCCGCGAGGATTTATTCTATCGGCTGAACGTACTGTCGCTCACCCTTCCGGCGTTGCGCGAACGCCGTGGCGATATCCTCTTACTTACGCACGACTTTCTCGAGAAGCAGGCTGCGATCGCGGAGGCACAGCCGAAAAACCTCTCGCTCGCCGCGCTCAACCGCCTGCTCAGTCATTCGTGGCCGGGCAATGTGCGCGAACTCCAGAACGTACTTACACGCGCCATCGTCCTCTCCGATCGCGACTCGATAGAGCTTTCGGATCTCGACCTGTCGGACGACAGCCCCACCCCGGAAGAACAGTCGTTCCGAGCGATGAAGTCTCGTGCGGTCCAGCGATTCGAGCGCGACTTTCTTGCGACGGTTCTACGTGCGCAACAGGGGAACATCACTCGCGCCGCCTCGGCAGCGAAGAAAAACCGTCGCGCGTTTTGGGAGCTCTTGCGCAAACACGGCCTTCTCGCCAGCGCGACACGCGATTGAGCGTCGCTCGCGCGAAATGGCGGCGCTCCCCACCTTCTGGAGCCAAGACAACTATTCGGCATTGCTAAAGGACTGTCGGAGCGTGGACAATATTGTCCTTCCATAAGAACACAGGGCTACTGCGAAGTCGGAGGCGGATAATTCGTTAGGATAATAGGACAGAATTGTCCTAACTTTCTAGAATTCCAATCGCGATTTGCGTTTAGACGCGGACGAAGATCTTCTCCGGCGAGACCATTTTCTAGAGCAGGAAATTAAAACTTGCGGGGGCAGGTGGGCCACACATCCTCGTGACGCTACAGCAGGGGAAACTACAGGCACATCGATTGCTAACGGACAAATGACTGATAGCTCAAAATGTGTGCTCGCCGACCCACGACTTCCATCTCCAGCGCCAGAAATTCTCGACTATCTGGCCCGATGTCCCGATGCACAGGACACCATCGATGGCATCCTTCACTGGTGGGTGCTCGACGCTCACATCCGAAAATGGGCGCCGAAGATTGCCAAGACCGTGGCGCAACTTGTCGAACAAGGTTTTCTCGAAAACAAGCCATCCCCAGACGGGAAAACATTCTATCACGTCTCTCCGCGTTATCTCTCCACTCTTCAGCAACAGCCACAAAGCAACCCTATTTCTGATGGCAGCCTGTAAAGCATCTAACAACAAAGGACAATCATGCCTGACACGTTGACCTATCCTTGGAGTTTATATCGGAGGAATCCCCAGCGGCGTGCGCCGTTGTGGTGAGGTGCAAGATATCCTCAAACTAAGTAAGCAAGAAGAAGGAGCAAGATCATGGCCCTAATTAACGTGAGCGCGAATATAATGGTAGCCGGCGGACCTAACCTCGCCTTCAATCGGCCACTGGACGTCGACGCGTATGACAAGATCGACGTCACCGTGCCAGGCACCACGACCGACAAAGAAGTGGACCTACCTGGCGGCCCGGTGCAATTCATCGCAATCATGTCGGATTGGTATGGCAACGACCTCACCTACAAAATTAACACCACGACTGCCACATCCTTCAACCTGAACCAGCCGCTCTTGTTCATCGGCGCAGACGCCGTTCTCCTGCTCGGTTCCGCACCGACAAAGCTATTCTTCTCCAACACTACGACAGGCACAACGGCCAAGGACGCAAAGGTGCAAATGCTGATTGGACGTGACGCAACGCCGTAAACCAAACCTACCACTCCACCTCTTATGCCTGTCACTCTCACTTATCCCGGCGTTTATATCGAAGAAATTCCCAGCGGCGTCCACACCATCACCGGAGTGGCTACTTCGATCGCCGCCTTTGTCGGCTGGTCCCCGAAGGGACCGACCGGTGCAGCTACGATGGTGCTCAGCTTCTCTGACTTTGCCCGGCGGTTCGGAGGGTTGACCTCCGGTAACTACTTGGGCTACGCAGTAAACCAGTTCTTCGGCAACGGCGGCCAGCAGGCCTACATCGTGCGCCTCGTGTGGACGGATGCGGCGACGGCAACTGCCACCGTGGGCGGAACCCTGGTCTTGTTTGCCAGCAGTCCAGGTGGCTGGGGCAATGATATTCAGGTTGGTGTAACTCGGCAGATTGCGGATCCCACGCGCTTCCTGGTTGAGGTCTCAAGCGTCGCCACTGGGCAGGTGCTGGAAAGCTTTCCGAACTTATCGGCCACCACTTCAGATCCCCAATACGTGGTGACGGTAATTGACGCGGAGTCGGATTACATCACCTTCATCGATCCAGCTACTCAAATCGCCGGAGCTCCTCCCGGCACTCCGGTGAACACCACCACACCGGGTCCGCTGCTTGGGGGGCTCGACGGAACAGTGCTCAACCCAAATGACGGCAATTTCGAGATAGCGCTGACTTCCAACCCTGCCGCGGGAGTTTTCCTTCTTGACCGGGTCGATATCTTCAATCTGCTCTGCGTTCCGGGCGAAACCGACGGCCCGACCATTACCACACTGCAGAAGTATTGTCACGATAAGCGCGCCTTTTATATCGTCGATGCGCCGCAGACCGCCAAAAGTTCCAATCTCAGCACCTCGGGCCCGGTGGGCAGTACTCCCGGCAGCTTAACCGGCCAATACGCGGTGAATTCTGCGTACTACTTTCCCTGGATTCTGGCTCCCGATCCGCTGGCTAAGAATCGTCCGACGCTCTTTCCGCCAGGCGGCTTTGTAGCAGGGATGTACGCCAGCACGGACTCGACGCGCGGAGTATGGAAAGCGCCGGCAGGAATAGACACCGGCCTGACTGGAGTCTCGGGCCTGCAATACGTTCTTACCGACTTGGAAAACGGCCAACTAAACCCACAGGCGATCAACTGTCTTCGCCAGTTCAAGGCATATGGGAACGTCGTTTGGGGGGCGCGCACGCTCGCAGGGAATGATCAGACCGGCTCAGACTGGAAGTACGTTCCCATCCGGCGGCTGGCGCTTTTCCTTGAGTCGAGTCTTTACGACGGAACGAAGTGGGTGGTCTTCGAGCCTAACGATGAGCCGCTATGGAGCCAGATCCGCCTGAACGTCGGAGCCTTCATGCAGAGACTGTTCTTGCAGGGTGCGTTCCAGGGCACGACGCCGCAACAGGCTTACTTCGTGAAATGCGATGCGGAGAACAATCCCCAGTCCAGCATCGACCGGGGCATCGTTAACATTCTGGTCGGGTTCGCCCCGCTCTATCCCGCGGAATTTGTTGTGATTCAAATTCAACAATTGGCCGGTCAGTTAAAGACCTAAGGAGATCCCTATTATGGCAATATTCCCAGCTAATCCAAAGCGATTGGATCCTTACAAGAACTTCAAGTTTCGACTGAAATGGGACGGGAAGTACGTGGCGGGCATCAGCAAGTGCAGCAGCCTGAAGCGAACCACCGAGGTTGTCGAACATCGCGAAGGTGGCGATCCTTCCACATCCCACAAGTCTCCTGGGCGGAACAAATTCGAGGCCATCACGCTGGAACGAGGCCTGACCCAGGACCTCAACTTCCACGATTGGGCGGGATTGGTTTGGAACTTTGGCTCTGCGCTCGGCTCCGAAGTCTCGCTGGCGAATTTTCGGAAGGACATCTATTTGGAACTATACAACGAAGCCGGGCAATTGGTAATCGCCTACAAAATCTACCGATGTTGGGTCTCCGAATACCAGGCGATGCCGGATCTGGACGCGAATGCCAACGCGATTGCCATCGAGCACATCAAACTCGAGAACGAAGGATGGGAGCGGGATACCAGCGTGACTGAGCAGCAAGAGCCCACTTTGAGTACTGTGGCCGCCTAGCGTGTGACTGCTGGAAATGAGAGCCCTTTCCGGTGTTGATTGTCTGAATCTTTGGGAATCGGGAGCGCGCCTGCATCCTCTGGACCAAGGTTTGCTGGCTTTAGGCGCCGCCTTGCCCGACACGCCGCAAGATACTTTGGCTGATTGGCCTCTGGGCCGGCGCAATCGGGCGATGTTTGAATTATACCGCTATTGCTTCGGAAGCTGGCTGGCCGCTTGGGCCGCCTGCGCTCTCTGCCATGAAAAAATGGAATTTGCGGTGGACAGCCGCGAGTTGATGGCGCAAGCCAAGGACCCGGAGCAAGAAGCGACGGTGGCGTTTCGCAGCGAGTCGTATCATCTGCCCACCAGCCGCGATCTCGCGCACGCGCTGGCTGACGCGGTCGACCCCAAAACAGCGGCGGTTCGCCTTCTGGAGAGCTGTCGACTCACGTCGCGCGCGGCCGGCGCTTGGTCTGTAGAGGATATCGACGAAATAGGCGAGCTTATGGCGGCAGCCGACCCTGCAGCCGAAACCCGGATTGCACTCCGTTGCCCTGCCTGCGGTCATGAGCAGGACGGAGACCTCGATATCGCCACCTTCCTCTGGGCCGAGATTGCCGCGTTAGCCAAGCGCCTGCTACGGGAAGTTCACACCCTGGCTTCACCCTATGGCTGGACAGAAGCGCAGGTGCTCTCCCTGAGCGCGGCTCGTCGCAGCCTTTACATGGAGATGGTGCAGGCGTGAGCGGCTATCTGCAACGACTGGTTTCCACTGCGATGGGCACCGACTCGTTAGTGCACCCATTGGTGAAGCCCGTGTTCTCCCCCCCTGCTTCACCCGACGAGCCTGCGCTCTCACCGCAAGCTAACAACTTGAAATTCGTGTCCACATCGAGACGTGCAGATGGCGTACCGTTGAAAATATCTGCCGAGTTTGCGGATGCCAGCACCGAAACGAACGCTCCGGTTCACGCATCGCGACGGGCAGAGGGTGAACAACCAAATTTTGGCGAAGCTCAGAAAGACGATATTGCAGCGAAAATGCCCGAACCCGCCGCGGCTGTAACTGTCACGAACGTTCAACCTCTACTGCCCCAGCCTGCTACGACCGTAACTGTCACGAACTTTCAACCTCTACTTACCTCTAACGGACCGCCGCCCCCGTTACAGTCCGCCACACGATCCCCAGAACCAGCCATGCTCGCTGTGCAGCCTTCCACCAAGCGAACGCAACGCAAACAATCACCCGGCCCGACAGCAAACACTCCCGTCTATGTCCCGTTGCTGAGTACATCGCCGAGGCCCTCGCGTTCTGAGCCAATCGAAACGGAAACACCAGCCTACTCTGGCGCAAAAATGTCCCAACAAAAGGCACGGCGGTGGTCTGCGCCAGCCGCAAAGAACGGTTCCGATGAAATCCAGATCCATATTGGGCGCATCGAAGTGACGGCTGTACCGCCTCCCGCCGCAACGCCGAAGCCAAAGCGTGGTGCGAAAGGCCCAAGCCTGCAGGAGTACCTGAAGCGGCGTGACGGGAGCCTGCAATGAGTAACTCCCTTGCCATTGCCGGTGTTACCGCGGTGCTGGAGTTCTATCTCAATGAAGTACTAAGCAGCTTCCCACCGGGTAAACCCACGATATCTGCTGTGGCCCCAGATCTGGTTCAAAAGAGCTTGAACAACGGTGGGGCGGAGAGCCAGGTGAACCTCTTTCTTCATCAGGTGACCTACAATACTGCCTGGCGCAATCAGTGCTTGCCATCATCGGGTGTCGATGGCAAGACCCGCCTTGAAAATCCACCCCTTGCGCTTGATTTGCATTACCTGCTGACTGCTTACGCTTCCGAGGATTACCATGCCGAAGCACTTCTGGGTATTGCCCTGCTAATGTTGCATCAAAACCCTGTCTTAACGCGTGCCGACATCAGCAACGCTATCAGTAAACTAAATCCAGCCAATGACCTTACAAATTCGCTTGCCGATTGCGCCTTGGCGCAACAAATCGAATTGATGAAGATAACGCCTGCGACACTGGGCCGGGAAGAGATGGCTTGGCTATGGACAGCGCTAAAGGCCGACTACCGTCCCACATTCCCTTTCCAGGTGTCAGTTGTGTTGATCCAGCCGGAGCTAGCGGCCAATTCGGGGCCACCGGTTTTGATGCGTACGGTTGCCGCACAGCCGAACTTTCTCAGTTCCTTTCCCCATCTGACGCAGCTAGATCTACCTGCAGGACAGGCTGCAGCAACCTTGGGTGATACGGTGATCGTTGAGGGGACTCAGCTTAAAGGTGCCCAAAGCGTCCTGCTGAGTACCGCACTGCAGAACGTGCAACAAAGCATCAACCTGAACCTGCTGACCGTTGGCGACACATCCTTCCAATTCAATCTTCCTAACCCGTCTTTGCCGCCACCCAACCAGCCGCCGACCGACCTTCCCGCGGGTGTGTACGCGCTATCGGCGACGGTGAAAACCGCGAACGACACGCTGACGACCAACAGCATTCCCATAGCGATCGCGCCGAAGATCACGTCGACTTTTCCTCTGACTGTGCACTCAGGCGCGTCGGTCCACATAACAGTGACCTGCGCGCCATTCGTGCGCCCTAGCCAGCAAGTGTCATTGCTGATTGGCGGTCAACAGGCGCCGGCCGACGACTTTCCAACTCCGACAAACACGCTTTCGTTCACGTTCGGACCGCTATTACCAACCGCCGGAACTGTCCCGGTGTGGCTTCGAGTGGACGGGGTGGACAGCCAGATCATTGATACGAGCGGGCCGACACCAAAGTATTCCGGACCCTTGACGCAGGTGACTTAGATGGCAAGCGACCAATCCATCGCGTTGTGGGCGGAGGCCAACCAAGCCTACCTAGTCGCGGAATTCGCCCGCCTTGCTTATCGTCTGGCACCCAGGGGAGATCGGCCGTCGGACGACGGAACCGCGGCACAGCAAGAAGCCGCTCAAATTCGCTCAAATTTACAGCCTCCACCTGCCATCGACCAGCTCACGGGGCTGTTTGGATTGACTGATTTCGAGCGTCAGCTGCTGCTGCTGTGCGCAGGAGTAGAGATGGATTCTCGTCTCGCAGAGCGCTGTGCCGAAGCTCAGGGTCGTCCAGGCAAAACGAACGCCACGTTCGGGCTGGTCATGGCTTACCTTCCCGACTCTCATTGGAGTGCGCTTACTCGGTCGCGCCCCCTGCGGCGCCTTCGCATGCTCGAGGTGCAAGCGGCAGGTAACTTAACTTCGGCGCCTCTGCGCATTGACGAGCGCATCCTGCACTACCTGGCCGGACTTAACGTGCTCGATCCGCGCCTGGAATCGCTGCTCCGTGTGAGTCCTGGGCCGGATTGGATTGCCGAGGAGCATCAGTCCGTCGCGGCTGGCGCAACTCGGCTCGTTTCCAGTTATAGGCACTACTGCCCTCTGGTCCATCTCTGTGGAGACGATCCGCTTGGGCAGGAGGACATCGCCGCATCCGTCGCTCGCGACATCGGGCGTCAATTGTTCGTTGTAAAGGTGGAAGATCTTCCGGCAATCGGCCCGGACTTGGAGCAATTCTCGGTGTTGTGGGAGCGCGAATCTCAGCTCGTCTCGGGCGCGCTGCTGATTCAGTGCGCAAATGCCGGGCTCTCATTGTCAGCGAGCCATTTTGTGGAGCGGCTCGAAGGGCTCGTCTTCATTGCCAGCCGCGAGTCGGTTCGCCTGACCCGGGGCTTTATTCGTCTTGATGCCAACAAGCCTGGACCGATCGCACAGAAGCAGCTCTGGCAAAAGGCGCTGGGCGCGGCGGCCGGCAATCTCAACGGAACTGTAGACGATCTGTCCGAGCAGTTCCGCCTGAGCGCTCGGATGATCTTCTCGACGAGTGCTCTTCTTGCCTCGGAACAAGGACCACTCCGACCCGACCAGTTGTGGAATGCCTGCCGCGCCTTGGCACGACCCAAGCTAGAGGACTTAGCCCAGCGCATCGTGCCCTGCGCGACCTGGGATGATCTTGTGCTTCCCGAGCTACAAAAGCAAACGCTGCGCCATTTGGCAGCGCAGGTCCGACATCGCCTAAAAGTCTATGAGACATGGGGCTTCGCGGCGAAGGGCCGCCGCGGGTTGGGAGTGAGTACGCTTTTCACTGGCGCGAGCGGAACCGGCAAAACAATGGCTGCAGAAGTCCTCGCGCGAGAACTTCGTCTCGACCTCTACCGTATCGATCTCTCGGCAGTGGTCAGCAAGTACATCGGTGAAACCGAAAAGAACTTAAAACAGGTGTTCGACGCAGCCGAGGAGGGAGGCGTGCTCCTGCTGTTCGATGAGGCCGACGCATTGTTCGGCAAGCGCAGCGACGTGCGCGACAGTCATGACCGCTACGCCAACATCGAGGTCGGTTATTTGCTGCAAAAGATAGAGTCCTACCAAGGGCTGGCGATTCTCACCACCAACCTCAAATCAGCGATGGATACGTCATTCGAGCGCCGGTTACGGTTCACCGTCAACTTTCCGTTTCCCGATGCGGCGCAGCGGGAGGAGATCTGGCGCAGGGTCTTTCCAGAGGCGACCCCGACCAGTGGTTTGGATACCAAGAAGCTTTCGCAACTCAATGTTGCGGGTGGAAACATCCGCAACATAGCGTTGAACGCGGCGTTCCTAGCGGCGCATGCGGGTACGCCCGTAGGAATGGCGCACCTGGCCGAAGCTGCGAAGCTAGAGGCACAGAAGATCGAGCGTCCGCTTTCGGACGCGGAGCTGCGGGGGTGGGTAGCATGAGCCGCATCCAGTTGAACATCGATCGGCTCGTGTTGCGAGGATTCGAACCACTCGAGGGGAAAGCGTTGTCGGAGGCGCTGCAATCACAGTTATCCAAGGTTTTGGTCAATCGCAGCGCACGTGGCAAGTGGGCGCGGTCGCATTGGACCCCGGTATTGAAGCTGGGCCGCATGTCACTGGAGACGGGCCCTGTGGGAGCACGCAAGTTCGGGAAACAAGTGGCAGGCGCAATTGGAAGGGGACTGAAGCTGTGAGCTACGCCACGCTGGCACGAAAGGAGGCGGACCCCTCAGCCGCGAAGAGCTCAGTCTCGAGCGCCCTGCGCATCGGCAATGCCAACGACACCTACGAGCAAGAAGCCGATCGAGTGGCGGAAGCCGTTATGAGTTGTCGCCGGCCACTTTCCTGGTCGCTGTCGAAAGTCAATGTCGGGAAAGTCCAGCGACAAGAGGCTCCTATGGCGCCTGGTGACGGTCCCTCGCCGGAGCCAAACAATTACAAAGAAGCTGCGGGCAAATTGAGCGAAGCGTTCTTCAATACCGATGTAGGAAAGAAGCTCATCGATGCCGCCAGGCAGGATCCGCTCGTAAAAGGCGCCGAAGGATTCATCGATACTCTGCCAGGAAAAATTATTACGGGTGCGGCCGCGGTGGGTGCGGTCTCTGCGATGGCAGCAACTCACACCGCGCTTCCGGCGCAAATCCCAGGGATCCCTCTCGACAAGATACGGCCTGGTTTATCGGTGAAGATCACGTACGAGGGCCCGGTCGATCATCCGACCAAGGCGATGATCACATTCAGCTATTCACCGAAAGGTGAAGAGAAGAAGCCAAAGCAGACGGAATCGGAACCCTACCGGGCAGAGACAGCGCGCATCGCCGGTGAGCAGGAGAAGTTCCGCGCTGGTTTGAAATTCACGCCCGGCTCTGCCGAAGACCTGCAACAGAAGGCGGAGCAAAAGGCTATCGAGGACTACCCGCTTCGCCGTTTCGAGGCGCTTCTGGGAACGGGCGGCCGGGGGTTTGCCCCTACTTACCCGGCGCTGCAAGCGCCACAGGACACCACGCCTCGTCTACCCACCTTCGAATCTCCGTTTAAACCGAAGCCATTCCATATTCAGGACCAGCAACTTGAGTTGAAGCCGCTTGCTGGTTACAGCTTACCAGCGGTCGAGGAAAAGAAAAAAGAGGAAGCGGCTCCGATCCAGCGCAAAGTGGAGAAGGGCACAAGCTACCCGCAGGTCCCTGCAGCAGTCCACGATGTATTGCGTTCTTCCGGTACGCCTCTCGATGTCGAGACACGACGACTCATGGAAGCGAAGATAGGCTTCGACTTCGGGAAAGTGCGTATCCACACGGACGCAAGCGCAGCGGCTTCGGCGCAGGCCATAGACGCTGCCGCTTACACAGTAGGTAGCGACGTCGTGTTTGCTTCTGGTCGATTTTCGACCCGCTCGTCCGAAGGGCAGAAGCTGCTGGCGCATGAACTGGCACATACGGTGCAACAGGCCGACGCGGCACCGAAGCCGAATTTAGAAATCGTCAACAAGAACGATTCGTCGGAACGGGAAGCCGATACAACGGCGGAGCACATCACCAATCGCGGCGCTAACAACAGCCCATTGCAGAGCATCGCTCCAGCGCCGCTCAAGCTTGCGCGACGAAGTCAGGATCAAGAACCGGCTCCTCTCACGGAAGCGAAGGCAGATCCAGATCTAACATCCTACCTGGAAAAGCTAAGGAAGTTGGCCAACGACCCGGGCATTGCCAACCAGCCTATGGAGTCGATCGCTGCTCGCATTAACAAAGCGCTCACAGGTCTCGATCTTCAAAATGAGGAAAACTACTCCGTAGTCGTCGACGAACTCGTTCGACTCTTCCCGAAACAGGAACGGGTTGTGACCGAGTTCTTGTTTAGTTATGTGTCTCGGCCACTCCGCAAGTCCGAACCTAGCCCGGGAAAGCGTGCTATCGCACAAACTGAAAAACGCTTAGAGGTTCACCCACCGTCCATCTACGGTAGGTACACGCCAGGAACACTTTATCCCGGCCTGTTGTTCCATGCGGCTGGATCTGTAGCTGGTTCTGCAGCAGCAGCCCCCATCCCGGCAGAGCTCATCAAAGCGGTTGCCACTGGAGCCATTTTTGTGACGGGAGTCTACGACGGGATGAGCGATTCCCTCGAGCAAGAGGAGTTGCGCGCTCTGATCGATAAACTCAATCGAGCGGGGCTTCTAACGGTGGCCTTCCCTCCGATATTTCTGGCCGGAGCAGCCTACGGAATCGTCGAAGATGCCGGCAATTTTATTAGAACGACTGTTGGATTATTCGAAGGCGATCTGGGTCTCGCCCTTGCCGCAGCATCGGAAACACTACAAGTGCTGCTGTCGCAAGAAGGAGAGGCATATTCCTACAAAATTGGGAAGGAGATTGGACTCGGCTTTGCGCAGGAGTTGCGCGATGCGCTCAAGCAGAACCTCGTGCACTTTACCTTTTCTCTAGGCCGACTCATCGGGCCCACAATAGTCTACCTGGTACTCACGCTGGCTGGAATTACGGAAGCCCTGCTTGCGCGTGCATTCACGAGAATCCTGCCACTGCTGAAACAACTGCTGAAAAACGAAGCACGCTTGCTAACTGTGATCGCTAAACTAGAAAAACGATTTCCACGCCTCCCAGAAAAAAAGACGTCGCCTTCTGGATCTCGTCAGGTTGGCGAGTTAGCGAGTGAGCCGCATCCCGCCAAAGCGCCTGTCGTAGAGAAGCCGTCGGAAGCGCTAACGGCGAAAGGCGGTGCGCCTTTACAGGGTGAAGCAGTAAAGCCATCGGAACCGCTAGTAACGAAAGGCAGCGAGCCTTTACAGGGTGAAGCAGTAAGGCAACCCCCGGAGACAAAGCCCCCGGAGACAAAACCGCAAGCCGGATCCGCCTCTGGTAAGGCGGAAGCAGCGGGAGTACTGGAGGATCTCGAGAATCTGCGGCAAGCCGCCAAAACGGATCGAGATGCTGCTCACGCTCTCTTAGATCGATACAAGAAGATGTCGGATTTTGAGGTATTCCGGCGATTTGCCGACGAAGCAGATGAGACAGCGGCAGCAGAAATTCGGCGGAGATTTCCTTCGAACGAGGCCGCCCTTCGCAAAGTTCTCGGTAAGGAATATCGGCCCCCTCATTCCGCCGAAGCCATTCTAACACGAGACGGCAAGGTCGTCACCCGGCGACCGTTGCAGAGCGGTGGAGTTAAGGATCTGCCAGAGGAAATACGTGCTCAGGGTTTTCGGAAACGTAACGCCGCAACACACACCGAAGCAAAGGCCGTTCGAGAAATTGAACTTCATCGCGGTGATGTCCTTGAGATTCGTGGACAATACAATCCATGCGATTCGTGCGTACGGGCAATGCAGGATGCTGCAGATAAAACTGGGGCGACGATAAAATATTGGTGGCCTGGCGGCGGTCCGGTGCCGGTCGTCTTTAGCCCATCAAAATGAGGGAAACGACGACATGAGTGGTGTTCCAGGTTCACCTCGCTTGACCAAAGGTGGCATCGTGCTTGTGGATCCGGATTCTGGCGCGGTGCAAAAGATCATCGTGCTCCAATACAACCCCGACACGCTCACGCGCACGTTACAGCCGCAAACTGTGAAGGAAAGCGGCGACCGATCCGAAGCTAGCACTGCTCGACATGAAACAGACTGAGGACGCTGCAAGGGAGTCGATGGAGAACCTGCGTCTCGACTACGAGACGACGGTGCAGCAATTCACCACGCTTGCGGACATCCGATTCAAATTGCTTGCTTTTGTCCCTACCGTCACTGGCGCGGCTTTCGGCATCCTGAAGAATAGCCCGAATAACCCTGCTACCGCAGCGATAGGCGTATTCGGGTTTTTGGTCACTCTCGGAATCATTTTCTACGAAATCAGGAACACACAATTTTACGACGGCGCGGTCCATAGGGCGAAGGCATTAGAAGCTCGCTTGAAACTCCCGATCTGTGCTGCGGGGTTCACGGTTGGAGGCTTCTTTTCCGAGCGCTCCAAGGGCAAGCTACGACTGTTTGGTCTCGTGAAAATCTGGCACGATATGGGACTGGCCATTGTTTATGGCAGCACACTTGCCGCATGGACCCTTTTGGTCTTGCACGCCGTGCTCGCCTCGAAAACCGGTGAGCGATTCTTCGCAATGCTTACGGGGCAGCTGGACATCGTGAGTGCAGTGGTCGCCGGGGTAATTGGTTTTGTCTTTGGCTGGCAGATGATTCGCCTTTCGAAGATGGATAAGCCGGCTCCTGTGTTGGAAGACATAGCCGCCCTTGAGGACCTTACTCGTTGCATGGGTGAAGCAGAGAGGAATTGTAATGACAAGTTTTTTGAAACATCGCTTGCTAACAATCTAACATTCCGTCGCGCGAACGGCGCCATCGTCGATAAAGAAACGTTTTTGAATGATCTGCAAAACCCCGCCAACACCTACGAGACGCTCGAGCAAAGAGATATTGCCGCGCAAGTCTATGAAGGGGTCGGCGTGGTAATACTCCTGGTTCAAGCAAAAGGAATGCGCGAAGGAAAGGCCTTTGAGGGCCTATACCGTAACATTCGGATTTTTCTGAAGGAGCCAAACCTAACACCAGGTTGGCAATTACATTCCTGGTTCAACGTCAAAGTCCCATGAGTCAGTTTTCGGTTCAAAGTTCGCGGCTGAGTGGCTTTCCAGGTTCACCTCGCTTGACCAAAGGTGGCATCGTGCTTGTGGATTCGGATTCGGGCACGGTGCAAAAGATCATCGTGCTCCAATACAACCCCGACACGCTCACGCGCACGTTGCAACCGCAAACTGTCAAGGAAAGCGGTGACCGATCAGAAGCGTTGCGCCTGACGGGACCGCCGATTGAGACAATCAAGCTTGAGGCGGAAATTGACGCGACAGATCAGTTAGAGTTTCCGGACCAAAATCAGGACGCAACCACGCTCGGGATTCATCCGCAGTTGGCCGCCCTAGAAATAATTCTCTATCCGACGAGCAGCCAGCTTCAATCGAATAACTCACTAGCGCAGTCGGGTACGCTTGAAATCGTGCCGATGCAGACGCCGCTCACGTTGTTTGTATGGAGCAAGAACCGCGTCGTGCCGGTTCGTCTGACTGAGTTCAGTATCACGGAGGAGGCGTTCGATCCCGCGCTCAATCCAATCCGCGCAAAAGTGAACCTTGGGATGCGCGTGCTCAGCATCGATGACATCGGGTTCGATAACAAAGGCGGTAGTATCTATCTCGCGTATCAGCAGCAAAAGGAACAACTGGCGGGAAAAAGCCAGGGAGGCACCTTCGCCGCCCTAGGCATTAGGGCCATTCCATGAGCGATCCAGCGCAAGGCATTCTTCAGCCGGTAGTGAAGTTAACTCCGTTTCCGGCTACCAGCCGCTATTTTCAAATTGAAACAGCCACGTTCCTTAGTCCTGACGTTCTTCATTCGCATCGCCTGCACAATAACCAAACACCGGAGGAAAAAGCCATCGTCTATTTGCGGCGCCGGTTCGTGCCTTCATCTGACCGATTTGACCTGCTTCTCGAACACACTGTCGTGCAAAGCGACCGGCTCGACAATGTAACCGCGAGATACCTTGGCGATCCGGAACAGTTTTGGCGCGTCTGCGACGCGAATAATGCGATGCGGCCAGAAGAGTTGACTGAGACCGTGGGTCGTCACCTGCGGATCACATTGCCGGAAGGAATAGCCGGCCCAAGCTATGCTTAAAGGAATCCATCTCACGTTGATGATCGGCCCGGCCGTACCCGTGCCGGTGCCGCAGCTCGTCCTTGATGCGTTGACGAGCGTGGAAGTAACGATACGCGATAGCGGCCCCAGTGGATTTCAATTGTCCTTTACGCTGAACAATCGTTCGCCGTTACACACGATGTTTTTGCTTGCGGGAAGCAGTCCCATTCCTGTCATGAGGGTGATTATCATCCTCACGATGAATGGGCAGCCGAATGTAATCATGGATGGTGTCATTACCCACCAGAACACTTCACCGGGCAAAGAAGCCGGGCAGTCCACCCTGTCGATGACCGGCGAAGACCTGTCTGCAGTGATGAAGCTCAACGACTCCAGCGGCAGACAATATCCCGCCATGCCTGCCGAAGCGCGAGTCGCTTTAATCCTGGCTCAGTATGCCGGCTTAGGGATCATTCCCAAGATAATTCCCAGTGTGTTGATCGACGTGCCGATTCCGACGCATGAGATTCCGAGCCATGAAGGCAGCGATCTCGCCTACATAAATTCGTTAGCGGAGCGCGTCGGTTACGTGTTCTACATCGATCCGGGCCCGGTCGTGGGATCGAGCACCGCTTACTGGGGGCCCCAGGTCAAGGTAGGCGCCCCCCAACCTGCCTTAAACGTGAACATGGACGCCTACACCAATGTTGAATCGTTGAACTTTAACTTCGACGGCCAATCCAGAGTGCAGCCTCTCCTCCGCGTTCAGGAGGAAGATCAAAACATTCTCATTCCCGTCCCCGACATCACGCCGCTCAATCCGCCGTTGGGATTGATTGAGCCACTGCCCAACCGGGTCAAACGGCTTACCGAGACAGCGGGTCTCTCGACGACGCAGGCGGCAGTAATTGCGATGACAACGGCCGCTAAGTCTGCCGAAGCGGTCACAGGCGATGGCAGCCTTGATGTATTGCGCTACGGAAGACTCCTTCAGTCACGTCAGCTTGTCGGCGTCCGCGGGGCCGGGCCAGCGTTCGATGGTTTGCACTACGTAAGCAGTGTGACTCACCGCATTCAGCGCGGCGAATACAAACAAAGCTTCAATTTGAGCAGAAACGGACTGATTTCGACTGTCCAGAACGTGCCGGTATGAGCGACAGCCAAAAATATTTGGGCAAATATCGCGGGACGGTCAGCCAGAATGTTGATCCTGAGCAGCGCGGGCGCCTTCAAGTAGTGGTGCCAGATGTAACGGGCACGGAAGACTCCAGTTGGGCGCTACCCTGCGTGCCCTATGCAGGAAAGGGCGTGGGGCTCTTTCTCATTCCGCCAACGAAGGCGTCGGTTTGGGTGGAGTTCGAGTACGGCGACCGCGACAAACCAATTTGGTCCGGATGTTTTTGGCCTGATCAAGCTGACGTGCCCGCCTCGCCCGGCGTCGCGGAGACAAAAATCCTAAAGACCGAGCAAACAACGATCACGCTAAGCGACCAGCAAGGCTCCAGCGGCATCACAATCGAAACGAAAAACGGCATGAAGATTGTGATGAACTCGCAGGCTATCGAGATCACGAACGGTAAAGGTGCAGCGGTCAAGCTGAGCGACAACAAGGTATCGATTAACGATACCGCACTAGAGGTGGAATAATGTCAGATTATATCCTTCACGAAAACGCGACGGTCCAGTGCATGCACACGGGCCAAGCCACGCCGAATCCAACCGATCAGCGTGTAAAAGTTGGCGGACAAAAGGTCGTGACGCAGTCCACCATCCACAGCATATCGGGTTGCAGCTTGCCTACGCAGGCCGGTGGTCCCTGCGTGACCGCTCAATGGATGACCGCTGCGACGCGTGTCAAAGCCAGTAGCATACCTGTACTCCTGAAGAGCAGTCAGGCGACCTGTGTGCCAACTGGAACCGGACTCAATGTCCTCTCCACCCAAATGAAGGTGAAAGCCACTTGATGAACTTGGACTATCCATTCCATTTCGATGACCACGGGCGCACAGCCGCCGCGGATGATGACGACCATATCCGCGATTTGATTGAACAGGTCTTGTTCACCTCGCCGGGTGAGCGGGTCAATCGGCCTGATTTTGGGGCTGGTCTGCTGCAACTGGTCTTCGCACCGAATAGCGACGCGCTTGCCGCTGCCACGCAGAGGACTGTTCAGGGTGCGTTACAACAGTGGCTTGGAGATCTGATCCAAGTCCAGTCCGTGGATGTGCAGAACGAAGACGCAATGCTGCGCGTCACGGTGGTCTACGTCGTTCGGCGAACGCAAACTCTGCAAACCGCCGAATTCACGAAAGGAGTCGCAACCCCGTGAGCAATCCGGCCGAAGTCACCGTGCAACCATTTCCGCAGCTCTATTTTTGCTGCGACGAGCGCCGGCGCGATTCAATTCGCGGCAAGGCGCTCAACGGCATCGATTATCTCGAAGTGGTCGATCATGACGCGACGACCGACGCCGATCGTCAACGCTTTCTTCGGATCCACTTTGTTAATAACATTGCGCCAAACTCGTTAGGCGCGGCCAATGTGAGTATTAGCGGCGGTGAACGTGTTTGGCCCATTGTCATCTTGAATCCCCCAACGATCGGGACGGGTCACGACGCTAATGTGCTTACGGTCGAGGTCAAAGAGCCGGGCGATTATTCCGTCTACACGCTCTCGTTAGTCCGCGGCCCGAACAATCCCGCGCCGCCTGACGGCATCGCTCCACGCCTCGCCTGGATTGAATTTTCCTTCAAAGTAGAGTGCCCGGCGGATTTTGATTGCGCGCCGAAACACATTTGTCCGCCCGAGCCGCGGCCGCAGCCGGAGATCAATTATCTCGCAAAGGATTACGCGACCTTCCGCAAGCTGATCCTCGACCGAATGGCTCTCTTGCTCCCCGATTGGCGTGAGCGCAATCCCGCTGATCTCGGCATCACGCTGGTGGAGTTGCTGGCTTACACCGGCGACTATCTTAGCTACCGACAGGACGCTGTCGCGACCGAGGCTTACCTCCGTACCGCACGAAAACGAGTTTCGCTTCGGCGACACGCACGGCTCGTGGATTACTTCGTTCACGACGGGACAAACGCGCGCGCCTGGATCCAGCTCACGAGCGCAGCGGACAACCTCAATGTGCCGAAGGGTCAGCAGATTTTCAGCCGGCTGGATCGAATTCCTCCCCGAATTGCACCGACCTCGACCGTCCTGAATAACGCGCTGCGACAGCATCCGATCGTCTTCGAAACAATGCACAACATCACCATTTTCACCGCACACGATGCAATGAAATTCTACACTTGGGGCGATACGCGGTGTTGTCTGCCCAAAGGCGCGACTCAGGCTACCCTCGCCGGTCATTTTCCAAAGTTAGTCGCGGGCGACGTGCTCATTTTTGAAGAAATTCGCGGATCGTTCACCGGCGAAAAGGACGATGCGGACCGGACCCGGCGGTGTGCTTTGCGCCTAACGCGTATAAGAGCCGTTGATGACACTGGGGCGCCGTTGATCGATCCACTGACCGCGACCAACAACCCGCCAACCGAAATCACGCAAATCGAATGGATGCCGGAGGACGCGCTGCCGTTTCCCTTCTGTCTTTCCGGCTTCACGGATGAAGACCACGGCTCGAAATATTTCGATGACCTGAGCGTGGCGCAGGGCAACATCGTTTTGTCCGATCACGGCCTCTCGATTGCCAATGAATCGTTAGGCGAGGTCCCGGAACAGCAGATTCTGTTCCCACCGAATCCGGATGCGGATCGTTGCGACCGGCCCTCGCCACAATATGCCCGCCCGCGTTTTCGTCCGTCGTTGCAAGGCAGACCGTTGACTCAGGCAACGGCCTACGACGCAAGTTTGCCCGCGTCGCAGAGTCTTGTTGTGGGCCCGGCAAAGAGCCAGCCAGCCATCTCAAAACTGCACAGCAAGCTGAACGGAAACGAAGCGGATTGGAAACTGCAACCCGACGACTTGCTAGACAGCGCGCCCGACGCTCAGGACTTTGTGGTTGAGATCGAGAGCGATCAAACTGCGTATCTCCGCTTCGGTGACGGTGAATATGGGCAGAAACCGGAACCAGAGACGGACTTCAGTGCGACCTACCGCGTCGGCAACGGAACGGCCGGGAACGTCGGTGCGGAAACGCTCACGCACATTGTCACCGCCGCGGCCGTGAGCTCGGTGCGCAATCCGCTCCCGGCTGCGGGAGGAGTTGATCCCGAAACGATGGCGCAAATCCGGCGCGACGCGCCGCAGGCTTTCCGCACCCAAGAGCGGGCGGTCACAGAGGACGATTACGCGCGCAAAGCCGAGCTCGATCGCGCCATCCAGCGCGCTGCAGCGACCTTCCGCTGGACGGGCAGTTGGCACACCGTTTTCATCACGGTTGACCCCTTCAATGCGCTTCCTCTAACGAGTGATTTCGAAAAAAAGCTGCGCGACAAAATCGAACAGTATCGCATGGCGGGACATGATCTGGAGATCGACTCGCCACACTACGTCTCGCTCGAGATCGCGATGTTCGTCTGCGTGAAACCGGATTATTTCCGGAGCGACGTCGGCGCGGCGCTGTTGGATGTTTTTAGCAGCCGCACTTTCGCCGATGGCCGGAAAGGAATTTTTCAGCCCGACTTTTTCACCTTCGGTCAGACGGTCTATCTCAGCGCGCTCTACGCGGCGGCACAGACGGTAGCGGGGGTCGCTTCCGCCCAGATAACGGTTTTTCAACGCCAGGGTTTGCCCGAAACGAGCGGATTAGCAGATGGCTTCCTCAAGATGGATCGGCTTGAGATCGCCCGCCTGGATAACGATCCGAATTTTGTCGAGCACGGCGTCTTCAAATTGACCTTGGGAGGTGGGCGGTAACATGGCGATGCTCTTGAATGATTGCGGTTGTTGCGAAGGCATCACAGCCATCGTTCCTGCTCAAGTGTTCAATCGGCCGGGGCAATCGCAGGTTCTATATCGCGCGGGCACTCATGGCGAGTTCTTGGCCAGTGCGCTGGCTGCTTTATCCGATCCAGGATTCGCGGCACTGCGCGAATTGACCACGCGCGATCAGGATGATTTCACTATCGCCTTACTCGATTCCTGGGCAGTTGTCGACGATGTGCTCACCTTCTACCAGGAACGGATTGCAAACGAATCGTATCTGCGGACCGCCACCGAGCGCCGATCGATCCTGGAGCTCGCACGGCTAA
>WNFP01001574.1_pt1 | contig 21726 bp, 19 predicted proteins | sample 5400201 | NCBI WGS metagenome assembly WNFP01 (sample SAMN13153355, study PRJNA577476) | soil metagenome | isolation source: 115 cm saprolite under Madrone tree | place: USA:California | collected 2016-06-14
ACCGAGGTCCGCGAGATCACCGACGGACGCAGTTTGCACCGTCGTCTCGCCGAGCCGCTGGTGAAGGACGAGCTCGGTCGGCTCGCCGAAACGCTGAATCAGATGATGACGCGGCTCGAGCGCAGCTTCGCCGCCCTGCGGCGCTTCACGGCCGACGCGAGCCACGAGCTGAAGACGCCGCTCACCGTGCTCCGTGCCGGGGTGGAGCGCGCGATCACCACGCCCAACCTGCCGCAGGACACGCTGGCCACTCTGGAGGAGACGCTCCAGGAGATCAAGCGGATGACGGAGCTGGTGGACGCGCTGCTCACGCTGGCGAGGGCCGACGAAGGCATCGCGCCGCTGCACCGCGAGCCCGTGGACCTGCGGGAGATCGTGGAGGAGGTCCGCGAGACCGGCGAGCTCCTCGCCGAGGAGTCGGGGGTGCGCGTCGAGGTGGCCACGCCGCCCGAGCCGATGGTCGTCTCCGTCGATGCGACGCGGATCCGCCAGCTGATCCTGAACCTCCTCACCAACGCCGTGAAGTACACGCCCCCGGGCGGGACGGTGCGCATGCAGCTGGGCGCCGCGGACGGCCGGGTCACCCTCAGCGTGGCCGACACGGGCATCGGCATCGCCCCGGGAGATCTGCCGCACATCTTCGATCGCTTCTGGCGCGCCGACTCCGCGCGCACCCGCACCGGGGAGCGCCCCGGCGCGGGGTTGGGACTCGCGATCTCCAAATGGATCGCCGAGGCGCACGGCGGACGCATCGATGTCGTGAGCCGCCCCGGGCGCGGAACCACGTTCACGGTCACACTGCCGCGCGAGGCGCCGGCGACGAAGTCCTAACGCCGCTGTCATTGGTTCGTCACGCCCGAGTCATCCCACCGCAAGCGACGCACGCCATTCTGATGGAGACTTCTTCTTGCGAGGTCTCCATGCGGAATCATTTTGCAGTATCGGTGCTCGCTCATGCGGGGGTGTGCGCCGCCGCGGTACTGGCCACGCTGAGACCGCCGCTGGTGTCGCGTGTCGCGGGCCCGCCCATCGTCCTTTCGTGGCCGCTGCCGTCCGAGCGCCGGTCGCACAGTGGCGGGTCCGACCAGCTGCCGGGACCAACGGCGTCGCCGATTGATGTGCCGCAACAACCGCCCATCGATCTTCCACCGATCGACGCCAGACCGCGCTTCGACGCGAAGGTGCTACTCCGAGGCGGTGGCGGTACGTCTCACGCGGACGGTGCGTCGGATGGCGCGTGGAGCGCCGCCGCGGTGGATGACCCGCCGGTGCTGCTCGCGGGCCCGCCGCTCGCCTACCCGGATGTGCTGCGGCGCGCCGGGATCGAGGGGACGGTGCTTGTGCAGGTCGTGATCGACACGCTAGGTCGGTCCGAGCCCGGCTCCATGGTGCTACAGAGCTCGCATGCCGGCTTCGAGGCGGCCGCTCGGACGTACGTGCTGAGGGCGCTGTTCCGCCCGGGCCGCACGCATGGCCGAGCGGTACGGGTGCTGGTGCGGCTGCCGATTGCCTTCACGCTTGCGCCCACTCGCTGACCGGCGAGCCGACGCGTAGGTTAGTCGCTCAATGAGAGCGGCGGCAATCGTGATGGGCCTCGCGCTCGCGGCGGAGATGGGTGCGGCACCGGCCATGGAGGCACAGGTCCGGGCCGCCGACCTCGTGACAGCAGCGCGCGCGCAGCTCCGCGCGGGCAACGTGGACTCGGGGCTGGTGCTGGTCGGGCTCGCCCTCGACTCGAGCACCATGGCGACCGGCCGCGACCGCGTGAACGCGCTCGTATGGCGCGGTGTCCTGCAATACTTCAAGGGCAGGGACAGCCTGGCGCACGAGTCGTTTCACGACGCCCTGAGCATGGATCCGCGGCTCGAGGTCGCGGGACTGGCGCAGATCGACTCGCTCCTTGCCGCCGACTTCGAAGCGGTGCGCCGCTCGATTCAGCCTCCACCCACGGCCCAGCGTCCCACGTCCGCACTCGCCCGCGTTGCTGGAGGGCCCACCCTCGACACGCTGTACAGCTGCGTCCCCGAGTGCCGCGGGCTGGACCGGCCGCCGCGCCCGCTCCCCGGTGAGTCCGACGTAGTCACCCTGCGCAGTGGCAGCGCGGGCTCCATCATGGGAGGGGTGGCGGTCGTTCGTTTCGTGGTGGACAGCATGGGGGGGGTCGAGCCGGCCTCCATTGCCGTGATCTCATCGCCCAGTCCGGCGCTGCGGGACACCCTGCTGGACCACGTCCGTCAGGCACGATTCTCGCCAGGGCGGGTGCAGGGCCGCGCGGCGCGGGTTCTGGTGCAATGGCGCCTCACGCTGCGGAGCCCCTGAAGCCGACGCCTCACCCGGCTGTCATCGTTTTGTAATGGGGTCTCCACTAGCGGGCGGAGGCCAATTGGCGGTATTTCATAAGGAGTTACCCGATCGTCCACTGGAGGACGAAAACCCGTGTTTGACAATCTCATCGAGTCCAAGCGCAAGAAGAGCGGCAAGCGGATGTTCGGCGTGGGTGCGGTGTCGCTCGTGGTTCACACCGTCGTGATCGCGGGCGCCGTGTACGCCACGTTGAGCGCCGGTGAGGCGGATAACAGCGTCAAGGTGGACACCGCGATGGTGTTCGTCGACCAGCCCAAGCAGGAGAAACCGCCGGAGCAGCAGCCGGTGCAGCTGGACGTACCCCTCAAGGGCTTCCAGACGGTGGTCGCGCCGGACGTGATCCCGACCAACATTCCCCCGGTGAACCTCCAGGAGCATTTCGATCCCAAGGACTACTCGGGCTCGGGCGTCGAGGGCGGCCTCGCGACCGGGATGGTGCCGACCGGGAACGAAGTGTTCATGGAAGCGATCGTCGAAGAGAAGCCCGCGGTGCTGTCTGGTCCGACGCTGCAGTTTCCTGAGCTGCTGCGGCAGGCGCAGATCCAGGGCCGGGTGCTGGTGCAGGCGATCATCGATACGCTGGGGCGCGCCGAGCCGCCCTCCGTCAAAGTGCTGCAGAGCCCCAATCCCGGCTTCGATCAGTCGGCCAAGAGCTACGTTACGAAAGCGCTGTTCCGGCCTGCGCGCGTGCACGGCCGGGCGGTCCGCGTGCTGATTCAGATCCCGATCGACTTCCGGCTCAAACAGTAGCAACCCCAAAGGAGCCTTCGCCCCATGAGTCTCTCGCTTTACGACCTGTTCGTATCGATGGGCCCGTTCGCGAAGTCCATCGTCCTCATCCTGGCGGCGATGTCCATCTTCTCGTGGACCAGCGCCTTCCAGAAGCTGTACCAAATCCTGCGGTCGCAGGGGGAGACGCGGCGGTTCGCGCCCGAGTTCTCCCGCTTCCTGCAGGAGGAGCAGCTCGACGGCGCGATCAAGCTCGCCGAGAAGCAAAAGAAGAGCCACGTCGCGCGCGTCGTCGGTGAGGCGCTCTCCGAGGTGAAGCCGCTGCTGCGGGACCGCGCCACGATCACCGCCGCCGACATCAACTCGGTGGAGCGCGCGGTGGAGCGCGAGATCCTCATCGTCTCGGCGGAGCTGAAGCGCGGCCTCGGCATCCTGGCGACGACGGGCTCCACGGCGCCGTTCGTCGGCCTGCTGGGTACGGTGATGGGTATCGTGAACGCGTTCACCGGCATGGCGGCGTCCGGTGGCGGCGGCTCGCTCGGCGCCGTGTCCGCCGGTATCGCGGAAGCCCTGATCACGACGGCGTTCGGGCTCATCGTCGCCATTCCGGCGGTGTGGCTCTACAACTACTTCACGACCAAGATCGACTTCCTCTCCGTCGAGATGACGTACACCTCGAAGGAGCTGATCGACTACCTGATCAAGAGCGTCGGATCGGAGTTCGGCCGCTCGATCTTCACGAAGGAATTCCAGACGCAGAAGGCGTCGCAGACCAGTGGCCCTGTCAGCCACTAGCGCCCGGGCGGCCGTCAAGGCCGACATCAACGTCACGCCGCTGATCGACGTGATGCTGGTGCGTCACGCCGCTCATCGCCGCGGGCTTCCAGGCCACGATCCCGCGCTCCCAAAACCCCGAGAACCGTCCGGAAGGCTCGGACGAGGTCCGCCTTGGCATCGACAAGGACGGCAAGTTCTGGCTCGACCTGGGATCGGGGCCGAGGCAGATCCCCGACGACCAGTTGCCCGGGCGGCTGCAGACCATCTACGAGACCCGCACGCAAGACAAGATCCTGTTCCTCAAGGCCGACCAGAACATTGAGTTCGGCCGCGTGCAGCAGGCGATCGAGATCGCCCGACAGGCCGGGGTGCGCGTGGTCGGGGCCATCACGGAGCAGAAGCAGACGCTTACGAAGAAGAAGGGAGAGAGCTGACCCATGGCGATGGGGTCTACCGGCGGCGGCGAGGGGCTCAGCTCCGAAATCAACGTCACGCCACTGATCGACGTGCTCCTGGTGCTGCTGATCATCTTCATGATTACGCAGCCGATGTCGCGCAAAGCGTTCGACGTGCAGGTACCGCCCAAGCAGCAAACCAAGAGCAAGAGCCCGCCCCAGGCCCAGATCGTGCTCGAGCTGCGCGCCGACGGGTCGTTTGCGATCAACGGGCAGCCGTACGCGCTCAACCAGCTCGACCAGGCGTTTCACCAGATCTATGACCCGCGCCCGGCCAAGCTGCTGTTCATCAAGGCGGCGTCGAACCGCAAGTACATCGACGTGATGCAGGCCATGGACATCGCGCACGGCGCGGGTGTCCAGGTCATCGGCTTCACGCCTCCGGAGCAGGCCAAGAAATAGCCGGCGGCGCCGCGGTCGCGCCGTGGGGTAGGGGCGCAGCACGCTGCGCCCCTACGTTCGTTGTCGGGGTATACCACATCCATCGTGAGCCCAACCTCCCCCGACCGCCCACCGCTCCCCGGTCTCCGCTTGCCGCTGGGCCGTCGTCGGCTCGGCCTTGGGGCCGCGCTGGCGACGCTCGCCCACGCGCTCATCGTGTGCGCGCTGGTGATCTACGGGCGTGAGATTCTGGGGCGAGCACAGGGTGGGTCGGCGGCGTCAGGGGAGGCGAGGGTGAACTTCTTCGCCATCCCCGCGGGGGCTCCCGCGGCCGTCGAGATGACCTTGCCGCCGCGCCTCGCCCTATACGATCTGTCCGCGTTGCGTCGCATCAACGTCGAATTGCCGCCACTCGAGCTGTCACAGGCCACGCTGCCCGTGCCGACGACGGCCGCTCTGGGTGGCGGGGGCGGGAACGCGGGCGGGGGGGCCGCCGGGCGGGGGACGGGCCCCGGGGCGGCCACCGGATCCGGCGTGGGGTCTGGAACGGGCGACGAAGCGGGTTACATTTTCCCCGCCTCGCCGCGGACAGCGATTCTGCCGCCGCTAGCGAAGGTTCCCGGCTCGGTGGCCGGTCGCACGTACCGCGTGAAGTTCTGGGTCTCGATCGAGGGCCGGGTCACGCGGGTGGACGTGGTGCCGCCGATCGCCGATGCGGCGTACGGCCGGGAGTTCCAGCAGCGCATGATGGCGTACCAGTTCTACCCGGCCCACACTCGGGACGGGCGGAACGTGACCTATGTCGTAACGGTCCCCCTTCGAATCGGTAACTAGCCCGCGCACGCGCGGGCTCCAAGGAGCCACAACCTACTATGCTGATGGTTCTCGTCCTCGGGCTCTCTGTCCTCGCCCTGGCCGTCGCCTGGGGCCTGCGGGGCTACGTGCTCCGGCAAGACAACGGCACTCCCGACATGCGGAAGATCTCCGACGCGATTCAGGAAGGCGCGGAGGCCTTCCTGCGGCGCCAGTATCGCACCATCGGCACGCTGAGCATCGCGCTGGGGGTCGTGATCTACGTGCTGTACGCATTCTTCCGCAAGCCGCACGCGGACGAGCCGGCTGCCGCGACGCTCGCGCTCACGACGACTCTGTCGTTCATATTCGGCGCCCTGTGCTCGGGCGTGGCTGGCATCGTCGGCATGTACGTCGCCGTGCGGTCCAACATCCGGACCGCGAGCGCGGCGCGCAGCAGCCTCAACAAAGCGCTCCAGATCGCGCTGCGAGGCGGGGCGGTGAGCGGCCTGTTCGTGGTGGCGATGAGCTTGTTCGGCGTCGGGCTGCTCTACACGATTCTCGAGGCCCTGCACTTCGAGCCCACCAAGATCCCCCTCATGATCGTGGGCTACGGGTTCGGCGCGTCGTTCGTGGCCTTGTTCGCCCAGCTGGGCGGCGGCATCTACACCAAGGCGGCCGACGTCGGCGCCGATCTCGTGGGGAAGGTGGAAGCGGGGATCCCGGAAGACGATCCGCGCAACCCCGCCGTGATCGCGGACCTGGTGGGCGACAACGTGGGCGACTGCGCGGGGCGCGGCGCCGATCTGTTCGAGTCGACGGCCGCCGAGAACATCGGCGCAATGATTCTGGGATCGGGCCTGGCGCTCGCCAACCCCGGCGTGTTCACCCCGGCGCAGGTGGTAGGCCTGATGTTGTTCCCCCTCGTCGCCCGGGCGTTCGGACTGGTGGCCTCGATCATCGGCGTGCTGCTGGTGAAGGCCCGGGAAGACGAAGACCCGATGCACGCGCTCAACCGCGGGTACATGAGGACCGCCGTGCTCGCGGCGATCGGCTTCGCGGGCGGCACCTATTGGCTGCTCAACCCGACCGCCTTTCCCGACGCCTGGTGGCACTTCGCGCTGTGTGGCGTGATCGGAATCGCCACGTCCATCGCTTTCGTGTACATCACGCAGTACTACACCGAGTACCGGTACCGACCCGTCAAGACGATCGCCGCCGCTTCCGTCACCGGTCCGGCGACGAACATCATCGCGGGATTCGCCGTGGCCCTCGAGTGCACCGCGCTGCCGACGTTCACCATCTCGGCCGCGATCATCGCGTCCTACAAGCTGGGCGCCTCGAGCGGGCTGGCCCATGCGGGGCTGTTCGGGACGGCGGTAGCCACGATGGGAATGCTGGGCACGGCGGCCTACATCCTGGCGATGGACACGTTCGGGCCCATCACCGACAATGCCGGTGGCATCATCGAGATGTCCCATCAACCCGAGGATATCCGCAGGCGCACCGACCGCCTCGACGCCGTGGGGAACACGACGAAGGCGCTCACCAAGGGGTACGCGATCGGCTCGGCGGCGCTCGCCGCGTTCCTGCTGTTCTCGGCGTTCCTCGACGAAGTCGCGGCGCTCGGGTCGCCGCTCGCCGCCGTCGACATCTCGAAGCCCGAGGTGTTCGTAGGCGGGTTGCTCGGTGCCATGCTCGTCTTCTGGTTCTCCGCGCTCGCCATCAGCGCCGTGACCAAGGCCGCCGTCAGCGTGATCCAGGAAGTGCGCCGCCAGTTCCAGGCCGACCCCGGGATCCTCAAGGGCACGTCGCGCCCCGACTACGGCCGGGCAGTGGATATCGTGACCGTGGGCGCGCTCAAGGCCATGGTGGCGCCCGGGTTGCTCGCCGTCGGTATGCCGATCGCCGTGGGGCTCGTCTTCAAGGTGTTCTTCCATGTCGGCGCCGAGACGGTGGCGTCGTTCCTCATGGTCGGCACGATCGCGGGGATTCTCATGGCGACGCTGCTCAACAACGGCGGCGGCGCCTGGGACAACGCCAAGAAATTCATCGAGACCGGCGAGTACGGTGGGAAGGGGAGCCCGACACACAAGGCCGCCGTGGTCGGTGATACGGTCGGCGATCCGTTCAAAGACACGGCGGGGCCGTCGCTGCACGTGCTCATCAAGCTCTTGAGCACGGTCACGCTGGTGCTGGCACCGCTGTTTGTCTAGCACGCGGCAGCTCTTCCGCCGCAAGCCGATCGCCGAGCTGCTCGTCGAAGGCGAGAGCCCGTACGCGCTGAAGCGGGCACTCGGGGCGGGCGACTTAATCATGCTCGGCATCGGAGCGGTCATCGGTGCCGGCATCTTCGGGGCCATCGGCACGGCCGCGGCGGGGCAGTACGACGCGGCGGGGCACCTGGTGCGGAGCGGGGCCGGACCCGCGCTCGTGCTGTCTTTTCTGCTGCTCGGTGTGTGTTGCGCGCTCGCCGGTCTGTGCTATGCCGAGCTCGCGGCGATGATCCCGCAGGCGGGAAGCGCGTATGCGTATTCGTACGCGACACTGGGGGAGCTCGTCGCCTGGGTGATTGGTTGGGATCTGATCCTCGAGTACGCCGTCGGCAACGTCGCCGTGGCGATCTCCTGGGCGGACTATTTCACGTCGCTGCTCCGGAGCTTCGACGTTCACCTTCCCGTATGGCTCACGACGGGATACCGGACGGCACTCCTCTCGCCCGATCCAGCCGTCCATGATCTCCTGCAGACCGCCCCCCACGTCGCCGGGATCCCCATCCTGGTAAATGTGCCCGCGTTCTTGATCGTCGCGGGCATCACGTGGCTGCTCCTGATGGGTGTTCGCGAGAGCGCGACGGTGAACAACGTCATGGTGACCATCAAGCTCCTGGTACTGGGATTGTTCATCATTGCCGGTCTCACCCATCTCAACCCGACGAACTATCACCCGTTCGCTCCGAACGGCTTTCGCGGCGTCCATCAGGGGGCGGCGATCGTCTTTTTCGCCTACATCGGGTTCGACGCGATCTCGACCGCCGCGGAAGAAACGAGAAACCCGCAACGCAACCTGCCCATCGGGATACTGGGCGGGCTCGCCATCTGCACAGTGATCTACATGATCGTCGGCGCTGTTCTGACGGGAATGGCGCCGTATACCGAGCTCGGCGTCGCCGACCCGCTCGCGAAGGCGCTGAACAGCGCCGGATTCACGACCGTGGGATGGATCGTCGCGCTCGGAGCGATCGTCTCGATGTCAGCCGTCCTCCTCGTGTTCCAGTACGGTCAACCGCGGATCTTCTTCGCGATGGGCCGGGACGGCCTGCTGCCGCCGTGGGCGGCCAAGGTGCATGCCAAGACCCGCGTACCGCATATCACCACGCTGATTACGGGCGTCTTTGTAGGCCTGTGGTCGCTTATCGGGGATGCAGGGGAGACGTACAACCTCACCAATATCGGCACGCTGTTCGCGTTCGTGTTGGTATGCGTGGGCGTGCTGGTGCTCCGCCGCACCGACCCCGACCGCCACCGGCCGTTCCGTGTCCCGTTCGTATGGCTGGTTTCGCTCGCGGGCGCCGCGCTTTGCGTGTTCGTGATGGTCGGGCTACCCGGTGAAACCTGGTGGCGGTTCGCGATCTGGCTCGCGATCGGCCTCGCCCTGTACATCTTCTACGGATTCCGGCACAGCCGCCTGCACGCCCCCGCCTCGGACCCGGGGCGGTGAAGCTCCACACCAAGATCTTCGTTGGCCTGCTGGCCGGCGGGCTGTCCGGCCTCGCGGTCAACTGGTTGGCGAGCGGGGCGCCTTGGGTGAAGTGGGTCGACACGAACATCGCGGGGCCGGTGGGCCAGATCTTCCTGCGGCTCTTGCTGATGACCGTCGTGCCCCTCGTCTTCACGTCCATCACGCTCGGCGTGGCGCAACTCGGGGACATCCGTAGGGTCGGTCGGATTGGAGTGCGGTCGCTCGCCTACTTCTTTCTGTCGACGCTCATCTCCGCCGTGATCGGCATCGTGCTTGTCAATCTCGTACGCCCCGGCGTCGGTGTCTCCCTGGACGTGCGCCAGCAGCTGCTCGACGCCTATCGCGGGCAGGTCGCCGGTCCCAGCGGCGGGGGCGCCCCCGCCTTTGGAGTCGATTTCTTCGTGAAAATCGTGCCTGCGAACCCGATCCAAGCGGCGGCGAATCTCGACATGCTCGGGATCATCTTCTTCGCGTTAGTCTTCGGCGCGGCTCTGACGCTGATCCCTGAGGAGAGAGCGCGGCCGCTCGTCCGGGTGCTCGAAGCCGTCGGCGACGCGATCGCGAAGATCATCGGCCTGGCGATGTACCTCGCACCGGTCGGCGTGTTCGGGTTGATCTTCGTCGTCACGTCGCTCCTGGGATGGGACATCGTGCGGAAGTTGCTCACCTACGTCCTCGTGGTGCTCACCGGATTGCTGATCCACGGCGCCGTGAGCCTGTCGTTGCTGGTCCGCCTTCTGGGGGGGCTGAACCCGCTCGTCTTCTGGCGTCGGATAACGCCGAGCATCATCACGGCGTTCACGACCAGCTCGAGCAATGCGACGCTCCCGACGAACATCGCCGTAGCCGAGGAGGAGCTGAAGATCCCGCCCAAGATCGCGGGTTTCGTATTGTCCCTTGGCTCCACCATGTGCCACAACGGGACGGCGTTGTATGAGGGCGTCACCGTGCTGTTTCTCGCCCAGTTGTTCGGTGTGAACCTCACGCTGGGCCAACAGGTAATCGCGATCGTGCTGAGCGTCATGACGGCGGCGGGCACGGCCGGCGTGCCCGGCGGCTCTCTGGCGCCGCTGATGATCGTGTGTGTGGCGGTCGGCATCCCGCCCGAGGTGGTCGGAGTGGTCTACGGCGTCGAGCGCATCCTGGACATGAGCCGGACGACGCTCAACGTGTGTGGCGATCTCACCGCTGCCGTGTACGTCGCGAGAACCGAGAGCGACTGGGATCCCCGGGCCGTCACGGGTAACGTGGGGTTGGCGCCGGCGGCCTAGTCGGGGCGCGGCATGCTGCGCCCCTACACGAGTTCCGCCGCCAGTTTAAGCGCCCCCACCGCCGAATCGATTTTGTCGGGGACGAGGCGCGCCCGCGTGAGCGCGGCGCCGAGCTGCTCGCGGAACGCGGCGGTGAGCGGCGACTGCGGCAACAGCAGACCTCCGGCGATGGCGACCGAGACGGGGCCGGTGCCCGGAAAATGCCGGGCCAGCACCTCGGCCAACTCCACCAGCTCGCGCGCCGCGGCGTCCACCGCCTGACGCGCCACTCCCTCGCCCTCGCGGGCGGCATTGAGCACGTGGGGCGCGAGGGCCGCCATCTGGGCAGGCGTGGCCGTGGCCGTCCAGCGCACCAGGTCATCGAAGTGCTGCAGTCCGAGCGCTCCCAGCAGGCGCGCCAGCAGAGTGGAGCCTTCGCCCCGGCCGTCCCGCGAGCGGGCCGCGACGTCGAGCGCGCGGCGGCCCAGCCAGTAGCCGCCGCCCTCGTCTCCCAGCTGCCAGCCGTACCCGCCGGCGCGGTGCAGCTCGCCCGCGGGGTCGCGCGCGTAGGCGATCGAGCCGGTGCCGGCGTTGACGAGAATTCCGGGGCCGGTGCCGAACGCCGTGGCGAGGGCCACCTCGCCGTCGGCGAGCACCCGCACCCGCCGAGCCACACCGGCCGCGACGAGCGCCGTTTCAAGCTCGGCCTGCTCCTGGGCGCGTCCCGCTCCCGCGGCGCCCACTACCGCGTGCTCGGCCGGCAGATCCATCTCCGCCTGCGCCGCGGCGCGCCGCGCCGTTTCGGCCAGGACGGCCGCGGATTTGGCCGCGCCGCCGGGGCGCATCGCGGCGCCGGGCCCCTCGGCCCGGCCGAGGATTTTGTTGGGCGAGCCGATCACGACCGTGGAATGGGAGCCTCCGGCGTCGGCACCGAGAAACACGGCGGTCGGGCGGTCGGGCGGACCGGCGGACCGTGGCATCACGCGGCCTGGGCCTTCTGTCCGCCCGCCCGGCTGACCGGCCGTCCCACCAATGAGGACAGCGTTCCCACCAGCACCGTTACCCCCGTCCCCAGCGGCACGTACCACGGCCACGCGAGCCCAGGCAGCACGTGCCACGGCACGCCCAACACGATCGGCGTCATGGCCAGGACGCTCACGACAGTCGCCGTGATCACGTCGCGCTCGCGGGCGCGCGGCCACAGCCCACCCAGGACATAGGTGCCGAGCAAGCCGCCGTACGTGATCGACGCGATGCTGAGGGCCAGCTGCACGACCGGGGTGTTCTGGTTCCGGAACGCCATGGCGCCGGCGACCAGTACGGCGGTCCAAACCAGGGTGAGCCAGCGGCCCACCCGCAGGAGATGCAGCGGATCACGACGCCCGGTGAGCGGTGCATAGAAGTCCTGGGTCGAGGCGGACGCCAGGGAGTTGACGGCTGACGCGTGGCTGCTCATGGCGGCGGCGAGGATCCCGGCGATCACGAGCCCCGCGAGCCCAGGGGGGAGCTGGTTGATCGCGAACGCGGGATAGATCGCGTCGCCGCGCACCCTGGGGCCCGGATCCGCGCCGGCGAGCCACAGGCTCGTCCCCACGAGCAGGAACAACGCGAATTGGAGGATGATGAACACGCCGGACCCGATGAGCGCGCGTTGTGCGTCCCGCAGACCCCGAGCAGCCAGCAGTCGCTGCACGATCAGGTGATCTGTCCCATGGGAGGCGGCGGCGAGCAGTCCGCCGCCCAGGACCCCGCCCCAGAATGTGTACGTGACTTTGAACGAGAGTGTGAAGTCGAGCGCGACCAGCTTGCCCGCCTCCCAGGCTCGCCCGAACGCACCCAGGCCCCCCGCGAGATGGGTCGCCACGATCAGCGTCGCGATACCACCCACGAGGTAGACTCCCAGCTGGATCACGTCTACCCACACCACGGCGCGCAGGCCCCCGACCCACGTGTAGATCACGGTCACGATGCCAATGGCGAGAATGCCCGCGGCGAGGCTCCACTGCGTAATAAGGGCGAGCGGAATCGCCGTGGCGAAGATCCTGACGCAGTCGGCGAGGGCGCGCGTGACCAGGAACACGCCGGAGGCTGTCCGCCGCGCGTTCGTTCCGAAGCGCCGCTCCAGCCGCTGATAGGCCGTGTCCTGGGTGCCCTCGAAATAGCCCGGGAGCAGGAACGCCGCGACGCCGATCCGCCCCACCAGGTACCCGAACGACAGCTGCAGGAAGGTGAGGTCGCCGCGGGCCGCGAGGCCGGGAACCGAGATGATCGTCAGCGCCGACGTCTCGGTCGCGACGATCGACAGCATGATGGCCCACCAGGGCAGGCCGCGGTGTCCGAGGAAATAATCGCTCGCGTCGCGCTGGCGGCCGGCGAGCACCAGCCCGAACACGACCACCGCGGCGCAGTAGACCGCGATGACGGCGATGTCGAGGGCTCTCACCGGCGGTGGCGCGCAGCAAAAAGCCCGCGACGGGCGCGGGCTTGGGATGCCGACCAAAGGGGGGCCAACGGCCTCACACCGTGAAGGATGATCCGCAGCCGCAGCCGCCCGTGGCGTTCGGGTTCTCGAAGGTGAACCCCGATTCCTGGAAATTGCTCTTGTAGTTCAGGGTGACACCGTTCAAGTATTGGGCGCTGAAGGCGTCGACAAAGCACCGCACGCCGGCGGTCTCGATGACGAGGTCATCTTCGGCCGGCTTGTCTTCGATGTTCAAGCTGTACTTGAATCCCGAGCACCCGCCCGGCAGCACGCCGATGCGGAGCCCGGCCGTCTCGGGCGACACGTTCTCTTCCGCCATGAACTTCCTCACCTCGACCGCCGCCTGCTCGGTCACCGTGAGGGTAATGGGGCTCGTCCGTTGCGTCGTGGCCATTGCGATCCTCCAATCACGTGCGAACTTAGACGATTCCTTCGGGCAAGTCAACTCTCTGCCGCGAGGCCACCGCCCTTATGCGCCTGACGCTCGCCGATTGGCTGGTCATCGCCCTGTACTTCCTGTTCAACATCGCCGTCGGCCTGTATTACAAGAGCCGCGCCAGTCAAAACACCGCGGAGTACTTTCTCTCTGGGAGAAACGTTCCGTGGTGGCTGGCCGGCACGTCGATGGTGGCGACCACCTTCGCCGCGGACACGCCCCTCGTCGTCACCGGTCTGGTCGCGCAGAACGGGATCGCGGGGAACTGGCTGTGGTGGAACCTGCTCGCGAGCGGGATGCTCACCGTGTTCTTCTACGCCCGCCTGTGGCGCCGCTCCGGCGTCATGACCGACATCGAGTTCGCGGAGATCCGCTACGCCGGCCCACCGGCCGCCTTCCTGCGCGGCTTCCGCTCCATCTACCTGGGCTTGCTCATCAACTGCATCATCCTCGGCTGGGTCAACCTGGCGATGGCGAAGATCCTGCAGCTGGTGTTCGGCGTCTCGAAGGGTGAGGCCCTGTGGATCGTGGTCGGCATGATCGTCCTCACGTCCGCGATTTCGACGCTCTCGGGACTGTGGGGCGTGCTGGTGACGGATCTGTTCCAGTTCGTGATCAAGATGGGAATGGTGATCGTGTTGGCGGTCGTCGCAGTGCAGGCGGTAGGCGGGATCGAGTCCATGAGGGTCAAACTCGGGGCCATCGATCAGCTGCGCGGGACGACGACGGGCGGTCAGGGATCGGTGCTCAGCTTCGTGCCCGACATCGGCTCAGCGTGGATGCCGATGATCACATTCTTCGTGTACATCGGCGTCAATTGGTGGGCCACCTGGTACCCGGGTGCCGAGCCCGGCGGCGGCGGGTACGTGGCGCAGCGGATGTTGAGCGCGAAAGACGAGAAACACTCCTTGCTCGCCACGCTGTGGTTCAACATCGCGCATTATGCCATACGGCCCTGGCCCTGGATCCTCGTCGCCCTCGCCTCGTTGATTCTGTTTCCCAACCTCAAGGACCCGGAGACCGGATACATCCGGGTGATGATCGACTATCTCCCCTCGTCGTTGCGCGGGCTCATGGTGGCGGCGTTCGCCGCGGCCTTCATGTCGACGATCGCCACCCAGCTGAACTGGGGAGCCAGCTATCTCGTGAACGATTTCTACCGCCGCTTCGTGCGCCGTGACGCGGCCGAGTCCCATTACGTCCTGGCATCCCGCCTGGCCACGGCCTTGCTCACGGTGGCCTCGGCGGCGGTGGCCTTTCGCATCGAATCGATCGGCGGGGCGTGGAGGGTGCTGATCATCACGGGGGCCGGTACGGGCGCCGTCCTGTTGCTGCGCTGGTACTGGTGGCGGATCAATGCGTGGAGCGAGGTCTCCGCGATGGTCACGGCGTTCGTCGTGTCGGTCCTGCTGCAGACGGTGGGCGGGCTTGAGAGCGATCGGCCACGCGACTTCGCGTACATCGTGCTCATCACCGTGGCCGTCACAACCGTGGTCTGGCTGGCCGTCACGTTCCTCACGCGTCCCGAAGCCGAGTCTACGCTCGTCGCGTTCTACCGCCGCACCCGCCCCTCGCGGACGGGCTGGGGTCCCGTGGCCGCCCTCGCCCCCGACGTGCGCCCGTCCGCGGACGGCCTCGCGAACCTGATCGACTGGGTCGCGGGTTGTGTGCTGGTGTACGGCGCCTTGTTCGGCGTGGGCAAGCTCCTGCTTCACGAGACGCTCCCCGGCCTGGTCTTGCTCGTCGTGGCCGCGGTTGCGGGCGGGGTGATCTACCGTGACCTGTCTCGGCGCGGCTGGCAGACAGTAGTCGAGTAGCGACGCTCTAGAGCTCTGGGTGTGTCAGGGCGTCCGCCACGAGGTCGGCGACGTGTGCCCGGACGTGGAGGATCGCCATGTTCGCCCGCGTCGGGTTTACGCGGTTCGTGAGCAGGACGATGAAGAGATCGCGCTCCGAGTCCATCCACATCGACGTCCCGGTAAAACCGGTGTGACCGAAGGAGCGCCGCGACAGCTTGGCGCCCGCGCTCGAGTACCCCGAGTCCGACGGGGTATCCCAGCCGAGTGCGCGGGTGGAGCCCGCCGGGATGTTCTGACGCCGGGTGAACTCCGCGACGGTCTCGGCGCGTACCAGCTGCAGTGTGTCCCACGCCCCCCCGTTCAACAGCATCGCGGCGAAACGGGAGAGGTCGAGTGCGTTGGAGAAGAGCCCGGCGTTCCCCGAGATGCCGCCGAGGCGTGCCGCACTCTCGTCGTGCACTTCGCCTCGGAGCCAGCGGTGTCGGAACAGGGTATCGTGCTCCGTGGGCGCGATCCGGTCGCGCAACGACGCGGGGGGAAGGAACCTGGTCGCGGACATGCCCACCGGTCCGAACACCCGCCCGGTGAGAAATCGATCGAACGGCCTGCCGGTTACCCGCTCCACCGCTTGCATGAGGACGATGGCACTCAGGTCGGAGTACGTGTAGCTCGAGCCCGGCGGTGCCACGAGCGTCGTCGTGTCCACGGCTGCGAGCGCCGCGGCACGGGTTGCCGTGGAGTCGTACAACGGGAGATCGGCAACGAGGCCCGCCGAGTGCGTCAACAGGTGTCGAACCGTGACGCGTTCCTTCATGGCCCCCCGGAACTCGGGCACGTAGCGGGTGATGGGTGCATCGAGGTCGAGCTGGCCCGAATCGACCAGCAGCATGCAGGCGGTGGTGAGGCCCACCACTTTGGTGAGCGAGGCAAGGTCGTACAGCGTGCCTGCCTCAACCGGCCGGGGGTCGTCGACACCGTAGTGGCCCGCCGGCGCGAGCAGCGCGAGCCGGCCGTGCCGTCCCACCGCGAGCACGGCACCGGGGAATGCACCGCTGTCCACTTCGGCCCGGAGGTAGGCGACGATGTCTGCGAGGCGCGTGCTGTCGAAGCCGAGGGAGGAGGGAGCGGCCAGCGGGATCCCCGCGGTCGCCGGGACCGGCGTAGCCTCCCTGGTGCCTCTCCCGCCACACGCGGTAATAAGTGCCGCGAGCGTGAGCGTGACGCCGCGCCTCATGGCCGTACGGCAGCCACGCTCACTCCCCAGCCGAGCGGGTAGTCCGGCGGGATGCGAGTCGGGAGGTGGCCGCCGATCGGCACGCGGCCGAGCAGCGCGAGCGCCACCGCGCGCTCCGAGGCCCGCACGCCGCTCCACGCGATGAGGTAGGACCGCACCGTGGGCGTCTGGTTAAGGAGGTAAGGGCTGCCGAGCGACACCAGCACGGTGGGGCGGGCCGCGTCCGTCACTGTGATGAGCTGGGCGAGTGAGTCCGGAAGGGCGATGTTTCCCTTCCCCGAGATGGGCCGCACGTTGGCGATGAACACCGTGGTCGGCGCCCGCGCGATGACTGCCCGGGCAGAATCGTACGACAGGGTTCCCGACATGGGCCACAGCCGGAAGAAGTCCACCGTGTCGCCTCCCTGCCGCAACAGATCGGTGAGGAGCGCGCCGACGCTCGAGTTCTGCTCGTCGGCGTACGCGATCAGGGCCAGGCGGCGGGGACGCGCCCGCAGAGCGTGCAGTCGTCCGCCCACGTCGCGCACCAGCGTGAGCGAGCGTACCGCGAGCTCATTGGCAGCGTCTTGGAAGCGCCTGCTGCCGACCACGAGGGGGATCGAGTCGATCGGGACGGTACGGCGCTCGAGCAGGCCGAGCCGACGCTTGATCTCGAGCACCCGGCGCACCGATTGCGCGAGCCGCTCACGCGTGACGCGTCCGGACGCCACGGCCGCGGTCATCGCGAGCACGGCGGAGTCGGCATCGGCGGGGATGAGCAGCAGGTCCGACCCCGCGAGAAACGCCCGTACCGTTGCTTCGCCGGCGCCGTATCTCGCCACGATCGCGCCCATCATCAGGGCGTCGGTCACGACCAGGCCGGGGAAGCGCAGCGAGTCGCGCAGCAGCCCGGTGAGGACGGCCGCCGACAGCGTCGCCGGTTCGTTCGAGCCCGTGAGAGCGGGGAAGGCGATGTGCGCGCTCATCACCACGTCCGCTCCGGCGGCGATGCCGGCGCGGAACGGGACGAGCTCGAGCGAGTCGAGGCGGGCGTATCCGGCGGTGATCACCGGGAGACCGATGTGGGAATCGGTCTCCGTGTCCCCGTGGCCGGGGAAGTGTTTGAGCGTCGCCAGCATGGCGTGCTCGTGCAGACCCCGCACGTACTCTGCCACCAGGCGGGAGACGGTGCGAGGATCCTCCCCGAACGAGCGGATATTAATGATCGGGTTCGCGGGGTTGTTGTTGACGTCCGCATCAGGCGCGAAATTGACGTGGATGCCGACGGCCCGGCCTTCCACGGCCGCGGCCGCGCCGATCGTATAGGCGTCGTGCGGATCGCCGGTGGCGCCCACCGCCATGATCTGGGGGAACGCCGTCGCCCCCACCACGCGCATCCCGGCGCCCCACTCGAGGTCGGCCGATATCAGGAGCGGCAACCGGGATCGTAGCTGCAGCGCGTTGAGCTTGGTGGCGATATCGAGCGGGGAGCCGACGGAAATGATCAACCCGCCGATTTCGAGCGAGTCTACCCACCGAGCCGCCACCTGATAGAGCGAATCGTCCAAAGCGGTGTAGCTTCCCGAGAGCCACGGGATGACGAGCTGCCCGACCTGTTGGCGCACCGTGAGGCCGGCGAGCAGCGAGTCGACGGACACCACGGGGACGGGGGACGAGGGACGAGGGACGGGTGTGGCCGTCGGTCTGACTGTTTGACCGCCGGAACACCCCAGCACGGCGGCAACGACCAGGAGCCTATGCGCTCGCATTCTGTCTCGCTGTTGGTGGTGATTGCCTGTGCCCTCTCCCCGTCGCCGCGGGTAGCGGCGCAGGTACGACCGGGGATCGAGGTCCTGCTGACGGACTCGATCAGCGTCGTCGCCGGCAAGCGCGTCGCGCTGCTCACGAACCAGACCGGCGTGGACCGCCTGGGGCGGCGCGATCTCGACCTGCTGCGTGGTACGCCGGGCGTCCGGCTGGTGGTGATCCTGAGCCCGGAGCACGGACTCCGCGGCACAGAAGACCGCGCCGGGCTCCCCGATGCCGTTGACTCCGCCTCCGGCCTACCAATCTACAGCCTCTACGGTGGCACGCCGCTGTCGGCGATCGCGGCGCTCGATTCGGTTGACGTCGTGCTGGTGGATTTGCAGGACGTCGGCGCCCGCTACTACAGCTACCCGACCACGACGGTTCTCGTGATGCAGGACGCGGTGCGCCGCGGCAAGCCCGTAGTCGTGCTCGACCGGCCGAACCCGATCGGCGGTGTCGCGTCCCAGGGGAATATTCCCGCCGCCCCCCGCCCCGTGGAGCGCGTCCTCGACTTCCTCGGCGTGCCGATGCGGCACGGCATGACGATCGGCGAGCTGGCGCGGTTCGCCAACGACGGGCTGGGGATCCGCGCCCGGCTCACCGTGGTCCCGGCGCTGGGTTGGCGCCGCGCGATGTTTTACGACGACACGGGACTACCCTGGGTGCGACCGTCGCCCAACTTGCCGGATCTGGAGAGCGCGCTCCACTACCCGGGGACGTGTCTGTTCGAAGGCACGAATCTCTCGGTCGGGCGCGGCACTCCGTTCGCGTTCCAGGTGGTAGGCGCGCCGTGGCTCGACACCGGGGCCGTATTGCCGCGGCTTCGGGGTGGGGGACGATGGGCACAGGAGGGTTTGAACGGAGTGGAGCTCTCAGGTGTCGCGTTCATTCCGCATGGACCGACCGATGGAAAATACGACGGCGTCGAAGTGCGCGGCATCAGGCTGCATGTGACGGATCGACGACGCTACGATCCGACGCGCGCCGCCGCCCTGGTTCTCGCGGCGATCCGAGCGGCCCAGCCCGATTCGTTGCGTTTCGATGCGGCACGGTTCGATCGGCTGGCGCAAGGCGCGGAGCTGCGACGCGCGATTTTGGCGGACCGCACGGCGGACGCCATCTGGCGGGAGTGGGACGGACCGCTCGCGCGGTTTCGACGCCTGCGCGCCAAGTACTTGCTCTATTGAGACTCTGGCCGCGTCCGGCTACCTTCCCCCGGCCATGAACCTGATCCCCCAGAGCGTGCGGGATGGCTTCGGGAAATTGATCGATCCCCTCGCCGCCCTGTTCATCCGTCTGCACGTTCGCCCCAATCTCATCACCACCGTCGGTACCCTCGTGATCATCGGGTCGGCGACGGCGTTCGGCCTGGGGTGGGTTCGCTCCGGAGGTTTTCTGCTGCTCGTGTCCGGCATCTTCGACATGGTGGACGGCCGCGTCGCGCGCCGGGCGGACATGACCACGACCTTCGGGGCGTTCTACGACTCGACGCTCGACCGGGTGGGCGAATCGGCGCTGTTCTCAGGGATCGCGGTGTACTTCCTGCGGGGCGGGGTGCCCCCCGAGCGCCTGACGCTCGCGGTGGTCGCGTGCCTCGTCGCGCTGGCGGCGTCCTTGATCGTGTCCTACACGCGGGCCCGCGCCGAAGGATTGGGCCTCACCGCCAAGGTGGGCATTGCGCAGCGGGCCGAGCGCGTGCTGCTGCTGGGCGCTCCGACGCTGTTTTTCGGGGCCGGGAACCACGGATCGTTGTTGTTTTGGATCGTCGTCGTGCTGGCGCTCGCCACCTCACTGACGGTGGTGCAGCGCGTGCGCTACGTCGCGCGCGCGGCCCGGGAACCCTCCGTGAGGCGGCCCTCCCGCCAGCGCGACACACTCCCGGGCCACGCGCCCGCGCTACAATCTCGGAAAGGATCGTAATAGTGGCGGTCGAAGCCGGTCGGGACATCGCGCCCGCCAAAGGAAAACTGGGCGTGATGCTCGTGGGACTGGGTGCGGTATCCACGACGTTCATCGCGGGCGTCGAGAACGTGCGGCGGGGCAGGGGGCTGCCGATCGGGTCGCTGTCGCAGATGGGGACCATCCGCCTCGGGAAGCGCACCGAAAAACGCAGTCCCAAGATCAAGGAGTTCGTGCCCCTCGCCGACCTGCAAGACCTGGTGTTCGCCGCCTGGGACCCGATTCCCGACGACGCCTACACCGCCGCCGTGAAAGCCGGCGTGCTGGAGCGGCACGAGCACCTGGAGCCGATCAAGGATTTCCTCCAGGGCATCAAGCCGCTCCCCGCCGCGTTCGACCAGTACTACGTGAAGCGGCTGCAGGGCACCAACCTGAAGCGCGGCAAGACCAAACGCGAGCTCGCCGAGCAGCTGCGCGAGGACATCCGCAGCTTCCGGAAGTCCGCGGGGGTGAGCCGCGTGGTGATCGTGTGGTGCGCGTCCACCGAGGTGTTCATCACGCCCGGCCCGGCGCACCAATCGCTCGCCACGTTCGAGAAGGCGATGGAGCAGAACGATCCCGCCATCGCGCCGTCGATGCTGTACGCCTACGCCGCCCTCATGGAAAGCGTGCCGTTCGCCAACGGCGCGCCTAACCTGACCGTCGACGTTCCCGCGCTCCAGCACCTGGCCGAGGAGCGCAAGATTCCGATTGGCGGCAAAGACTTCAAGACCGGCCAGACGATGATGAAGACCGTGCTCGCGCCCGCGTTCAAGGCGCGCATGCTCGGACTCGCGGGCTGGTATTCGACGAATATCCTGGGCAACCGGGACGGCGAGGTGCTGGACGATCCCGAATCGTTCAAGACCAAAGAAGAGTCCAAGCTCGGCGTGCTCGAGTACATCCTCCAGCCCGACCAGTATCCCGAGCTGTACGGTAATGTGTTCCACAAGGTGCGGATCAACTACTACCCGCCCCGCGGCGACAACAAAGAAGGCTGGGACAACATCGACATCTTCGGATGGCTGGGCTATCCGATGCAGATCAAGGTCGACTTCCTGTGCCGCGATTCCATTCTCGCCGCGCCGATCGTCCTCGATCTGGCCCTGTTCTTCGACCTGGCGCAGCGGGCACGGCTCTCGGGCATCCAGGAGTGGCTGTCGTTCTACTTCAAGAGTCCCCAGACGGCCCCGGGACTGTACCCCGAGCACGATCTGTTCATCCAGCAGACCAAGCTCAAGAACACCCTGCGCTGGTTGATGGGCGAAGAACAAATCACCCACCTCGGCATCGAGTACTACGAGAAGGCGTGAGCGTCTCGCAGTACGTCGTCACGGCCGTCGGTCTCGCCGCCATCGTCTGGGTGCTGTGGTATTTTCTACTCTCGAAGGGGTCGGCCACGGAAGCGCCGAGCGTCGCCGGTGTGCAGGAGGTGCGGGTGGTCGTGAAGGGCGGCTATACCCCCGATACGATCGTGGTGCGGGCCGGCCAGCCGGTGCGGCTCCAGTTCTACCGCGACGAGACCGCGGATTGCTCGGACCGCGTCGTCCTCGAAGACTT
>WNFP01003571.1_pt1 | contig 21707 bp, 20 predicted proteins | sample 5400201 | NCBI WGS metagenome assembly WNFP01 (sample SAMN13153355, study PRJNA577476) | soil metagenome | isolation source: 115 cm saprolite under Madrone tree | place: USA:California | collected 2016-06-14
GGGGCGAGGTGATTCCTTCGAAAGCGGGCCAGACGGCGCCACAGATGGTCGAAGCGGCGCAGGCGGGCAAGCTGAAGGCGCTGTACGTCGTGGGTGCGAATCCGCTGGCGCATTTCGGCGCACTTGGTTCCGGCCGCGGCAAACTTGAACTGCTCATCGTTCATGAGATGTTCCTGACGGAAACGGCGAAGGTGGCCGACATTGTTTTCCCCGCCGCTTCGGCGTACGAAAAAGACGGCACGGTCACGAACACTTCAGGAGAGATTCAATTGCTGCGCAAAGGCGCGGAAGTGATGGGCCCGCGAACCGACTTCGATCTGCTGCGCATCCTGTCGCATCAGCTCGAAAAACTGGGGCTTGGGAAAGCGTTTCATTACAAAACGCCAGCCGCGGTGTTCGAAGAGATTCGCAAGGCGATGCCGGCGTACAACGTGCAATTGGCGGGCCTGCTGACCGGCGGCGCGGAGGCGACGCGCGTTCAATTTGCCAAAAACGGCCACGCACCGTACGAGGTTCCCGCGGGACTGATTCGCTCGGCGCAAGACACGCTGTTCACGAGCGGCACGCTCGGGCGCTTCTGCACGATGATGGAATCCCTGCCGGAGGCGGAAGCCAAGCCGTGAGCGCGTTCTTGTCCGGCAACGTCGAGCTCGTCATCACGGTCGTCAAGATCGTGCTGCTGCTTTTTATCGTGCTTACGGTGAACGCGTATCTGACGTGGTTCGAACGGAAAGTTGTGGCCCACATCCAGTCACGGTGGGGACCGCACCGCGTGGGGCCGCACGGATTGCTGCAACCGCTGGCGGATGGCCTGAAGTTTTTGTTCAAGGAAGACCCGACACCGGCAGGCGTGGACAAGTTCGTCTATTATCTGGCGCCGCTGCTGGCGCTGGCGCTGGCGCTGACGTCGATCGCGATCATTCCGTTTGGGCCGGAGCCGATTCGATTATTTGGGCACGACATTTATCTGGGAATCGCGCCGCTCGACCTGAACATCGGGATTCTGGCCCTTTTCGCAATTACCGCGCTGGGAGTTTACGGCGTCGCGCTCGCGGGGTGGAGTTCGAACAACAAGTATTCCCTGTTCGGCGGCTTGCGGAGTTCCGCGCAGATGATCAGCTACGAGCTGGCGCTGACGATGTCCGTTGTCGGGGTGCTGCTCATGGCCGGGAGCTTCAATCTGCGCGATATCATTAACGCACAAGCGCACCATCCGGAGCGGGGCATCTTTGGATGGAACGTCTGGCCGCAGATTCTGGGATTCTTTTGCTTTTTCGTCGCAGCGATCGCGGAAACGAACCGCGCGCCGTTTGATCTTCCCGAAGCTGAACAAGAACTCGTCGGTGGTTTTCACACGGAATATGCCAGCTTCAAGTTCGCGATGTTTTTCATTGCGGAGTACACGAGCATGATCACCGTGTCGTGCCTGTGCTCCATCATGTTCTTTGGCGGATGGCTGTCTCCCTTCCCTGTTTCCTGGACATTCACACATTATTTGCCGTCGGTGATTCTGACTCCGTTTGGGCTGTGGGTAATTTTGGACGGGCTGCGCTATGAAACGATTTTCGGGCGGCTCATCCTGCCGGTGGCGGGAACCGCGATCGCGGCGCTGGGAGCGGTTTTTGTATTGTTTCCTGCCGTGAATGAGTTTATCCAAGGACCCTTCTGGCTGCTGTCGAAAATTTTTGTTTTCCTGTTCGTGTATGTGTGGATGCGGGGAACGCTGCCGCGATTCCGCTATGACCAGCTGATGGCGTTCGGGTGGAAATTGCTTTTGCCGCTATCGATTGTGAACGTGATCGTCACCAGCTTCGTCATCTTGAAGTGGGGCGCGAAATGACGGCGCAACTCGCGGTCTTCTTCGTGCTCGCGGCGCTTGCGGTGATCGGGGCGGTCAGCCTGATCCTGCAGAGGCATCCGATTCACAGCGCGCTGTCGCTGATTGTGGTGATGGTGGCGCTCGCGGGGCTCTATCTGCTGATGGGCGCGGAATTGGTGGCGGCGGTGCAGATTATTGTTTATGGCGGAGCGATCATGGTGCTGTTCGTCTTCGTGATCATGCTTTTGAACGCGGGGGTAGAGGAGCACACCAGCATTTCGAAGCTGGCGGGTGCGCCCGGGCTACTGCTGGTTGTCGCGCTGGCGGGCTTCATAGCCGCGAGCATCGCGCGCTCGACGGGCACTGTGCAAGCTGCCGTTCAGACGGGCGCTCTGGCCCCCACGAAAGATATTTCCAATATGCTGTTCCGGGAGTTCGTGTATCCCTTTGAACTGACGTCCTTCCTCATCCTCGTGGCGATCCTGGGCGCCACGGTGCTGGCGCAGCGGGAGAAGAGCTGAGATGGTGCCGACGAACTATTACGTGATTCTCAGCGCTATTCTGTTCGGCCTCGGCGTGTTCGCTTTCATTTTCAAGCGCAACATCATCACGATTTTCATGTCCATCGAGCTGATGCTGAACGCCGTGAACCTGGCGTTCGTGGCGTTCAGCCAGGCGCACGGCAAGCTGGACGGCCAGGTTTTTGTATTGTTCGTGATCGTGGTGGCGGCGGCCGAAGCGGCCGTGGGCCTGGGAATCATCATTCTGATTGCGCGCAACCGGCAAACGCTGAACGTCGAGCGTGTTGATTTGCTCAAACTCTGATGCCGACCCGCCCGATACTCGACCACCTGTGGATCATCCCGCTGCTGCCGCTGCTGGGATCGGCGATCAACGGGCTCTTTGGCGCGAAGTGGCCGAACAGAATTGTGACCTGGGTGGCGATCAGCTCGACGGGGCTGTCGTTTTTGGGCGCGCTTGAGGCGCTGCGCGAGTTTTTCCTGCTTTCACCGGCGCAAATTCCATGGGTGAAACAATATTTTACGTGGATTGCAGCGGGGAATTTCCGCGCGGGGTTCGACCTTCAAATCGATCAGCTTACGGTGGTCATGCTGATGGTGGTTACCGGCGTGGGCTGGCTGATCCACATTTACGCGACCGGATATATGGCGCATGAGGGCGGGTACTACCGCTTTTTTTCGTATCTCAACCTGTTCATGTTTTTCATGCTGATCCTGGTGATGGCCGCGAACTACGTGCTGCTCTTCGTCGGCTGGGAGGGCGTGGGCCTTTCGAGCTACCTGCTCATCGGTTTCTATTTTTTGAAAAAGTCCGCTTCCGACGCCGGCAAGAAAGCGTTCATCGTTAACCGCATCGGCGACTTCGGCTTCATGCTGGGGATGTTCTTGCTGTTCCGCACGTTTGGGACGCTGGACTTCGTGCCATTGTTTGCCAAGGCCGTCCCGTGGCCTTACGAGCCGGTGGGGCATGCCGGAGCATTTACGATCGCATGCCTGCTCCTCTTCACCGGAGCTTGCGGAAAGTCCGCGCAGCTACCGCTGTATGTCTGGCTGCCGGACGCGATGGAAGGCCCAACTCCGGTCAGCGCGTTGATTCACGCGGCGACGATGGTAACCGCGGGAGTATACGTCGTCGCACGATCACATATTCTTTTCGCTCACGCAGGGACGGCCATGCTGGCTGTTGCCATCGTGGGTTGCGCAACGGCGTTTTTTGCGGCGACGATCGGCCTTGTCCAAACAGACATCAAGAGAGTTCTCGCGTACTCCACGGTCAGCCAGCTCGGTTACATGTTCCTGGCCTGCGGCGTGGGAGCATTTTCCGCGGGGATTTTCCACCTGATGACGCACGCCTTTTTCAAGGCACTGCTCTTCCTCGCAGCGGGCAGCGTGATTCACGCCATGGGCGGCGAGCAGGACATGAATCGCATGGGCGGGCTCAGCAAAAAGATCCGGTGGACTTATCTGACGATGCTGACGGCGACTTTGGCGATTGCGGGATTTCCGCCGTTTGCGGGATTCTTCAGCAAGGATTCAATCCTTCTAAGCGCCTTCCAAAACGAATATGGAGGACGGAAAGTTGGATACGCGCTCTACGGATTTGGACTGGCCACGGCGCTGCTGACGGCGTTCTACATGTTCCGGCTGATTTTCCTGACATTTCATGGAAAGCAGCGGTACGACGAACACCAAGTTCACATGCACGAGTCGCCGAAGAGCATGCTTGTGCCGCTGATGATTCTGGCCGTGCTCTCCATCGTCGGTGGATGGCTAGCTGCGCCGGCGATGTTGAATATGGGGCCCGACTATTTTGCGAAGTTTTTGCAGCCGGTATTCGGCGGCGTAGAAGCGGTTGGAGTTGAGGCCGAGGCCCACTCGCTTGAGCTGTGGCTGGCCGGCGTGGCCGTGATGACGGCATTTATCGGCTTCCTCGTGGCTCTCTGGCTCTACGTCAAGCGGCCGGAAAAGGCCGAGGGACTCGCCAAGTCACTGCGGCGCGCGTACATCATCCTGCTGAATAAGTATTACGTGGACGAGTTGTACGCTGCGTTGATCGTCAAGCCGCTGCTGTGGGTTTCTACAAATGTGCTGTGGAAAGCTGCAGACGTGGCTGGAATCGACGGAACCGTGAATGCTATCGCAGACGGAACGGCCGCCATCGGCGATGGAGTCCGCCGCACGCAGTCCGGGAACACGCGCAGCTACGCGGTGTGGGTTGTCGTCGGAGCGCTTGTGGTGTTCGCGGTGATCTTCTTCTGGCCGAGCACTGGAAAACCCGTCATCGAGATGGTGCGTTGATGCTGCCCGGCGGACATCTGCTTTCCGTGCTTATTTTTTTTCCCGCCGTGGGTGCGCTCGCGCTAATGATGCTTCGCGGTGACGACCTCAAGTACATTCGTTTGATCGCCATGGTCGTTTCGGTTGCGGAATTCCTTTTCTCGGTGTTGATGCTTCCCAGGGTGCCGATTGGCACGGCCGGATATCACCTGGAAGAATTCGCGAAGTGGATCAACCAGCCGCCGATCAATTATCACCTCGGTGTCGACGGCATCAGCCTGTTCTTGGTTCTCCTGACGACGTTCCTGACGCCGATCTCGGTTCTGGCGTCGTGGAACAGCATCACTCATCGTGTGAAAGAATTCTTCGTGATGTTGCTGATGCTGGAAGTAGGCGTCGTTGGCGTCTTCTTGTCGCTCGATCTTTTCCTCTTTTTCCTCTTCTGGGAAGTGATGCTGATTCCCATGGCGTTCCTGATCGGCATCTGGGGCCACGAGCGGCGCGTGTACGCCGCGGTGAAGTTCGTGCTTTACACCATGGCGGGTTCCATCCTGATGCTTGTGGGCATCATCTGGCTCTACAATTCCACGGGCACGTTTGACCTCCCGACGATCCAGCAGATGCTCGCGAATGGCGCAATGGTGCTCGCGCCGCGCACGGAGATGCTGCTGTTCCTCGCTTTTTTCCTGGCCTTTGCCATCAAGGTGCCGCTCTTTCCCCTGCACACGTGGCTGCCGGACGCGCACGTGGAAGCGCCCACGGCGGGTTCCGTTATGCTGGCGGGCGTTCTTCTGAAGCTGGGCACTTACGGCATGATTCGCTTCTGCCTGCCGCTCTTCCCCGAAGCCTCACATCGGGCGGCGCGCTGGGTCGCGGTACTGGCGATCATCGGCATTATTTACGGTGCATTGGTGGCGATGGTTCAGCCGAACCTGAAGAAACTGGTCGCGTACTCGTCGGTCAGCCACCTCGGCTTCGTGGTGCTGGGCATCTTCGCGTTCCACAACATTTCCATGCAGGGCGCTGTCTACCAAATGCTCGCTCACGGGGTGTCCACGGGCGCGCTTTTCCTGCTCGTCGGCATGCTCTACGATCGGCGGCACACCTTTGAAATTAGCGAATACGGCGGGCTCTCCACGCCGATGCCGAAGCTGGCGGCTTTCTTTCTGTTTACCGCGCTCTCTTCGCTCGGCCTGCCGATGCTCAACGGCTTCGTCGGTGAATTCCTGGTCCTGCTCGGCACGTACCAGAGGCACTGGCAGTGGGCTTCGTGGGCCGCGCTGGGCGTGATTCTTTCTGCTTGCTACCTGCTGTGGTCTTACCAGCGAGTGTTCTTCGGCGAAATCACGCGGGAGAAAAACCGCGCGCTTCCCGACGCCACCGCGCGCGAAAAGTGGATTCTTGGCGCCGTGGCGGCCGTAACGTTATGGATGGGTATTGGTTCGCCGTTCATCACGCGCCGCACGGCCGCCGCCACTCAAACGGTGATCGACCAGGTCGAACCACAGCGGCCGTACGAAGCCGCAACGCCGCCCGAAGCGGCGCCGGAAGCCAAGGGCGATTCCGCAAACACGGCGAAAGCCGCTCCGATCGAAAGGCTGGGAATTCGCTAGATGTTTCCTCGCGCCATAGACATTTATCGCGTCCTTCCAGAGCTGATTTGGTGCGGTTTCGGTGTGCTTGCGATGCTGATGCAGCCATTCGTTCGTAGCCGGCACTTCTTCACGTTCCTGGCGTTCGTCGGCGCGCTCGCCGGTACTGCTGCGTCCTATTTCGCGTTCCGCCATGCGGGTCCGGGATTCTCCGGGCTCGTCCAGTCCGATTCCTTCAGCTTTTTCTTCCATCTTCTGGTCGGTGCGGTGGCATTTCTGGTGGTTCTCGCTGCCGGTCCGTATTTGGATCGCGAGCGTCTGCCTTTCGCCGAATTCTATGCGCTGCTCCTGTTTGCGACCGCGGGAATGGGTGTTTTGGCTTCGGCGCAGGAATTGCTCACGGCCTTCATTGGACTGGAGATGAGTTCCATTTCGAGCTACATCCTGGCGGGATACCGGCGCGATTCGCTGAAGTCCAGCGAGTCGGCGATGAAGTACTTTCTGCTCGGCTCGTTCGCCACTGCTTTCTTTTTGTATGGCATCGCGCTCGTGTACGGTTCCACGGGCACGACGATGCTGGACAAGATGGCCGCGGCCGACATGTCCAGCACGCTGCTGAAGCTGGGCCTCGCGATGATCCTGATCGGGCTAGGCTTTAAGGTGGCGGCGGCCCCTTTCCAAGTTTGGACGCCGGACGTTTACGAAGGAGCGCCGACACCGGTCACCGCGTTCTTTTCCGCAGGACCGAAGGCGGCAGCGTTTGCGCTGCTGCTGCGCATTTTTGCCACGGTTCCCGCGGCCACGCATTTCTGGTTCTGGGCGTTCTGGGTGTTGGCAGTGCTCACGATGTTCGCCGGAAACCTGGGCGCGCTGGTGCAGACCAACATCAAGCGCCTGCTGGCTTATAGCTCGATCGCGCATGCCGGGTACATCCTCGTGGCTTTCGCGGCTGTTACATTCATGGCGCAGGAGAATTCCTCGGAAGCGGCGCCCGCGTATGCGGCGGTGCTCTTCTACCTGCTGAGCTACGCGCTGGTAAAGCTGGGGGCGTTCACGATCGTTTCGCAGCTTGGCGGCAGCGGTGAAAAAAATCTTTCCCTGGACGATTACGCAGGACTTTCCGAGCGGCAGCCGGTGGTGGCGGCGGCGTTGAGCCTGTACCTCCTTTCACTTCTCGGGCTGCCGGTCACAGCCGGTTTTTTCGGCAAATTCTACATCTTCAAAGCAGCCGTGAATTCACATCTGGTGTGGCTTGCGGTGCTGATGGCGATTAACAGCGTGATTGGAGCTTATTACTATTTGCGCGTGATCGTGGTGATGTACATGCGCGAGCCCAGCGCGGAGACGGCTGCGCTAGCACCCGTGCGGTTCCCGGTGGGCGTCAGCGCCGTGCTTCTCATCACGTTTGTCGGCACCATCCTGTTCGGCGTTTACCCGAACCCGGTCATCAACTTCATCCTCAGGCCCAATCTCCTCGGTCACTGAAATTGTGATCTCGAGGGAGAAAAGAGAGCCGGACAATGCCTGGCCTCTGCATTCCTGTGCGGAAAAAGAGAGCGGCCCGGAGGCTTGTGCCGCCGGGCCGCCGCATTTTTCCGGATGTTTTTCGATTACAGCTTTAAGTAGAGGAGGAAACCCAGAGCGAAGGTAAACAAGGAAAGGGTCTCGACGAAAACCAAGCCGAGCAACATGGCCGTGCGAATATTGTCTGCGGCCCCAGGATTGCGCGCGATTCCTTCGCACGCGGCCGAGGCAATACGGCCCTGCCCGAAGGCTCCGCCGAACGCCGCGACGGCCACGCCAAAACCGGCAGCGATGATCAGCGCCGTCGGATTGACGGGCGGCTTTTCGGCTGCCGCTCCGGCCTGCGCGAACGCAGCCGGGGCGACCACCATGATGACCACGAGCGCCATTAGAACGACTGCTACTTTCTTCATAACTTCCTCCTCATGAATTAGCCGCCAGGAGGTGGTTCCCGGACACCGTGCAGCCGGGCTCACGCTGAAACGGCGGGTAAAAAAACTCGACCTATCTCTTCTTTAGTGCCCATCCGCGGTCGCCATGCCGATATACACCGCCGGAAGAATCGTAAATACGTAGGTCTGGATGACAGAGACGAAGATATGCAGGGCGATGAAAGCAAGGGGGATCAACGCCGGAAGCACGCCCAGAATCACCCCAAGCACCGGATTCTTGGCCCAGCCCCAGATGGCCGGACCAGTGAAAAGACCGAGAAACAACCCATAAATCATGTCGCTGGCAAAAATATTAGCCCACAGCCGGACGGTCAGGGAAAGCAGGCGGGCGGTCGTGCTAAGGATTTCCACGGGAAGCATCAGTGGAGAAAGCCACCAGACGGGGCCCGCAAAATGCTTCACATAACCGACGGGACCGTGATGCCTCGCGCCCTGCAAGTTGAAATACAAAAAGGTGATGATGGCGCAGGCGAATGGGACGGTCGCACTTGCCGTCGGAGACGAGAGAATCGGAACTACCCCGAACAGATTGGAGAGAAGAATGAAAATGGAAACCGAACCCACCACGGGGATATGTTTTTCGCTGTGGTGACCAGCGTTGTCCCTAAGAATGTCGCGAATGCCGAAACTCAACGGGTTGGTAATCAGGAACTCCGCCACTTGTTGGGACGCTCCAGGGCGATCCACTGACAATCGAGATCGCAGGAAAAGAGCAAACAACGTCCCCGTAATGAGGACCAGCATTGCCATCACGACATGTTCGGGAATTGGAGTTTCGGGATTGCTCGATTTGATGTGCAGCGCCGAAAGGAGCGCGAGGGCGAAGCGCCCGAAAATGTGGTTCACAAGCTGAGTTATCCAACTAACGTGATTTTCCATACCCTAATCCATGGCACACAAGATTTCGTACACACTTGCCGCGATCGCCGCGGCTCCTAGAGCACACAAACCCAGCACCACGCTCAAAAGGGGAACTTTCAGATATTTAAAAATAACATACACGCTGAAGGCTATCAAGCCGTAGCGGAAGAGCATCCAGAAGTACGTACCAAGCGGAACCCGCGGTTTTTCTGAGCCCGCCTGCGCCGCCGAGGCTGCGACCAGAGCGTCAAGGCCGCGTCTGAGCCAGCGAAAATTCAGCCAGGCGAGGACAGCGCCAATCACCAACCCGGCGGCCCACGGTCCGTTACGAAGTAGGCCTGCGGTCGCGCTTGCAATGAAACCCAGAACCAGCGTCAACCAGGCAATTCTGCGCTCGGTGACTCCGCCGCGCGACAAGTCAGCTTCTCTTGGGGCCATCACCGCTTCCAGGAAGCCTTCTCAGAATGTCGCGTATCCCCGCATAAAAGCCCAATCCACCAAGAAGCAAAGTGAAAACCAGTCTGGTGCGCAACCAGCGGTCGAGGACGTAGCCCATCAATCCGCCGATAACGACTGCTGCTACGAGGATGAAAGGAAGCTCCATGGCCATGGCGAACTGGTTGGAGAAATACTTCACCTTCTGCGTATCGGGTTCCTGCGATTTCGTTTTGTCCGGCTTATGGTCCAAAGGCATAGTGAGCGAGTCGCGTGAACGGCTCAGGATACAACCCGGCGGCGAGTGAAACAAACACGGCGACGCCGAGAGCTACGGCTTGCGCGCTGCTCATCACCGGACGCGGCGCTTCGCCGGGCGCCTTAAGCCAGGCGTGCACGACGATGCGGAAGTAGTAGTAGAGTGCGGGAACGATATAAAGCACGGCGAAGACGGCAAGGACCGGATGCTTCGTTTCGATCAGCGACAGAAAGATGAAATACTTGCCCATGAAGCCGGCGGTCGGCGGAATACCCGCGAGGGAAAGCATGAAGATCAGAAGCAACAATGCCGAGGCGGGGCTGCGCTGGTACAAACCGTTCAAGTCCTCGAGCTCTTCGCCGATCAGTCCCTTTTGCCGAAGCACGATGATCACCGCGAACGCGCCCGCGGTCATAAACACATAGGCGAGCAAGTAGAAGGCAATGCCGGTGAATGCGGTTTCGTTCCAGGCAACCAGCCCGAGCAGAATGTAACCTACATGCGCGATCGAGGAGTAGGCCAGCAGGCGCTTCACGTTGGTTTGCGTGAGAGCGGCGAGGTTGCCCCAGGTCAACGAGGCGACCGCCACACCCGCGATGAGATACATCCAGGTCACTTGTGAGGCTGCGAACACGGTAAGAAACAACCGCAGAAGCAGTGCGAAACTGGCGGTCTTGGAAGCCACGCTCACGTATGCGGTGACCGGCGTGGGCGCGCCCTCATACACGTCCGGCGCCCATTGATGGAACGGGACGGCCGCTACTTTGAAGAACAGACCGACAGCGATCAGTACGAATGCTGCCGCGGCAAGGACCGGCATCTGATGGAGCAAGGAGGGTTCCAGATGCAAAGCCGCCGGATATTCCGCCGAGAGAACTTCGCGCATCTGATTCCCGATGGCGCCGGATTGGTGGCTCAACTCGATCGCTCTTGCCAGGCCAATTCTCGGATTAAATACCGCGCTAATATTCCGAATGTTCGTCGTTCCGCTCAAACCGTATATCAGCGAGAAACCGTAGGCCAGGATTCCGGAGCTAAACGCGCCGAGCAGGACGTATTTCAGCGACGCTTCATTCGAACGCTTTTCGCGGCGCAAGAAACCGGTCAGCACGTAGAAGCTGAGCGCCATGGTCTCCAGCCCGAGGAACATCACGATCAGGTCAACGCCCGAGGCCATGAACATCATTCCGACACACGCAAAGAGCAGAAGCGCGTAGTATTCCCCCTCCTGCTCCTCTTCGATGTCCAGATATTTCACGGACAGCAGAATCACGAGCGCGGTGGCTGCCAGGAAGAGTGTTGCGAAAAAGAGAAAGAACGAATCGACCACCACGGACTCGTGGAAGCCGGGAAGATAGCCTCTGGCGCTGCCCGCGACCGCGCCACGCAGCTTCCATAGCGTGAATCCGCTGAATAAAGTTCCTGCCAGGGCCGCCTTGGCATAGAAATTCTTGAACAGCAATTTCCAAAACCAGTTATTTTCAACCGATTCATCGAGTGAGAATCCGATCAGAAGTACGGCCAAGCCAAAGAGAGTCAGCTCCATCTCGGGAAGAATGACGGCCCCGTCTCCCTGGAGATAACCGCGAATCGCGTCGATGAATGGGATGCTCATTCGAATGGACTATTTCGTCCTCGCCATCGCCGCGTGCAATTCCGCCGCAGGCAGTTTCGCGTGCTCTGCTTCGTAAAATCTGGGATTCACTTGCTCGACGATCTTCTGTACCGGCTTATCGAGGTAAGCGAAGAACGGCTTGGGATAAATTCCAATCCAAAAGGCCAGGATTACAAGCGGCACGAGCGTGGCGTACTCGCGGAGATTCAAATCCGGCAGCTTCTCGTTGATCGCGTGCGTCACCGGCCCGAACATCACGCGCTGGTAGAGCCAAAGCAAGTATGCTGCGCCCAGCACAACGCCCAGCGTGCCCCAGGCGGCCCAGGCTTTGCTCACCTGAAAAGCGCCCTGCAAAATGGTGAACTCTCCGATGAAGCCGTTCAGCAGTGGCATGCCAAGGGAACTCAGGCTGATGATCAGATAGATGGCGGCGAAATTCGGCATCGGCGTCGCCAGGCCGCCGAAGTCTGAAATCATGCGCGTGTGACGCCGTTCGTAGAGCACGCCCACAATCAAGAACAGCGCGCCGGTGGAGATCCCGTGATTCACCTGCTGCAGCACGCTGCCCGCGAGGCCATTCGGCGTGAGCGCAAAAATGCCCAGCGTGCAGAATCCCAAGTGGCTCACGGAACTGTACGCAATCAGGCGCTTCATGTCCTTCTGCATGAGGCAAACGAGCGCGCCATAAACGATTCCGATAATGGACAGGATGACGACGATATGGATGATCCGCGCGCGCATTGCGGCGTCTGTGGGCAGCAGCGGAAGCGAAAAGCGGATGAAGCCGTAAGTCCCCATCTTCAGCAGGACGCCGGCCAGAATCACCGAGCCGGCTGTGGGCGCTTCCGTGTGCGCGTCGGGGAGCCACGTGTGGAAGGGGAACATGGGAACCTTGATGGCGAACGCGAAGAAAAAGCCCCAGAAGAGCCATACCTTCAGTGGGTCGGAAAAGTGCTGCGCTGCGGCCAGCAGGGTCGGCACGTCAAACGTACGCGTGTGGCCAGCCGGGACGGGCGCATAAAAGTAAAGCGCCAGGATCGCCAGCAGCATGACCACCGATCCAGCCAAGGTGTACAGGAAAAACTTGATGGCCGCGTACAGGCGCCGGTCGCTTCCCCAGACGCCGATCAGGAAGTACATCGGAACAAGCATCACTTCCTGATGAATCGCGCTCCAGGACGAAAGGATGGCGATCATCCCCAGAAGCGTGGTCAACAAGACAAGCAAAAGGCTAATGCCGTCAATGCCCAGATGATATTTCGCGCCGATCGACGGAATCCACTCGGCGGATTCTTCGAATGCAAAGCCGCCCCAGTTGAGGTTGAACCATCGAAGCAGGGGAAGCGAAACTAGAAACCCAAGCACACCAAAGACGTTTCCGGCGATCCGGTGAGCGGTCTCCATTTCGCGAGGGATGAACAGCAGCAGAACAGCGCCTGCGAGCGGCGTGAACAGAACTACTGTCAGAATGTGATGTGCAAAAAATTCCATTCGCTTTGCCTCTCAGCGCACGCCGCGCAATAGCACCTGCATATGGTGCCCGTAATACGCCAGAAGAATTACCAGTCCCACCAGAATGAGCATCGCGTAGCTCGAAAACATTCCGGTTTGCAGCATGCGCACCGGAAAACTGAAGAGCTGGGTCATCTTGGCGCCAAAATTCAGCAGCCCATCGATCACCCACTTGTCCCACCACATCGACAGTGTCGAGCCGAAGCGCGCCAGCCAGCCTGCGCCATCGACGCCCACGCCATCAATGACGTTTGCGTCGAAACGGCCGAGCAGCGTGCCGAGGTCTTTCACGCGATTGACCACCGTTGCGTCATAAATTTCGTCCACGTAATACTTGTGAAAAAGCAGGCCATACGCTTTCGGCCATTTTCTAGCAACCAATTCCGGCGCGAATCTCTTGGTCCGGTAGAACTGATACGCCAGGACAATTCCGGCGGCAGCAATGAAGAACGACCCCGCCATCAAGGAAAGCTCTTTTGCGAGAGCATGATGCGCGATCTTAACCGCTCCCGTCTCAGGAAGTACGCCAGTCAAGATGGGTTCCAGAAACCGCTCGAAACGGTTCTCTCCGCCTAGCGCACTCGGCCAGCCAATCCACCCGCCGATGATCGAAAGACCACCGAGAATCATGAGCGGAACAGTCATCGCCGGTGGTGATTCGTGGATGTGTTTTTCAACGTGCTCGTCGGCGCGGCAGTAGCCGGAAAATGTCAAGAAAAACAATCGCGACATGTAAAAAGCCGTCATACCCGCGGTAATGAAACCGACGATCCACAAGAAGAAAAACCGGTCGAACGCCTGGCCGAGAATTTCATCTTTGCTGAAAAATCCGGCGAACGGAAAAATTCCGGCGATCGCCAGGGTCGCGACGGCAAAGCTCTTCGCAGTATTCGGAATCTTTTCCCATAACCCGCCCATTTTGCGTATGTCCTGCTCTCCGGACATGGCGTGAATGACGCTGCCCGCCCCGAGGAACAGCAGCGCTTTGAAGAACGCATGCGTCATTAGGTGAAAGATTCCCGCCGCGAAAGCACCCACGCCCAGGGCGAGAAACATATACCCAAGCTGGCTGATGGTGGAATACGCCAGCACTTTCTTGATGTCGTTCTGCACCAGCGCCATGGACGCGGCAAAAATCGCGGTCACCGCGCCGATGACAGCGACTACGTCCATCGCAAACGGCGTGAGCTGGTAGAGCGCATTCATGCGCACGACCATGTAAACGCCGGCAGTGACCATGGTGGCTGCGTGGATCAACGCGCTCACCGGTGTCGGGCCCTCCATCGCATCGGGCAGCCAGACGTAGAGCGGGATCTGTGCCGACTTGCCGATCGCGCCTACGAACAATAGCAACGCGATGGCCGTCAGCACCGGCGCGCCATAGGCCAGCGCTCCACTGCTGACTGCTGTGTGCAGCTCCTGAAGGATTCCCGCAAACCCTGCAGAATCCGGCAAACCATTCGTGGTAAATCGGATGGTTCCAAGCGTGACCGCGGTCAACAGAATTCCCAGGATGAAACCTGCATCCCCAATGCGATTCACGATGAACGCCTTTTTTCCAGCATCGGACGCAGATTTCTTCAGGAAATAAAACCCGATCAGCAAATAGCTGCACAGGCCGACGCCTTCCCAGCCGACAAACATGAGCAACATGTTGTTCGCCAGCACCAGCGTCAGCATCGCGAACATGAACAAATTCATGTAGCCAAAGAAACGGTAGTATCCGCCTTCGTGCGCCATGTAGCCGATGGAATAGACGTGAATCAGGAAACCTACACCGGTAACGACCAGCACCATCACGCAAGAAAGCGGGTCTAGCAGGAATCCCCAGTCCGCCACAAACCGCACGGCGTGCCCGGCGCTTGTTTGCATTGGCCCGGGCGTCAGCCACTCGAACAGAATCTGCTGAAAAACGCGATGGTCCGGATCGGCAGCAAGCAACTCTCGCACTGCCCCCAATGCGCAAACGAAGGACACGCCAACGCTCCCAACACACAGCAAGCTGACTCCGGGCTTCGGAATTCGTCTGCCCACCAAAAACATCAGCGCCGCCGTTGCAAGCGGAAAGAGCGGGATCAGCCAAAGAAAGCTGAGAAAAGTTCCTGTAGGCGTCATGCGAGTGTCATCCCTTGTTTCCTGTCGCCGCGCGCGAGACTACCACTTCAACAAATCCATTTCGTCCGCCAGCACCGTTTCACGGTTGCGGAAAAAGGCGATGATGATACCGAGCCCCACCGCCGCCTCTGCCGCCGCATCCGCAATGATGAAAAGCGCAAAAACCTGCCCTGCCACATCGCCGTACAACCGGGAAAAGGCCACAAGATTGATGTTCACGGCGTTCAGGATCAGCTCGATGGACATGAGCACGACGATCACATTGCGCCGCGTGATCACCCCGATTGCGCCGATGATGAAAAGCGCGAGGCTCAGGAACAGGTAATGCCCAATCGGAAGCATCGCTGCGTCACGTCCTCTTTTTCGCCATGACGACGGCGCCAATCATGGCCACGAGCAACAAAACCGAGGCAATCTCAAAGGGCAGCAGGTACGAGTCGAACAGGCTTTTTGCCACCTCTTCCGAATTGAGCGGCAACTGGTTCGCCGGCGCCGCCGCGAGCACTGGCAATCCCTGCCCGGGCATTTTCGCGGAAGACCAGAGCATGAGTCCGACCTGTGCCGCCAGCGCCAGCGCGATGACCAGCGCTACCCACTTCTGCCGCGCGAATTGGATCTGGCGCACCGCCACGTCCAGGTTCACGAGCATGATCACAAAAACGAAAAGCACCATGATCCCGCCGACATAGAGAATGATCTGCACGATGAACAAGAATTCCGCGCGAAGCTGCAAGAAAATCCCCGCTGTCGCGAGCAGCGAGGTAATCAGGAAGATGGCGCTGTGTACGGCGTTGCGCCGGGTCACGGTGAGCACAGCCCCGCCCACCGCGATTCCCGCAAAAAAATAAAATATGACTTTATCCAGCATAAAAATCCGAAGGTACTGCGCGATCCGGCCGCGTCTCGCTCTGTTTTTCGGCTGCCAGAATCAGAAGCGCCGCCACCAGCGCGATCAACGCCGCGGGAGTCGTGGCCAGCAGCAGCCACCAGCCATGCAGGTGGAAGTATGCTCCGGCGATCATGGCTACACCGACGAGCAGCACGTTGATGATGGATAGCGGGATCAGGAAATGCCATCCCAGCCGCATCAGTTGATCGAACCGGTACCGCGGCAACGTGAAGCGCAGCCACATGAACAAATAGATGTAGGCGCTGACCTTCAGCAAGAACCAGAATCCACCGTGAATCCCCGCGAAAAATGGCTTCGCCGCTTCCCTAAGCGATGGTTTTAGCACCGGTGCAATGACCGGCATCGCCAGCACCAGCGCCAAAGCAATGCACAAACCCGCCACGGCCAGCATGAACCACTGTTGCATGCGCGATGGTTGCTTTGGCACACGCAGCACGCAATAAGCCCCGACGGCGATCATCAGGAGCGGCGGAACGAAATCCAAAAAATCCAGCCAGCGAACGCTGGCAAAGGGCCTGAGCCAGCCGCCCAGAAACAGAGTCGTCGCCACGGAGGCCACCACGATCATGTTTGTGTACTCCGCAAGAAAATAGAGCGACCAGCGGAATCCGCTGAACTCCGTCATGTACCCGGCCACAAGCTCGGACTCCGCTTCCGGCAAATCGAATGGCGCGCGATTTGTTTCCGCGATCGAGGCAACGAGATACGTAAAAAATGCCACGGGCGCAAGTATCACAAACCACATGCCCTGCTCCCGCTGGGCTTCGACGATCGATTTGATGTTCAGCGTGCCAGCAAATAAAAGCCCGCTCACCAGCGCCATTCCCGCCGCAGTCTCATAGCTCACCAACTGCGCCGAGCTTCTCAGCGCCCCCATCAGTGAGTAGTGGCTGTTGGAAGCCCAGCCTCCCAGCACAATGCCAAAAATTCCCATCGCGCTGATGCCGACAACAAACAGGATTCCGATGTTGATGTCCTGCGCGATCTGAAATGCCGGTCCGATCGCCAAGCCCGCCAAAGAAAGAAGCGCCGCGCCCACGGAAAGCACCGGCGCAAGCCAGAAAACGAGCTTGTCCGCGCTGTCCGGGATGACGTCTTCTTTGATGAGCAGCTTCACCGCGTCCGCGATCGGCTGCAGCAAGCCGTGCGGTCCCACGCGCATCGGCCCGAGCCGCGCTTGCATGTCCGCCATGATCTTGCGTTCCACCAGCACGACGTAGCCGGCGATCAACGGCAGGACCGCGACGACCGCCAGTCCACACAGCAGCGGCGCCCAATACAGTTTCAAGAATTCCAGCGTTGCCTGAGATGCGGGTTGCATCAACGATCTGTCTCTCCAGCGGCCTTTCCGGTCTTCCTTTCGCGCGGTCTCACCGGTCGACTTCCCCCAAGACGATATCGAGCGTCCCGATGATCGCCACCACATCGGCCACCAGGTGCCCCCGCACCATGCGGTCAAACGCCTGTAAATTCACAAAAGACGGCGGCCGGATCCGCACGCGATACGGCTGTATTGTCCCGTCGCTCACGACGTAATATCCCAGTTCCCCCTTCGGCGCTTCGATCGCGTGATAGACCTCACCCGGCGGCGGCTTCAGCACTTTCCCAACCTTCGCGAGGATCGGCCCGCTCGGAATGTTCTCGATGGCCTGAAGGCAAATCAGCCGCGATTGCCGCATCTCCTCCATCCGGACGAGATATCGGTCGTACGTATCACCTGTCGTACCGACGGGAATTTCGAATTTGTATTGGTCATACGCCGCATACGGCATCGCTTTGCGGATGTCCCATTTCACGCCGCTTGCCCGAAGCACCGGCCCCGTCACGCCAAACGCAATCGCCTCTTCCGCGGTCAGAATCCCGACACCCTTTGTGCGCCCAAGCCAGATGCGGTTTTGCGTCAGCAGATCCTCGTATTCAACGATGCGCGACTCAAAATCCTTGCAGAACCGCTCGACATCCTTTTCAAGTGTGTCGTAGGCCTCGTATTGCAGCCCGCCGATCCGGAACGCGTGCGTTGTCAGGCGCGCTCCGCAATACTTTTCGAAAATCTTCAAAATCTCTTCCCGTTCGCGGAAGCAATAGAAAAGCGGCGTCAGCGCGCCAATGTCCAGCGCGTGCGTCCCCAGCCACAAGAGGTGGCTGGCAATTCGCTGCAGCTCCGTTAAAATCGTTCGAATCACCCGCGCGCGTGGTGGAGCTTCCGCCATCAGCAGTTTTTCCACGGCCTCGCAATATCCCAGGCCGTTGCTCACGGCCGCCACATAGTCCATGCGGTCCACGTAGGGCGCAAACTGCTGATACGTGCGGTTTTCCGCGATCTTCTCGACGCCCCGGTGCAGATATCCGATCACGCATTCCGAGCCGATCACGCGCTCGCCATCAAGCTTCAGCTTGACGCGCAGCACACCGTGGGTCGAGGGATGCTGCGGCCCCATATTGATGATCAGCTCATCCGCGCCCAGCAGGGTCTTGTGATCGCTTGTTGTCTCGATGCTCAGGGCCGTTTTTCCCTTCGTGGCCGGAACCGTCTCACTGACCGCTTTCAATTCCAAGATTCTCCCGGACCCAGGCTGTGTCCTGCTGCAAGATGTCGTAATCCTTCCGGAGCGGATAGCCTTGCCACTCGTCGGGCAGCAAAATGCGCTTCAAATCCGGATGGCCGGAGAAAACAATTCCGAACATGTCAAACACTTCGCGCTCCAGCCAGTTTGCCGCCGGCCAGATTTTCACCGAGCTCGGCACTTCTTCTCCGTCGGCCGCCCGCACCTTCAACCTCAGCCGCTCGTTCTTCGCGAAAGAATAAAGATTGAGCACCACGTCGAAGCGCTTTTCGCGCTTCGGCCAATCGACAGCCGTCAGGTCGGCCAGCAGGTTGAATTTTTCTTCGTCGCGCAAATACAGCGCCATTTCCGCGAGCTGGCCGCGCTCCAACGTGAGGATCGCCTGTTTGCGATCCTCGATCGCTTCCAAAAGAGCCGCGCCGAACTTGCCACGAATCCGCGTGACGAGTTCGTTGTTGAGTGGAGTCTGCAGCGACACGGGCGGTTTTGGAGGAGCAGGGACCGCTGGTTTCGGAGGAGCGCCGGGCGCAGCCACGCCCGCAGGCTTGGCGGGAGGAACTGACGCAGAGGATGGACTTCCTCCGGGCTTGTCGCCCGTGGGGACGGAGGGCGGTTGCTGTTCCTTGGGCTCGTCGGCCATGGACCCTGGGTGCTACTGGCTACGGTCGGCCTCTCTGCGGTCACGGTGGAAGGATGGCCGCTCTCCGGTCGCAACAATCGAAGGACCAGGTAATGAAAACTCAAACGCCGCGTTTCTAACACATGGCGTCAAGCTAGTCAATCAGAACAGCTTACGAACGAGAGGATGCCGCATCGGAAGAAGAAAAGAGGTCCGGCTCACGCCCATTCAAGAGCGCCCTTCTTGTACAGCCACACGTACCCCACGAGCAAAATCCCCAGAAACACGACCATCGAAGCCAGCGCGAAAAGCCCCAGGTGCGCCGCCACCCAACCCTTGTACAGAATCGCCCAGGGAATAAGGAACATCGTCTCGACGTCAAAAATCACAAACAGCATGGCAATGATGTAGAACCTCACCGAATACCGCCCGCGTGCATCGCTCTCCGGCGGGATTCCGCATTCGTAGGGCTTGAGCTTTGCGCCCACGGACGTCGAGGAAGGCCGGATGTACTTCGCCAAGGCCAGCGTTACCACAGGAAACGCAATCACCAGGACGGCGTAGATCAGCACCGGAATGTAAGCGCTCGGCATCACTCCCTCACAGGCAGCATCCTACCATTACTTCGGACTCCGCCAGTCTGCCTATTTCTCGAACAGCAGTTCTCCGGCACGGCTGGTGGCCTTCACGACCGCCTTAATCAGCGTCACCCGCAGCTTGCCTTCTTCCAATTCCAGAATGCCGTCGATGGTACAGCCCGCCGGAGTAGTCACCGCGTCCTTGAGCAGCGCGGGGTGATCCCCCGTCTCCAGCACCACGCTCGCCGCGCCCTTCATCGTTTGCGCCGCGAGCAGCGTGGCCACGTCGCGCGGGAGCCCCACCTTGACTCCAGCTTCCGCGAGCGACTCCAGAATGATGTAGGCAAACGCCGGGCCGCTTGCCGATAGTCCGGTCACCGCGTCCATATTTTTTTCGTCCACGACCACCGTGCGGCCCACGGCGTCAAACATCGCGCGCGCCATCTCCAGGTGTTCCGCCCCGGCGTGTGCGCCGCGGCAAATCCCCGTCATGCCGCATCCTACGGTTGCAGGGGTATTGGGCATCACCCGCACCACTGGCACTTTTTTCCCGAGGTGCTGCTCAATGTAGTTCGTGGGCACGGACGCGGCCACGGAAATCACCAGCGTCTTCTCGGTCAGCTCCGGCGCAATCTCCTTCAGCACTTCGCTCACGATCTGCGGCTTCACGCCCAGGAGCACGATGTCCGCGCCTTGCACCGCCGTGCGGTTTTCCGTCGTCACGCTGACGCCCAGCTCTTTCTTGAGCGCCGCCGCCTTCTCGCCGTGCTTCACCGTCGCGCTGACGCGCTTCGCCGAGAAAAGCCCCTGCCTCAAATAGGCACGCAGCAAAATCCCGCCAAGTTTTCCCGTGCCCAGCACGGCCAATTTCTTGTCCGCTAGTTTTCCCGCCATGACTCAAGCATTCTTGACTCGATTCCCCCACCGGTCAACCCAAGATTCTCAAATGACCTCGCCTCGAACCGTGACTTCCTCATGCCCCGGGACCATTCTCTTCCTTATCAACGCGCCCACCGCAGCGGCGACTTAACATATTGAAGAGAAGAAGTTTGGTAGGGGCGGTGGGGATCGAAATTGCATCCCTACTATCTAAGGCTGGGTGGCCCGCACGTGAAACCGTGGAGAACTGTTTTGGGTGCCCCACGTGTCGGGTTTACACGTGGGTGTTTTCTTCCGCACTTACGACCAATCGAACCGAGCAATGGCACTCGCCATAGCTCTTGCCCCACACCGAGGGCAGGCCATATCCTTAATGCAAATCATCTCTAAATATTTGACTTGACTTCTGGGTACCTTGTGGTATACTCATCCTTGGGTACATCTACGTTACCGTGAATGTGCCCGTCGTCCGAAGTCCAGAACCCAGTTTTCCCCATTTGACCTTAACTCTTTTCTCTGGATGAGCTTGCGGACTCTTTTGCATTTGTACGCTCTTGTGCGTTTTCTGCACCCTTTAGAATCAACAATTTACACACTCTTTTGCACCACATGATTTCAGAAGTCTTTTGCAATCTGTCAATTCCAGACTCTTTGCGAAAAACACCCGGGTGGGGGGTACGGCCGACCCAATTGTGCAGGGCAGATCCCAGCCGCATTCCGAAGGCTCCCTCTACTCTGCTTGCCATTCAACTTTTGACTTTCAACTACCAACCTCCTTGTCCTTCCGCAAGCCCTTTAGAATCCGCACTTGCAGACGATCCTGTAAGTGTTCATTCTAAACCACTTGCAGAAAAGCTAAGTCCTTTAGAATCCGCACCTACAAAAACATGGGAGGGAGGTGTCAGTTAGCCGAGCGGCTTAATCGTGTCGCGCCCCGTGCAGCACTTTCACCGCGTGCGGCAGCAGCGGCGCAATGGCTTCGAGGGACTCGACCGCGCCCTTCGGACTTCCGGGAAGGTTGACGATGAGCACTTTGCACCTCACCGCTGCTGTGCCGCGCGAAAGCACCGCCGTCGGTGTGTGGTCCAGGCCTTTGCGCCGCATCTCTTCCGGAATTCCGGGCACGATCCGGTCGGCCACCGCCTGCGTTGCTTCCGGGGTGTTATCCCGCGGCC
>WNFP01001918.1_pt1 | contig 21704 bp, 20 predicted proteins | sample 5400201 | NCBI WGS metagenome assembly WNFP01 (sample SAMN13153355, study PRJNA577476) | soil metagenome | isolation source: 115 cm saprolite under Madrone tree | place: USA:California | collected 2016-06-14
CGCTCAACGCTAGACATGAGCGGTGGTGCAAAGGCGCTCAGCGACCATTGCGACGTACGTTCGACGGAATGGCTAGGTCGAGTGAGACGATTCTCACGACCTCAGCTTGCTACCGGGGACAGCGTGTTGGCGTCGCGGGCCAGAAGCCAGCGGCCGTCGGGCTGTTTGCGGTATATGGTGATCCGATGACCGGCCAGCTCCGTTGCTTCTCCGCCGGCGCGCGGTGTTACAGATAACGAGTCCCTGCACAATGTGTAGGCGACTTCGCCGACGATCACGACATCTTCCAACTCGCTGATGCAACGGATCCGAAATTGTTGGTGGGTGGCCGAGAAGCCGACGGGGAATCCATCTCGGCCGAACGGCGCTTGGCCCGGATTCAGAAACACGACATCGTCCGCCATCAAGGTGAGCAAGCGGGCAAGATCGCCGGTGTTGACTGCATCAATCCAAGTCGTGTGCACCTCACGAATAGCTCGTTCATCAGAACCCATCTGCAACCTCCACTGCCAAAACAGTTCGATCACGGATAGCACGTTACATGCCAGCTGGTACGTGGAGTACCAGTCAATGCCAACCTGACCAGAACCCGAAAGACCCACGTGTCGATTATTTTGAGTCGCTCGAAGCTCACACGCAGCCTGCTGCCCACTCCCGTACCAGAAGAACGAGAACAGACTCGAAGCGCAAGCGCTTGTCCGCTCATGGCCGGAGCGCACCCGTTTCCTGGTGACGCAGCATTGTGCCGATATCGTCCATCTTCTCATCGAGCAGGTTCAGCTTGCGCGCCAAGCCCTGAATGTCGGAAGCGGCGCGCCTATTGACGTCGAAGTCGAGCTCGCCGCGCAAGCGGTCTTTGGTGTCCTGGCGATCGCATCCCAGGCCTTGGCGCCCAGGAGGATATTGATCGTCGTGTAAATGGTCATCAGGACGCCGAAGGTGATGATGAAGGTCCACGAGCCGCCGAAGCGCGCCACCTGATCGGCGACCCGTTCGCCCATCGTGGCCTCCGCTTCGATGAGTTCGTTTGGATTGCGGCTGGCCCGCATGCGAATGAGCTCCTGAGACGCGTGCAATTGCCGGCCGAGCGACGTGAGCAGATCCATCCCCGCCAGCGGTTTGCGTTCCAACAGGACCGCGATGTCGTCCCGGGATATTTCCAGACAGGACGTCTGTTCCACCGCGATGGCGTTGGTGTGGTGGGGTGTCTGCTCGAGCATGGAGGCGAAGCCGAAGAATTCGCCGCAGCCGGGCTCGTCCACCACCACTTCTTGATGATCCTCATCGATCGTGGTGACGCGCACCCGTCCGGAGAGCAACACGTAGGCCTGGCCTCCGGGCTGCCCCTGTTTGTAGATCCGCTCGCGCGGGGCGAATTCCTTGAGTTCGACCTGCGCCGCGAGCACGGCGCTCTCCTCCGCGTCGAGCAGGGCGAATAGCGGCACGCTCTTGAGCACGTCGGGATTACAAATCATGGAAATCTCCTGTCGATGGTAGAAATAAGTGGGACCGGGCGTCGCCGGGCGCGCGGGCCGAGCGTTGCGGAGCGCTGCGGTCGGGTGCGTAGAACAGGTGCGGAAAATCGACGGCGAAGCCGATCACGCCGCCCAACCGCGGGCTCGCGGTGTAGGTGCCGGCGATCAGGCCGACATATAGGGAGAGACCCTCGCGGACTGCATATTGCGCACCCAGCATGGTCTGCAGCTGCGTTCTGTCGAGGCCGACGGTATCCGCGATGCCTCCGTACACCTCGCCGCCAAGGGTGAGGCGGGGACTCACATCGCACAGGACGGACAGCCCGCCCGTGTAGACGTGCCCTCGCGTGGTCTGAATCCCGACGACGCCGGTGCTGGTGTTGCCAGCGAACAGAATGCCGAGATTGACGGTGATGCGAGTCCGTTCCGACGCGGGCACCTGTGCAATCAAATTGAGCCAGTAGTCGATCAAGCCCGATCCAAGGTTTTGCCGCGAATCGCCGGTGGGAAACTCCGTGTAGAAGCTCGCTGCCAGCGCAGGACTGTGGGATGTAGCGGACCCTTCGCGAATTCGCCACTTGACGCCGAGGTTCGTGTCGCCGATGCCCCGGGAACTCGATGTGACGTAGGAGCGGTCGATGACGATGTACGGGAAATCGAGATCGAGTTCCAGGCCATGGGGCAGACCGACGTTGGTCTTCAGAGTCGCGGTGTTCTGGCGCAGGTCGGGGTATTGCATGGACTGCAGTGCGTCGAGTTCATCGGATGCTTCCACGTGCAGCATGCCGGGATCGGCGACGCCGGTGTCGTCGGTGTAGAAGGGCGCCTGCGCCCAGGCGGGATGCGGCTGCACCAAAAGCCAAAGCGACAGGAGAGCGAGGCCGGTTGGCATGCCGGACCGGAGGCGAGCAATGATCGCCGCTGCGGCTCGAGACGGATCGACTACTTCAGTCCCGCTGCGTCGCATAATCCCGGTCGTGGTGGCCGTTGTGACAGGTAGATTATCAAAAAAATCCGCGCGAGCCCGGGGTTATCTATCGATGCATCCCTACATGGCCCCACGTACCACGAAAATTCACACGTTAGTCACACTTGGCGTCGGCCATCGCACCAAACTCCTTGTTTTAAAGGCCCGGAAGCGCCGCCCGTGTGGGTTCGATTCCCATCGCCCGCTCCACTAAGTATTCATGTGCTACGAATGGTTTCGCCACCAATGGTCCGGATACTCGCCGACAATCAGCCTCGGGCGAGTTTGGGGTAGGCTGAAGTACTGAGTGGACTGCCGGCAGGCGTCGTCGTGCTACCTAGTGCTGTGCAGTGGTGGCAATGCCCGCGGCGGGTGCGAGAGCGCCGAAGTACACCTGATACTCGTCATTCAGGGCGCGCACGGAATTGTCATGCGCGAGATCGTTCAGGAAAAGATCGACCGTGGACTTCGCCCAGACCACTCCATCCGGCCCGAGCCCATGGGTGGCATCTACTGTTTTGCCGTGCATGTACTCACTGCGCGATAGTTTCGTACTGTATTCATATCGCAATATTCTTTGGCCGTTGACATAGAGCTCGTAGTGCATGGTGTGTTCGCCGCTCATGATCACCGGCGAAAGTCCAAGGGTGCCCACCGATAACAACCCGCTGAAGAAATTTTTTGCGTCTACTTTCGCTGGGTGCACCGAGTGATAAATGCGCAGTTGAATCGGGGAGCCCGGGGCTTCCTTGGAAAGGTGCGCGAATAGGTGAGCGGATTGCAGCCCATCGAAAAGATCATCCCCCGAAGCATCGGCGCGAAACGAGATGGTAGGGAGCAGCACGGCCGCCTGATCGCCGGCCTGGCTTGCGGGTGACGAGGCGGTGCTTGACTCGGTATTGTCGGCCACGACCGGCCATGAAACCAGGCAAAGCATCACTATCACGTGAGGTGCGAAAGTGCCGGAAAGAGCTCGTTCCATGGCGGTCCTCATTGGTAGCATCTGACGCCCACTACCGCGGGCAGCACATTGTCGATGGGAACGTCGGGGGAGACATGCGGATCGGTGGCCCCTTCGGTGAAAGCGACGGCGTTGTTATGCAGGAATTTCTGAACGTACTGTGCTTCGAGCGCAAAATTGACGTTCTGCGGTAACACGCCTTGCTTGAGCAGTTCCTGGGCATTTAGGGTGCCCACGGCCACTCCGACGACATCCCCACGAGCGCCGATCACCGGGCCGCCACTGGCGCCCGGTTGGATGGGTGCTGAGAATTGGAACTGACCCAAGGAACCGCTCAAGCCTGCGCGAGAGCTCAGGGTGCCGCGAGTGACCGTCGGTGCGTCGGTCATCAGGGATTGGAGCGGGAATCCGATGTTGGCGACGTTCTCACCCAATTCCAGGCGACCCTCGTGACGCAGCGGGAGGAAATGCTCGCTGCTTACGTGGGTGTCAAGCACGGCCATATCCAACAGGGCACTGCTTGCCGTCACGGTCGCCGGGAGGGCATTACCCCCATAGCGCACGTCGATGACCATGCAGTTATGCACGACATGCGCTGCCGTAAGCAGCTGGCCCGTACTATTTACGAAAAACCCGGTTCCGCTCATTGCGGCGTGGTCCTTATCAACCAGCAAATCCATGTTGAGGGGCGTCTTCTCTCCCGTGGGGAATTTATCGGCGGTCGGACGCAATTGGGCGACGATATCGGTCAGCGTTCGATTGATCACCTGCTCCGTCAGGCGACCCATGACATCGGAATTATACCCTCCAATTCCCGGAGCCCAGCGGACCACGGAATCTCCCTTCAATACTGAAACGCCGGCGGAGTTGAAAACCGCGTAATGCGCGGTGGCGACCAATTGGCGATCTTCGCTCTTCAAGTTCGGATGCATGGCGATCAGCAACCCATATCCGGGTGTGCCCGCTGCTTCGTACATGAAACTCGTATTGAAGAAGTGGCGGGCCGATTCGAGCGTCGTTTCCTCAAACGTGTTTCCCAGCTGCACGGAGTCGGTGGTTTGAAAGCCGCTCGCGGAACGGAAAACGCTGCGAAATTCCCGCACTTGTTTCGGCAAGTAAATGGCCACCGCGACATTGGCTGGCAGCGCCACATCCTTCGGCAGGGTCAGACCATCGGCGGCCAAGCAGGTCGATGCTGTCGAGGCCAGTACAACCAAGCCAGCAAATAACTCGTGGCGCAAACGCATCGTCCTCTCCCTAGGCATCACATCCGGACGGTAGTGACATTCATCCGCTCGTGGGGCGGATCGCGTGCTAAATTCTCGCCCCCTGTCTTACGGTTAGTTTCCTCTCGAAATTGTTCGGCGACAAGCGGGCAGACCGAGGAATGAGGCCGATGCGGGTTGTGGCCTTGTCGGCGGCGGTTGCTTTCTCTAAAAGTGATTATGTAAGGTGCAGAATTGCGTGAGCACGAATCGGGAAAGTGCCCATAGCTACGATCTTTGGCGGAGCCGCTGAAAAGATAAAGCCGTCGATCGGTAACGCCGAGAGATTGGTCAGATGCTCAACGATGGGAATCCCCGTTGCAAGAAGGATCGAGTGTACCGGTCGCGTTCGATCGCTGGTATCGTCGATATTCAGCGAATCAATTCCAACCAGGGCAGCGCCCTGGTCTCGGAGGTACTCTGCAGCAGCCTTAGTCAAGAACGGATGCCCCTCAAAGTACTGGTCCGTGCGCCAGTGGCGATCCCAACCAGTGTTGACCAACACGGCGCGACGCGAGACGTCGATTGCCGCAAAGTTCGTCCAATCGATGGCGCGACGCTCGATACCGGTTGCGCGCACAACGACCCCGGGGATATGCGCCATGTTCGGCAGTGGTGTCGTGGATAGATCTGTCCCACCTGGATAGCGGTGGTATGGCGTATCGATGTATGTGCCGGTATTGGCGACCATATCGATGCGACCGATTTGGAACTCCGTGCCCGGGGCGTAGTTCGCTCGTGACTGTAGATGAGAAATATGATCGCAGACGATCGGCGCCGGCAGGCCCTTGTAGGTAACCATGCCGTTCTCGATCGTGTGGCTCAAGTCAACGAGGCCAACGTCAGGCGGGAGCAGCCCAGCAGCATTTTCCGGCCCGGACTTCCGCTTGTGCTGCTCTTCGATAATCTGTTTGTTCAGGATGTCGATCTTCCCGACCATCAGGAGGCGCAGATCGCTGATGAGGTAGGCAGCCAGGTCATCGTCGGAAATTGTGTCAACATCGATGTCGAGGCGAAACCCTTGACCCTGAAGTCCGCCGCCATTCGAAAACTGCACGGCGAAATCAAAGGCGACGCGCTTATCCGACACAGTACCTCCTTTCATGAAGCTTCGGACATTCGAGAGCGATGAGCGCGCACTTTGGATCGATTGCCACAGCCTGACGCTGACGAGCACCATCGCCGCTTTCCGGGTCTGGAGGTGTCCACAAAGATCATCCGACATTCCGGGCACTCTCGGATGCGTGACCGCCGCACACCCAGGATCAATTCGATCGCGTCTGCAGCGACGGTGGACAGCGGCGCCTCGATCGGTTGCCTGGCAGTCAGCTCAATGCGACCGCCGACAATGGTTGGGCGCAATGGCATCCGAATCGCCCAATGGTTGATCGTTTCAGTGTCCGTCAAACCGATCGGTTTGTTTTCGGTCACAGATAGGGCAAAGCGAAAAATGGCGTCACGCAGTGCCCGCGCCTGGGCGAGGTTGGCGCGCGTTGACTTCCTGACAACAGCGCCAGCTAACCCAGCTGCACGGAGCCATCGATCCAAATTATCGGGAATCGCGAGACGCTCGATCGGTTCGGCGCGCCGATTTCCAAGCGTATCGACGAAATCCAAAGACAGACTGCCACTTATGAATTCGAATTTTCCCGTGTCCATGTAAGTAACTAGTATAACTGGTTACAGACCGGCGTCAATCCGCCCCATGCGGTCGCGGGACACGTTGGAAACGATCGGGAAAGACCGTCCGGTACCGCCGATTCTCATTCAGGTTAGCGCCCGCCGCTCGCGCCAGCTCCCGAATATGCATCACCCAATTCCGAGGAAGTTGCCAGCCGATGAGAGATAGCGAGCATGGAGGCGGCCTCGTATCCTGAGATGTCCCTACGGCCCCAGCATTTCGGTGGTGTTTCGTCAGCCAATCAGCCGCGTTGGAATCGGATATACATCGCGCTCGCCGCAGTGCGGTTCGCAACACCCAGCTTGTCATAGATATGCTCGAGGTGCTTTTTCACCGTCGCCGAGGTTACGCCGATGATTCGCGCGACATCATCATTGGATTTTCCGCCCGCCACCCAGTGGAGAACCTCGCCCTCGCGCTGGGTGAGGCCGCCGGCCGTCGCGCATGCAGCTGCACCGGCGTCGCGAGCGCAACGGGACTCGGTCCGAAGTCGTTCGATGGTCAGGCCGTGACCGTAGGCCTGAACCACGTGCGAACGCAGCACAGCAAGACAGGTACGCTCGCGCTCGGTGAAATCGGACAACACCCGGTTCACGGCGACCCCGATCATTTGTTGTCCCGCGTGTTGCACGACCATCGCCATCTGGTAATTGATGTCAAATACTCGGAAAAATTCGGAGTGTAACGCTAGAGATCGAAATTGCTTGTCGGTGAGAAAATCCGAGATTCTTCGGGGCACTGGATCGGCCATGCGGGCGTTGTGCGCGATCACCGGATGCTCGTCAATATGACGAATGAATGTGGCGTAGTGCCGCGTTCCGGGCGCCAGCCGCTCATCGTTAGGCGCGACGAAGATGCCGTCGACCCGGCGAACCAAATCGACCTCGTTATAGGTCACCATGTCAGCAGGCACCACATGGTTCACGGCAGCAATCGTACGCTGCGCCAGTGTCGAAAGATCAAGACTTACGTTGAGGGTCTGGACCGCCCGGAGGAGGTTGCGCGAATCACGTGCGGTGATCTGGTCCATGGTGCCGACTTATACGCCGTTCGGCGTATTGCGAACATGTCGTCCACGTGGCAACCTTTGCATTCGGCGCGATCGCGGGATTCGCAATCAGTGGGAGAACGCCAATGAGCAAAGGGGCGAATCAACCCAACCCGGCCGACTGGGGATCCGATTTTTTCGGGGCGCTCAATGACCTGCCGCCGGAGCCGGTGACCGGGATTGGCCACATCTTGGAGGCGATGGTCACGCTTCCGGCCTATCACGAAACGCGTCAGTGGCTGCTGCAAAACATTGGAATATCGCAGGGCTCGTCAGTGATCGAAGCCGGTTGCGGGACGGGCGCCGCACTATCCGATATCCTGCGCATTGTTGGGACGAACGGACGCATCACCGGCAACGATACGACCAAGGCTTTTGTCGAAAGCGCGCGCGCGCGGGCTGAAAAGCTTGGCGTGTCCAACGCGCGATACGAAATCGGCGACATCCGGTCAATACCGGCCAAAGACGGCGAGTTCGACGCCGCATTCTGCGATAAGGTGCTAATCCATGCCGGTCCGCCGAAGGCGGCGCTGTCTGAGATGGCGCGGGTTACTCGCAGCGGCGGACACGTGGGCGCGATCGAATGGCTGCCATTCTTTGCCATCAGCTCAAGCCGGCCGGAAACGCTCGATGCGCTTAACGCGATCTTCAGGAAGGCGTGCTACGACTACTTCGTGAGCCTCAACCTTGCTCGGCATCTTCATTCCGCAGGTCTTAAGGATGTTCGGACCAAGGTCGTCCTAGCTCATGCCGACAACCTGGATGCGCATCCATTTTGGCGCGCATTCATTGTCCAGCAAATGCCGATGTTCATTCATGCTCAGCTGATCGAGGAGGCAACGGCACAGGCCGTCCTTGCCGATCTAGAGGCGCTCAACGCAAAGGGCGAATTCAGTGCGAGTTTTATCGTGCAAGCGGCGGTCGGCACGAAGTAACCGAGGCCTCCACGACTTAATCAATCCCATCGTGCGTGAGTTCCTTGATTCCGGAAAAACCGGGTCGAAGAAGGACACGCGCCCGGCAATCGCTTCCGATCACATGCTCAGTGCGCCATGAACTCATTCCAGTCAATCTGACGCGGCCATGTTATGGAACGGTCACATTGCCGTCATTCTGTCGATGCTTCCTGTCGGTATGGTGGGGCTGAGGAGACTGGCATCGGCCAATGCCTAAGGGTGCGGCGGAATGAGCAAATGGGTGGGCTTCAAGACTTCATGGATCGCCACAATTTTGGGCGTGGTCGCGATATCCGCGGGTACACCGGCGTGGGCCTCATTGGTTGCTGACGGTGTAACGTACACCTTGTTTGAATCCACTCTCAGCCCAACAGTGGATCAGTTCACGCTCGACATCACCGGCATCAATGGTGCGACCGATACGGAAAGCGGCCGCTACGGCGTGAACTCGCTCGCCTTCAATGAGACACCGCCACAGGGGACACCGCCAAAGGGGTCGCTCGTGACTGGGACTATGTCTGGATTCACGTACATGACGGGCGGTTTGAATGCCATGGGTTGCGACGGGACAGGAAATTTTTTCTGCTTTAAGGCCATCACGGCGCCGACCGCGCCCGCGCTGGCGGCGAATAGCGAGCTGAAACTCACCTTCGATCTGACCGTCGCCCGAGCCGGTGACTTTGCAGGTTACAACCCAGATTTCAAGATTCAATGGCTCGGAAGCAAATCTGGTAAATACAATCTCGTGTCACAGACGCTGACTCCGACCGCTGTCCCGCTGCCCGCCGCGCTGCCGCTGCTCCTCGGCGGTATCGCCGGTCTCGGCTTTATGCGGCGGCGCAAGGCTGCCTGAGCTTATCGGTCAGTTTCTAATTGGCCTGTTGAGTTCGGTGCGCCAGTTCGCGGGATCAGGGGTCGATTGCGGGCCGACCAGGTAGAGCTCCCACAAGTTCTCGCCTTGCTCGTATCCGTTCGTACTCATCCACTTGTTGAACTCACCCCAAGCCGCAGGCAGGCCTTCGTAAGGACCGCTGTATACCGTGCGCGCCACTCTGGCGGCAGGAAGATGACTCGGTCTCACGCGCCCGATAGCCTTGACCGGCGCCGAGACCTTCACACCCAATTCGAAATCGAAGGTGCTCGGGGACATCTTAAGATGGTGAGCGAAGACGGCTCCGTCGGGTTGTACTTCTTGGTCGGCGAGCGCTGCCATCAACTCTCCGACGGCAGGGCCGAACACCCGCATCATCTCGTGACGCGGAATGGTGAGATGAATGACGGCGGCATGTTGGACCTCGGTCTGGATAATCTGTGGCGCTGTTAGCATCGCTTTAACTCCTAAATACACTGTAACTGTCTATTGGTATGCCTAAATCAGGGCCTCAAGCCGGACATAACTCGCTTCCATGCCGTGCTCCATGCCGGTCGCAAGCATGGCCGCCCGCGTTTCGGAATCGGGTAAGGTCATTCGCATGGTCATCAGCGTGCCGGCTCCGTCTTTTTCAAATGTGGTTTCGATGAGATTGTCCGGCGTGGGGGCGGGCAGGTGCATCCGTTCGACGTGAACGATCTTTCTGAACGGAACCAGCTCCACGTACTCCCCGGTCAGGTAAAACCCGCCGCCTTTTCCATCTGTCCACTCATAGCGGATTTTTCCGCCTGACCTGGCTTCGTTGATGCAGACTGGCATCGTCCAGCCAGCCGGGCCAAGTAGCCATCTTTGGATTAGCGCCGGTTCGGTGTGCGCGCGATAGACCAATTCCGGCGCGGCTGCAAATCGCCTCGTTACCACCACGTGTCGATCGCCTTCGGTGTTCAGCGTCATCTTGCTCATCGTTTCCCCTTTCGCTTCTTGGGTTTCATGCTGGCCAGAACCTGGTCCAGCCGGTCGTAGTTCTCGGCCAAGGCATCCCGCAACATGCCGAGCCAGCGATCGATCTCGGTGATCCCCGCGGGCGCCAATCGGCAGGGACGCCGGGTGCCCTCGACACGACGGACGATCAGCCCCGCATTCTCCAGCACCTTGATGTGACGAGAGATGGCGGGCTGCGTCATCTTGAACGGCTCGGCGAGTTCATTGATCGTCGTTTCACCCAAGGCGAGACGGGCGAGGATCGCTCGCCGGGTCGGATCAGCGAGCGCCGAAAAAGCGGTGTCGAGGCTCAGCATGTTGCTCCTAGTTATATAACAATCACGTTATATAACGATAAGCGCATTGTCAAGGAATTCGTGAGCTGTGTCATTGCTGAGCGGGCCGCTGCGACATAATGTCTTTTCACCTGCGACAGGCGGCGTAATTTTGTGGCGGGGGTGTTGCTGCGGATCGATGATCGCACCAACATAGCTCAGGCATCATTCCTTGGCTTCATCGAACTAAGGGTGCCTTATGCAACGCAGCTCAGGCAACGCATCGGCCGGATCATGGCAGGCGGCGGTTCAGTTTCATACGCAGCTTAGCACTGCGTGGCGCCGGCATATCGCGGCAATTGCGGCACATATCCCCGTTGGATCGCCAAGCCCGAACTCGGGATGCTTTCATCATGGCAAAGAAGCATCGACGATTGAAAGCGAGTAATATCCGAGCGGCGGTAAAATGGTGGCGTGCACGGACTCAGTGGATTGTTTTTGAGGGTGGGGCTCGGGGGACTCAATGAGAGACGCGCTCAAAATCTTGCTGGCGAAAGTGCGCCTTGACGATGCGGTGGCGGTGCGGACTCTAATATTGCCGATCCAGGAATACCGCAATCTGGCCAAAATGTTGAGCGAGCATCAGTCGGGCTTTTCCCACGCGTACGAGGAAGAATCTCGCGTTGGCCGCTTCATCGCAAGCAACGGCATCACCGCGATCAGTTTTAGTGTCACCAGCGTAACGCGCCAGGAAGCGGAATCGATCGCACAGGAGTGCGAGCGTATTGCTGTGTGGGACATGTACGAAATTCGGAAGGCGGCGGACCGGGTGCTCACCGCACCACAAGGAGAGTGCTGTGACTGAAGTCTTTATCCGATTCCCCGTGCACTGCCCCATATGCAAGCAGGAATCGACCTCCGTGCGGACCAAACACGAGATCCTGGACGCACTCGACAACAACAAACCGATTCGCGCCTACGTTGAGTGTCATGACTGGCATTGGGATTTGAGCGAGAGTGACCGTGCGGACCTTTCGAGGAGGACCCGCACCTGACGGTGTGCTAGGTCGATTCACTATCGAGCGGAACTGGCTTTGAGCGACAGCCGCGACCGGCCGCTTGGAGCGTCGATGGTCACGAGCAGTACCCCTGCCCGCGTTACGGGGTCCGCGATGCGTTTGCCGTCGAGGAACGCCTGCGCGCCGCCCTTCCAGTCATGCACTCGTACCGCCAGTTGGTGCCACCACGGTTGGAATCGACCCTGCCGCGCATCGAAGTCGAGATCCATCCCGGCATTGGTCTCCACACAGTGAACTTGCTGCCGAAGATAGCCCTGTTGGGCATACGCCATGCTGTGGCCATCGTCGGCATAAATCGTTCCGCGGCAGCCGTTGCCCGGATACACGTCCAATGACAAGGGTCCTTGCGGCGTCTGAGAGGTACTTTGCACCAAAGGCTGACTTGGCAATATCGCACCGGCGCGCACGAATACCGGCAGGCGATCGAGCGCCGGAGTCTCCGTGATCACCTGCGACATCGGCGCGGCTACCGTTGCCGAAACCGACTTCGCTGGCACAGTCACCGGTGCGCCGGTCCAATAGTCGTACCAGCGGCCGGCAGGCAGGCAGATCTTGTAGTCCTGCGGTGACTCCAAGTCCGGGGGAGGTGCGATGAGCATTCGGTCCCCCAACAGAAATGCCGTCGGTTGGTCGCACGGCGCGTCGAGGGCATCCGGAAAGTCGTAAAACAGCGGCCGCATGAGCGGAGTTCCCGTTCGCGCGTTCTCGTCGGCAAGGGCGTACAGATAGGGCAGCAGCCGATAACGCTGCTCGATGAATTGCCGGCGAATACGCAGGTGCTCGGCACCGTCCACCCAGGGTTCCTTGGGCGGAGTGCCTTTCTCCGAGTGCGCGCGAAAGACCGGCGCAAAGGCGGCAATCTCGATCCATCGCGTCATGAGCTCGGGACTCGGGGCACCGATGAAGCCGCCGACATCGGCGCCGCTGTAGGCAAAACCGCTCATGCCAAGGTTGAGCAGCATTGAAATCGAAAGCTTGAGGTGGTTCCACGTCGAGCTGTTATCTCCGGTCCACGTGGCCGCGTAGCGTTGGCCGCCCGCGTAGGTCGCGCGCGTCATGACGAAGGGCCGCTCATCGGGTTCGAGTTGCCTTAGGCCCTCGAAAGTCGCCCGCGAATTCAGCATTCCATAGACATTGTGGATCTCAGAATGGGTCGCCGAGCGCGGCGCAAAGCCCGGCTCCGCGATACGGTGCTGCGTATCGAGCGGCATGGTCTTGGTCGGCGTTTCAAAAACCGCGGGCTCGTTCATGTCATTCCAGAAACCGGAGATCCCCGCTGACACGAAATCGCGGTACAGAGTCCCCCACCAAGCGCGCGTGTCGCGGCGGGTGAAATCGGGAAACACCGAGGGACCGGGCCAGACGGGGCCCACGTAGAGCGAGCCGTCGGGGCGCTTGAGGAAATGGTCGCCGGCGATGCCGCTGTCGTAGGGTGAATATCCCTGACCCGGCGCCGCGGCAATATGCAGGTCGGTTATGACGACCAATCGCAATCCTTGTTGCCGTAGCTCCCCGGCCAGCCCCGGCAGATCGCGAAACGTAGCCGGATTGGTGGTGAACGGCCGATTGCGGTCCTGATAGTCGATGTCCAGCCAGATCACGTCGGCCGGGATGCGCTCGGCGCGCAGCCGGTCGGCGATACGATGCACCTCGGCGGCCGACATATAGCTGTACCGGGACTGCTGGAAGCCGAGAGTCCATGCCGGTGCCAGGGGCGGCTTCCCGGTGAGATCCGTATACCGCTCGACGACGTGATGAACGCTCGGCCCATAAATCAGGTAGTAATCGATCGGTCCGGCGGCGGAGCCGAAGGCCAGCGTCTGGGGATCCTGCTTGCCAAAGTCGAACCAGCTGCGCCAGGTATTATCGAGCAGGATTCCGTAACTGCCGCCCGGCCCACCCGCGGCGATGAAGAAGGGAATGCTCTTGTACACGGGATCTGTCGATTCCTGAAACCGGTACGAATCGGTGTTCCAGAGGGTGAACGCCTGGCCGCGACGATCGAGCGGACCTGTCTTGTCGCCCAAACCGAAAAAATGCTCGGTCTGCGGGAGCACCTTGCGAAGCGTAAAGCCGCTGCCCGCCACATCGACCGCCCGGGTCGGGGCATCGGTCGAGATCACATGGCCCGCCAAATCCGACACGATCAACCGCAGCGGCGAGCGTTCGACCCGCACCGCCAATGCTGCGGTCCGAAACTCGACACCATCGATACTTTGCTTGACGCTGACCGGGATGGAGCGGCCGCGCGTTTCCTCCGGCACGGCCCAGGAAGCGTCCTCGGGCAAGTCCGCGGCCGCTGCGGCGCGCACGCGCAGAATGTCGTCGGCCAAGGCCGTCACGCGCATGAACAAGGGACCACTGTGAATGTCTGCGCCATCGCTGCGAACGATGATGTCGGCGGCGCCTGCCGGCGCGCCCATCGCAGCCAGTAGACACCAGCCTATGAGGACTATCCGTATCATTGAGTCATTTCCTGTGTTCCACGTATCACGAGGCGCAATGGTAGGCTGCGGCTGCTGCTATTAGACGCGGTAGCATCAACCGTGCTCGATCGCCAACCATGGAAAAAGAGTCGGATTGCTCCTCGCTATGAGTATGACAATTTAGCGGGTGATTTCCCCCAGCGCCCGATGGCGCACGAGCGGCCCCTGTCATCAGGCGACCGCCGTGCGGCGGCTTTACCGCTGGGTTTGTCTATTGCCGGTCGTAGAATGTCGGTCAGCGCATGTCACTTGCCCGGCTGGAACAGCGCCGCGAAACTGGGAATGTCCTTCTCCAGATCATCGCGCAATTTCGTACCTGCGGTGAAAAAATCCTTGTCGGTCTTGCCGCCCTTGTCGGGGTTCTTGTATGCCAGCACGATCAATCCGATGTTTTCGCCGGCGGCGTCCCGCAAGGGAGTCTGCACGACGAATTTGCGGACCACATCTTTGGTACGGTGCCAGCGCGGATCGAGGATCGTGACTCCCGTCTCGATCACCATGATGTCGTCGGGATCGTCGGGATTGCCGATGCGATCGACATACGAACCGCCAAACATGGTGTAAGTCTTGGGCGCGGCGCCGGGGGGTACGCCGTGAAACGTCACGCTGAGGAGCTCCGGATGAGCCGCCATGATCCGGTCGGTCAATGTCTGAACGTACAGTTTGCCGGGCGGGGAAGTCCAAATCTTGGCGGGGGCCTGCGGGACAGGGCCCGACGATTGGGCGGCGCAAACGGCGCCGGCGCCACAGGCCAGCCATGCGGCTGCAATCGCCAGCTTGCGGGAGAAATCGGGATACGTCATGGAACACCTGAATAATCGATGCGATGCGCTGATGAGAAATGCCACAGACACTTCAAGTGTATCTGACCCACGAAGCAACTCGCACCTAGCTCCAGTTCCCCGATCCATTGCCTTGACGGACCGCGTGCATCGCAAGGCCCGTCGAGATCTTGCCGATGGACGGCGAAAAGAGTCCTTGAATATTCCGTACGAACGTCGACAGGCGCGCGCAATGAGTGCTCGCGAGCGGCGCTTCGCGTCGCGGCCGACCGACGCTCCGCTGTTCAGGCTGCGTTAATACTCGTGGAGTAGGGTGTCTCGCGGTTGGACAAGGGGGACGCTATAAATGAACAGATATATCAGTCTCATGGTCGCGGCTTCGGCCGCTCTGTCGATGGGGATGTCGAGTCGAGGAGCCGAACCGGACAAACCCGCCGGCGCGCAAGCGAGCGAGGCGCCGGCCGCCTCGGAGCCCGCCGCCCTAGAGGCCATCACCGTCACCGGTTCCCTGCTGCCCACGACGCCGGATCAGGTCGCGGTGTCGGTCATATCTCTGGACGCCAGGCAGATGGAACAGAACGGCATTTCGACGAATCCGTTGGAAATCCTTCGCAAGGCAATACCGTCGTTTGCCGGCCGCAGCAATGCCGGGACGAGCAATGCCAACAATGACAACCAGCGCACGGCGGGCGGCTCGCAGCTTCAGCTGCGCAACCTGCCGACGCTGATTCTCGTCAACGGCCGCCGAGTCGCGAACAGCGGCGTGGGCGGCATCAACGGCAAGAACTTCGTCGACGTCAATCAGATTCCGGCCGCGGCGATCGATCACATCGAAGTGCTCACCGACGGCGCGTCGTCGATCTATGGCTCGGACGCCATCGGAGGAGTGGTCAATTTCATATTGAAATCCGACTATGACGGCATCAAGGCGGGGGGGCGTTACGGCGGAGCGACGGGCGACTATAAAGAGCGTTCCGCGTACGCCACGGGCGGCATGGATGCCGGGGGCATCAAGTTCACCGGCACGGCAAGCTGGTCCAAGACGAGCCCGCTCTTTCAAGATGCGCGCGAATTCACCAGTCCCCTCTACAACAAGACTTCGTCCATACCCGGCGTGGTCGCCTTCGGCGGCTCGAACCCCGGCGCCATATTGGCTCCCGGCGTGAATACCCCGAGTGCATTGAATCCCACCGGCACCGGCGCGACGGCCACGTCGGTGAATCAACTGATCGCCAACGGCACCTATGTACCCACGACTCCCGGGGCGATCGCGCAGGGGTTCGATGTGTCCAAGTACCAGACGCTGCTGCTGGGACAGGAACTTCAGTCGCTCGTGTTCACCGCGGATTCGAAACTCTTCGGTACCGGCATCGGCGTGTTCGGCGACTTGATGCTCTCTCGCAGCAAGAGTTTCACGCAGTGGCTGCCCGTTCCGGCGCCGAATTTGACGGTTCCCGCCGGCGCACCCTACGACCCGTTGACCACGAGTTTTACCGGCGTCACCTTCGATGATCTAAGCAGAACCAAGAGCTTCGACAACAAGGTGGACGCGGTTCGGGCGACCATCGGATTGCGCGGCGACATCGTCGAGAGCTGGACCTGGGAGACGGGGTTCGTCTACAGCCAGAGCGAACTCGACCAGCGCCAGTCCAATCTCCTGTACAAACCCAATATCCCGTTGGCCATCGCCGGCGGGTTCGACGCAGCGGGCAATCCGGTGGCCGGTGGCGCGTACAGCAGCGTCTACAGCGGCTATTCCCTGACGGGACCGAGGGTTATACAGCCCGCCCTCGATCCCTTCGCGCGCGGCGCCGCGGTGAATGAAGCAGCCCTTGCCAATGTCTACGGAACCGAAGCCATCCGGGCAAAGAGTGAGTTGACCTCCCTGGACGGACGCGTCACCGGATCGGTGTTCGATCTTCCCGCCGGAACGGTCGCCCTTGCGGTCGGGGCAAGCGTGCGCCGCGAAACCCTCTCGGGCGGCGCCGATGCGAATGGCCGGGTCACGGATCCGATCACCGGCTCCGTGACGGGCAACGCGCAGCAATGGCTGGGCGGCACCTACGCCGATCCCTTCAAGAGGCATCGGGACATCGAAGCCCTGTTTGCCGAGACTCGCGCTCCGATCACGAGATCTTCCATGGGCATTCCCGGCTTCGCCGAACTCGACCTGATAGCCGCGGTACGCGAGGACGGCAACAACCCGAAGCTGCAGCCGGCGACCTCGACGTCGCGTTCCATCGGCATCCTGATCCAGCCCAATGCCGTGGAGGGTCTGAAGATAGCGGCGGACTTCTCCTCGATCAGCCTTCAGGGCTTCGCGGGCGGCATCGGTTTCAATACCATCCTGGCGAGCATCAATGCACTGGGTTCGGCGTCTCCATACTTCAACAATCTAGCAATCGACAATTTCGTCGGCGGTGCCGGCGCATCGCAACCCTTCGCGAATCCGGGTGCATTGAAGGCATTCTTGACCAACGCGGTCACGGGCAAGGGCGATCCGACCCAGGCGAATCGCCTGTACGTCATCGATCAATTCAGAAATCTGGCCACGTTGACCGAGCATGCATACAGCATCAATGCATCGTACGTCATACCCACGGAGCGTGACGGCACGTTCACGCTGTCCACCGTGGGCGCGATCTTCACGGACTTTAATTTCCAGGCCCTGCCCGGCACCGCCTATATTCAATACGCGGGCACGACCAACAACGCGGGCGGCAGCGGCGGCTTCGGCGGCACCCTGCCCAAATACCGCTTCTTCACGACACTGGATTGGACCTACCAGGACGTTGACCTGACGGTAAGCAACACCTACGTGTCGAGCACGGTGGACACGGGAGTCAACGGAACATCGATGCCGACGATCGCTATGTTCAATGAATGGAAGACTCAAGCCGGCCTGATGGTGCTGATGGGCTGCGTGTCACTGACGCCCGCGTTGGCTGCGGAGAAGCTCGGCAAGGCCGCGGACAATGCCATCTACGCGCAAACACTCGCCAACGAAGTGATGGCCAGCCATCCCGAACTCGTCGTCATCGGCTTGCATGCCTTGAAGCCGGGCAACAAGGTGGAAACCATGATCGCGTCCAATTTGGATCGCATCGGCAAGAAGGACGATGAAGACGATCTTGCGGTGTCACACGAACGAAAAACCATTCTCGCACCCAACATCAAAGATCCCACCAAGTTCGAAGTGGCGGTACCGTTGCACGACGCCTCGGGCAAGACCATTGGCTCCATCAGTGCAGTGTTCAAATATACGGCCGGGGACGATGAGGTAAAGATGCACAAGGCCGCAATCGCGATTCGCGACGACATTGCGAAGAAAATTCCCGACGCGGCGGCGCTGTTCAAGCCCGCCAAGTGAGCCCTGTGGTCCGGAATCGCGCCGCATGCGAGATTCTGGACGACGTCCGTCGGTGCTCGACATCGCAGGGCCCCGCCGCTCGAGCGGCGGGGCCCACTCATCGGTTCGCCCGATCAGTCCGCAGGGGCGAGCAGCGGCGCGAGCGTCTTCGTGCCGGCATCCTTCGCGTGCCCGATGAACGGCAGATCAAACGCCGCTTCGATGGTCTTGAGCAGCGAGTAATGCGAATAGAAGGCGCCGTCGACCACGCCCTTCACGCCGTAGTTCGTGATCGCAATGAACACCACTTTGTCGTTGAAATTCTTCGGGTCGTAGCAGTCGGCCCCCGGCAATAGTGAGATCGGCGACGCAACATCGGTCTTCGTGTCCGGATCGTAGTTGCAGGTCAAGGGACCGTTGCCCTCATCGAATACGACGAACAGAGCGTTGCGACCCCTGTTCCACATCCGGCTGCCGGTAATCGCATTCACGATCCAGAAGGTCTCCTCATCCCCGCGCTTGACGTCGTTCGCATCAGTGTCATTGACGCCGCCACACGGGGCAAGCACGTTGCCGAGCCCATGCATGTCGCGGCACTGGTCGGGCACGATGTACGACAGAGCGGGCGCGTTGCCGCTGGCGATGTCGCTGAACAGCTGCTCCATCGGTACCTGCTTGGCGAATTGCGCCGGGTCGTTCTGGACTTCTTCGACGTACGGGAAAGGATTGTGCTTCACCGCATAGAGTTTGGCGGTGTTGTTGTCGCCGGGCCAGTTCGCCAGGGTTGTGCCGGCTACCGGGAGGTTCTGCAGATACGCCCGCCAGTCCTTGCCGTGGCTGACGAGCTGACCGGCGAGCGACGGCAGCTGCACCTTCCAGCGGTGTGTCGATGCATTGGCCGGCGGCACCGGGTAATCGGTGGCTACCGACGGCGAATCATCGTCGCTGATGCCGACAATACTCCCTACGGGGTACGAATGAGGCGCCCCAACCACATCGGTGCCAATCCAGTCGCCGGTGATCATCGCCAGGTAGTTCGGCAAGCTCGGGTGCCAAACGCCGTTGTAGTTGGAGGCAAAATTGTACTGCTTTGCCAACGCGCTGATGTGCGGTGCCGCAGGATTGTCGAGGATGCCCGGCGAACCGAAGCTCGTGAACGCATTGTGATTTTCGAGGACGAGGACGAACACGTGGTCAAGAGCCGGAACGCCGCCGTCGTGCTCGTCCGCCAGCGTCTGGCCGGCTGCCAGCGCCATAGTTGCCGACAACGCCAAGAGATACTTGTGCATGGTGATCCTTCCTATGTTCGAATTGAATATGGAGAGGCGCGAGAGCGCCCCGTCCGCCGGGGTAACGGATTCCTATCTCCCCGATCGGCGCGCCACAGGTTGGCCGAGAAGTGTTGCGCTATGTTGACGATTCCATGGCGCTGCGACGACACGACACGCTTGGGGCGGTGTTTGACTGGTCGTGGTTACGACAGAACTGAATGATGGGTGTTCACTTGGCGGGACCTTCATTCTCTGAACTCGTGTAGGCACGATAGAGACTGTCCAGCACCGGGCTTACTTGCTCCAGCAACCCGTCGTCGTCCGGTTGAAGCTCGCGCGCGCCCGAGACGATGGCAGCGAACCCTGCCGCTTCCGGTACTGGAATGCCGCCGACGTCCAGAACATGTACCAGTGCTCCCAAACGTGCGAGGCCGATATCGCTCTCGAGGCCAAAGCTCGTGAGCAGCACTTCAAAGGTCACTTTCGAATCCACGTGACTGAACTCGGCGCCATCGAAATCAAATCCGAGGGCGCGCTTCGGTTTGTCCTGGATGTGTTTGAGCCAGACAAATTTGGCTTTCGGATCAATGAAGCGCCGGATGAGCCACGCGGAGCAGACTCGGTCAATCCACATGCGCTGTCTCGTCGCCCACGTTCGACCGCGAAAGTCCTTCAGGTCCCGACGGGGAATCTTGCGATGGGCCGGCCGCGGCTCGTTGGGTGAGAAGCGGGCGTTCAGGGCAGCTTCCGCGTCGGCGAGCGCACTTTGCACCTGTCCTTGGGATTTTCCCGGAAAGAAATCGGTCGCCGCGGTGGCCGCCAGATCGCGCGCGAGCGCCGCGAGCGCCCGTCGAGCATCGAGCTCGGTGAGTTTAGCCAGACTCTTCTTGAAGGCATCAAGGCGAGTGTTGAGTTCTTGGTAATCCGCAGTGCGATCGAACAACTCGACGAACGCTATGTGTTGTTCGGTCGAGTCGGACTCAAAGGGAAGAATATGCGCGCCGCCGGCGACCGTCCGGATCTCACGAGCCTGCTCCTCGAAGATTTTTCGCGACGCGGCCGTTTGCGGGAGCACATAGACGCCATCTCGCAGCAATCCCGCGCCCGCGGCCTTGAGCGCCCGCCAAACCCGCATTCGCAGCGTCTGGTTTTGCCCCGGCAGGTTGGTGATGAGGACGAGCCAGGCCGTGCGAGTATCGTTCATGTAGCGGACTCTACCCCATTGTAATAGACGTTACAAAGGTCCAATATCTGACTCCCTTCAAGATCGGATGTTCCGACGGTCAGGAGAAGCTTATGGAATGGGTCACGCGCGAACGCCCCAAAATCGATCGCATCGCCTGTCCATGGCTCATTTTGCGGTTTATCGACTCGCAAGCACAGTTTCGCTATGTTCCGGCCGACCAGGTGCTTGGCGTGGCGAGGCAAACCGGGGCCATTCCGTACGATATCCCAGGCGTTGAGCTGACCCATGTCGGCGAGCTTTGCAGCTTCGATGCCTTCCTCAAGAAGTACCAGCTGGACGCCCCGGCCTTGGCGCACCTGGCCTCTATCGTGCGCGGTGCGGACACGTCGCGGCTCGACTTGACTCCGCAATCCGCAGGCCTCTATGCCATTTCACTCGGCCTCTCCGCAACAATAACTGACGACCACGAGATGTTGCGTCATGGGCTCGTCATGTACGACGCCCTCTACGCCTGGTGCGCGAAGTTACAGAACGAGACGCACGCCTGGCCGCCCGCCGGCTACTCACTGGCTTCATAGATTCTGATCATCAGGAGAGACCTAGCATGCATCGCATCGCACCTTTGATTGCCGGAATCACCGGAATTGCACTCAGCGTGGGGGCGAGAGCCGCCGACATCGACTGGAGCAAGGTGGATCAGGCCCTGGGCAAACCCGGCACCAGCCAGCCCGGTGGCGTTCACAAGTACGGACTGCCGCGAACGGACCTCAAAATTACCGTGGATGGGGTGGCAATCAAACCCACGTTTGCGCTCGGCTCCTGGATCGGCTTTCTCCCCATGGGGAACGGCGCCATGTTCATGGGCGATCTAGTGCTGACCGAGAATGAGATCAGCCCAGTGATGAAACGGCTGATCGACGACGGCGTGGAGATCACGGCGGTTCACAATCACTTGCTCCGGACATCCCCGGCGGTCTTCTACATGCATGTCGGCGGTCAGGGCGACCCCGTCAAACTCGCGCAAACGCTGCATGCGGGGCTGGCCTTGAGTCAAACACCGTTTGCCGCACC
>WNFP01001288.1_pt1 | contig 21698 bp, 18 predicted proteins | sample 5400201 | NCBI WGS metagenome assembly WNFP01 (sample SAMN13153355, study PRJNA577476) | soil metagenome | isolation source: 115 cm saprolite under Madrone tree | place: USA:California | collected 2016-06-14
TTGAAGGTAGTTGTACACGTACGACTTCGCATCGGGAATAGTGAGAAGCGGACTTACAGCTATTTAGTCCGCCGCACCTCACAGGCAGAAAATCAACAGGCGCCTTGAAATCGTCGGTCCTTGGGAGGATTTGGAACCCGGACTTCTACTGTCGAAAAGCAATCTACGCGATAGTTCGAGACACCTAACGCCGAATTGGGCGCTACTTCAGCCCATCGCTGACATAGAGCTGGTCCGACTCGTTGCCGTAAGCGTACGCCATCCACTTCCCGTCCGGCGTAATCGCCACGGGATTCGTCATCTGCCGCAGCCCGGTTTGGTCCTTCGGCCGGATGGTTTGCCACGGTTCGACCTTTCCGGTCTTCCAGTCCACCCTCGCAAGACTCACTCCGTTCGTCTCACTCTTCTGCGTGAAGAGATGGTCCGCATCATCAGCCCATTCGATCGGTCTTGAATTGTCGGGAAGCTTCGCAAGTTCCTTCGACTCCCCGTTCTTGGTGGATACGAGCTGTCTTTTTCCGTCGCGTAGGGAAACAATCCACTGCCCGTCTGGCGATACGCCCGCTCGCCCGACGAAAGATGCCACGATCAATTTCGGCGGCGTCCCACTTCTATCGGTTACATACGCGCCGACGGGCTTTCCGGGAGGGCTGCTGGCGTGGAGCAAAATGTGCTCTCCATCCGGATACCACTCCGCCCAAATCGGTTGTACCCCTTCCCAATGCAAAATCTTCTTCTCACCCGGACCCACCGGCACGATTTGTATGCGCATTTGCGGGTCATCGGCCCTCGCCACCAACGCGTATTTTCCGTCCCGCGTAATATCTGCGCCGAATCCGCCTTCTCCGATTCGCACTGCCGGCGATCCGTCCCTCTTCCTTACATACACGCTGTATTCCACGCCGTTCTGTCCAGTCTGGTCCGTGAACATCACTTCGCTTCCGTCGCCCGAAAGTCTCGGGTTATACGCGAAATCCAGCCAGGTCAAATCCTTCTCCTCGTTCGCGCCGTGCTCCACAACCGCCATCGACACACGAGCCTCCAGCGCCATCACCAGCGCTCGCCCCGTTGCCGAAAAATCTTGTATCACCGTCGGCGCAGCTCCGCAGTGTACCGTTCGTTCCTTTCCGCGCAAGCTCACCGCGTGAACGCAGTATTGTTGCCCAGTCTGCGAAGCCGAGAACCACACTTCTTTTCCGGACGGATTCCATGCCAGCCCTGCCAACGACTCCCAATTACTCGCCAGTATTCGTGGCTGTCCGCCATCCTCTACAATCATCACGTCGCCGCGGTCATCCACATTCGGCGGGTGGCGGAAATACGCCAGCGTTTTTCCATCCGGAGACACACGCACGTCGCTGATCCAGTTTTCCCCCTCCCATAAAATTCTCCCGATGGGATACTGCAAGCGCCATCGCGTACCAGACTGGTCGATCACCGCCATCTGGTTTCCGTCCGGCGCCCAATCCGCTTCCGACACGTTTTCCATGATTTCTCGTGGTGCGCTTCCTCCCATCGGTGTCGTCGCCAGCGTGCCCACCCAGGACTTGTGCGCAAAATACTGCGCATTCACCAGCACCGCCATTTGCCCTTGCCGCGAAATCGCTTCTACTACCCCATCGCGCAATCCAGACGGCACCGGTTCAGGGTATTCTTCTCGCAACACATAGGTGTCCAGCGGTCCGCCGTTCAACTTCGCCGAATACACAATCGTCTTTCCATCCGGCCCGAATCGCGCGCGAATCACCTCGCCCTGATGGAACGATGCCTGTTTGAAGGGCGCAACCGCCGCGGGCGCAGGCCGCATCAGCCAGCCGATACCCGCGCCCAACGCTAGCGCCAGCGGTATCCCCGCCCCCACCAGGATTCGCCGGCGGCGCCGCAACGATCGACCTTCTTCGACGACCGCGTGGCTCGAAGTCGACTTCGTGCCCGTCCCGGTCAGGGCCTCCAGCGCAAACGCTAAATCCTTCGCCGACTGAAACCTTTGCTCCGGCTTTTTCTCCACGCAGCGCGAAATAATCCGCTGCATTCCCGGCGAAACCGGCTGAGGCATCTCGCTCAATTCCGGCGGCTCCTCTTTCAGAATCGCCTTCATCGTTTCCGCCGCGGTGTCCCGCCGAAACGCTTGCTGACCGCACACCATCTCGTACAGCACCGCGCCAAACGCCATATATCCTACGGTCCCAAGCACTTTTCCTGGCTCGGTCGGCGCGCTCGTCAGCGTTGCCATCGACTCCTGCGCTTCAACGGGAGCGGCCAGTTTCGCCAACCCAAAGTCCAGAATTTTTGCCCGGCCATCCTTGGTGATGAAGACGTTGTCCGGTTTCAGATCGCGATGAACAATACTCTTGTCGTGCGCCGCCGCCAGCCCCTGCGCCATCTGCACCGCGTAATCGACTGCTTTTCGCTGCCCCAGTTTTCCCTGCTCCAACTCCACCCGCAAGCTGTTGCCTTCCAGCAACTCGGAGACGAGATACGGAGTGCCGTTCTGCTCACCAATGTCGTGGATCGCCAGAATATTCGGATGATTCAGCGCCGCGACCGCTTGCGCCTCTTGTTCGAATCGCCGCAGCCGCTCGCCATTGCGCGCAAACGATTCCGGAAGCACCTTGATCGCTACATCTCTGCCAAGCCGCGTATCCTTCGCGCGGTACACCTCTCCCATCCCGCCCGCTCCCAATGGCGATTGAATTTCGTAGGGGCCGAGTTTTGTTCCAGAAGTGAGTGTCATAGGGTGGGCGTGATTATACCTATATACCAGTTGCACGGCGGAGGCGACGATTCTGGCCGTATCGTCGCTAGTCTTGATCGGAAACGCCTCGACCAAGTAGTTGTGTGGAAGGTGAAAAATTAGACCCGAGGCGTTTTCGATGAGGAGACTAGGAGGAAGCAGCTGGCGGCGTCCTTCCGCTGTTCCCTCGCCGCTTCCAACTTCCGATCCCGCTCGGCCTGAATCTCCTGCTGATGCCCGGCGAGCATCTCCTTTGGCGTGATGCAGCCGATCGCGCTGTTCAGACGAACCTTGTTGTAATGCTCTCCGTAACCCTTAACCAAACGCCACGCATCATCGAGCGACAGCGGCGTTCCCGGGCGCATGCACTCCCGCTTGAGTTACTTGTGCCAACCTCGATTTTGCCGTTCGATTGAGGGAAATACGGCGATGCCCTGACGTGCGTCATACCCGAAATGCGGATGAACTCCTTGAAGTCCTTGGCGATAAACTGTGGTCTGTTGTCAGAGATGATCCGGGGCTTAACCCCGGCATACCGCTCTTTGGCCCGCCCTCGGTTCATGCAGAGCCGGAAAGTGAAACCGGTCTCATTCCAAGGGTTCACTCCAACGGCAGCGGTTACTGTGCACGAACTGTGCACGAATCATATGTCTTCATTCCATTAGGGTTAGCGTTGAGCAAAAAGCAGATTCCCCAAATTGTTGAAAACATTGGAAACCAAAATAGTGGGCGGAGCTATTAGAGAGGACTCCGGTTCTTTGCAAGCAGGGGGTCACCGGTTCGATCCCGGTCACGCGCACCAGTTTTTCTGCGTCGTACAGTACTTAGCGGGCCTACTTACTTCCCCTTTTCTAACATTGCGGGGTTTGTTTGTCTCACTGGATTAGATGACTGCGAAGAAAAAAGGACGTAGGTTTTCGTGAGTGCACGTTCGTTTTGGCGGCAATTCGGGCGGAGAGTTTCTAGGCAAATGCAGCGTGCGCGTACCTTGCGACATCTGATTAATAGGAGAAAGAAAATGAAAATTAAGGCTAAAGTGGCCTCGATTTTTGTGACGGCGTGCGTCTTGGTTTTTTTGAGTCTGCCCGCGTTTGCACGGCCCGCGAATCCACCCCAGGATCAGGGGACCGCCCAGACGCCATCCGTACAGAAGGACCAGAAGCAGAAGGTTGAGCGCAGTTCCGGCAAGGAAATCGGCAAGGGCGGCGAGGACATTGGCAAAGGCGCAGGCAAGGGGGCGCAGAGCCTGGGCAAGGGCGCCGGCGGGGCCGCCGGCAATCTCGTCACCTTGCACCCTGGCAACGCCGCAACAGATCTCGGCAAGGGCGCCGCCGGCGCTGGCAAGGACATCGGAGTCGGCACCGGCAAAGGCGCGGCCAAGATCGGCAAAGGAAGCGCCAAGGGAATAGGGAAGCTGGGCAAGAAGATGCTGGGCAAGGGCAGCCAGAACAAAAAGGAATCCGACATCAAGTGATCGAGTGAAATGTTGGCTAGAAGAGCGAGGATTCAGTCACAGGATCGGCTGAGCCCCTGTACCGCCAGTCTAATAGCTTTATTGATCGAGGGAAACAGTCGAGCGCACTCACGGCATTTACGCCATGCGTTGCCTCATATACCGGACGCTGCACAAGACGATCCAACTCACTTCCTCTTTTGAGTTAAGGACTCCCGGATAGGGGCGGTCAATGGCGCTTCCATTTGTGCCGTTCTATTCTCGGGTTGAGCGTGGAAAAGTTCGGGACAACTGCGGGACGATTGGGGAGGCGGAAGTCTCGTTGACAGTTCGTGTAAACGACACCAGACAAAGCTGTTAGCGTTTCTACAAGAAGCAGCGGGTCACCGCAATGAAACGCTTTAGGCTTTGAAACCACTATCTCGTGTGCCGACGATCATTTGCCGATATTTGCGCGATGACAGGCATAGCTGACAAGCGAACCGAGAAAAGGAGTAATCCTTATGCCCAGAAGTGAAATGGTTCCGCTTTCCCAACCTGTTTTCAGCGAGAGCAATACCACGCCAGATCCCACGCGATTCAAAACCAAGCATCCGTCGGACTCTCAGATGTACAAGGAGATCGGAAATCTGCTGAAAAAGGATGTGGTCAGCTTCGAGAAATCGCGCGGCCAAGCCGCCGATCTGTACGCATTTCAAGATGCCCTGGGGCCACACGGATCCGAGATCGTTCAGGGAATAAAGAGCGCTGGAAAAATCATCTTTCATTCTGTCGGAGATACAGGGGCGTCGAACGAAAAGAAATACGGCCATGAAATTTCTGTTGCCGATCAGTTGACCGCGGACTGGCATAACGCCAACGATGCCAACCGCGCCGCGTTTTTGTTTCACCTCGGGGACGTGGTCTACGACTTCGGGGAATCGACCTACTACTACGACCAGTTTTATGATCCCTTTCGAAATTACTCCGCGCCGATCTTCGGGATCGCGGGAAATCATGACTCGTTTGTGGTTCCGAATACTCCAGCCGGAAAGGAACCTCTACGCACGTTCGCGAGAAACTTCTGTGCCGAACAGCCTACCGTGACTCCAGAAGCTGGGTCTCTGCACCGCACGGCCATGACCCAACCTGGTGTTTATTTCGCGCTGGATGCGCCATTTGTGCGCATTATTGGTCTCTTTAGTAATGCGCTCGAGGACCCTGGGGTCATTTCGAGTGGAAATGGGAAATGGCAAAACGTGCCAGACTATCAACTAGAATTTCTCGCCGCGCAACTCCAACGAATTAAGAAAGAGAAATATGCGGGGGCTGTCCTACTTGCGGCACACCATCCGCCGTTTAGCTATTCGCCGGCGGCAAAGGGCGGAGGGTCCGGGGGAAACCATAGCAGTAGCATCGAGATGCTGCGCGAAATCGACACCATCTGCAAAACAGTAGGGGTCTATCCGCACGCTTTCCTTTCTGGGCATGCTCATAACTATCAGCGGTTCGCCCGGACGATCAGTTTTGGCGGCAAGAGTTTTGAGGTTCCTTTTATCGTCTGTGGTGATGGCGGCCACAACGTGAGCGTGTTGGTTCGGGGAAAAAAAGGACAGCCATCACAAGAGCCACCTTACGGCTTCCCGGTTTCCTATCTGGACGTAAAACCAGCGGTTTCGTCCCGTAGTCTGATCCTCAAACACTACGATGACCAGAATTATGGATACCTGCGTATTACCGTGGACAAGAAAAATCTTCGGATCGGGTTTCATCAAGTTGGGGGCACTTCGGTGTTGCAGTCGCGTGTGGACCTCGTGACCGTAGATCTCGCAAGTCATGCGGTGGTAGCGAACTAAGGTGCTTGGAAACTCTTGCCGATTTCCGCGATCACGACTGAAAGTTCTTCCCCCCGCAGCGGCTAGCCTGACGGTCAAGACTGTCAGTCGACGAGGCGGAGGATGATCTTCTGGAAGGGCGCGCCGTTCGAGATTCTGAAGGCCCCGAGCCTGACCAACGGAGGCTTGGCGGCTAGCCGCGGGCCTGCCCCCGTTACGGGGAAGATATTTTTGCGTGTACGACTGACAGAATCGAGTGATTATCGGGACGCCAGCCGTATTTTAGCGCAGATGGAAATTGGCCCTCGCTCTAGAAGATGCCCCCGACCGGTCCGTTGCTTGCCATTTTGGGGCGGCAAAACGGGTTGGAAACCTCGCAAACGTATGATTTTCGAGCGACGAAGGGCCGGCTCTGCAAGTTCATCTGACCCTGGAATCGAGTTACGGCGCCTTCCATAGCGAGCGTGCTGTTTCCGGGTCCCGCAGTATAGGTACGCAGAGAGTCTCGGACTGGCCTGCGGTCGCTGGGCTTCGCTTCACGGCTTCGGAAACCGCCGCCGATTCTTCGAAACGGTTGATAGCTAGCGGGATGAACGCGTAAGAAAAGAGCGGCTAGTGGGTGGCGGAGGCGTGGGCCACTACCAAGGCAGTGGCGGCGGGACTTTGGGTGTAGTAGGAGACGAAGCGTTTTGTTTCGGTGGAGTCGTATGCGGCTAGATTGTGGGCCCAGCGGAATCCGATGGGCTGGTACCACAGTTCGGCTTCGATTTGGAACGGGCCTTGCGCGTTGCCGACAGGCACTGAATATTGCACGAGATTTCCGGCCGCGGTGAAGTTGGGGTCATCGCCGGCTTCTCCGGTGACGGCGATATCTTTTTCGGCGGATTGTTTATCGAAGCCGGCCGGGAGCAAGCGATTGTCCTTCAGATAGCCGACAGCGTGGGAGAGGCCGGTGGTGACGTGGCCGGTTTGGTCCTTGAGGATGGGTTCGTAGATCTGGACTTGCTCGCTGCTGGTGATTCTTGTGTAGTGTGGTTCGAAACGCGATGCGTCGGCATCGTTGTCATTGCCTTGGATAGAGCCGTCGGCGTTGAGCGCGCCGGATTCGAATACTTTGTTGCCGGTGTGATCGCGGACGGTGAGATGCAGCCACGCGCGGCGGGATGGATAAGCAGTAGGAAATTTGTGTCCGGTCAGGTTTTCGACGAAGACGTCGACATTTATATTTGAAGCATCCGCACTTACGTTGCGAATGGTGACGCGCGCGGCTTGCGTGCGCAAAAAGTCTTCGGTGCGCTGCGCTTCAGCGGTGAGTTCGTTGGGCATAGCAGCGACACTGAGATCATTGCGATGCAGATTCAGCAAATTCAACATAAAAAAGTTTGCGCCGATGAAAGTGTGCTGGCGAACTCCCTGGCGGGCGACGCCCAGGACTGCAGCGATGGGCACGTCTTCCTGCGCTTCGGGCATGTGGCAGGACTGGCAGGAATTTTTATTGGCGTAGTCGCTGTGCTGCCACTCTAAAAAGGGAACTTGCTCGGGGAAAAGTCCCAGTTCCTTGCCGCCGGGCGCGAGCGCTTTGGTGTACAGCGTGTGGCAGGAGGCGCAGAGTGCGGAATCGCGGATGTGCGATTCCTGCGTGGGACGGAAGCCTGCGGTGGAGGTTTGCATGATGCGGGTCTGGCCGGGTTCAATTGCGAATGGGCCGAATTCGGGATGATCGTCTTTTGATTGCGGCGCGTCGATCAAAAATTGACCGCTGAAAGTTTCGCGCGTGCCCAGTTTTTCTTTTGCGATCTGGTGGCAGACGGAGCAGGAGACACCGTCTTCGGCAGCGGCATTTTTCTTGGGATCGTCGTCGAAAGGTAAATGCGCGAAAACGGCGCCAAGCTGGCCTTTTACTTTCGCTTCGTAGCGGGCGATGGGCATGTGGCAGGCGGCGCATTCGTCTTCGATAACGGATTTGGATTCGGGATGGTCGATGCCTTCGCGGCGCACGCTGGCTTGCCAGTAAGGATCGCGCGCGGAATTGGCCATGATGCTGCCGCGCCAGTCGATGCCGATGGAGATATCTTTGCCGGATGGAGTGGTGAGTCCATTGTGGCAGGCGAGGCAGCGGTCGGAAGTGTGGAAGGTTGGTTTCGCGGCATTGTGCTTGTCGTCTGCGCGTGCCGAGGAAAAGAAGAAAGAAAAAACGACCAATGCCGACAATGCCGCCAAGAAAAGTCCGCGAGCGATTGTTTTGCTTGAGATAAATTTGTGCGGCTGCATCACCAACCCTCGTTCAGGCGGCCATCCTGCCAATCCCACAGAACATAGAAGACGGTTTGGATGGGGCGTCCGGGAGTGTTGTTCACGGGAATGCGAACGCCGAGATTGACGCGGATGTGCTGGCGTCTGCTGATGGTGACTTGCATTTGCGGGAGGACGTCCCAATCGGTTTTCGCGTGGTCGACCAGATCGCGCGCGGCGAGAAATTCAAACATCGGTGACCACATGCGGCCGAGCCCGTGATCGGCGGTGAAGCTTTGGCCGATCGCGGTGTTAAAGAAGATGGATTGCGGAGCGATGTCGCTGTGGCGGGGAAGATCTGCGCCGAATTGCGTTTGAATAAAAGTGTTGGTGGGAAAAAGCTGGTCGAACGCGGCGAAAGTTTCAAAGGTGGTGGTGCCGGTACCGAAGCCGCGTTGTCTATTGCCGCTGGGAACGATGACGCTGCCTTGCAGGCTTAGAATCGAGCCGGAATGCAGATTTGAAAACATGACGCGCTTTATGCCGAGCGTGGCGTCGCCGACGCCGGCGTACCAGGTGTGGTTCTGGTCCTGAACATTAATGGGCACGTCGACTTCGATTTGATTTTTTTCGCCGAAGCGCTGCTCGTGAATGATGTGGCTTACGAGACCGGGAGCGCCTTGCGCGTTGAGCGCGGAGGAGATGACCACTTCGTCCTCGGGATAGGCTTTTTCGGTGGCAATGGCGCGCGGGAGATTCAGTTCGCCGCGCGGCCAGCCGGATTTTTTGCAGAAACCGCGCATGTAGCGGATGACTCTATCGATTTGTTCCGGGGTAAGCGCATCGGAAAAGCTGGGCATGATTTGCGAGAAGCCGCGCGTGGGACCGCCGTGGACGATCACGGCTTTCCAGGCGGTGTCTGGTTCGGCAGTGGTCTGATTGCACTGCGTGAAATCAGGGAAGGTGCGGGGCTGTTCGAAAGCGCTGAGCAATTTGGGAGCGCCGGTGCCATCTGAGCCGTGACAGGCGACGCAGGCCGCTTTGTAAATTTGTTCGCCGGTGTTGAGTTGGAGCGTGGTGGTGCTGCGCGTCTGCCCGGATAGTGCGCGTGAGGCCAGGACTACTAAGAGCGTGGTGACAGCCGCGACGATTCCTGATCTGGAGATCTTGCGCAGCCAGGAGCTTTTGTTTGCGGCCGGAGTTTTTGGAAAGGGTGCTGGTGTGCGATGCACAATAGGAATTGGCGAGAAGATTTGCCTCTGCAAAATTTAAGTCCAACCAAGGCAGCTCACAAGTGTAACGCCAAACGACAAGGAAGAAAAACCGGATGGAAGTGGGGAATGTGCCGTGGAGAAAAGCGAACTCGCGCGGTTGTATCGCTGGCAAACTCCGGAACGGCCCGGGAAACGACGTTCGAAGAGATGAGATTGCAAACAACTTTCGACCAAACCTCGCGTTCGCAACAGCAACTTCTGGACCACAAGGTTTCCGAGCGCCCGTGAGAACGAGCCAGGTCCACTCTTGCTTCATCAGCAGGCAGATTCCGTTCCCGTCAGACTGGCTCGTCGAAAATCACGGATCGGTCAAACTTCTCGAATCCCTGTTAGCTGAATACTTCCTGTTAGGCAACTATATTAGGTTGCATATACAGTTAGCAAGTAAAATAGGTTGCTCCAGCTTAAGACAACCTTATTAGGTTGACATAGCCTAGGATGCCCGTATGATAGGAGCATGGCGCCGACCAGGAAAAAAGAGGCACTTCGTAGCGAGCCTTGCCTTGCTCTCATCGGAGATATGGTGGGCTCGCGTGAATTGCTTCCCAGCCGACGCCCAAAGATACAAGAGAGGTTCAAAGAATTTATTCAATATCTCAATAAGAAGTATGCGAAAGACATCTTGGCCAAGTTCGTCATTACCCTCGGTGACGAATTTCAGGGCCTGCTCTTGTCAGCAACACCTATTCCCGACTTGATGTGGGACATTGACCAGGGATTTTCCGATCGCGACCTGAGAGTGGGCGTCGGATTCGGGGTCCTGACTACGCCCATCCAAGAAGAGGCCATAAATGTCGACGGACCCGCGCTCTATAACGCGCGGGCGGCAATAGAGAACGCAAGGCGCAAAAGATCCTTGGGTGAGGCCTTTGTTGGCTTTGGCGAGGCCGATCAAGTGATGAATGGCATCGCTCGCCTTCTGTCCTTCCACCGTTCCGAGCTTACCCAACAACAGCTTCGCATCGCTGAACTTATGCGCGAAGGACGCACTCAACTGGATGCCGCTGAGCACCTGAAGATCAGCCGACAAGCGGTTAACAAACAGGTAAAGTCAATGGGCTGGGGAGCATATGCCGAAGCAGAACTAGCTTGGCGAGTCTTTATCGAAAAATGGGTGAATCCAACACTAGAGAAAAAACGTGCCAAGAATCATCATTAGCGATCAGTTTTTGATGTGGTCCGAATTGTTCGCGCTATGGTCGATCGTGTCTTACGGAATCACTGCCGATCCCCTGCCCGAGGATGCGGACGGAGGCACGTTCCAATGGCAAACTTGGCGCTGGACTCTGCTTTTGAGGATCGTGGTCGCAGCAGCTTTCTCCTATTGGATCTGCCACTCGGTCATTGTCAGCGCTTGGCTGGCTACCTTGATAGCCCTTCAGCCGTGGTCACGATTCCGAAGTCCTAAAAAGTGGACGGCCGAACTCGAGATATTAGTAGTGGTTCTAAATCTACTTTTTGGTTTTGCCTTCATAAGACACTTCGATCTGCATATGCACGCCCATCTTTTTTTGCCCATCTCTTGCGAACAAATATCGGCAATTTCCATTGTGAGCGGTGTCTTGCTATTCGTTATTCGAGGTGGAACTTACATCGTCCGGGGATGTCTCCGCAAAACCGAAACCCTTCCGCAACTTGCATTGCGCCGCGCGGAAGCAGATGGCGATACCGGAACGAAGAGACTTGATCTAGTGGAGATGAACCGCGGCCGCCTGATTGGAAATTTGGAGCGCTTGGTTCTGACCCTGGTCGTGGTTGCGGGGAGCTATGCGGCGTTGGGCTTTCTCGTCGCAGCAAAGGGCCTAATTCGGTCAGCGGAACTCCAGGAGCGGGAATTTGCGGAATACTTCCTGGTGGGCTCCTTATGCAGCGTCTTGGTTGCCCTGTGTGCCGGCCTGGTCATAAGGTACACGCTTCTAGCGTTATGGCCGGAGCTTTTGTCGCTACAAATGGGATCCTAAAGTTGCAACACCCAGGTTTTTTGCGATGAACGAACGATGGCCCGATCGAACCAACCTGATATCGGTATGGGCGATTGTGCACGAACTGTGCGCGAATCATAAGCTCTCGAAAAACAGATCCAAGTGGGTGAAAAAAATTGGAAACCAAAATAGTTGAGGGAGCGTTACGCAGTCGCTTATCACCCAGGACGCCGCTCAATAATGATTCGGGGCAGTTCTACGCATCAACGGTCCTGGCAATCTGCGGCTCTTCTCGCGCCGGCTGTGCGAGATTGGCGAGGAGTTCATAGGAGCGGAGCCGGTCCTCGAACTTGTAAGTGTTCGTCACCGCAATCAGCTCATCTGCCTGGGTCTGTTCCAGAAAGTTATCCAGGCGTGCGGCGACACGTTCAGGGCCGCCGAAAATCGCCGCTCCGAATTTTGCAACCACCATTTCTTGCTCTTCTGCAGTCCAATCGAGGATCTTCGTTGGAGGCGGCAGAGGCCCGGGAACGCCCCGGATCAAGTTCAGAAACATTTGAATGGGAGTGGTGGCGAGAAATTGTGCCTGCTCGTCAGAGTCGGCAACGAGGACCGGGACGCCAACCATGGCGTACGGCCTGTCAAGAACTTGCGAGGGACGGAATGACGAGCGATAGATCTGAAGGGCCGGCAGCAGCGGTCCCGGCTGAAAATGGGCAGCGAACGCAAATGGCAGTCCGAGTTCTCCCGCTAGACGGGCGCTAAAGTCACTCGATCCGAGAAGCCATATCGGAATGTTCGTGCCTTCCCCAGGATAAGCACGCACGCGCTGCGAAGGTTGTGGTTTGCCCAGATACCGGCGCAACTCGTGCACAAGCTCGGGGAAATCGTCGCCTGTACTCTGAAGAGAACGGCGCAGAGCCCGAGCGGCTGCGGAATCACCCCCGGGTGCGCGGCCGAGGCCCAGGTCAATGCGGCCAGGAAAGAGCGATTCGAGCGTGCCAAACTGTTCTGCAATGACCAGAGGCGCATGATTCGGCAGCATGATGCCGCCGGAGCCCACACGGATTTTCGAAGTTGCATTCGCGATGTAACCGATCAGTACCGAAGTCGCCGAGCATGCGACGCCGTTGATGTTGTGGTGTTCAGCCAGCCAAAATCGCTTGTAGCCCAGGGTTTCCGCGTGCTGGGCCAGCGCGCGCGAGTTGCGGAAAGCTTCCTCAACCGTTCCTCCTTGTCGTAGATGCGCAAGGTCCAGAATAGAAAGCGCGGTACTGGCGAGACGCGAACGATCCGGCATGAATGCCTCAATTCCGCCGCCCCGAAATCAATCGGTCCGGAAGCGGCTGTTCTCATTTGATGCTCCAGTTTTCCGAGCGGTACGGCCGGGGTTATTTCCAAGCGGACGATCGGGTCGATTGCCTCTGCCTCACTAACTTTCGGATGCGTGCATCTAATCCTTGTCCAATTCGCTCAGCCCATACAGGCGTTCCTCTTCCTTCACCAAGCCATCAATGTGATTGAGTACCGATTGATCTTTTTTCTCGATTGCTATGGAAGTTCCTTTCCTGATCACTACTGGCATTGCCGCAAGCGCCCGAGGACGAGGGTTCGTAGCACCTCGGAGAAGCCGAAGGACAGACCATGACCGGCGTCGCCTGACTGAGCTGAAGGTCGAGCTTGACCAATACTGGGATCTCTTGCGGCAGCGCCGCGCCCTCCGGGAATTTGGGAATGACCCTGACAAGGCCGAAGTACGTGCTGCCAAGATAGTCGAGAACTATGAGCAGTAGATCGCGGGGAAGGAAGCCTGAGCGATGGTGGCATCGCTCTGACAGGCAAGCGCGTGGAATCGACAGCCATTGCGATCGTGCATTTCCGCGACAGTAAAGTAAGTTTTCAATGGGCACATTTACTGCGATCAAGTTTTAGCGCTGGTGTAGCCCGGGCCTCTGGATTCTTCCTCTAGAGGGCTTACTCTGCACGGCGCACAACCAAAAGCGTCAAATCGTCTGTTTGCTTCAAACCCTCTCCAAAGCTCATCAAGTCCTCGAGACATTCCGAGATCAGCCCGTCAGGCGTTTTTCCTATGTGCCGCGCCGCCAGCCCGCGAATTCTGTGGAGGCCATACTCTTGGCCCGCGCGATTCCGTGCTTCCGTCAACCCGTCGGTATACAGAAAAACCGTGTCACCGTGTGCCAGTGCCAGGCGATGGACAGGGAAGCGCGCGTTACAGAACATTCCCAGAGGCACTCCCGTGGAATCCTTCGGAGCTACTCCGTCTCCGTGGATGTGAAGAAGAGGGAGATGGCCCGCGCTGACAAACTCCACCGAACCATCGTGTGCCGCTCGCCCTACGACGAGAGTCGCGAATTGCCCGGCAAGAGTGCTCTCGCAGAAAATACGGTTGGCGTCTTCCACCATCCGATTGAGCGGGAGACCGGCTTCGGCGAGGCTACGAAACGTGGCATGGAGATGACTCATGAGCATCGACGCAGCCACACCCTTGCCGGAGACATCCCCGAGCATAAAGAGTAGGCCTTGGGCTGTTTCGACGAGGTCGCAGTAGTCGCCGCTCACCATGCCGGCAGGTTGGTAGTGGAAGCGAACGTCCCACCCTTTTGGCGCCAGACCGGGATTCGGCAGGAGAGCGCGCTGAATGCTTGCGGCAAGTGACAGATCACTCTCCAAGGCGCGCTGTTCAGCACTCGTAAGATGGTCGAGGCAGAACCGCACCAACGGGTCGACCAGCAACCGTTCCGGTTCGACGGAGTCATGGCACGTCTCACAAAGCCCGAATGTTCCTTGATCGATACGGCGCAGGGCCTCATCCACAGCTGTCAGCAGTTGCGAAAGAGAAGTATCAGCGGCGGCGGAATGCAAAGCCGCATGAAGGCGCTCGCGGCGCTGTTCCAGTTCGGTGCGCAGATACGTTTGTTCGGCAGTGATCATACGATCTCCTGCCATAGGTTGCTGTTTTGCGGCTGAACTTTCCATCCGATTTCCTCCTTCAAATTGAGGATCACGGGAAGAAGCTTTACGGAGACAACACTGACCCTCCGCTTGCAATTCACTCTCTGGGCATGAAATGAGCGAGCGGTCTTGCCAAGCCGTCGGTGGCTGTGTTGGATGCCAAAAGCGTGCGATACGTTACAGGAATTTTTGCTCCACGCGACTGAATCGCGCCAACGGGAATGGTGGCCAAACGATCCGTTCGAGCAGCACCGGGCCACATATTAAGGATGGACCTTATTTCATTTGGCCTTTGCAATGGCAACGACTCTGGCCTTGACGGCGCGGATGTAGTCTCCTGGAGCCAGCAAGATTTGCAGTCCCCTCATGCCTGCAGACACCGAGATTACATCGCAGATTTCCGCAAGCTCGTCGATATATACCGGATAATCTTTCTTACAGGCTAGAGCAGTAACTCCGCCGCGAATATAACCGGTTGCCGCGTGCACTTCCTTCAAAGGAACCATGTCGACCTTTCGATCCCCTGTGTAATGTGCGAGCGCCTTGAAGTCCAGCTCTTCGCTCGCGGGAATTACCGCTAAATATATTCCATTCCGATCCCCCTGCACGGCAAGGGTCTTGAAGAGCTGCTCTGCTGGTAAGCCGACCTTTGCTGCCACTGTTTCCGCGGACAAATCGTCCGGATCTACTGCGTACGCGCGCAATTCGTACTTGATCCCAAGTCTATCCAGAACTCGCGCTGCGTTTGTCTTGACCACTGAACGGGTCCTCATCTCAGGCTCACTCACGTCAGCCCGTTAGATGCATATCCCATCCTGAAGAATTCCGAAAGATTCGGCCCAACGGCAATCCCGAAGACACAACTCAATCTCCGCGACGTGGCTTCCTGATCTCGTTGCGAAAATGACGCTTGCTAAGGAAATTTGCGGATGCAAACAGTACTGCGTTCTGCCGCGGGAACAGCATTGGCTCTCTTCCAACACGGCCGAAGTCGGTCGCGCCACTGATCCTCGGTCGATCAAAGCAGCGCTATGGTCGCCGAAATCTACGGCCAACATACGCGCACATATCAGCTCCATTCCTGCCGCTGCGGACATCCAGGTGGATGGAGCTTACGTTGGCGCCACTCCCTCGGATATCGACCTGGCATGCTGCTGGCATGATGTGACCATCATCAAGCCAGGACGGAAACTTTGGACGAGAAGAGCGCGCATTACAGGCGGGGTCCTTAAAGTCACTGCCCATCTGCAGAAGTGCGCGAGAAATTCCCGCTTGCAGAACGGAAACTGCAACGCGCGGTTCACGCCAATGGAGTTTCCTATGCGAAGTTGCATGAAGAATTCCGCACGAACCAGCCCAGAGCCGCAGATACGGACACAACTCCATGCCCGCTATGCGGTTCACTGATTGAGTTACGAGATTCGCCAGGTTGTGGGAGAGCTCGCACCAGCTCTAGCTGTGCGAGAGATTCATTTGCCGGGAACAAGGAGAATCGAGATGAGTGACATTGCGATTGGAATGGCAGCTTTGGAAGGGGTGGTATTGACTGTCCTGACGCGCTTAAAGAACGGAAAGATCGACGATGCTACCGGTTGTTTTGCCGAGGAATTCACGTTCAAGGATCACGGCATTGGAGTGGAGTTTAAGGACAGGAAGCGATTGGCGGAATTCTTCCAGAAGACATGGGAACTCTACCCAGACTCCTTGCTGAAGACTGACACAATTTTCGTGAGCGGCAATCACGTCATCATCGAATGGACGCTTCATGCTACGTTGACGGAGCCTTTCTACGCCGGACTCTCACGAAAAGTTCCAATCACGGTGCACGGGACCTCCATCGTACGAACGGAGAATGGAAAAATTACCGACTGGTCAGACTATTACGACGGACTGACCTCCCGGCGTACAGCCTTAGCTTCGTACTTCACGGAGTGGGTCGAGCTCTGAACCGTGCCGCAGAGTCCGTGTAAAGAAATCGATGAGAGTGAGAATTCCCCATCGGCTCGGGACCTCATGACTGACAGGAGATTGCTCCCATGCCGTCACGATTCCGCACCGCGTTGGCCGCTGTGGTCTTCGCACTAGTCCTTTCCGCAAACAGCTCGACCGCGCGAGCTCAGCAGAAACGCCTCACCGCCGACGGAAGGCAAGTCGTGGACACGGTGAACACGGTATTCACTGCAGCCCGCACAGACGATGTTGCGAAGTTCGATTCCGTCATTACCAAAGACTTTTACATATTCGATGGAGGCGTTCGATTCAACGGTGACGCCATCATGGCTCTCATCAAGGCTCAACATGCCGCGGGCAAGCGCTATGAATGGAACATAACCGAGCCGGACGTCCACATCAGCGGTAACACCGCCTGGATAGCCTACGTCAATGCGGGCAGCGTCACCGACGCCTCAGGTACTGCGAACCAGAAATGGTTGGAATCGGCCTTTCTGCAGAAACAGGCAGGCATCTGGAAGATCGTCTTCATGCACAGCACCCGCGTACCGATGCTGTCTCAAGGGAACCCTGGCAAATAAGACGGGCTCTGATCGAATGCGCGGATAGCGATTGATCAGTTGAATATTCTAAAGAATAGAAAGCAAGCAGGTAACGGTTGTGTCCGATTATCGGCTCTGGGGCCAACTCCTTTGGAATTTTGCGGATGGAAGCGCAGCCAATGATTGCCATGCGGGAAGTTAGCGCTGATAGCCCTAGGCGATCTACAAGTTGGAAGCGTGCCCGGCAACTGGCGTGACAACCGACTGCTCTATGTGGGCAAGTGCAGCTTCTTGAGAAGTTCGGCGTATCGCGGGTCGCGGCGCAGATTTTTCAATTGCGGATCGGTCTTGATCTCGGGTAATCCGGCGTCTCGCTGTTGGTAGGCACGGTCCAGCCATTCGAATGATTTGTCAGACTCTCCGCGAAACGCGTACACCTGAGCGATCTGATAGGCCGCATAAGTGCCATACTTCGCGATAAGGTCGGCCAAAGCAGCATTCGAATTCTGTTGGTTGCCGAGAGCGTGATAAGCCAGTGCTTGGCCGGTGAGTTTTCCCCACCCGAGAGTTTCCTTTTCAATTTCGGCGAGCGCCTGCTGCGGCTTTCCCTTTGCGATGAGAATTTTGCCCAGAGTTAGATGGACAAAGGCAGCTCGCGGGTTCAGGTCTAGCGCTTTTTGCAGAGCGGCCTCAGCTTCATCGTATCGGCCCGCCACGTACAGCAAATATCCCAGGCCCAAATGAGAATCGGTTCGAAGAGGGTCGAGCGTGACCGCTTGTTCATAAAGCTTGATTGCCTGGTCGAGATTTCCCGTTTCACGAGATAAATACGAACGGAGGCGGAAGGCTTCAGCGCTACCCGGTTCTAAGGCCGCTGCTTTGCTGACGGAAGCGTTGCCAGCGTCCCAGTCCCAGTCAGAGTAGATTTGCGTCCTCGCCAGCGCCAGATAGGCTGAGGCTAGGGTGGGATCGAGCGCGATCGCTCGCTCCGCGTCATGGCGGGCGTTGCGAAAGCCTTCTGTAACATTAGTCACGCCGACCTCGGCCATCAGGTTCTGCACCGACGATCGCAGAGCCCAGGCTGGTGCATATTTCTCATCAAGCTTGATGGCTTGTTCGGTATAGGCGAGCGCCTTGCTGAGGTCTTGCTTGTTCTGTCCCAGCACACTGAAGTATTTCGCCTGCAGGTAAGCCTGATATGCCTCGGGATTCGCGGTGCGCAAATTGGAGGCGATCGGCTGGCCGTTCCCTCCGAGCAGCTTCAGTTGCAGCGCCTCGGTCGCGGCCCGGGCGATTTCGTCCTGCACGGCAAAGATGTCATTGATCTCCCGGTCGTAAGTCTGTGACCAAAGCTGAAAACCGTCATCCGCCTTGGTCAGCTCCGCAGTGATACGTAGACGGTTGCCCTCGCGGCGCACGCTTCCCTCAAGAACATTGGCCACGCCAAGCTTTCGTCCCACTTCTCGTACGTCCTCATTCTTGCCCTTGAACTGAAAGGCCGAGGACCGTCCGACGACCTTTAAGCCTGAAACTTTGGCCAGGTCGTTGATCAGTTGTTCCGATAATCCATCGGAAAAATACTCCTGGTCTTTGGCCGGGCTCACGTCGGCAAAGGGCAGCACAGCGATGGAATTGATGTTCAGCGAAGGGCGCGTGGCCTTGCTTGGAGCAAACCAGAAATGACCGGCGGTCGCGGCTACGGCGATGACGGCGAGGATGGGTATGATTGCGAACTTCCGGAGATAATGGGTACGAGAAGGTGCCTTCAGTTTTGAAGCGACGGTTTCCGACGCTACCTCTTCTTCTTGACCTTGCAAGGCTGAGTCTGGAGGCGCACTTTCATCTATGACGGTTGCAATAAAACGGTATCCCCGCTTAGTCACAGTTTCGATAAATTCGGGTTTATCGGGCCGGTCACCCAAGATTTTTCGGATATCGAGAATATATTTTCTGATGGCTTCCGGGTTGACATAGGTCTCAGGCCACAGCTTTTCCAAAAGTTCGTCCTGAGTGACTAGCCGTCCTGGATTTTCGACCAAATAGCGCAGCACATCGTAGGCTTTCGGTGGGATTGGCACGCGCTCTTGCCCGCGCCAAAGGCACTGGTCGGCCGTATCAAGGCGGAATGACTGGAAAGACCTCATTTACCGGACCCACCTCGATAGGTTGATGGAAATATCAAGTCCCGAAGATGATTTAGAGTGCTAGGGCACCAGCATCGGTACATACGTCTCCCGGCGGTTTTCCCTGCACGGCTCGCATCAGCTAAAACCATTGTTTTCAGCTACATGGCCGCCGGACAAAGAATCCACACCATTCGGACAGGAACTTCACACAGGCACCTGCTCGGATTCCGTACTGTAGGGCTCGAACGGTCGAGGGTCTTGCATTCGCGTGGTCCGCTAGCGACGTGCAGGGGGAAGCACAATCGCCTGTTGGCGGTGCCCAATCGGCCCAGAAACCATTAGGAGGGGACATGGTATCACTGAACAACGGAGGCAGTCAGGCAGTTGTCGCTGTGGCCGGTAACGGCCAGCAGCCAGGGTCGGGCAGGAGGAGATTGGCCAAAGAGCTATTTAGCGGCCGCTTTCAGACCAGACAGCCGGTGCAGTTGCGCGAAATTGCAGTTGAATATGAACTGGACAATGAGTCGGTCCTAAAGGCCTTCGCAGAATTTCAAGCGCTCGGGATGGTTACCCTTTCGGGGAATTCATCTGCAATCGTTGGGTCTCCAATTCCGAAGGAGACCCGAGAGGCCTATGAGATACGGGCCGCGACTGAAGAAATTGCTGGCCGCACCGCCGCACTCGTGCTGAAAGGCTACACCGCTGGACTGCAGAATGAATTAGCAGCCATGCGTGCAGCGGTCGCTAATGGCGACCTCGACGCCTGTGCAGAACACGACGTGAAGTTCCACAGGAACATCCTCAAGGCCTCGCAAAACGATGTGTTACTTCGCGTGTGGGATACTCTGGGGTTTGATCTGCGAATCCGGGCAGCGATGGGAAGAGTTTCGAGGGATCTGCCTGAAGTAATTGAATCGCACCAACCAATTGTCGACGCTCTTGAAAAGGGTTGCGAGAGAGAAGCTGGGCTGCTGTTGCGGAATCATGTGGAGACGGTTTTGCAGTGTCTCACACGAGGCCAGGCAGACTTGGGATTTCACCAAGCGCCTCGGCAGGATTTGGCGCCGGTGGATGGTTACCTGCTGCCACGCCGTTTTGTACAGACGTATCGAGGCGGACTAGGTCCCGCACGCTTGCGAAGGGTTACAGAGTTGGTGCATGCAAAGATCGAGGACGAACTGAGTCTCGACGAGATGGCCCAATCAGCTGGGCTGAGCACGGCTCATTTCTCGCAGATGTTCCGCAAGTCGACGGGCGAGAGCCCGCACCAGTTTGTCCTACGCCAGAGAGTGGATCGTGCGAAGGAGATGTTGCGCACGGCCGAAGCGCGTGTCCTGGATGTCGCGGTGGCTTGCGGCTTCAAAACGCAGCAGCACTTTGCGCGAGTGTTCCGCAGGATGTGCGGAGCCAGTCCCACAGAGTATCGCCACGAATTTCTGCGTTAGATGCGGACGCCGCCGTGTGCACGAAAGATGCGGCGTAATCTCGAGCTATCCAGGATTTCGAATCCTTAGGAAGCGTCCCTTTTCATCGAGTATTCCGAAAAATTCGGTCCAAAGGTACACCTCCAGACACAACTCAATCTTCACCTCGTGGTTTCCTGACTCCGCTGTACGCAGGACCACAATTGAAAATTGACAAGGGAGATTTATCGATGAAGACGTTACTGCGCCTCACTCTGGCTATAGCATTGACTCTAATCATGGGAGCCGCATGCTTTGGCCAGCACTACAGCCAGACCAATCTCGTTTCCAGCTCGGCCGGAAACGCTCCGGTCACCGATCCTCAGTTGATTAACCCGTGGGGTTTGTCCCGCGCTTCGGGTAGCCCATGGTGGATCTCTGACAACGCGACCGGCTTCAGTACGCTTTACAATGGCGCAGGAGCCAAGCAGTCTCTGATCGTCACCATTCCGCCAGCCGATCCGAACAACAAGAACACGCCGACGGGTACACCAACCGGCACCATCGCTAACAGCAGTCAAACAGATTTCTTGCTGGCCCCGGGCAAACCGGCCGCATTCCTCTTTTCCACAATTGATGGAACGATTGTCGGATGGAATCCAACTGTAGCGCTAGCTCAAGGCGCCGCTCCGCCTTCGACACAAGCCGTGACCGTGGTCAAAACTACTGACGGATCGAGCTACACCGGCCTGACCAGCGCTTTCATCGACGGCAAGCGCTACCTGTACGCGGCAAACTTCACCAAGGGCCGCGTGGATGTCTACGACAATGCATTTAAGCCTGTAAACCTATCCAAGGGACACGTCGACCAGAATTCCTCCGATCATGGGAATGGCAACTCCGCTGAAAATTCTTTCGTCGATGAGAAGCTGCCGAAATCCTACGTGCCCTTCAACGTGCAAGCGATCGGCAACGATATTGTTGTCACCTATGTGCTCCACGAGGAAGGTTCCCCGTTTGAAACCGACGGCCCAGGCCTGGGGTTTGTGAATATTTACAGTGCCACGGGCGAGCTCTTGGTACGTCTCGAACACGGCGACTGGCTGAACGCTCCGTGGGGCGTAGCTCTGGCTCCGCTCGATTTCGGAGTGTTCAGCCACGATTTGCTCATCGCGCAATTCGCAGGCGGCGGAGATACGCAGTCGAGCGGATTCATCGCCGCGTATGACCTGGCTACTGGAAAATTTGATGGACTGCTAGAGGACGCAGGCGGAC
>WNFP01001041.1_pt1 | contig 21667 bp, 19 predicted proteins | sample 5400201 | NCBI WGS metagenome assembly WNFP01 (sample SAMN13153355, study PRJNA577476) | soil metagenome | isolation source: 115 cm saprolite under Madrone tree | place: USA:California | collected 2016-06-14
CAGCGCAGCATTAATAGCGATACGGGTCAGCCATGTTGAAAATCTTGCCCTTTCGTCAAACTTCTCGAGGTGGACGTAGGCATTGAGAAAACTCTCTTGAACCGCATCCTGGGCATCCTCACGATCTCGAGTGATGCGATGAGCAACCCGAAACATCCTTTCGCGATGACGTTCGTGAAGCTCGTCAAAGAAACTTCCGTAGCCCATCTTGGCGCCCGCGACGAGCGCCTCGTCGCTCATAAATTGGGCAGCGTCGGAAGTGAAATTCCGGCTGCCTCCGTGATGCCCTGAAATTACTAGTGCGGCCGACATCGTACCCTCCTTTACACTCTTTCCTTTGAGGTAGGATTGCACGTGTGATTCCAAGAAAAGCTGTGGCCGTCTTGCGCTGAATCGCAGAGTCACAAGCACTTACGCGACGAGAGGCATGTTTTATGTGCGACGTGGAATGGTCGGTGTCCAGCCATCGACAGACGCACGGCTCAAGTAACTGCTGCGGAGCACGATGCGACGGTTTTCCAAAACCGCCGCCGACCCCCGGTTGGTTCTCACGGATTAGACCTCGCTGCGACCAGCTCTTATCCGCGTGACACCACTGTGACGGTGCCACCGCAACAAGCTACATTTCAGGCAAGTAACACTGCGCCCTTTCGGCTTCCAACCGAAGGGTTGGTGTTACGCAAGAGTCTGGCATCGGCGAACGCCTTTCGCTGTTTCTTCGCTGAAGGGAAAATTGGGGGACTCCATGCATGCGGAGCCACATTTTCATACATCTTGCACTTCTATTTCTTTTGCTAAGCCTTTTATTCTCAAAATGGAGATTGGAAAGGAAGGACTTCCAAGAGATAGCCCGGCTGCCTTGGGCGGGGAGGCCCCGGTTCAAATCCGGCGCCCGACCAATCACTTCTTTGTTTTTCCGCAACTTTGAATCCCTTTTACTTATGGTAAAATCCCCGCCGTTGTGCCGCTACCAAAGAGGGACGATCCAGGTGCCACGGCCAGTTAGAAAGAACGGCAAGACCGTAGACCCGACAACATAAAGGCTGTGACAGGATGGCGAGTCCCGACGCCGTCTGATGGAAGCGTCTCTCACCAGAAAGGGGCCTCTAAAAAATGCATCGGATCCCAGTTCCCTCCAAGGAAATTACACAGGTTGGATACCAGGAGCATTCTGAAACTCTCGAAATCAAATTTGAGCACGGTGGCGTGTATCAGTTTTTTAATGTGCCTGCGGATGTCTTCAATGGATTGATGAATGCGGCCTCCAAAGAGGGATTTTATCGTTCGAAAATTGGCGAGCGCTTCCCCTGCTCTCGCGTTTCGTGATGGCGATTTGCTCCTGCTAAAGACTTCCGGGAAAAACTGCGAGGGCGGTCTTTTCCGGGCATTCAGAGGCTGGCTCAACTAAATTTTATGCCGCGGGAGTCAGACCTGCGCTGCGGTGGTTGAAGTTCACTTCGCACGCCGCCCGCTGGATTTGGCGCGCGTGTCTCTCGCCGAAAGCACCTTACTCAGCAATTTTCCAGATCGCGCTTCTTTCCGTAACGAAACGCCAATCCAACACCCATGGTCATAAATCCAATTGGAGGGACTACCAGCACCAGGACACCTTTGCTGATGGCCTTCTGGCCCTCCTTGGAGGTGGCCGAGGCAGAGCTGCGGCACATGGCACAACCCTGGCTAAACGCGGGAGCGGCCCACAACAAGAGCGACAAGACGAGAAGCGCGGCGCGAACTTTCATTTCACTCCCAGATACAGAATGCGAAAAGCGTCCGGAAAGAAAAAGATGGTCATCAAGATCAGGCACATGACCACCGAAGTCATTGTAAGCCACTTCATGCGCGATACTTCATATTTTAGGTGCATGAAGTAGCCGATGATCAGCGCCGCTTTGATCAGCGACAACCCCATCAGAATCGTGAGCATCTTCGCCGGCTGCATATTCTGATACGTCAGGTAGACCTCGATGGCGGTCATCAGTAGCAGCGCGCCCCAAACATAAAAGAACAGCGCTTTGCCGTGATGGCGTTGCTGTTCGGCGGCGCGTTCTGCGAGAGCTATTTGAGTGCTATCCATGTCTCTCCGGCTCCTAGAGAATCTTGGCGGACATCAGATACACCAAAGGAAAGATAAACATCCACACGAGGTCGACGAAGTGCCAGTACAATCCCGCGACTTCCACGTCCGACGAATCGTAAACCTTGGGCTTCAGCCACAGGATAATCGAGATCACGATCGCGGCGATCAAGAGTACATGCGCGCCATAGTGGAACGGGCTATAGGCCGGCGTGGCCAGCCAGGCAACCAGCCATAGGACCAGCAAAATGGGAATGAATTTGCGACGCAGCGCGACCACGCCGAGGTAAATCACACCCAGCGTCACGTGCAGCATGTGCATACCCGTCAGCCCGAAGAACGTCGCCGCAAACTGCGGCACGCTCTTGGATACGTTCACAAATTCGCTGGCAGCTTCGTGGCCCGGAACTTTGGGGAACATCGGGAGACTCAAGCCTTCCGCGATCAGATTGCTCCACTCGCGGCCGTGAAGAATGATGAAACCCGCACCGCAGAGCATGGTGGCGATCAACCAGAGTGTCTGCGCCTTGGCATTGCGGTCCACCGACGCGCGCACTGCGAGAACCATGGTCAGCGAACTGGTAAGCAGAAACGCCGTCATGATGGTGGCGTTAACGATGCTCTCGGAATGGAAAGGGGTAGGCCAACCTGCCGTCGAAATGCGTCCATAGCTGTAGGCGTAGAGCAGCGCGCCAAACGTCAGCGAATCGGAGAGCAGAAACAACCACATCCCGATTTTCTTGGAGTAGGTGCCGAAAAGCGACGGCTCATAAGCCGACGGGATGTCGTGCAGCGCGGATTCAGCCATGCGTTCGGCCTCCTGGTCAGAAACGTACGGTTAGCCTGCAAACTCCAGCAAACACAGAATGTAAATCCACAGCCCGGCCATGAAATGCCAGTACCAAGCGGTGACATCCACCACAATGCTCCGCGTTGCCACGGAGCGGCGCAAAAGCGAAGCGATGCCTGCAATGAACAGTGCGAGGACGCCACCCATCAAGTGAATGGCATGCGTCCCGGTCAGCAGATAAACAAACGAGCTGCTGGGCGTGGTGGCTACATAGAAGCCGTTCGCGGCCAGCTGCCGCCAGGCCGTCCACTGTCCGAAAAGAAAAACGAGACCGAGCACGGACGTCATTGATAGCCAAGGTATCTTCATCTGCTCAACGACGGAGACTCCCGGAACGGACTTTGCTGATGCGCGAGCCGCTTGTCCCCTAATCTGGCGCCGCGCCAGCTCCATGAACACGCTGCTCAAAATCAGCACTCCCGTATTGATCAACAGCAGCTTGGGAAGCGTGATAGGAATCCAGTCGCGCACGAGCGCGTTAGTGCGCGGGTCGAGCGTGGGAAGTCCCTGACGCACAACGTAAGCGCTGCTGAAGGAGACAAACAACATAAGTATCGGCGCTAGGGCGACGAGTAGCCCGAGACGCGCCCGGCGCAGCCGCGTTGCGTAATCCGGCAATCCCGGACCGGAGCCATCGTCATCGCGGCCGCCCCGGACCGGAGGCAGAATGCCGTCGTCGCCCAACGAGATTCTGGGATCGTCTACCGTCGCGGTTGTGGAGAAGGTTGCCATAAGGTGTTCAGTGTGCCGGCTTGATTTCCGGATCGGTCTGCATCACGTAATCGCGGGGCGCGCCGGGCACGCTGTACTCATAAGGGCCGTTGTAGACGACGGGTGTGCGTCCGCCAAAATTGTCGTGAGGTGGCGGCGTCGCCGTGGTCCACTCGAGCGTGGTCGCCTCCCACGGATTGTCGCTGGCCTGCTTCCCCTTGAACATGCTCCAAAAGAGATTCACAAGAAAGATCAATTGGCCGGCGATCGTGACAAACGCCGCGTAAGTGATGAACTTCTGCAGCGGAATCAGGCCGTTCAGATAGCTGACCTCGGTCATCTGCGAGTAGCGCCGCGGCATCCCCGCCATACCCAGATAGTGCATGGGCATGAAGATCGCGTAAGTGCCGATGAAACTGAACCAGAAGTGCCAGCGCGCCATAGATTCGTTCATCATGCGTCCGAACATCTTGGGAAACCAATAATAGGTGGCCGCAAAGATGCCGAAGATGGAGGCCACTCCCATGATGAGGTGGAAGTGGCCGGGCACGAAGTAAGTGTCATGCAACTGAATGTCGAGCACGGGCTGCGCGAGGAACGGACCGCTGATGCCGCCGGAAACGAAAAGCGAGACGAATCCAATCGCAAACAGCATGGGTGAAGTAAAACGGATTCTTCCGCGCATGAGCGTGCCCAGCCAGTTGAACGTTTTTATGGCTGACGGAACACCGATGCCCATGGTCATAATGGAAAAAGCGAAGGCGGTATAGGGGCTCATGCCGCTCATGAACATGTGATGTCCCCAAACCATGAAGCCGAGTAATCCGATGGCCAGGATGGCGTACACCATGGCCTTGTAGCCGAAAATCGGTTTGCGCGAGAACACGGAGAGCAACTGCGAGCACATGCCCATGGCCGGCAAGATCGCGATGTAAACCTCCGGATGGCCAAAGAACCAAAATAAGTGTTGCCACAAAAGCGGCGAGCCGCCCTTATGCCCCGTGAGCTGGCCGTTGATGGTAACGAGCGGCACGAAAAAGCTGGTGCCAAGGTTGCGGTCCATCAACAGGAGAATCCCGGCAGAGAGCAGCACGCCAAACGCCAGCAGGCCGAGGATCGCAGTCACAAACCAGGCCCAAACGGTCAGTGGCATGCGCATCATGGTCATGCCCTTGGCGCGCATATCGAGCGTTGTGGTGATGAAGTTCAGCGCGCCCATCAGTGCACCGATGCAGAAAATAGCAATACTGATGATCCACAAGTCCGCGCCCAGGCCCTCGCCCGGGCCCGACGACTGCAAGGCGCTCAGCGGCGCGTAGCCGGTCCAACCATGCAGTGGCGCTCCCCCGGCCACGAAAAAGGCCGCGAGCATCACGATAAAACCCAGAAAGGTGGTCCAGAAGGAGAGCATGTTCAGCACCGGGAAAGCCATATCCGGCGCGCCGATCTGAATGGGCAGGAAGTAATTGCCGAATCCACCCTGTGGCGCCGTGGTGAGCACGAAGAAAACCATGATGGTTCCGTGCATGGTCACCAAAGTGAGATAAGTCTCGGGCTTGATGTCTCCCAAAAACGGCAAAATTGCGGTGGGCGCAACCAAATGGATGCGCATCAGCAGCGAGAGGAACATGCCGACAAACACCGCGGCCAGCGCGAGGAAGTAATACTGAAGGCCGATGACTTTGTGGTCCAGACTGAAGACCCACTTTCGAATGAACCCCTGGGGGCCCGGGTGGGCGTGTGATTCCTGGGCAGCGAATTCGTGAGTAGCCATATTATTGCTTCTCGGCCTCCCGTGCCGCCAACCATTTGTCGAACTCTTCCTGACTGACGACCTTTAACATGCCGTGCATCTTGTAATGACCGAGCCCGCAAAGCTCGGCACAGAGAATTTCATACTCTCCCGTTTGTATGGGCGTGAAATGCATGTGGATCGCCAGGCCGGGTACCGCGTCCTGCTTGAAGCGCATCGTAGGTATAAAGAAACTGTGGATGACGTCGTGAGCGCGCAAAATCACTTCGATTTCGCGGTTCACCGGCACCACCATGGTTCCCGTCACGACGTCGTCTTTGGATGCGGGGTCTTTCGTATCGAGACCCAGCGCCGCTTCGCCGCCGGCCGAGGCATCCTCAAGCTCCGGCTTCGTTGCGCCAAACTTGCCGTCCGGCCCGGGATAGCGGAAATACCAGGCGAACTGCATCCCCGTCACTTCCACTTGCACGGAATTCGCTTCGGCGGCGCGGAAACGCTCCGAAGCCCAGATGGAGCTACTCGCGAGGTTCATCCCCACAAACAGGACGGTGGTCAGCACGGTCCAGACAATTTCCAGACTGGTGTTGCCGTGCGAATACGCCACTTTGGAAGCGGTCCCGCGATCGCGATAGCTCCAAACGAGGTATCCCAAGGCAACCTGAGCGGCAACGAAAACCACGCCCATAAGGATAAACGTCGTCGTGAAATGATGATCGATGCTGGCCGCCGCGGCAGAGGCTCCGACTGGCAGCCACCATGTCTTCGCAACAAAAAAATAGGTGCTCACGAAGGTGATCAGCCAGATGACAATAAGAAGAATGAGGCCCATGCAGTACGACCCCCAAGTTGGATTCTCGGCCTTCCCCACGGAGGCCCGGTTCGAATTCTCTGCGATCGAAGAAGCGGAGAATGCAAACCGGGGCGAATATATCACAGCTTTTTCTGAGCGCAAGCGGGTTCTTGCATCGATTCTTTTTTCTCGACGAAGCTTCTTTTCGGAAAGCGCTCTTAATCATTTCTGGACAACACTGCAAAGACGCATTGACGAATTTTTTTGTTTTGAGTAATATCCGTTTCGTCTCTGGGGGGTCCAGCGAAATGTTGAGGACCTCGCGATGTATTCGTATAAAACTATTCCAATCCGACGGGCCCCGGACGCTCGCAGCGATCGCGCCCTCGCTCTGTAGTTTGTCCGGTCCCTCCGAAAAACGTTTCGTATCCTCGGGACAGTCGTCTCCCCCCCACTGCGGACAAATCGAAATCATCCCTGATATGATTTGGAATTCGGGACCAATCTATTTTCGACCCCGGCCAGGTCGGGGTCAACGGGCCCGCAACCTGAAGGAACAACGGGCGGCGCTTTCGGGGGCCGCCCATTATTTTCGAGGACCAACAATCCAGGAGGTATCGCATGGCGGGCCCGGAAACTGATTCGGCCAAACCAAAGCCGGACGCAGCGAAAACAACCGCTGCCGGCGGCGGAGATGCAACTAGGTATGTTGGTACCCCTGCCGTGGGTACGTCCAAAGCTGCAGCTTCCGCGGGTTTGGCGACCGTGGGCCCGGAAGCCGGCGGAGTCAACGAACGGCGCCGCCGCCTGGTGTGGGTTGCTGTCACTGGATTCCTTGGCGCGTGGTTCATCGCCTTCCTTCGTTTTTTCCTTCCCCGCACGCTCTTCGAACCTCCCACCGTTTTCAAGATCGGCTACCCTTCAGACTATGCCTTGGGTGTCGATACCAAGTGGCAGCAGAAATACCGCATCTGGGTGGACCGCACGCCGGATCGCGTATTCGTCGTCTACGCTCGCTGCACGCATCTGGGTTGCACACCCGATTGGAAGGCCAGCGAGAACAAGTTCAAGTGTCCCTGCCACGGAAGCGGCTACGACAGCGAAGGTGTCAACTTTGAGGGACCGGCACCGCGTCCAATGGATCGCGCGCATGTGGAACTAGCGCCAGACGGCCAGATCATCGTGGATACTTCCCGGCTTTATCAGTGGCCCAAGGGACAACCGAGCCACTTCAGTGATCCGGGATCATTTTTGCCGGTGTAACTGACGGCGCTGCGGGAGCGCTCCGCGCCTACGGGAGAAGCAGAAACAGATCGAGCCGCTATAGCACGGGAGAGCAGACGATGCCTGAAGAGAAAACTCCGAACGGAAAAAATGGCAAATCGGTTGGCCTGGTCGATCGTCTCAAGGCAGGCGTCAAGGAGGACCTCCAGTCCCTCAAGACGGACATGCCTGCAAAAGCAAAAGAGCAAGTCGAGCTGCTCAAGAAACCTTCAAAGACCCAGGTCTTCACCTCGATCTTCCGTCACAAACACGACGACACGCCGCGCAATCGCGCCTTGGGCGTGCTCTCCAACGTTTTCCTGCATCTGCATCCCGCCAAGATCAATCGTGACGCGGTGCGCTACAGCTACACCTGGGGCATGGGCGGCATCACGTTCTATTTGTTCATCGTGCTCACGCTCACCGGCGTGCTGCTCATGTTCTACTACCACCCCAGCAAAGTGCAGGCCTTCCGCGATGTGCTCTACCTCGAACACGACGTTCCCTTCGGCAAATTGTTGCGCAACATGCATCGCTGGGCCGCGCACTTAATGGTGATTGCCGTCGAGCTTCACATGTTCCGCGTCTTTCTTACCGGCTCTTACAAAAAGCCGCGCGAGTTCAATTGGAACGTGGGCGTCATCCTACTGGTGCTGACGCTGCTGCTCTCCTTCACCGGCTACCTGCTTCCCGACGATCAGCTCGGCTTCTGGGCCGTCACGGTCGGCACGAACATGGCGCGCGCCACCCCGGGCCTCGGCAATGAAGGCCCCTTCGCTCCGTCCTTCATTACTCCTTACAACGATGTGCGTTTCGGCCTGTTGGGCGGCTCCATCGTGGACGCCAACGCGCTCCTCCGCTCTTACATCTGGCATTGCATCGGCATTCCCATCATCGCTTCCATCTTCATGATCCTGCACTTCTGGCGCGTGCGTAAGGATGGTGGCATCTCTGGCCCCGCAGCCGTGGTGCTCGACTCCGAGGTAAAGGAGGCGAAGAAGTAGCCATGGATTGGAAACAACTGTGGGAAATCCTCTCCGCCGCGGACAACGTGCCGATCATCGCGATGATTCCGCTGCTTGCTTTCTATATGTACCTGGCGTGGAAACAGGCGCACGCCAATGACGTTTTGATCGAGCAACTCGCGGGAGACGCGGCGCTGGCCAAGACGCATCACCGCAAGGCCTGGCCATTCAAACCCGGATGGGCGAAAGAAGTACACGTCTGGCCGTTCCTACTGCGCGTGGAATTCCTGGCCGCTATCATCGTCACTATCATCTTGATGGTCTGGTCCATCACTTTGAACGCACCGCTGGAAGAACCGGCGAACCCCAACCTCACCATGAACCCGGCGAAAGCACCGTGGTATTTCCTCGGCCTGCAGGAAATGCTGGTTTACTTCGATCCTTGGATCGCCGGCGTGGTCATGCCCACCCTGATCATCGTCGGCCTGATGGTTATTCCTTATATAGATACCAACCCGCTTGGCGCCGGCTACTACACCTGGAGGCAGCGCAAGTTTGCCATCGGAACATTTCTCTTCGGCTTCATCATCCTGTGGGTTTCGATGATTTTCATCGGCACCTTCATTCGCGGCCCCGGATGGCAGTGGTTCTGGCCCGGGCAGACCTGGGACCACAACCGCCTCATTTATGAAGTGAACCGTGACTTGCCCGATCTCTTCGGAATCACCTCGAACTGGGGCAGGGGCATCTTCGGAGCGCTCGTGGTCGGCGGTTTCTTCGCCGTCGGCGGCATTCTGGTCCATGCCTTTTTCCGGCGCAACAATCCGAAAGACTACAAGCGCATGAGCTTGCTGCAGTACTCGATCCTGATGACCTTTCTGCTCACCATGTTCGGTTTGCCGATCAAAATGATGTTGCGGTTGCTCTTCCACATTAAGTACGTGTGGATTACACCTTGGTTCAACGTTTAGGTTTCAGCGTTTAGGAGAAGCTGGTGCCCGATAAGCCCATTCCCGAAAACGATCCGGTAGTCAGCAAGTCGCTCGCCCCGCATTACGTCATCTCCATGGTCCTGCTCATGGCCACGCTCTTCTGGGCGCTATGGGACGAGGACTTCGGCCAGCGCCCGTGGAAGACCTTTCAACACGAGTGGAAGGACCGCTATTCCACGTACCTGAAGACTGCCCAGTCGCAATCGCGCGACTCCCAAAAGGAGGTCGAGGGCAACGCTGATTACCAGAAGCTGAAGCAAGATTACGAAAGTGCCAGCCAGAACGCCGCCCCGCGCATCAAGGAGATCAACCTAAGGCTGCGCGACTTGAGCGCCAAGATTCTGGCCGTGCAGAACGTTTTCACCGACCGGCGCGCCTATGTCAACGCCTTGACCTACAGCATCGAGACGGAAACCAGCGCGTCTTCAAAAAAGAGCAAGCAAACAGACCTCGCCTCATACAAAAAAGAAAAGACCACCGTCGAGTATCCGGATGGTAAGAAGCAGGACTACGATTACGAGCACCTCGAAGAAACCTACAACGATCTGAAAAACGAGCGCACCCAACTAAGCGCGGAACTCGGCGAGCTCATCAAGCCCGTCAACGAGCGCAAAGAAAAGCTCGACGCCCACCTCTCCGAGCACATGGTGACCCTCACTCCCACGCAGATGGCCGGATTGCAGGTCAAGACCGAAGCCTGGGCGCCGAAGATTCTGCAGATCAATGTGCCAGAGGCCAACATCGTCGACCGCTGCGAATCCTGTCACATGGGAATTCGCGAGCCCGTCGTGCTGACCGCCGCTTCCATGTCCCTCAAAGGCAAAAAACCCGACGAGTACGCACATGCTTTCACCAGTCATCCGGAACCCGACCTCTTAAGAATTCACGATCCGGATAAATTCGGCTGTTCGCCTTGCCACCAGGGCAACGGCCGCGCCACCACCAGCGTTGAAAAAGCGCATGGCACGTACGAGCACTGGCTCTGGCCGCTCTTCGCCAGGGGAAATATGGAAGCCGGTTGTCAGACCTGCCATGCCGCGGACATGGTGCTGGTGAGCAATGACGTGGGCTGGACGTTGAGCGATGGCAAAGATCTCTTCCGCCAGCGCGGCTGCGTGGGCTGTCATCGTTACGAAGGCTATGACAAGGAACCCGAAGACTTGCTCTCCGTCGCGCAGCAGATCAAGCAAATCGAGCAAGAGAAGAAGGACAACTTCAAGCAAGCGGATGACTTGATGAAGCAAGCCGACAAGGCCGAGAGCAACGAGGAGGCCAACCGGCTGAACGACCGCGCCATCGCGCTGAAGGTCACCAACAGCAAACTGGAGCTCCGCATCGGGCAGCTCGACCGCTCGACCAAGAGCCTGTTGCAAGACATGAAAAAGGTCGGCCCCAATCTTAAGGACATACGCCTCAAGTTAAACAAGAATTGGATTCCGGTTTGGCTGAAGAAGCCCAGCGACTTCCGCGCCACAACCAAAATGCCGAATTTCCGGCTCAACGACGACCAGATCAAGGCCATCTCCGCGTACGTTTGGCAGTCGGCGCTCACGGATCCCTTGCCCAAGCACAAACCCGGCAACGCCGCTCACGGAAAAGACCTGTTCGAGACGCGCGGCTGCCTCGCATGCCACTCCATCGGCGAAGGCGAAGAGTTGCAGGGCGGAACGTTCGCCGCGAATCTCACTCGCGTGGGCGAGAAGGACAACTACGACTACCTGGTCCGTTGGGTCCATAATGCGCGGGAGCGCACGCGTCCTTATTGCCCGTATGAAAAGAAGGACATCGGTCCCGAGGATTACAAGAAGAAGGGCCTGCCCTACGTCTTCGACCTGGAGCACAGCAGGTGCCCGAACGACGGTCACGAACTGCAAGTGCAGAACATGACCGTGATGCCCAGCCTCCGGCTTTCTCCGCAGGATGCGGAAGACGTCGCCAGCTATCTGGTCACCCTGAAAAAGCAGGAGCCGTCCGCATACGCTGATGCGTCGTTCATGGACGATCCGAATTTGAAGGCGGAGGGCAAGAAGTGGGTTCGCCACTTCGGCTGCGCCGGATGCCATGAAATCTCCGGCCTCGAGGACGAAGGGCGCATTGGAACGGAACTTACCATTGAAGGCAGCAAGCCGATTGAGCGCTTGGATTTCGCGCTCCTTACGGATATTGCCCAGCGCGGTGGCAGCGAACCCATCAGCGACCCAGACGATCTAGCGCGTCTCCCCGAAGGCCCCGCCAAACGCCCCTGGTACGACCAAAAAGGCTTCTTCGAACACAAACTCGCGGAGCCGAACATCTGGGATAAGGGCAAGGACAAGCCCGAAACGGAAAAATTGCGAATGCCGAACCTGCACCTGACCAAGGAACAGGTTCGCGCCCTCACCACTTTTCTGTTGGGCAGCCAGGAAAACCCGCTTCCTGCTAGCTATCAGTACCGGCCGTTGGATTATCGCCGCGATATTCAGGAAGGCTGGTGGGTAGTCAAGAAGTATAACTGCATGGGCTGCCACCAGCTCATTTCCGGTCAACGCACTTCGCTCATGTCGATGACGCGCTATCAGGGTCCCGACGGACAGGAGCAGTTGCCTCCCAAACTCCTCACCGAAGGGGCGAGGGTTGATCCCGACTGGCTGCTCCGTTTCTTGAGAAATCCTTCTCTCAATGACAAGGACACCAATCGCAACGGCGTGCGCACCTACCTTCAAGTGCACATGCCCACGTTTTCTTTTTCCGAAAATGAGCTGGGCAAACTGGTGCGCTTCTTCCAAGCCCTGGCGCGCCAGCCCTTCCCCTACATACCGGAAGAGGTCCCCGTGCTGACCGCCAAGGAAACCGAAATGGCGCGGAGCCTCTTCAGCAGCACCGCAGCGCCCTGCTTGAAATGCCACGCTACCGGCGATCCGGCTCACGACCGTACCGCCACCGCCCCCAACTTCTTGCAAGCCCGCGGGCGTCTGAAACCCGATTGGATGGAACGCTGGATCATTGACCCCCAGGCCATCAGCCCGGGCACCTCCATGCCTTCCGGTCTGTTCAAGCGCGAGAACGATCACTGGGTCTTCTCTGGTCCTACGCCTCCATCTTTCCAGGGCTATGATAAGGATCAGACCAAGCTCCTGGTCGATTACATCCTCCAGCTCACCGCCGAAGAACAGCGGCGGGTTGGCGCCGCGATGGGTCATGCGGCGGCCGCAGGCGGCAGCTCGTCGTCCGGCGCGAAACCCGCAGGCAATGCTGGTCGCGGTATGCCTGAATAGTTTTCAATTGGCTCGAACCTTAAAATTTCAAGAGAGGTACTGCGAAAACATGAAAACGAAAACTTCCATAGCAGTTTGGGCCCCGGCGGCTTTGTTGGGACTCGTCCTTCTCGCCGGATGTGGCAAAAAGGAAAGCACCGAAGAGCAACCCGCAGCTCCCAGCGCCGCGGCGCCCGCGGCCGCTGCCACTCCGATTGATCCCGCCACCGCAGCCGTTATCGTCGGAGTGGTGAAACTGGATGGCGAGGCCCCCAAGGCCGCCAAGATTGACATGAGCCAGGATCCCGCCTGCAAAGGCACGAACATGGCTGAAAACGTGATGGCCAGCGGAGGCCACCTCTCCAACGTCTTCGTGTACGTGAAAGAAGGCTTGGGCAACCGCACTTTCGACACTCCCAGGGAGGCCATTACCCTCGATCAGAGCGGCTGCAAATACCATCCTCACGTGCTGGGCGTAGTGGTCGGTCAGACCATCAAGATCGTCAACAGCGATCCCACCACTCACAATATTCACCCCACGCCGAAGGACAACCGCGAGTGGAACGAGTCACAGCCTCCGCAGGCTGCGCCCCTCGAGAAAACCTTCGCCCGCGAAGAAATCATGCTGCCCGTGAAGTGCAACCAACATCCCTGGATGCGCATGTTCGTCAACGTAACCAAGAGCCCGTTCTATGCGGTCACCGGCCCGGACGGCAAGTTCGAGATCAAGGGTCTGCCCCCCGGCGATTACACCATCGCGTTTGTGCATGAAAAGCTGGGCGAACAGGACATGAAAGTCACGCTCGCCGCGAAAGACACCAAGACGGTGGATGCCACGTTCAAGCCATGATCGCACTGGTCTCGCTTTGTTTTTTCTGTTCCGGCTGAAAACTGAGTACGTAAGACGAACGGCCATGCGAGGAAAAAATCCGCAATTCACAAGATTATTCTATTCTTACGGAGAACGGATCACCGGCCACTGACAACTGCTTTTCCGAGGAGGTCCATTGCTTCCCGTGATGCTCCTGATTTCCATCTTGCTCGGCATCATCCCCCTCGCGGGGATTGCCTGGATCATCGTCACCGGCACCATCACCACCGTGGATGGTTTATTCGAGTGCCTGATCATGCTGAGCATCTCCGGAATCTTCTTTCTGAATGTTTTCTGGGAGCTTCGCGACCATGGGCTCCTCGGAAAGAGCAAAGCCGCGGAGCCCGCCAAGACGCCGCCACCCTCCGAAGAGAGTTAGAGACCACGAGAAGACATGGCCAGCCCTCCATCCTCTCCAGAAAATGGTGATCAATCAGAATTTGCTCAGCAAGATTCCTCGGACAAGCCTTCCTCGTCGCCGCATCACAAAATGTCCCCGCGGAATCGCGCCCTGTTTTTCCTCACCGCCTGGCTGATCGTCCTCATGCCGTTCCTCTTTTGGTGGAACACCTGGTTTGGACGCCAGCTCTCCCATGAGCAAATCGGCGAATTCCTCAACGATGAGAAGCATCCGCGCCACATCCAGCATGCCCTCGTCCAGCTCGGCGAGCGCATGGGCCGCCACGACGCCAGTGTGCAGCCGTTGTACCCGGAGCTGATCCGGCTGGCTTCGTATCCCGTCGAGGAAGTCCGCAATACCGACGCCTGGGTCATGGGACAGGACACTTCCGCCCCCGGCTTCCACGAGACGCTCCTCAAGATGCTCCAGGATCAATCCCCGATGGTCCGCGGCAATGCCGCCCTTTCGCTGATCCGCTTTGGCGATGCGAGCGGCCGTCCCCACATCGTCGCCCTCCTGCAGCCCGCCAGAATCGTCGCCCCCAGCGCCGGCCGCGTGACCGACGCCGACAAAGTGGGAACCGCCATCCACCAAGGCGGCCTGATTGCCAAGCTGCAACCCGGCCGCTCAGAGGTCGGCTCTCAAAATGGGCAGCAAACCATCGAAGTGCGCTCCCCCATCAGCGGGCGCATTCGCACCCTCTCCGTGGCCGCGGGAGCGGCTGTGGCGGCTGGGAGCGAGATCGCTTCCGTGGACCCCGGCGACGAACAAGTCTGGGAAGCCCTCCGCGCCCTCTATCTCGTCGGCCAGCCTGACGACCTGCCCGCCATCCGTCCCTACCAGCGCGAACTCCCCGAAATCTCCGGCCGCCTCCGCCAGCAAGCCCTCCTCACCGAAAAAGCCATCCTTGCCCGCGCCGCGCACTAGCCCTGGGATTGCTACACATTGAAATCTATTTGATCTTACACCCCCCAAGGAAATAGCCAGTGGCGGGACCGCCGCGCGCGGCCCCAACTTTCCTTCGCACTGCCCTAAGCGGTAGCATTAACCGTTTATTGAATCAACTGGTAAGGCCCAGCGGGTTCGGTGCGGACTAAAGTGCATAGGAGAAATATCTGTGAAGAAATCTTTCAAGGCTGACACAAAGAAAATCGAGAAGAAAGGGTCGCCCGATACGTGGGTTTGACGCTCCAGAGAGGCAGCGTATATACTCCCGCCTGCCCCTAAGATCTGGACCTAATGGGGCTCGGACCTGGGCCAAATAAATCCGTTCAAAGAATCCAGGAGGAAGGAATGAGAAAAGCTTTGTGGACCACTCTGTTTGTGGTGATGCTGCTGACCGCGTCCCCCATCTATGCGCAAAGTCCGAATTATGATGTTGGGCCGGTGTGGCGCGTCACGTATTTCCATATCAAGCCAGGACAGTCTGAAGCGTTCTGGAAAGATATTCGGGAGAACATGAAGCTCGTCTATGCCGACTTTAAAAAGGAAGGCTTGATCACCGATTACAAAATGTGGTTGAACGACACGACCGATCACCCGGGCGATTGGGACGTGGCGGTGGGAATTCTGTTTCCGAACTATGCGGCGCTCGATGCGTTGGACGCGAAGGCGGCGACCATTGTGGCGAAGCATTATGGCTCGCGAGATGCGATGATCGATGCAGGAAAGAGGCGCAATGAGATTCGCGAAGTGGTAGCCAGCAAGTTAGCCCGCGAAGTGATGCCGAAGTAATCGTGCAAACGGGAGTGGAAGAAACCGGTGGAGCCCCGAATGTTTTTTTGGCAAAGCGTTCGGGGCTTCCAGTTTTTGGAGTGGCGGAGTTCCTGCGGATAGTTGATGGACGCGGGTGGGGCACGCTAACTAAACGAATAAATTCCAAAATGGCCTCTTGCTTCTCTTTACTGACAACCGTGAACTGTCAACCACGCGCCATGCAACAGCTCGAGAAACGAGCCCCGCACTTTCAGTTTGTCTAGAAAAAATCCAACGAGGGAGACCTCAATACGACATCGGGCCGACTTCTTTTTCGACCTCGGCGATATCGACCATGACGATGGCGTCCCACGGGCAGCCATCCAGAAAGCAGCCGTCCGGGCCCTTGCTGAGGCACTTCTTGCACCCGATGCACTGGAGGGGATCGATCTGGATGCGCCCGAACGGCGGATTGTCCTCGTCCGGTACCCAGAACATGCAGTCTTCCACCGGACAGTACTCCACGCAAGCCGGCGATCCCGCACAACCCGTGCAGCACTCGGTGATTACGGCAAGTTCCTTCGGCTTCTTCTTGCGCGCGGTGGAGATACCCTTGGAACGCGGCTCCTGTTTCAACTCGTCGGGCACCAATCCTGGGGCTTTGACAACTTCGGGTGCGTTGGCCATTTCCAGAGATTTTACCTTGAGTGTCAAGCCTTTGCCAGCCTGGTTTTTCCGCCGGTCCCGTGCTTGCTACAATGCCCGTGCAATCCGTTTCATCTTCGGCCGCACACATGTTCACCAAGCCATTCGTCAAACATCTCGCACCGGCTTTGCTGGCCGGGCTTGGGTTGCGCCTCTTCTTCATCTGGCATTTCCCTTTTTCTTCCGGGGATACCGCCTATTACGAAGAGCTTGCCCGCAACTGGCTGTACCACGGCGTCTATGGCTTCTACTCCCACGGGCAGCTTCTTCCCTCGGATGCCCGCGTCCCCGGCTATCCCGCATTCCTCGCGGGGATTTATTTCCTGGCTGGTACCAGCCGGAAGGCCGTCATGCTCGCGCAAGCTTTCGTCGATCTTGCGACGTGTGTTTTGGCCGCGGGCATCGCCGATCGCCTGGCCGCGGGCGCTCCCGGCGAAACCCGCAGCCGTGTTGCAGCGGCTGCTCTCTGGCTCACTGCTCTTTGTCCCTTCACCGCCAACTACACCGCCGTGCCGCAGACGGAAGTTCTGGCAACGTTTTTCACCACGCTCGCGCTTCTGATTTTTCTGTCGCCAGCGGGAGCGGCGCTCGACCTCATGGCCTCGAACCGCGGCCTGCTCCGCGCCGTAAAAAATTGGTTCTTGGGCGGGCTCGTTGTTGGTCTCGGTACGCTCGTCCGGCCGGAAACGCCCCTGCTTCTTGGAGCCGTGCCGATCGCGCTATGGCTCCGCTATCGCCGTCCCGCGAATTGGAGAAAACTCGCGGTCGCAACACTGTGCACGATCGTTGGTTTGCTGCTGCCGTTGGCGCCCTGGGCGGCGCGCAATGCCGTGAATCTTGGGCGCGTGCAATTCCTCGCCCCTCGCTACGCGGAAACATTCGGCGATGTCCTGCCCACCGGTTTCTACGCCTGGACGAAGACGTGGATGTTTCGTTTTCAGGACGCGTATCTTTTCACTTGGAAACTGCCCTCGCAGGCGATCGAATTAAAAAATCTTCCTTCTTACGCAGTGGATTCTCCCGAAGAATTGTCGCGGGTCGCTTCCCTGCTGGATCGTTACAATCGAATGCCCGGAATGACGCGCGCGCTCGATCTCGAATTCGCCGAGTTGGCGCGGGAACGCACACGGCGTCATCCCATCCGCAGCTGGGTTTGGATTCCGATCGAGCGCGCTGCCGCTATCTGGTTCACTCCGCGGATTGCCCTGCTGCCCTACTCAGGAAAACTCTGGCCGCTGAGCGAAAGTTATCGCGGCAATCCCACCGACTTCAGAGTTACTCTCGGCTTCGCGCTGCTCAATGTTCTATATGTTGTTATGGGTCTTGCAGCCGCCTGGTCTTCGCGCACGAACCCAGGAGTCTTGCTGATCGTGGCGTTCATCCTCATTCGCACGGCATTCCTCACACAACTGCAAACCTGCGAACCGCGCTACGTCTCGGTCTGCTTCCCCGCGCTGCTGGCCCTGGGCGCGCAACTTTTCCGCGCTCCGCGAATCAGCTGGAAACCATCCCTGCGGTTGCGCCCTACTTCACCTTCACTTTGACTTCTACTTTTCCGTTCGGCGCAATCTGCACGCTCTCGCCGCTGGCGATGTATTTTTGCAGCACGTCGGGATCAGCCCATTCCAAATCCCAGCCGTCTTCAATAGCCATGAGTGTGTACCGGCCTGGCACCACAAGGTTCAGCTCAAATGTTCCATCCGAATCGGCTTGGTCCCGCCGGAACAATGCCGGGTTGCTTTTCAAATCAAGCGGCGCCAGAACGATCATTGCGCCGGGTGCGGGCTTGTCATTCTTGAGTGCAATCCCCGTGATCTTCGCGGTTCCCCTCACTGCGGTGATCGTCACGTTCACGTCTTGCGCCGTCGCGATTTCAAAGGAACGCCCAGACGTCTTTGCGCCGCTTGAAGTTAGTTTCCTGATGAAGAGGGCTTGCGGCTCGATGATTATGAGCTCGTACTCTCCCGTCTCCACTGGATTATTCTTGAACGAAAATTCGCCGGTGGCAGAAACAGTGGTATTAAACGCTTGACCATTCGCAAAACTTCTTAGCATGACGCGAGCAGGTTGCGGCAGCGGCGAGGCATCCTCCATTTTCAAAATCCCGCTGACGACGACTGACGAACCGTTCTGCGTCGCGTCAATTTCCGCGTCGCTCGAAACCTGGACGCTCTGCGACCGGCGCGTCCATTCGTTTCCATGCGGCGTATTCACTCCGAGATGGATACTTCCCGGAGGCACGCCGGTGACTTCCACGAGGCCCGGCGCCACTTGCGTGAAACCAACAGGAATGGGAACCGAGCTATCCTCGGCCAGGGGCTGCATCACTTGCACTTGCTCGCCCTGCCCAGGATCTGCAGCGGAAGTTTTTACCAATAAATGCAGCGCCGGAACCGGACGCATCCTGAAATCCGCGATTTCCGTGTCCCCGGAGCGGAGCGTAATTGCAGCAGCGCCCGCAAGGTCGCTGGCGTTCACGAAGAACGACACCGGGTAGACAACGTCCAGGATTTGGTTCTGCTCGGCAACAGGCTGAAGGCCGCCAAATACCCCGCCCTGGTTTTCCTGTTTCACCTGGTGGCGAACGTTGTGCTGCGCATACCATGGCTGGGCCGAGACACCAACAAAATAGGTCCCACGGATCAGGTGGCCGAAATGGTAGTGACCTTCGTCGTCGGTCAAGGTTTGTTGGATCAACAAGGTCCGGCGCTTTCCGCCCGCGAAGGTCTGGTGGAAAAGCATCACATCCGCATGACGGATCGGGTCATTTGACTCATCGGCGATTTCTCCCGAAATCGAAGCGCTGGGCCGCAAACCGAAGATCAGATTCTCCGATTCGAATCCCGGTCCAACCGCGATCGCGGTCGTAAAACTCTCGTGCTGTTGATACGTCTGAGCGATGTAGCCGCGATGGCGCGCGGAGAGGACATACTTGCCGGGAAGCACGTCGGCAAAAACAAAACTGCCGTCGGCGGCCGTGACTTCCACGCGAGTAGAATCAGGCGAATTGGGAGAGTTGGGAGGATTGGAAGAATCAATCGAAACCACCGCGCTTGCGAGCGGCTGCCCGCTGACCGCATCGATGACTCTGCCACTAATGCGAAAGGTGGACGGGGTGGCGGAAGCTGGGGGTGCGGCGGGCGGCACCGCTGCCTGTTGCACGAATCCAAACAGAACAAGCAGGGGCAACAGCTTCAGAGAGAACATATGAATTATTCTCCGACTTTCACCAGTTCCAAATCGATTCTTGCCGCCTGATCGGCGGACAGGGTTGTGTCGCGTGCTTTCGAAAGATATTTCCGCAGTACATCTGGATTCGCATACTCGAGCTGCTCCGGATGGTCTACAGCTAGAATTTTGTATGCGCCCGGGGGAAGAAATGCGAATTGAAAGCCGCCGTTCGAATCGGCGGGCTGCAAAATCGGTTGTGCGGAAGAGCGCTCGGGAATCGCCATCACGGTCGCGCTGAGGGGTTGATTATCCGAGGAAACATTTCCGCTGAGCGAAGCCACATCGTCGCGCATCACAATTTCGATCGGTTGCACGGAAGCTCCCGGTGCTACGGAGAGGCGGGATTCCAAAAGATTAGCCGTACCGGAAGTCGCGGACTGCACGTAGAACATGCCGTTCGGATTGATTTCCACTTCATAGGTTCCGGGAGCGACGTTTTGCAATTGGAGCGAAGAATTTCCGCGTTCTCCCACTTGTTGTGCTCCGTACCGCATTTCCGTTAGGCCATTGTCCCGCGAAACGAGCTGTACGTACGCAGGGGACCAGTTCTCCTGCTCCGATAATTGCTCCGAGCCAGTTCGAGAGGCGATGAGTTGCATTCGAATGGGGATACTGACTGTTGGCATCAGCATGATGGGAAGCCCGGAAAGATCGGAATTCACGATCAAAGGGACAGTGGCAGTGAGCGCTTGGCCTTGTGCGCCCGGCGAATCCGCTCGCAATGCATAAGCCCCGGCCGGAATCGAGAGAATTTGGAAGGAACCGCTCGCGGGGTCGAAACGCGAGTTGTTGGCAACGGATTTTCCAGTGGAGTCCAGGACTTCGAGATTTACATACTGCCCTTGTCCGTAGCCCGCGACCCTGCCGGAGACACGATAGAAAGGCCGCGGGGAAAGTGATAGATTCACTTCGAACCGCTTTCCCGGGGTGATCGGGATTGGCGAGGCCGCGGCGAGATCGGAACCGCTTGGATAAAACGTGACGGGAATGCCTTGCGCCCCCGACTGTGACAATTTGGAAGGAAACGTGACGGGAGCGCGGCTCGGTCCCGCGGAAAGAAAATAATTGCCTGGGTGCAGTTCTGCAATCCGGAACATTCCCTCTTCATCCGTCGTCGCGCCAGCCCGTTCTTCCCAAACCTTTCTGCCGTTTTGTAAGCGCTGCGCCAGAAGTTGGATGGGAAGCCCTTCGATCGGCTCGCCGTCATCCTCGCTGATCTTTCCGTAGATGACGCCTTCGGGAATCAACTTGAGCGCTATGGGTGAAGTATTCGGACCCGTGATGGCCAGCCGTTGTCCTCCCCCGGAAGGCTGAATTTCTTCCTCTGTGAAAAAGCCGGGTTTTCGAACGGTAATCGTGCTCTGTCCAGCGGGAAGGCCGTCGAATTGGAATTTTCCATCCGGACCAGTGAGCATAGAAGTCTGCCCAAGGAAATAAATCTGCACGAGCGCGCCACGGATGGGTTCGCCGGTAGTCGAATTGACAACTTTTCCCTGCAGAGTGTATTTGTCGTCGTTCGAATTTTGCAGCGGTCCCAACGATGCGGTGTTTTGGATCTCCTTCGAGGTGGAACTGAGAGCGGCTAGCTGGGGCGGCTCGAAACACGGTGCAGCCAACAGAGTTGTGGCTAGGAGCGTGAAGAGGGGAGTTCTAGGCAACATATCGAGCGCCTTTGCCAGGTCCAAAGGATTCGACGATAGTCTACAACGGGTCTGATGCGCCACGCTGACGAGGATTTGCCGGCCGCCAGGTTTTTCTGTGACATTCGCAGATCGCGGCGCCGTGGGAGAAGTGCAGTGGGTCAATGTCCGGTAGCGTCAATCGGGAGTTGACCAAGGCAGGTGCCGGGTCCTTATGTACTTCCGCGAGCCAGCGTGCGAGGAAGACAATTTCCCTCCTGTATCCCACGCAACGCTTATGGAATGCGGTCGACACGAGTAGTCTTTTGTGTCCTTCGCGCTCTTCATGCGGATTTTCCTTTGCGAGCAACGGGTTCACTCTTGGCTTTGATAGACTTCACGAGATCGGCCGACGACGCTCCTTCGAGCGACAATCCATAGCCGACTTCACGCACAATGCGCTCCTTCAACGGTTGAATAAAGTGGATGCGCGTGTTGCGGCGCGTCACTTC
>WNFP01001042.1_pt1 | contig 21654 bp, 19 predicted proteins | sample 5400201 | NCBI WGS metagenome assembly WNFP01 (sample SAMN13153355, study PRJNA577476) | soil metagenome | isolation source: 115 cm saprolite under Madrone tree | place: USA:California | collected 2016-06-14
CGACGAACAATGCAATTCGCCAGAATTGCGAAAATACAGATTCTAAGTACCTTCGTAGGAATTGCCGTAGCGATCTTTATGGCAATTTGCGGTTATGGCTACTGGGCGCTGGTGCTCCGCCCGATCACAACCGCGCTCTGCGCTGCAATTGGGGCGTGGCTCGCGTGCCAATGGAGGCCCGGCTTTCCGGTCGTTGACAGCGAAGTGAAGTCAATGGCCCGCTTTGGGCTGCACGTGGTGGGTTTTTCGGTCACGTATACCGTGGCGCGAGCACTGGACAGGATTGGGCTGGGTTTGTTCTACCGGCCCGACGTGGTCGGCTATTATCAAAATGCAATAGCACTCTATGACAACTCAATCTTCTCGGCACTCATTCAGGTGCACACGGTCGGAAGCGCGGCCCTCAGCAAACTTCAATCTAATCCCGCGGCCCTTCGGCAAAAATATGAAGCGGCTTTGTCTGCTCTAGCATTCTTCGTCATGCCCGCGTCGGCGATCCTGTCGGTGACGGCCGAAGACGTTACGGTCTTGTTGTTGGGCGAAAGGTGGCGCGCGGCCGGTTTTCTCCTTAGCATTATCGCCTTACGCGGTATTTTCCACGCCGTTGAAGGCTCACAGGGCTGGCTGCATCTTTCCATCGGGCGAGCGGACCGTTGGCGAAATTGGGGGATCGTTTCGCTCATTGTACAGCTCGCGGCCGTTCTCGGAGGTCTGCCCTTTGGCGCCACAGGAGTCGCCGTCGCGGTCGTCATCGCAAGTTTGCTCATGGCCGTACCCTCGATCACTTATGCGGGCCAGCCGATAGGCATTGGCGCCGCACTCGTGATCCGGGCCGTAGGCCAGCAGTTGGTCGGCGCAATCAGCACCGCGGCTGGTGGCTGGTGGCTGCAAACTGCAGCTCTCGCCAACTATTCCAGCCTCGCCCGTATCCTTTTATCGACCGGCTTCTGCATCTCGATTTACCTTATCATCGTTGTGGGCCTGTTTCGGCTTACTGAGCCGATTAAGGTCGCGGGCACAGTCGTGCTGGATCGACTGCGGAGAAATCGATAGCAGTTGCGGAGGGGAAGCATTTGTGGCGGCTCAAGCGCGCTCAGCAAGCTCAATCCAAGCGCCATGAGAATGCTTGAGAACGGTAGTCTTGTTGCGTCATCTTCGCCCGCGACAAGCATCGCAGAGCCGAAGGCAGCCCCAGTCCTGTTTTCGACGCTTTCGAGTCGGTACCCTTGACGCCATTACTAGCTTTGCTAAGTTTGTTAAGTCTGTTAAGTTGTGGCCGAAGCAATGCTCGTCTAACAATCGCGTCCGGAGCGGTATGCTCGTAGTCAAGCGTTTAAAAAGGGTGTGGCGTTTGGCCTTCGGCTGCTTTACCCACAGCGGACGTCTTTGTGAGACATGTGTTCAGGGCACTCGGCACGCCCACCCGCACTATTCGATTCCGGCGCCCCAAGCCCCGGTGCCGAGCAGCGTTTGCCAATGGAAGCACTGAAGCGATCGTCTGTAAAATTAGGCGCCATCATTCTCGTTGGTACGATCTGCGCGGCGGCATTGTACTGGCGCCTGGATTATTGGCAATCCACTGCAGGCCTGGCATCGACGTCAAATGATAAAATTTGGAGCAATGTCTCATGCCGGGTGCAGCTGTATTTGCAAAAGGCGCAAGGGGGCATCCCCGACCTGTCATGGACCGAGCTTTGGGCGCTCACGCTCTCCAGAAAGAGAGGGTTCCACTGCATGGAAGGGCGCAGCCTGGAGGCCAGCCTGCAATATACTGAAAGCGCCAGCGAAGGTGATCGCAGGGAGGGTGCGCGCATCTTTCGCAAACAGTGCACGGCATGTCATGGCGGTGACGGATCGGGTGGTCCCCATGCGCCGTCGCTGACCCGATTGGGATATAAATATGGCGATAGCGACCTGGCCGTCTACAAGATGCTGAGAGACGGCATTCCCGGCACAGCTATGCCAAGCGCTGGTCTACCGATGGACGAACTCCTGCAGGTCGTCGCTAACGTGAAAACGTTGCAGGCGCATTTGTCCGAGGATGACAAAGCAGAAGCGCCGCGCCCCGCTATCCAAGTGAGCAGCGAACGCCTGCTCAGCGCCGGAACAAATCCGGACGAATGGCTGACATATTCCGGCTCTTATAATGGATGGCGTCACACCTCGCTCGCCGAAATTACGCCCGCAAACGTGGCGCATCTGCGACCGCGGTGGATCAAACAGTTCGACGGCAATGATCGAGCGATCGAAGTCACCCCGCTGGTGATTGACGGCGTAATTTTCTTGGTTGCCCCCATCTCTAGTGTCTTGGCTTTGGATGCAAGAACGGGCGATGTGATTTGGGAATACAAGAGACCCATGCCGGCCGACCTGCCGGCCTGCTGCGGGCGGGTAAACCGAGGACTCGCGGCGTATGGCAATACGATCTTTTTTGGCAGTCTCGACGGATATTTGGTTGCTATCAATGCGAACGATGGGAAGGTCATCTGGCAAACTCAGGTCGCAAGCTCGTCCGGCAATTACGCAATGACAGGAGCACCTCTTGTCATAAATGGTTCCGTCGTGGTCGGGATCTCAGGAGGCGACTACGGAGCTCGCGGCTTTCTTGCTGCTTATGATGTCGCGACCGGCCAACAGCAGTGGAGATTTGAAACGATTCCGGGTCCCGGCGAAGTCGGGCACGAAACGTGGGAGAACGATGCGTGGCGAACGGGCGGGGGTGGCACGTGGATCACGGGGGCTTATGATCCGTCGACCGATCTGCTTTATTGGGGGGTCGGTAATCCCGCTCCGTCCTTTTCAGGCGACGCGCGTCCCGGCGACAACCTGTTTACTGACAGCGTGATAGCCCTGCACGCGAGCACCGGCAAGCTAGCGTGGTATTTCCAGTTTACCCCGCATGATGAGCACGACTGGGATTCGGCGCAAACTCCGATTCTTGCTGATCTTTTGATCAGCGGTGAATTCCGCAAGGTGATCTGTTGGGCAAACCGGAACGGGTTCTATTACGTCCTCGATCGAATTACGGGAGAGTTCCTGGTCGGAGTGCCGTACGTTGAAGTGGATTGGGCGACGGGCCTCACCCCGGCAGGACGGCCGATCCTATCGGATGTTGCCAAGGTAACGACGGCTGGACGTCGTACGAGACCCGGCGCCGATGGCGGGACGAATTGGCAAAATCCGGCCTACGATCAAAAACGTGGGCTCATCTTCGTGCCTGCATCGCTAAGTAGTTCCATTTTTACCAAGCAGCTTCCGAATAAAGTCAGGCGCGAACCGGGTGGATTTTTGTACGGCAGCGGCTGGATTCCAACCGAAGCGTCAACCCGCTTGGTGCGCGCACTCGATGCGGCCACCGGCGAGCGAAAATGGGACTATGTTTCATCTCGATCGGCCATCCTATACAGTGGCCTGCTGTCAACAGAGGGAGGATTGGTATTTGGGGCGGCGGGTGGATCCTGTTTCGCTTTGGATGCGGATACCGGACGCGAAGTCTGGCGCCTCTCGCTTGGCGGGAACACGGCGTCCGCCCCAATCTCGTTTACGGTCGACGGAAGACAGGTGATTGCCGTGGCAGCTGGACAGGCACTATTCATGTTTGGGCTGTAGATATTTCGTTCATCTTCGCCGGAAGGAGAGCGTCGTTTCCGATGCAAAGCACCGCCCCTCACTGCTCGACGATGAGCTGGTTGCCGATCGCGCCTGATTTCCGCGGCGATTTGCGGGCGGCCCTGGATGCCGGCATACTGACAGATTGTCTCGAAAAGTTGGCCTCCCTCGCCGCCTATCGCCTTGGGTTCCTGGAGACGGTCCAACTTGATCGCGCGCTCAGCCAACTGGACTTGAAGGAGGCGCCTGGATTTTTACCGATTCGGCTCGCCGTCCTTGGCTCCTCGACCATCGATCAACTATCGCCCGCGATCCGGGTTGCCGGCTTGCGGCGAAGATTGCTGATCTCCGTACATAGTGGAGCATACGGGCAATACCGGCAGGATCTTCTTGATCCGACTTCTTCCCTTCATCAATTTGCCCCGCAGGCCGTGCTGTTCTCGGTCACCGCCCGTGAGGCGATTGCCGCCGTTGCGCTCACCGCGACGGTCACAGAAGTTGACGAGACCATCGCGAGGCTTATCGGCGAGTTGCGGTCGCTTTGGCGAAAGGCGCGCGAGAACTGCAGCGCAGCGATCATTCAACAAACCTTCATCAACGTAACTGAGCCGTTGTTTGGCAGCTATGATCGCTTCGTTCCCGGGGCGCCGGCGCAGGTCGTGGAACGGCTCAACGATCAACTATGTGAGGCTGCGGCGCAAGACGGCGTGTTGCCTCTCGATATCGCGCGCGCCAGCGAACGCGACGGAATTGATGCGTGGTTCGATGCCGGGCGCTGGCTTCAGGGCAAGTTGGAAATAGCTCCGCAAGCAGCGCCCTTATACGGCGATATGGTAGCTCGCATTCTGGCCGCTCAACGCGGGCTATCGAAGAAATGTCTTGTCCTCGATCTCGACAACACCCTGTGGGGTGGCGTCGTGGGCGACGATGGGCTCGAGGGCATTGTTCTCGGAGAGGGAAGTGCCGTCGGCGAAGCACATCTGGCGCTGCAGCGTTATGCCAAACAGCTCAAGGAACGCGGAGTCATTCTGGCCGTCTGCTCCAAAAACGACGCAGGAACTGCCGAAGCAGTGTTTCGCGAACATCCCGAAATGGTCCTTCGCCGCTCGGATATTGCGGCCTTCGTTGCGAACTGGGATGACAAGGCGGAAAACCTAAAGACCATTGCGACTCGACTGAACGTCGGCCTGGACAGCCTGGTTTTCGTCGATGACAACCCAGTGGAACGGGCGCGCATCCGGCAAAGCCTGCGAATGATTGCAGTGCCGGAATTGCCCGATGATGCCGCGCAGTACGTGCGTTGCCTCGCCGAGGCGGGCTACTTCGAAGCGGTTGCCTTTACATCCGAAGATCGGCATCGCGCCGAGCAATACGCCGCAAATGCGGAACGTGAGGTGCTGCTCGGATCTGCACAAAGTATGGACGAGTTCCTCCGCGGGCTTAAAATGTCGGTTGTATTCGGCCCGTTTACGACCGTCGATCACGCCCGTATTGTCCAGCTGATCAACAAGACCAATCAATTCAACACCACAACGCGGCGATACGCGTCCGAAAAGATAGCCAATCTCATCAATCTACCTAGCGCCTTGACCCTCCAGTTCCGCCTTTTGGATCGAATTGGTGACAACGGTCTCGTCAGCACGATGATCCTTCGCCCCACCTCCGACGACGAAGGCGTGTTTGAGATCGAGAATTGGGTCATGAGCTGCCGCGTCTTCGGTCGGCAGCTCGAGTTTGAGGCGATGAACATCGCGGTCGAGGCGGCGCGCCAGCGTGGCGTAAAAGCGTTTATTGCAGACTACATCGCTACCCCCAAAAACCATGTGATCAACGCTCTCTATCCGAGTCTGGGTTTCGCGCCAGTTAACGGGCCTGCGACGAACGGGTCTCTGACGCGCTGGTTCCTCAACCTCGAAGATTATGTGGCGCAGAATAGTCACATCGTTCGTGCTGGAGCGCCACTTCATGCCGGAGCAGCAGGATGACGGATGAAGAAATTCTGATGGCATTCACGGGCATTCTGCGTGACCTATTGCTGGACGACTCAATAGTACTGACCATGGAAACTCGACGTGAAAATATTCCGAACTGGGATTCGTTCAATTACATCAACTTTATTGTCGCGGTCGAAATAAAATTTGGCGTGAAGTTCAAAGTCGCTGATGTCGAGTCGTTTGCAAACGTCGGCGCAATTGTGAATCAGACGGCGAAGATGTTGAGCTAGACGACCGGTTGCTGGCCCAAAATCGTCGAAAAGGATACCGCCATGCTGTTCAATTCAATTGAATTCCTTTTTGCATTTCTACCGCTGACCCTCTTTGGGTTCTTTTTGCTTGGCACCATCCATCGAACGTGGGCGCTGAGTTGGCTTATTCTAGCGTCACTCGTGTTTTACGCTTGGTGGCGACCGCTCAACGTACTGATCATCGCGCCCTCCATTGCCGTCAACTTCACCTTAGCACGGATCCTGCTGCGGCTGAACGAAAAAGAGGACTCGCGCGGTGCTTCCAAAGCGGTTCTCTTGCTGGGGATCGCGTTTAATGTTGCTTTTCTGGGCTTTTTTAAATACACCGACTTCATATCCACCACAATCAACGACGTATTTAGTGCAAATCTTGTATTGAGGCATATTATTCTTCCTCTAGGTATATCTTTTATTACTTTTCAAAAGATTGCCTTCCTCATTGACGTTCAGGGCGGGCGCGTCAAATCATTCACGCTACGGGACTATTGCATTTTCGTGCTGTTCTTTCCCCAGCTCGTTGCTGGTCCGATTGTACATTATCGCGAGATGATGCCGCAATTTCATGCTGCAGCATGCCGTTTCGACAAGGAGAACTTCGCCGTCGGTCTTACGTTGCTGGTCTTTGGGTTGTTCAAGAAGGTCGTGTTTGCCGACAACGTCGCGCTCTTCGTTACGCCAATCTATGAGCACTCTGCAGCTGGAGGTGGGACTTCCTTTTTGATGGCGTGGATGGCAGCCATCGGGTTTACACTCCAGATCTATTTTGACTTTTCAGGCTATTCCGACATGGCGCTCGGTTTGGCGCGATTCTTTGGGATCCGGCTGCCTCAGAACTTTGACTCGCCCCTCCGCGCCTCGAGTATCATCGATTTTTGGCTACGCTGGCACATGACGTTGACGCGTTTCCTGACTGCATATATCTATAATCCTCTAACGCTCTGGTTGACGAGACGGCGGTTGGCAAAAGGGCTATCTGGGTTCGGTGGGCGCAATACAACAGTCGGGGCGTTTGTTTATCTGCTGATGTTTCCCACTATCATGACGATGTTCATCTCCGGGCTCTGGCACGGAGCGGGCTATGGATTTATTGTTTGGGGCTTGCTCCACGGTTTCTATATTACGATCAATCATGGGTGGCGAGTCGTCGCCGCCCGACTATGGCCCGATAAGAAGAAATATGCCCGGATTATGGAGCCGCTGGGTTTGGTATTGACCTTGTTTGCAGTCACTACCGCAATGGTTTTCTTCCGGTCACCAACGATAACGTCGGCGATTGATCTGATCAAGGGCATCATTGGGTTGAATGGCATCGGGCTGCCGCAAGATCTTCTTGATCACCTCGGGCCGCTGGCTCAGAAGTTACGCGCCGCCGGGGTGGTGGCAGAATCTGGGAGCCTTCAAGATTTCGCAAAAACAGTCATTTGGATTTCCGTCATGCTGTTCACCGCTCTTGCATGCCCTAATACCCTTCAAATCCTGGCTCGTTTTGAACCAGCACTAGGGGTGACATCGGAGTCAGCTAAGCTTCGGAAAGGTTCAATGCTTGAATGGAATGCCTCGCTTCCATGGGCGATTGCGGTGTCACTCGTTGCAGCGATCTCAATCTTCTATATAGGTGGCCCAAGTGAGTTCTTGTACTGGCAGTTCTAACGAAGCATAGCTGACTCCGTCGGAGAATCCGCAGACGTCGCCCAAAATCTATCGCGACCGGTCGGGAGGACTGATGCGATTTGGCCGCTTTTCCCGTTGAATGAAAGCGATTGACAAGCATGGAAGGTGGCGAGGGCTCTTACTTCGAAGACCTTGAGGCGTCGGAAGATTTAAGCCGCTTGGCAAGGCGCGGCGGTGCCGCTTCGGTTGCGACCGTTTACGGAAACGGCGTTCTGCAGATAGTCGGTGCCATTGTATTGGCTCGGCTCCTGACACCGGAGGATTTTGGAATGGTGGCCATCGTCATGGTCTTGACGCGCTTTGCTCCGCTCCTGATTGATTTCGGCATAGCGGACGCCACCATACAGAAAGGCAAGATAACTCAAAGTGAAATCAGCACTCTTTTTTGGCTGAATAGCGGGATTGGGGTGGCGCTTGCTCTCGGTTTGGCTGTGTGCAGTCCGCTGATCGCGTGGTTGTACGAAGAACCGAGGCTGCAGTCTGTCGCGATGTGTTTCGCGATTACATTCCTGTTCACTGGAATGGCGGGCCAGCACCTATCGCTTTTGCGACGAACAATGCAATTTGTTGCAATTGCCAAAATACAGATCGTGAGCGCCCTGGCTGGATTTGCAGTTGCCATCCTAATCGCGATCTCCGGTTACGGCTATTGGGCACTTGTGCTGCGATCCATTGTAAGCGCGGTTTGTATCGCTGCCGGAGCTTGGCTGACATGCAGATGGAGGCCCGGTCGTCCTGTTTTCGAGCCCGAAGTGAAGTCGATGCTTCGTTTTGGGATGCATGTTTTAGGCTTCTCGATAACGCATGCTATGGCCGGGGTAGCGGACCGGATTATCCTGGGCTTGTTCTACCTGCCTCGCGAGGTAGGTTTTTATCAGAACGCACTAAACATGTACGAAAATGCGATGGCGGTGCCGCTCGCACAGCTGCACGGTGTCGGTAGCGCAGGTCTCAGCAAACTTCGATCCAATCCGGCTGCACTCCAACAAAAATATCAAACTACGTTATGTGCGCTGGCGTTCTTCGTCATGCCCACCGCTGCGATCCTATCGGTGACGGGTCAAGATGTGGCGGTCATGTTGTTGGGCGAAAATTGGCGGAAGAGCGGTTTACTCTTGAGCATTTTAGCGTTGTGGGGCATCGTCCAGTTCATTGAAGTATCACAGGGTTGGCTGTTCATTTCCAGCGGGCGGGCAGAGCGCTGGAAGAATTGGGGGATCGTTACCGCAATTGTGCGCGTAGTGGCCATTCTAGGAGGTCTGCCCTTCGGGGCTGAGGGTGTAGCCATTGCCCTCGTCGCGGGGGGCTGGCTAATCGCCCTTCCTTCGGTCATCTATGCTGGCCGCCCACTTGGTATTGGTGTGGCTCTGGTGATTCGAGCGGTGGGCGGGCCGTTTCTCGGCGCCACGATCGCCTGCGCCGCAGGTTGGTGGTTGCAAACAGCTTTTCTCGTAAATCTTTCCAGCCTCTTTAGGACATTTTTGTCGGCCTCCTTGTGCACCTTGATCTATCTTTTGATAGTTGTGGGCATGCTTCGAATCACCGAGCCGATTAGAGTCGCAGGGAGACTCGCGCAAGATTTTCGGGCCCGCGTGGCTCAACGCTGATCGCCAACCAGCCTTCCCGACCAGCGCGTCGTGCCCCCAGTGCACCAAATCCAGCCTACGGCCCGGTTGGCTCGACCGCGAAGAGAACGCCGTAAGCTGCAAGGCCAGCGGCCCCCTTGCACTCGAGACGTAAGGCGTGCAAGGAGGAAGGCGTCAGCCCCCCGAGTGACCGTGCGATGGAAAAATCGCCTCGTGGCAATGTCTGGCTGACTCGGGTACGCTGTAGAAGTCGTGACAGTAGCGCCTAACGGAGAACGTCACAGACATGGTCGTTTCTCCGCGGGTGGTTCCAATCTTTCAAGGTGTCCCAATCTTTCAAGGTACCGTACGATGAGTACTGCAATCGCCCGGTGGATGGCATCCAATAAGCTTGACGGTCGCCTCGCAAGCCGGCCATCAATCTATATTTTGCTAGTTCTTGTTGCTGTTCTCGCTGCTTATGCGTATCAGTTGCGCACGAGATTGATTTTTTCCTGTCAGGCGGACATTTACAGCGCCGACCGATACATCGCCGCCTGTAACGCAGCGCGATATGGGGACTATGAGCACGGAGCCTTCTGGTTTGATCTAGAACCTGCAGCGCAAAGCTTCGCCAAGAATGCGGACGTGGTGTTCCTCGGAAACAGCCGCCTGCAGATGGCCTTCTCTGCTGTCGCAACGGCCGACTGGTTTGCGGCTGCCTCGGCGCGCTACTACCTGCTTGGGTTCGCTGAGTATGGCAATATGATAATGGCTGACGCGTTGTTACGCCAGATCCGCCCCCGCGCCAAAGTCTACGTGATCAATGTCGACGACTTTTTTGGAACATCCGAGAGCCCGCCAGTGAAAAAGATTTTGCATGACCCAAAAGCGCGAGAAGAATATGAGGGAAAGCGCCTCTGGCAACGCGTGCATGAGCCGATCTGCAAAACGGTGCCGGCGGTTTGTGGGAATAACTTTGCCATCTTTCGATCACGCGAGACTGGGGCATACACTTACGCATCCATTTGGCAACGCGGGAACCCATATCGCGACTCGAGTGCACCGATTTCCTATGATGAGGTCATCAATCGGGAGGCTCTCAATCGAAACATGGCTGCCGGAGCCGAATTTTTGTCGCGGCTACCCATCCGGCGAGAATGTGTGATGCTAACGATGGTCCCGACTGTGGGAACACAAATCGGAAATGCTACTGCGCTTGCAATGGCCCTTGGTGTAAATTTGGTGACGCCTGAGCTGACGTCAGAACTGCGGACACTTGATGGTTCCCATTTAGACCACCTGAGCGCTGAGCAATGGTCTCAAGCCTTTTTTCAAGCGGCGGCCCCCACGATTCGATCGTGCCTTTAGGGCCTTTGTCGCCGAGCAGTAGTGTGCCAAGTCGCCGCAAATCCTCGTGCAGACGAAATTTGGTAAATTCATGTCCCGCGGATGAGTTCCGTATGGCGCGAGGTCGTGACTGGCGTTTCGTGCCATCGCACTTGACTCTTTCTTACGAATCCTCATCAAGCTTTTTTCCGTGCATAAATGACGTGCTGTGTCCCGAACGCAACACGCGTGGAGAAATCTCCTCTCCGGCGTCGCGAGTGATTATCAGTGCGCCTTATCTATGTTACCAATCTGGCGGACTTGGGGGTCGAGATGGATAGGTGGCGCAGGCTCTCGCTTGCACTTGCGTGTGTCGCGGCAAGCGTGCTCGCAGGGTGTGCGGTCACGCCTGTCGCTGGGCCTGAGAGTTGGGACATCAAATCCGGCCAGTCCGATCCCGGCAGCCTCGCCTACGGTCTGGTGCGCGTTACACCGCGCAGCGTTGATGTATTGGCAGCGCGCGCTCCCCGAATCGCGGGGGAATTCGCCGATCGGCGCGGCCCGCCAAGCATTCGTTTCGGTGTCGGCGATGTGCTGAGTATAACGATTTTCGAATCCGGCGCCGGCGGTCTCTTCATCCCCGCAGAAACGGCGGTGCGCTCAGGCAATTATGTCAGCCTTCCTAACCAGGAAGTCGATGTTCAAGGAAATATTTCAGTTCCTTACGCAGGGTCGCTTCGCGCCCAGGGACGTACCGCAACTGAAGTGCAGGCCGCAATCGTCGACGCCCTGAAAGATATAGCCTTAAAGCCGCAGGCGGTGGTATCTCTCGTAACCCAGCGCGCGAGCTCATTTTCGGTGCTAGGGGACGTGCGAGCGGCCGGCAGGTATCCCGCTCTCCCCAGCGGTGAGCGTCTTCTTGAGGCGATTGCCCGAGCCGGTGGCCCTACCTTTCCGGGCAACGAATCTTGGGTCGTATTCGAGCGCGACAAACGGCGGGTTCTTGTTCCCTTTGGTGCGATTGTAGACATTCCAACCAACAATATCTTTGTGCGGCCTAACGACATCATCTATGTCTATCGTGAGCCGCAGACTTTCCTTGCCTTCGGCGCGTCCGGGCGCCAGGGCCAGATCCCCTTCGAAGCCTGGCGTGTTTCCCTGGCCGAAGCGGTTGCCAAGGCCAGCGGTCTTACCGACCTCCAGGCCGATCCCGGCGCAGTATTTCTCTATCGGGGCGAGCCGCGCGAGGTCGCAGTGGAACTGGGTGTCGATGTATCAAGGTTCGATGGACCCATCGTACCGGTCATCTATAACCTCGATCTGCGAGATCCGGCCGGCTATTTTCTCGCTACAAAGTTCGAGATCCGCAACAAAGATGTCATTTACGTCTCCAACGCCGCATCCGTCGAAGCCAGCAAGTTCTTGACTTACGTGAGATTGATCGTCGGTACGATCAACGACCCGATCGTCACAGCCCTCAGTGTTTACTCGCTTAAAGCTGTCATCCAAGGTACCTCAACCTCGACCGTCCTTTTGGGGTCGACCTCCGCCGGCCGGTAAGCGGACCTCGTCGGCAGCGCAGGTCGCCGTTGAGCCAAAAGCGGATTGTGGGATGGATACACGCGCCCTTGCGCGCTATGGCGCTGCGTCAATGCTGCTTCCGCTAAGTAACGTCTTCGTAGAACCTGTCGTCTGTGAAAAATTCCCAAGCCGTTGAGCGGACTCGCGAATCGTCGGAAATCACGCGATAGAGTTTGCAAGGTTTTGCGGGCATTCCTGCAAATTCCTTGCAAATTGCCGGAGGTATCGGACTCTTCCGGGAGCGTGCCGACTGGCGGCGATCGACCGTTCGATTCGGGCCTGTTCTCGCTTCGATTCCGTATCGTTCGCTCAACGAGCGCCAACGGGACAAGCACGCAATCCGCACATCGAATTTTTCACGGACGACAGAACCAATCTTCAGGATTGGTATATAATCTGGGCTCATTCAGATGCGCAACGTCGACCGAGGCCCATACGCAAATAAGCCAATCGCCTGTCGCCCCTGTTAGTGAAGGCCGGAATCTGACATGCCTGAAAATTTCGATGTAAGGTTAGATGTTCTGGAAGCCCAAGGGGTGATTATCTTAGATCGTCGGCAAGTTTATTTAGACGAAGCAGTCGACCTCAGTCGCGTTCGAGCCGGCGCCATACTCTACCCTGGGACTCGTCTCATTGGTTCTAGCACTTTTGTCGGGGCCGGTGCCAAGATTGGCATTGAAGGGCCCGCAGTATTGGAAAACGCAATTATTGGCGAGAATGCGGAAGTCGCTAGCGGGTACCTGAAGGACTCCGTAATGCTGCGCGATGCGAGAGTTGGCTCAAATGCTCACATTCGGGTCGGGACATTGTTGGAGGAAGAAGCATCAACTGGCCATGCGGTAGGTCTTAAGCACACTGTACTGATGAGCTTTGTCACCTTGGGATCTCTCATAAATTTCTGCGACGGCTTGATATCAGGCGGCAGGTCCAGGAAAGAACATACGGAAGTAGGAAGCGGATTTATACATTTCAATTATACCCCTCGAGGTCGCACCGGAGACAAAGCGACGCCATCCCTGATCGGCGACGTAGCACACGGCGTGTTCCTTCGGGAACCCCGAATTTTCCTGGGCGGGCTGAGTGGCATTGTTGGTCCGCAAAAGGTCGGGTTCGGCTCGTTTACGGTTGCTGGCCAAGTTCTCAGAAGAGAAGTTCCCCCCAATAGAATTGTCGGCGAAGCGGCTCGCAGCATTGATAAGGAATTTCACGATCTGAATCAGTTTCCCAGCCGGATCTTGAGATTAAACCTTGAGTATATTGGGCAGTTGGCTGCACTACAGGCTTGGTATCGCCATGTTCGGCTGGCTCGCATACCGATACGCCCGGAGTACGAGGATTTGCGAATTGTTACGCAAGCGGCCGCTGACTTGCTATCCGTTTCGATCGACGAAAGATTTCAGAGGCTACGACAATTTCTTGACGAACGCGGACTCGCCACTCCGCCCTTGTCATCAACAGTCCCGGTTTGCCCGCTCCGCGTCGAGCCAAGTAATCCGTACGTAGATCATATCAAGTGGGTGTCAAACTTGTCGGATGCAGAGGTAAAACTCGGCATCTCGTGGTTGCAATCGATAGTTGACCCGTACGATAAGGACAAGCTGTGACGAAAATCGCAAACAGCGCTATTATTGTACATGGTCGCCTAAGCGAGGCTTTGCCTCAGGCCGATGAGGCTTGTCCAAATGCTTGATCCCCGCGCAAGCGGAGACCCAACGACGGTCTTTGAATTAATCCCCCCCGTGCGCGGGACTACAGGTAGAAAACTTGGCACATTCGTACCAAAGGTCCCCCCGGGGCGAAGGTTAAAGATCATACGAGCCTCGGAGGTTCTCCAATTCCTGCACAAACGAAAATAGTTGGCTCGCCAGAAATCAGTCTGCCCAACGGTGTGGCCGAACCAGATTCGCATCCGGTTTATCTGGTTCGTCCTGCTGAGCTGACCATCGTCGTGCCGACATTCAACGAAAGAGAACAACGTTGCGCTCCTGATAGATCGCCTCAATGTCGTGCTTTGTGGGATCGACTGGCAGGTCATTTTTGTTGACGACGATTCGCCGGACGGAACGGCCGCCTATATTCGCGATATCGCGCGAACCCATGGGGCGCGTTCGTTGCATCAAGCGGATTGGTCGGCGCGGTCTGAGTACCGCCTGCATGGAAGGCATTCTGGCCTCCTCCGCGCCGTACGTAGCCGTGATGGATGCCGACCTGCAGCACGACGAACGGATCCTGCCGGAGATACTTGACTTACTTCGGGAGAAACGCTGCGACTCTCGTGGTCGGTAGCCGATACGTACGTAGCGGGCGGCGGGGTCGGCAACTGGGACAGCAACCGCGCGAGAATCAGTGCATTCGCCACTTGGCTGAGCCGTTTCATATGCAAGGTCGAAATAGCCGATCCAATGAGCGGATTTTTCATGCTGAGGCGGCCCGTATTCGATGCCGCAGTCCCCAGAATGTCCGGTCAAGGATTCAAGATTTTGCTTGACCTGCTTGCGTCCTCGCCCGAGCCCATCAGAGTTCGAGAGATTGCTTATCAATTCGCACGCGTCGCTTCGGAGAGAGCAAACTCGACACGCTGGCAGCCTGGCAGTTCGTTTTGTTGATCGCCGATAAACTCGTCGGGCATATTGTGCCGGTTCGGTTTGCATTTTTCGCACTTATCGGCGGATTAGACGTCTTCGTTCATTTCGCCGTCCTTTGGCACTGCTTTAAGGTCGCCGCGCTGACTTTTGACTACTCGCAATCAATAGCCACGATTGCTGCAATGACGTCGAATTTCTTCCTCAATAACTTTTCACGTATCGTGATATGCGGCTTCGAGGGTGGCGCATGTTGCGCGGTCTGCTATCTTTCTACTGCATCTGCGTGGTTGGCACGGTCGCTAACGTCGGGATTGCCTCATACGTTTTTGCAACTAATCAGAAATGGTGGCTTGCTGGATTGGTGGGAGTAATGATCGGCGCTGTTTGGAACTACGCCGTGTCGTCAATCTTTACCTGGAGACGGTGACGCTCTCGCCGCGTGAGCCCTTAAACGGGCTTTGCCTAGGTCTTGGACATCCTCGCGACACCGGTCGCGCGGGTCGCGCTGGGGCGCGAGAGGGTTAATCGGCGCGCCGGGCGGCCGCGCAATCAATGATCCGATGCAGAGAGTCTCTCCTGGTGCGTGACAATCGCAAAAAATCGAGAAACCGAGGCATACGACCCCTTTGCCAATCGGGCCGACCTTAATCGAGCTGCCGCCACCTCCCGGGACAACGGCGGAACGCAACGCCGTTGTGTGCGGTTCGGGGCGCCTCGGTGATATCCGAAAGCTGATTCAACGCGGCGAGGAACGCGATTCAATAGGCGTTTGTGTAAGCAGTCTTCGAAAACAGCGTCATCACCATGATTCGAAGATCGAGCCAAAACGACCAGTTATCGATGTAATAAAGGTCGTGCTCGACTCGCCGCTGCATCTTCTCAAGTGTCTCGGTAGCTCCGCGGTAGCCGTTGACCTGGGCCCACCCGGTAATCCCCGGTTTCACCACATGCCGGCGCGAGAACACTGAAATCTTGCCCTCGAACATCTTGTTATGGGCGGTAGCGTGGGGGCGCGGACCGACGATCGACATCTCCCCGCGAAGGACATTGATCAACTGTGGGAGCTCGTCGATATTGGTTCGCCTTAGCATCGCTCCAACTCGCGTGATCCGCGAATCATTTTGTACCGCCTGCACGAACTCGCCGTCGTCGGCCTGCGTCATCGACCGAAACTTGAATACCCTGATCGTCTCGTTGTTGTAACCATGCCGCGTTTGACGAAACAGGACGGGACCGGGCGAGTCCAGTTTGACGGCAATTGCCACGATTGTGAGCAGTGGCGAAAGAATCACGACGCCCGCCGCCGCGACCAGCACATCAAACACGCGCTTGGCCACCCGCTGCAGCTGCGACAGCGGAGGCCGCAATACTTGCATCGTAACGGTGTTACCAAACTCGACAATTCTTGCGGGGGCCAGAAACGTCGCGGCTTCGACCAGAACGACATGCAGCGCGGCCGGTATTTCCGATAAAGAACAGACCAAGCCGTTGAGCCGGGCGAGGCCGTCCTGCTTGGCCAAAATCAGAACGTCGTCGGGCTTAAGGCGTCGGCATCCGTCGATCAACCTGCGGACCTCTCGCTCCGCCCACTCGGGCGCGTCTCCATCGTCGGTCGGGTCGTCGCACCAAACCGGAAACGGAAATGAACCGACGGTTTGGATTGCGGTAGCCTTCAGCCGGTTCGCAAATTCGGTGCGATCGATCGCGTCGCCGATCAGGACCACGCGCCGGGCGTTCACGAGCCCGGCAGCGATCGAGGATTGCAGTCGCGAGTAGAAAAATGCACGCGCGGCCAAAACAGCGAACTCCACCGCAATGAACTGAAAAACGAAAGTTGCACGGGAATAGAGTTCGGTGATCTTAAGGAGAAATAACGCTGAGAGCAGAAACGAAAATGCGAGCGCAACCGCTCCGAATCCGCTGAAAAGAAACCCATGCCGAGACTGCGACTGGCAGTTTTTGTAGTGGCCAAATCCTAGCGCAATCGACTCGACCGTCGCGGCCAGGACGAGATTAGCGACGATGTAGAGAGGGGACGGCCAGTCCCTCATCACCGCCTCATGGTAGATGACGCTCGCCAGATAGGCCGCGCCCGCGACAACGAAAAATTCGTGAATCACGAGCTTTGTGATCGCCATCCATAACGGCTGGGGCGAGCGCGACACCGCTTCCTGACGTGGAAGGACGACGGAAACCGCGGCCGCCCGGTGATTGAGCAGAGGCCTATGGTTGTGCTGCGCTGGCATTGCGATGGGAGTCTATGTTATTCTACTTGGCTAGATTTAACATAACATTACCAAACAAACGACGCAAGTATGATAATTAACGGGATGACTACGGACTAAGTCACAGAAATGGACTGAGTTCGTCGCCTTCACGCCCAAAAACGGCGAGCTACGCCCGCCCTTGGTTGCGTCGAACGGTAGGGTTCCGGCGCCTCTTCGCATGCGAAGCAGTCGTCGGGATTTCATCATACGTCGAGGCTTAACTCCCGCTCTGGCGGCAACAGACTAAATGCTGAGGCTGACCGTCGGCGCCTGTGTGATCGTCAGTTCGGCCACAACGGGCCACAACGGGCGTCATCAGGTGTTCTGCAACGCCTCCCGTAATGCCATCGTGTCTCGCTGCAATTGGGCAACCGTGTTCTGTAGCCTCCGGTTCTCTGCCTGGAGAAATGCCAGGAGACTGATTGGCCGACAGCCGGATCTTCCGCGGCTCTGCTCCTGCAAACCCGACTCCACATTCGCAGTTTTCAACACGCATATCGTGCTCATAGCAGCTCCCCTCTATGTATGAACTCAACCATCATGGGCTCGGCCCTTGCGGTCAGGTCCCACCTGATAGTTAGGGTCATTCCGGACGCTTGGGGTCATCGGACATGTTGTGGAGATCTGGTCTTGGTGAAGATCTGGTCTTGAGCTTCGCTGACGATCAGCTTTGCACCGGACCGCTCAACGATGGAGACCCGATGCCAGCGAGATCCGCGGCGGCAGCCATCGGCCGTACTCCGCGGCGCCAACAATCCTCGCCGTCTACGGCTGACGAACGGTCTCGATCTCGGGTCGCTGCCGGTAACAGGAAACCCCCAGTCATCGCAGCGGCCGCAAAACGAGCTTCTTGCGGTTCGGGCATGCTCACGTTAGCCCCCTCGTTATTGCCACATTGTCAGATTGCGTACATAGGTTTTAGGTTGTAGAACTCTGGTGCGGGTTGTGAAGTTTGCTATCTCTCGGTACCACGGGCGGAATACTGATACAATCGGACAAAGGTCGGTCAAGTTAATGTCGCACCTGCGGCCAAAATGTCGCGGTTCTAGCTAAAGTGGTCTGTTTACATGCCCATGTCGGCGAGCGTGGCTGCGTAAGGAAGCTGAACGCGAGAGACAACCGCTGCGTGTCGCTGCGAACCAAAGGTGGAGCCTATGTGTATGAACAATCTATAGTTGCATAATGTTGCGGGGCGGGCACACTGCTTCCGTCCTTTGTCGAACGCGTCGAGAAGCCGACCGACAGCAGACCTGCACGGCTGCTTTGTTCCCTTGCGGCTGACGCTGATTCTCTGGGCGATCGGCCCGTCGTTGGCCCCGGCGCATCCCCCACACCCCTCCCGCGCTGGGGCCAATGCTGTTTCGACGGAAGTCCGAATCCTGTGCTGTCGGTTTCGGGTGCGGACCGAACACGCCGAAACACCCCGTCCCGCGAAGAGACGTCGCGCAGGAGACCGATGTCATCGCCGCGTAGGACTGCACGCGCAAAGTCATATGCAAGGCCGATCGGGCATTCGGCATTCCGTGGGCCGAAAAGTGGCCGTCAATACGAATATTGCGGTAGCGTCGCGATCCGGACACGGCGGCCGCCGTTCCGAGCCCGGCAAGCGCCAAGCCTTGCGAACATGCCGCGCGTGAATCCACGGCGACCACAAGCCGCCTGAAACGGCCCCTGCGAACTGTCAGTGAGCAATTGTCGGCGCTGTCGTGCGCTCAGTATCATATCATGGGACTGGCGAGCGCGCCCGGGCAGTGCCGCCGTCATCCGTCAAGGCGAGACGCCCGTCGGCATCCTGCCCGAGAACGCCACTCCGGCACAAGGCCCGTTGAGCGACTGTCGCGCGACTTCGACAGCCTCGGCGTGCTGCGCTTCAGCCTCTTCCCAGGTTGAACACCGTTCCTGGTATTTGTCCTGATCGAAAGGCCCGCCAAAGATCATCGTTTCGAATAGCAACGGAGGTCCCTGGCCGAATGAACGATCAAATCCAAGAAAGACCGTACTCACTCGCACATCGCCAAAGTCAGTTTTGGCAACGTGGCGGTCGGATGTTTGGAACCACCGCGCCCCCGTCATAAAATCGGCGCATGGGATCGGATTTCTGCCGTCCAGAATATATGTGCGGGTCATTTCACGTTCCTCGTCGACCGCTGCGCGCCTCCTTGGCGGCTTTCCTCGCCAAACCTCATGCGCCTTGATCCAAGGGAAAAAGTCCGCCGGTTCGGGCAGGGCCAGTCGACATGGGCAGAGGTCTCTGGTTCCAGTTAGGACATTCCGTCCATCGGCGACTGTCGTGTAGCCGACACAACGCCGTCCTATCCACCGGAATCTGGCGCGCCGCCGTCTTGTTAGACGGGATTTCGGTCGCCTGGTGGGGCAATCACCGTCAAATAAGATATCCACAAGATTGCGTCGAGCCGGCTGATTTGATTCGCATTGAGTCGAGGATCTAACCGACGGAGCGCCCCTCCCTGTGCTTCTTCGCGGCGAGCTAAAATGACTCATGCCGCGTAGTAATGTCCGCAAACATTTCATCGCCGCAGCCGGATGGCGCCATCAAGCTACGCTCTGGAACGGCGGCACGATTGCCGTCGGCGGGTGGCCCAACCGTCACGATTCTCCTTTGCACTTTCAATGGCGAGCGCTTTCTGGCACAGCAATTGGCCTCGCTCGAACTGCAGACTTTCAAGAATTGGAAATTGATCGCCTCGGATGACGGCTCGTCGGACCAGACCAAATCCATCTTGCAGGCCTTCGGAAAGTCCTTCGCGCCCGGTAAGGTTAAGATCATTGATGGCCCGCGGCGCGGGGCGCCGGCAAATTTCCTCTCTTTGGCCTGCGGAAAAAATCTTGCCAGCGACTATTACGCCTTTTGCGACCAGGATGACGTTTGGGAGGCGGACAAATTGGCTCGCGCCATCGGCGTCTTGGAACAGGCAGGCCTCGCTGTTCCGGCGCTCTACGGTTCGCGCACGAGCTTGATCGACGAAGCTGGAAAAACGACCGGCTTTTCCCCTCTGTTCCCCAAAACGCCGACGTTTCGCAGCGCGCTCGTGCAAAGCATCGCCGGCGGCAATACCATGGTTTTCAATCAAAAGGCGCGCGAGCTGCTGGCGTTCGGCGGCGCCGACATCGACATACCGTCGCACGACTGGTGGCTCTACCAGGTGACTTCCGCCTGCGGCGGCCGCGTGCACTACGACGCCTACCCTTCGGTGCGCTACCGGCAGCATGCGCAGAACGTTATCGGCTCGAACATGGGCCTTGCGGCGCGCATGCGCCGCCTTCGGATGCTCCGCCAGGGGCGCTTCCGCCATTGGTCGGAGCTTAACGTCGCCGCGCTTGCACGCATTCGGCCGCGCATGAATGCGGAGAATCAGCAAATCTTCGACTTGTTCTGCAAGGCCCGCCATCGGCCGCTGTTGCAGCGCGCCGCAATGTTCGCGGAGGCCGGAGTATACCGGCAGACCCTGCTCGGCAACCTGGGACTTGCCGCCGCAGTTGTGCTGAATAAGATTTGATGATCATGTCCATGATGTCGAGGCGCAATGCAGCAGCGGCCCTGCCGAGCGTCGCGCCCCGGCCTACCTCGCCCGCCTGCCGGGAAGGGCAGGGCGGGGGAAATCGCTGCGCCTGAGGTGCTGGTCGCGGGTGCAAGCGCACATCGGTGCAACATCGCGCATGCCAAATCACCTTAGTTTCGACGCTTTGCTGTGGAGGATCGTCATACGCTCGACATGCGCGGAAGATGAAAAAAGTAATCATGAGGGAGGTTCGAGGCCAAGCCGGATTAGGTTTAGTTTGGAAAACGGCGACTGTCGAACAAAACGGCGGGTGAACGGGCCAGCGAGCACGGCGTAGAGATCACTTTCAGTTGGGGTAGGCTCATGGTGCTGATTACCGGGGGAGCTGGATTTATCGGGTCAAACCTTATTCATTACTGGATAAGCGCCACAACGGACACGGTGATCAATGTCGATAGCTTGACTTACGCCGGGAATATACAGAATCTTGCAGAGCTCGCCGATAATCATCGATACACCTTTTGCCGTTCGGACATCGGCAGTATCCAAACGATTTCTCACATTTTGAGAAAATACAGACCGACAGCCATAATCAACCTTGCGGCCGAGAGTCATGTCGACCGCTCGATTCATGACCCTGATACTTTCATCCAGACCAACGTTGTGGGAACGCTGCGACTCCTCAAAACTGTCCATTCCCATTGGAGCGTGCTCACCGGGAGCGAAAGGGACGAGTTTCGGTTTCTTCACGTTTCCACCGACGAGGTCTATGGCTCTCTTGAGGCCGATGCTCCCCCATTCCGTGAAACCACCCCCTACGCGCCCAACAGTCCATACGCGGCGAGCAAGGCCGCGTCGGATCATCTGGTGCGCGCCTATCACCGCACCTACGGATTGCCGGTCCTCACCACCAATTGCTCCAACAATTACGGCCCGTATCAATTCCCGGAGAAACTGATTCCTCTTGTCATTCGCCGCGCTCTCGCCGGAGAACCGCTGCCGATCTACGGCGACGGCCAGAACATTCGTGACTGGCTCTACGTTGCCGACCACTGCGCTGCAATCCGGAGCGTGCTGGAGCGAGGCCGGCCGGGCGAGGCCTACAATATCGGCGCCGCGAACGAGAAGACGAACCTTGACGTGGTGCATCTCATCTGTGACATCCTGGACGAGGGCAAGCCGCGCCGCGACGGCAAATCCTATCGGGAGCAAATCACCTTCGTGAAGGATCGGCCCGGCCACGATCGGCGCTACGGGATTGATGCGGGCAAGATCGAACGC
>WNFP01001781.1_pt1 | contig 21654 bp, 20 predicted proteins | sample 5400201 | NCBI WGS metagenome assembly WNFP01 (sample SAMN13153355, study PRJNA577476) | soil metagenome | isolation source: 115 cm saprolite under Madrone tree | place: USA:California | collected 2016-06-14
CCGGCTTCAAAAGCTCCGGATAAGATTTTGGGACGCTGGTCTTGGGAACCGTGCGGGTGTTGTAGCCGAACGCGGAATAGTTCGTATAAATCGATGTCCACATGGCCTGGGGATCTTTATACCCCTCGCGAAAATATTTTCGCTCCGGCGGGTCATACGGCGCGAAGATCCCGCGTTTTTTTAAATTGTGACCGTAAAAGCTTGTCGTCATCACAACATCCCAAAGATTTTGTCCGGCGCGGTTCTCCGTCAAGATTCGCTCCATCAGTTGTGCGTCCGCCGTACGATAAAAAGTAGCGTCGATTTTCGGATAGAGCTGCTTGAACCCGTCGGTCAGCGTCTTGGAATCGGCGGCGTTGAACGCGGCATAAAACATCAACTTACCTTCGGCTTCCGCGCGGTCCTTAACCTCGGCGGCGCCGGCAAGCGACAGAAACTTCCACAACCAAACGGTGGACACGATCATTGCAAGGCGGCCAACTCGCTTCATGAGGTCTCCCTTATTATTCTTATTCCTAGCTGGCAAGAACGCACCCGCGCCTCGGCCTTTTGCTCATTCCCTCCGTTGATTTTCCCTCGCCCTTGACGGAGAAGGAAAGGGCGAGGGTGAAGCGTCATTACATCATTTGAACTTGAAAGTCTCGTTAAAAAGCCGCACATAGCGATCGCAGTCATCGTAGACCTCCGGCAAAGTCACTGCCGGGCGGATGCCTTCGATTAGCCGGGGCGGGTCGGGCGGCGTATCGATGCGATCGGGAATTCTGCGGAGCGAACGGAGGATCACTTGCCCGCACTTTGAGAGCAGAAACCGACAAGTCTGTTCAATCTTCTCATTGAGGGCTCTAAACGGGCACGGGCTTTTACGGCATTTCCGCTAGCAAGCGTCCGTAACCGATTACCGGCTCATTCAGTTGGAGGATCTTTTTTGTCGCCCAAACTTGAGCGGGGATGCTGGAAACCACCGTGGTCTTCAGATCCTTTTCGAGCATCTCGATAACGGGCAAGTTGTGCCAGCCCGCACCCAGCATATAGATGCCGTCGACGGGACCATGCTCCAGGAAGACTTTCTTGGCAAACCCGTAGATCGCCTCCGGTGAAAGTTTGCCGGCATCTTTGAAGGGAACCTCGATTCCCTTCATCGCTTTGACTTCGAATCCGTCATCCTCGAAGAACTTGGCAAACCTGTGGTTCATATCGTCCTGAAAGTAGGTGATCCCTACCAGTGTCCTCATGCCCAATGCGCGAAATGCGTCGACCTGCGCGATAGTCGCGACGGTTACCGGGATGCCATATTTTTTTGACAGCCGATCAGAGATCTCCCGGTCCGCTCCATGCCCGCGCACCATTGTTGGTGGCGCGCCCATGATCATGACGACGTCGGCACCCAGCTCGGCCAACCGCGCCACCTTCTTCTCGGCGACCGACAACGCTTCCTGAAGCTCCTTTTCATTTCCTGCTCGGATTCCCGCGTGAAAAGGAATGAAACCCACCCCTTCGGGCATGAGTTTGATGAAACTTTCCATAGAACCAGGCCGGTAGGTAGGCTTGACTAAACCAACAATTCCTCGCGCACCGTAGTACATGAACAACGATCTCCTTTAACCACGGACGTAGGGGCCGACCGGCCGGTCGCCCCCTACGCTTTGTTCTTTGCGGTCAAAAAATATATTTAGCTACGCCGCCGCTTGAAACGCCGCGCCGTTGCCGTTACCCAGAACGGTACCGGGAAGCGCGCCCGTGTGTTCACCCTGGACAACGAGTACCTCGCCGTTAACGATGGTCATCTCGACGCCTGTTGCTTTTTGAATCAGCCGTTTCTCTCCGCCCGGCAGGTCGCTGACCATCTCCGGATCACACTCCCGGATCGTGGTCGGATCGAAGACGACGATATCCGCGGCCATTCCACGCCGCAGCAATCCGCGATCGTGCAGGCCGAAGATCGAAGCAACCATGAAAGTGAGCTTGCGCACGCCCTCTTCTAAACTCATGACGTTGCGCTCGCGGATCCAGTACCCGAGTAAGCGCGTGGCGTAACCGTAGCCTGCGTCGTAAATCAAATGAGCGCCGGCGTCGGACTGTCCCACGAGGGTAAACGGACTCCGGATAATCTCCGCCACAGCCTGCTCGTCGCCGTTGGTGCTGGAAGTTTGAAACTGGGTCTCCAGCCCTTCTTCGAGTGACAGATCCAGGAAGGCGTCGATAATGTCCTGGCCTCTGATCTGCGCGATCTCGACCACGCTCTTTTTTTCGAGCTTTTTATTCGCCGCAGTGGCGGCTTTGATCATGTAGACGAGATCCCAGCGCCGCGAAAAGCGCGACGATTTCTTTTCTTCCACCGCCTCGTAGCGCAATTTCTTACGCAGCTCCGGCTCTCGCAGCACTTTCTTGCGCTCTTCGGTGGGCAAGAACAAAATCTGCTTCCACGTCGGCAGATCATCAAACACTTGGGCATTGTTCATGGTGAAGCGATTGTTAAACAACCGCGCGTTGCACAGCGGGTAGGACTGCGCGCCTTTAGCCAAAGACTTTGCCGCGAGGTCCAACAATTCACGCCATTCGTTGGGCCGGTCCCAGCGGTGTGCAATACTCTGCCAGATCACGGGGCGACCCGACTTGGTCGCAATTTCATCGAACAAATTCACTGATTCGACCATCGGCACGGAAACACCCAGCGAGCCACGGGATATCTGCACCGCGCCCTTGTTGATCTCTCCCAAGGCGCAAGCGAGTTCAATGATCTCCTCGTTGGTGGCAAGGCGGCTGGGGATCGGCCGCCCGTCGGCGTACATATGAACCGGATTTTGATTGGTCGAAAATCCAATGGCGCCCGCTTTGACACCCTCCTGGAGAACGATTTTCATCTTTTCAATCTCAGCCGGGGTGGCGGCGCGCTCCGATGCCGCATCACCCATGACGAATTGGCGGATAGCAACATGGCCCATCAGCGAGGCGACGTTCACGCCGAGCCTGCCGCGCAACCGATTGAGGTACTCTGGAAAGGTCGTCCATTCCCAATCCACACCCGCCCGCAACGCCGACAGCGGCATCGCCTCGACTCGTTCGAAGCTCCCGAGTATCGACTCTCGGTCTTTCTCCCGACAGGGCGCCAGAGCGAGGGCACAATTTCCTGGAATGACACTCGTCACGCCATGAAAGCAGGAGGAAGTGGCAATGGGGTCCCAGAGCAGCTGCGCGTCGAGATGCGTATGAAAATCAATGAAGCCCGGCGCCACTGCGAGACCATCGGCCTTGATCACCCGCTTCGCCTCGCCATTGATCCTTCCGGTATCAACAATGTGGCCGTCTTTCACCGCCACGTCGCCAAGGTAAGAAGGTAATCCGCTGCCGTCATAAAGCCGGCCACCTTTGATCACTAGGTCGTAGGTCATAACACGCCGCCTCCTTTGATTTTTTCCATCGTCGCCATGGAGCTTAGCCGGAGGCGCCCGCTAATGTCAACCAAAGGATCGCTTTGATTGACAAGGGCTACGACGCTGTGAATAAAAGTTACGACGGGTGGACGAGGTGGCCTGAAACTGAAATGGTCGTAGAGGAACGGGCGCAGCAAACGCATTTTCAACAGCGTGTGCTAAGGTGCACTTACCGAGGAGCAATTGATGTTCAATGTTTCCGACCTGTCTCCGAGATGCCTGGCGGATGGCGTTCCTTTTACCGGTCTCATGGGATGGGTGTGGCGGCTGCGAGGCGTACGCCGCAGCGATACCAATCCAAACCTCTGCAACAGGTGAGAGCTTCACTGGGAGACGGGCCGTCTCTCTGAAGTAACGGTGTTATTCGCCGACTGTCGAGAATATACCCGCCTAACGCAAGAGCTGGGGATTGAAAAGGTGGCTCCGGTCACAGAGGAATTTTTCAAAACCAGTTCCAAAGTGATTATTCAACATGACGGCATTGTCGACCGCTTGCTGGGCGACGGATGCATGGCCTTTTTCAATGTCCCAATCAAACACGACGATCACGTAGTGCGCGCTATAAACGCGGCGTTCGCAATTCAAAAAGAGGTCAATCACATCAATGGACGCCTCGGAAGAGAGTTCGTGTTTAACGTGGGCATCGGGATTTCCACTGGCACAGCCCTAGCAACCAACATGGGCTCCACTAATTGCAATGATTACACCCTGGTTGGCGATGCGATAAACATCGCCTCCCGGTTGCAAGGGGAAGCAGCGGCTGGAGAAATACTGCTCACGCAAGATGCGTATGATGTAGTTCACGCGACGTTTCCCCTTGCGGACCGCCGCGAGTACCAGCTCAAAGGGATCGCACAGCCGGTCGCTGCCTATGCGGTGCAAACGTTCTTAAACATTTTGAGTTAACGAGAAAGTTGCATAAAGGAGACAGTTATGTCGATACCAATGAACGAACCGAAGTCAGCCGAAGCGGTAATAGAATGGATCGCGAAACATACGCAATCTTCGGATCGCTTTGCTTATGTCGCGGAAAAATACGAATCTCACAGGGATCAGCACGGATGCTTCGATGTGTACCCTTTCCCGAACGGTCCGTTGCTCGGGACCCTTGCGGCCGCATCCGGAGCACGCAGGCTCCTCGAAGTCGGTTGCGGCCTGGGATACAGCGGCCTCTGGCTCGCCTACGGCACAGGTCCACAGGGGATCCTTGAAACCATCGAACGCGACGAAGAGCACGCCAAGATCGCGCGCGATCATTTTAAGGCCGAAGGACTTGATGACCGAATCAAAATACTCCTGGGCTTGGGAGCAAACATTCTACCAGCCCTCCAGGGCACCTATGATCTCATTTACTTCGACACCGATCCGGCGGAATCGTTGATTGACCTGGAGCAATTCGAACGGCTGCTCAGGCCCGGCGGATTGCTCATGTCCACGAACTTATTTCTGGGCCAGTACGCGCCGGATCTCCCGGGACTGGATAAGACCGCTGAGTACCGTCTGCGCATTCTCGATAGCGATCGCTGGCTCACTGCCTACCTTCCCGACGGAACAGCACTCAGCATCCGCGGCTGAGATCAGGGCGAGACTATTAGTGATACTCGCCGTGGCAATCGCTTAAACAAAGGGCAAGTCCTGTTTATTTTTTTGGCAGTCTTGAAAAGAGCAAGCGATATTGCGGGAGAAAAAAAGTGGAATGTAATTTGCTGTACTTAGCGTGAAACAAATGTTTTTGGGAAAACTAACATGAGTTTAAGCAGACGATACTTGAACAAGAAACGCCTCTGTAACGTGACCTTTACTCTAACCACGCCAGGAAACGGCGCGGCGCACACGGTGTATCTCGTCGGTGATTTCAACAATTGGAATAGAACCGCCAAGCCGATGAGGAAACTCAAGAACGGGACATTTTCGGCGAGTATCAACTTAGAGCCCAACCGCGAATATCAGTTCCGATATTTGTTGGATGGACAACACTGGGAAAACGACTGGACCGCCGACAAGTATGTGCCGAATGATTATGGGACCGAAAACTCGGTTGTCGTTGTTTAGATAGCAGCCCTTACAAAGCACGCACTGCTTCCTCGACGATTCTAAGATATCTTCGGGTTTTCATTCCACCGTTCTGGTGGATGCTCGCTTCCCACTTTGGCATGGACAAGAGAACGTGCATCGATGAAATCTTCCGGGTTCGCCGTCCGGGCTTTCGGTTGCGCTTTCTCTAAAGTCTTAAGCAACACGGAAACTCCCTCGACGGTCGGATAAGGCGGGATCTCTGGCAAGGTTGGCCTGCATCGACACCGCGCCGCCGCCGATTCTAATCCTCTCGAGCTTTCTGTCCTGGGCGGCAGACGGAGAGGACCACGCCGCGATACAAGTAACAACCAGCATGATCACGCAAAGCGCTCTTTTCATGCGCACCTCGTGGAGAACCGAGTTCCAACCGGGTTTCATTAGCAAAACTTCAACTCGAGCACAATTCCATTGACTGGTTCAAAGCACGCGTGAGTAGTAATCAGAAATTTCCGGGCCGGGCCTTTTATCCCTCAACCGCCGAGAACCGCTCAAACGATGTGAACGCAAACACCGTCTTGCGTGCCGATAAGTTTTGCACTAGGTTCTGTCACCAAAAAACATCATCGCGCTATCGGTCGCTTCGATGGGCGGACCTTGTCGGCTCGTACAGAAGCAAAAAAAGAGGTTAACCATGAAGATTTTAACTGCTGCGTATCTGTTCGTTTTCCTCATAGCCGCAACGGCATGGAGTCAAACCGGCAAGCCATCCTCTCCAGCCGACTTGGCGTCCTATACCGGTTCGGACCGTGAGCGCTTGCTGGTGGAAGGCGCTAAACGGGAAGGTAAAGTAGTCTGGTACACGACGTTGGCCGCTGATCAAAACAAACAAATCGCCAATGCCTTCGAAACAAAGTATTCAGGCGTCAAGGTAGAGACTTTCCGAACGGGGTCGAGCGCGCTGGCTCAGAGAATTCTCACTGAGGCTAAGGCGCGGCGCCACATTGCTGACGCGATTGAAACAACCCTCCCTGGCTTACTGACTTTTCGCGACAACCAGCTGTTGCTACCCTACACGTCACCACACCTTGCGGCCTACCCCGAAGACTCCAAAGAAAAAGGCCCAAAGAACCTGGTTTACTGGACCATTGCTCGCGAATCGTTCATCGGTTTCGGTTACAACAAGAACCGCCTCGACGCAGCTGACGTACCGAAAAATTTCGAGGGTCTAACGCGACCGGCGCTACGGGATATCATGGGATTGTCGGGGGATGATACGGGGGCTCGAATCGTCGGTGCCATGCTGAGGGTCAAAGGCGAGGGTTTCGTAAAAAGGTTGAAAGAGCAAAACATCCGGATGCATATGATGGCGGCAGCGCCTTGACCCAGCTGGTGGCCGCGGGAGAAATATTTGCTTCCCCAAGCCAGTTTTATAGCGCCACCAACGTTGCCGCGAAGCGCGGCGCTCCAGTGGCCTGGGTTCCCATGGACCTGGTGGTCGTCAACGCGGGAGGTGCCGCCATATACGCCAACACTCAGCGGCCTCATACTGCGCTTCTCTTCGCGGATTTTCTCTTGAGCCCGGAGGGGCAAAAACTGCTTGAAGACTTGTACTTTGGCAGCGCGCAGAAGGATTATGGATTCAAGCGCTGGTATCCGGAAAAAGGCGGGACGGTTACTCAATACGAAGACGCATTGGAGGGATGGCACAAACTACTCAAAGAGATCACTCGGAAGTAGAGCCTGTCACGCAGCTAGCTAAACCCGGTTTACGAAATTATTCCGTTGCATCGCTATCACCGTTACTTTCCTTAAGTATTCGAGACAATCATCGAGCCCCGCGATTCGGCGGGGTTCGGTACGTTACGACAGCAACAACTCCAAATCCTCGCGGGTTAGATTGTGCAGCAGGCTGTTGTCTGCCGTGATGACCGCATCGGCCAGATCACGCTTCGTTTGCTGTAACTCGAGCACCTTTTCCTCGACTGTATCGCGAGCAATGAGCCGATAGGCAAACACCTGGCGCGTTTGACCGATGCGGTGTGCACGGTCGATCGCCTGAGCCTCCACGGCGGGGTTCCACCATGGGTCGAGAAGATAAACGTATTCGGCGGCGTGGAGGTTCAGTCCCAGACCGCCGGCTTTCAAGCTGATGAGAAACAACTTGAGGTTCGGATCGTTCTGAAATTGCTCGACCCGCGACTCGCGGTCACGCGTCCGCCCGTCAAGGTAGGCATAGGGAATCTTAGCGCCGTCGAGCCGGCTGCGCACGATGGCGAGGAGACTCGTGAATTGGGAAAAAACCAAAATCTTATGTCCTTCATCGAGCACTTGATCGAGCTGAGCAAGAAGCGTATCAACCTTCGCGCTCGGTTCCATTACTTTCTTTTTATCGATCAGGCCCGGATGGCAGGCCGCCTGGCGCAAGCGCAGCAACGCTTCAAGCGCCTGGAATTTTAGCTGGGCCATGTTCTCACGCCCGACGTTTTTCAGAAGCCGCGAGCGGTAATAATCACGCAATTCGTCGTAGAGTTTTCTGTCGCGCGGCTCGAGATCGCAATAAATCGTCTGCTCGGTCTTCGACGGCAGCTCCCGCGCCACCTCTCCTTTTGTCCGCCTTAGGATGAACGGTCGCAACGCTCGCGCCAGTACGCCGCTTGTAGCGGCGTCAGGGCTACGTCCCGCGCGGCCAAACACCGACGCGCTGCCGAGCATACCCGGGTTGAGAAACTCGAAAAGGCTCCATAGCTCGCCCAAATGGTTTTCCACCGGCGTACCGCTCAGGGCCAATCGGTGATCCGCACTGAGCAGACGCGCGGCTTTGGCTGACAGCGTGCCGGGGTTTTTGATCGCTTGGGCTTCGTCGAGAATGCAGTAGTCGAACCGCAGGTCTTTGAATTGCAACGCATCCCGCCGCAGGGTGCCGTAGGTGGTAATCACGACGTCGTATTCGTCGAAATGATCACCCGGCTTAAGGCGCCCCCCTCCCGTGTGATCGAGAATTTTCAGCTTGGGGGCGAACTGAAGGGCCTCTTTTTTCCAGTGAAAGACCAGTGATCGGGGCACAATGACCAGCGATGGGCGGGGTGAGCTCACCTGATTGCCGGCGCGCGACGCCCGGCGCGATTCAAGCAGCGCCAGCACCTGAACGGTCTTGCCCAACCCCATGTCATCGGCCAGACAGCCGCCGAAGCCGAAGCGCTGTAGAAAATAGAGCCATCCCAATCCCTCGCGTTGGTATCCGCGCAGCTCGCCGAAGAAATCTGTTGGTGGATCAGCGGCTCCTACTCCAGTAAAGTCGTGGAGCTCCTTGCGAACACGTTCGAAGACCGCATCGGCGGTCATCGCCGGCTCGGAGTCGAGCAGCGCGTCAAGTAGGCCTACCTGCGATCGCGTGAAGCGAAGATGATTTCCCTCAACGTTTCCAAGATCGGCCAATAGGCCGTACTTTTTCATCCACTCTTCGGGAAGAATCCCCAGAGTACCGTCATCAAGCCGCACAGTTTGTTCGCCCTGCTTGATCGCGCGCAAAAGCCGTGGCAGCGCAACCCTGGTATCACCGAATTGCGCACCGCCCTGGAGCTCAAACCAATCGACCCCCGAGTTGATTTCCATACTCAGAGCGCCAGCGGTTCGGTAGAGCTTGCCCTCGGCTTCGACGTGCCAGTTTTCGCTAGTGAGCACGCGCACGACTTTGGGGAGCTGATCAGGTGACAACCCAACCTCAGAATCTTTGGGCGAGTAACCGCGACGAAAGCCGAGCTGCATGAGACGCTTTTCCGCAGTGATTTCGGCCTCAAGGTCACGACGGATCAGCCGGCGGCGCTCCTTTTGATAGATCCCGCTGTCGCACTGGTCGTGCGGGACGACTACCCCCTCATAGTCAAAGGACAATTTTCCCAGCAAGTGCGGCCGAGCCCAGGGATGACGTTCCCCCGGCTTGATGATCAAATTGGGTTTCGGGCGCGGAGCGACCACTTCAAATTTCAGCTCCTCGGGAAGCTCGAGAAGGGGCTGCCGAGAGAAGCGCAGCAACTCAGTGAGAAAGTTGTCGCCTTCGTCTTTAGGAATCGACAAGGAACCCTGCGCGCGCAGCAAAGAAATCCAGCCAAACACGCCGTGATCGTTGAGGCGAGCGATCCAACCGTCCCAGAACACCAATCCGCCCGCGAGGAGCAAGACAGGTTTCGCCAGCTCCATCTCCGCTTCACCGCGCCGCAGAGCACCCTTGACCACGTAGTTGCCCGCGTCGTTTTCACCAGTGACCTTAAGGCACAACTCCCACGGATCCCCATCATCCCAATGCACTACCGGGTGTTCATTGCCTATGATGGATACCCGCAACAAACAACGCCCGGTCGCGCACATGAGCGGCAGCACGACATCCCAGAGTGGCCGCGGAACAACGAACTCCGGATACAACGATTCGCCATAGTAAGTCGAGTAGCTGTAAGCCATCTCTCGCCGCGAGCCAACGAGAGTCGCTAGAATTCGCCGGTCCTTTGGATCGGCAACATCGTTAATTTCATTGATACCCAGCTTTTTCGTCTTCAGCTTACCCCAGGCGCCGTTCATCCTTCGTTCGCGCTGCGCAGCTTGGACAAGAAGCCGCTCCTGGGCCAACGTGCCGCCAACGTCGATGAAATAAACGAACTCGCGCTCCGGAGGCGTCGAAAATCGCAAGCGATTTTCGTCGGCATCCATTTTCGTCAGCAGCGGCTGCAGTTGTTTCTTCCAACCCGGGGATGGCGGCGGTTTTTTCACCAACGCCAGGTTCGACTTTGCTTTCCCGGGGAACGCTTCCGGGATTGCTTCGGAAAAGTCGGGCGAGCCGAAATCGCCTGCTCCTTTGAGATAGCCCTTCTGTTCCGCCGCGAGACAGGCCGCCCAAATGTGCTTGCAAGGCTCGAAGTCTCTCTCAAAGTACGGGCAGGTGCACGAATAATCCAAAAAGCCGTCCACGCTGGAAATGGTGACGTCATATTGAATCGTCCCCTGAACAACGGCGCTTATGGACAATCCATCGCCATCGATACGCTTCACCGCGCCGCTCAAGAAATATTGCCGGCCCCGCTGTTGGGAGAGTCTACCAATCTCGTCGGACAACTCTTCCGTGAGATAACCCATACCAAAAACTGAGTAACGTACTGGAATGAAAAAGTCTATCGACGACTCGATCCGTAAGTGTAGGTTTTGAATCGTTTGAGCGATTGAACCTATTGAACAGCCCCGATTGTTTGAACCTTTTAGACCGTCGCGGTCGCGCGTTGACAACTTATTGTCCTGTGTGCAAGAAACCCCTAGAGGCACTGTGCGGGAGGAAAACTTATGCAAAGGAACATTCGCAGGAAGTCGAATGGCAAAAACGGCGCGGGATCAACCCATATCATCGATTCCGACGGCCACGTGCGCGAGACCGATGAGCAAATCATGGAATATATGTCTGCTGGCTACCGTTCGCGGCGGGAGGCGATGCTCTACTTTCCTCTGGTGCCGCATCATGGCTGGCATAGGTCGATTCCTGCGAACGACTTTCGACAGCAAGACTTCCGCGTGCCGGACTGGCGCGAATGGGCGGGGAAGCTCGACGAGGGAAATATCGACCTTACGGTTCTCTATCCGACGCGCTTCATGCACATCGGTCAGATCGGCAATCCGCGCTACGCCGTAGAACTCTGCCGCGCGTACAACGATTTTCTCCACGAACAATTTCTCACCCAGGATCGCCGCTTCCGCGGCATGGCGCTTCTGCCGCTCCAAGACGTTTCTGCGGCCGTTAAGGAACTAAAAAGAGTGGTAAAGAATTTTGGCATGGTCGGCGGCATCCTCCCGGCGGAGGGGTTGCCCCTTCCCCTGGGCCACGCATTGTATCGCCCGATTTTCGTTGAAGCCGACCGGCTGGGCTGTGCCCTTTCGGTCCACTCGTGCACGTCGTTGAGAGACAACGATCGTTTTTTACAGCCCAACGAAGTCGCGACCCTTGCCCATGTGATTCCCCAGATGCGTCAGTTCACCAATATTATTTTCGCTGGCGTGATGAACAAACTCAAAAAACTTCGCCTCGGCTTTCTCGAGGCGGGCTGCGGTTGGGCTCCTTTTTTAATCAGCAAGATCGAGGAACGATTGGAACGGGTAACGCCCACCGAGCGTCCGGTGTTGCCGAGCGAGCTGCTTGCGCGGAAACAGTTTTTCTTTCAATGCGGCGAAGAGAATACGACGGAGCGGGATGTCGAGTTGCTTGGCGACGATTGTCTGCTCTGGGCGTCCGACTTCCCGCACGAAGCGACGCGCACTAACCTGCACGAGCTGGTGAAGGAATTTTTTGACCGCAAAGATCTACCCGCCGCCGCCAAAAAGAAAATTGCCCGCGCCAACCCCAAGCACTTCTACGCGCTGTGAAGAACGCTTAGACGTATAAATATCGGAAACCCAGCAGGTTCGTTTCTTTTGGCCTTCAATCTCTCCCCCTTGACGGGACAGTACAGGGGGGGTGACGAAATCATCTCACTGCAAGACGGACTTTACAAAACCGCTCTGATCGAGCTCTCTCATTAGGCGGCTATCAGCGAAATCTTCCGGCTTTGCGCCTTTGGCTTTGGGATTCTGTTTTTCCAGACCTTGAATCAAGCTTGCGATTCCCGGAATGGACGGATAGGGCGGGATGGAGAAATTGGATTTGATCGTCGTCTCGTAGCTTTCCTCAAGGATTTCCTTGTCATCGGTTCTGAAATACTTTCCCATCGTCTTCAAAGCAAAGTTTTTGTCCTTCTGGCCTCGGGCCGCTCCTTCAACATAAGCCTTGAGAAACCGCCGGACGACGTCCTCTTGCGTCTTCAAATATCTTCGGGTGGTCACCACCCCGTTAATATGATACTCGGCTTCCAACTTGGACATATCCAGTAGTTCTCTTAGTTTGAACTTCCTCGCCGTCAGCGTTGCAGGGGGGCTTAGAGCCGCTGCTTGAATCTTTCCTCCGACCATCGCGGTAATCGCCTCCGCCGGACCGCCGGTCTGGACCATCGTGATATCTCTTTCCGGATCGATGCCGTGAGCCCGCAGAGCAAACCTGGCAGCAAGATCGGACAACGTTCCGAAGCGGGTGGTACCAAATATCTTGCCCCTTAAGTCCTCCATTCGCTCGAGACCCGGCCGCGCAAAAATCCAGAAAAGGAACTTGCGTACGATGGTGGCGACGATAACGGTGTCGGCGCCGGAAAAGTTGGCCTGGATCGATGCGGCTCCGCCCAGCTGGATAATCGGCAGATCCCCTGCGAGCATCGCTTGAAGAGCCAGCGAGCTACCCGGGATGCTGATCGCCTCGACGCTGAGCCCGTTCTTCTCGTAAAAATTCCCCTCCTTGGCCAGCCACATCGACATCTGCGTGGCTGAAGCCGAGCCGCCGCCGACCCGGATCTTTTCGAGCTTTTTTTCCTGGGCTGGAGCGTTGCAAAGAGAAAGCATGGCAGTGAAAAGACTGAAAACAAATATAGGACAGCTCTTCTTCACGGTTTTCCTTTCGCTTAAGATCCCGGGGAGATAATGCTCAATCAGAGAAACTGACGGTGGCCATGGTCATCGATCTTAATTCTCAGCCTTAAGAAATGCAGCGACAAGATTATTGAATCGATCCGCATGATCCCATTGCACCCAGTGGGCACACTCATCGAAAACGTGCAGCTCGGCTTGGGGAATCTTCTGAAAAAGCAACAACGCTTGCTCCAGGGAGGTGCCGTGATCGTTTTTGCCCCAGAGAATGAGGGTCTTGGTTTTTAGATTGCCCAGCTCATCCTCTAAAGATTTAGACTTCGGCGCCTCGGCCCGCTTCAATTGGGCCTCGTGGTTTTTCCCCGCGCTCATCTCGTAGCGCTCACGTACCAGCTCTTCCGTAACCAAGCTTTGGTGGAAGAGGGTCCCCTGGGTCATCTTCATCATGTTTTCGAAGCTCGGTGTATAAGCTCGAAGTTCTTCCGCATGCTTCTTCGACTTCGCCTGAGATTCCACCGATCCCTTGGGCGCCAAGGTATTGCTCGATACTAGAACCAGCCGTTTGCTCCTTGAATCTTCGAGCGCGAGCCGAGCAGCAAGATAGGCGCCCATCGAATTCCCCATCACGTGATAGCGCTCGATCTTCATCTTATCGACAAAAGCGCGAGCGTGGGCAAAGCGAAAATCCAACGAATAATCGTTCGGATTGTCGCTAAGACCAAACCCGGGCTGGTCGAAGGCGTAAATCGCGAAGCCGGCCGCTGCGAGCGGCTCGATATTCAACTTCCAATTGACCGAGGAACACGTGCCCGGCGACCCACCGTGGCAAAGAACCACGGGATGACCTTCACCCGCACGAATATAGAAGGTCTTAAGGCCTTCGATCTCGAGATAACCTTCGACTCTATTTGCTGGGGCCGGCTTCTGCATACCTCAACACCTTACCGCCCTTGGGTGCGCGGGTCGGACCATAAGGCGTGCCCTTTTCAACATAGATGCATGAGCCGGCCGTATAAGTCGTCCCACCGATCTCGATCTCTCCCTCAAGCACATAGAACATTTCATGATACGGATGGCTGTGCACCGGGATGTTGGTGTCCGGCCCCCAGTGGCGAATCATCATCTCCGGGCTCGCACCGTTTTTGCTGGGAACCAACCATTTCGTTTCCCCGTGCCCGCTCTTTACCAACTTAACGTCTTTTTCGTTCACTGCAACAACGCCCATAAGACCTCCCATCGCGTTTTAGGGTCATCTATCCGACCGCCATACTTTTCGCTATTTGTCGCTCGCTCTCAGGCACCCACTTCTCATAGGCCGGAATCACGATCATCTTATTTTTTTCCGGGTCGCGCACGATCGCCTTGGGATCTTCGCCTCGTTTTACCTTTTCAATTTCACGCAAGTACATCTGCCGCAATTTGATAATCCCATCGTCGATCGTTGGGCCTAAGTTTTCGTTTTCTCGATCGGCAATGGGCGGCATGCTGTCGACAACCATGCCGTCTTCGATGAAGTGAAGCGGCGGAATGTTGTACCCCAAAACTGGATTATCAGAATCTTGGTACTCTTTATACGGCTCGATGAAATCCCGCGGCGGTTTCCAGCGCTGGCTGAACGGATCGCCTTCATATTTGCCGGGATTGTCCGCAGGCTTGAAGCGCACGCGCATAAGCAGCGTATGCGTGTCGTCGATGGGCACACTCCAGCGCGCCGCCGATACCGGCGTATTGGCATTGCCGCCGCTTAGATATCTGCCGCCGCTGCCACCGCAGCTCACGCCGGGCATCAACAAATGATGCTCGCGATAGTTGAGCATGCCGGGTTCCTTGGTTTTCCGATACGCTTTATACACGAGGCCCCACTCGGTCTCGTGAAATCCTAAATCAGGCTCCGTGCTCATGATGTCCGGCCACGCGCCGCCATGAGTAAAGCTGGGATGCACTGGGTCCATGCCATTTTCGACGCATTGCAGCCAATTGCAATTTTGGAATCCCTGGATCGTGATGTAAACATCGCCCTCGCCCACGAGAAAATTATAGCGGGGGAGCAGCGGCGCCGGCTGCGGGCCAAAATAGGCGAAGATTAATCCGCCCAATTCGTCCACTGGATACGACGGTAGGCGAATGTTTTCCTTTTTAAGCGGGCTGTCCGGAGGCTCTCCAGGTGTCTGCAACAGCCTGCCGTCGGTATCATAGAGCCAGCCGTGATAGCGGCAGCGCACGCCGTCCCTCTCGATATCGCCGAGGCAAAGGTTGGCGCGCCGATGCGCGCAGTAAGCACCGATGATTCCGGCTTTGCCTGTGCCGTCGCGAAAAAGAACCAGATCTTCGCCGAACACGCGTATGAATGTCGGCTTGATTTTGAGATGTCCTGAGATGCCGATGGGCCACCAGTAGCGGCGGAGAAACTCGCCCATAGGCGTGCCACGACCGGTCCGCGTAAGAATTTCATTCTCTTCTTTGCTGGTTCTGTACATAGACATACCTCCGTGCCCATGGCGAAATTCTCGCTCTCACCCGTAGAGGCGAAGAAAAAGGCCGTCGCTCCCGCGGAAGCGGGAGTCCAGGCGTGCTCAAGAAACCTAGATTCCCGTTTTCACGGGAATGACGCCCAAAGCAAAAAGACTATCTTTTCTAATATAACGTCTCGCGACCCGGAGCCCGTCAGTTCGCCAGGATTTTTTTCATGCGCTCGATTACCTCCGGCGGCTGAACGACCACTTTTTTCGCGATCGATTCCAACTCTTGGCCGCTCACCGGCTCCACCTCCCAACCTCTTTTCTGCGCTTCGGCGATGAACTCGGGATCCTTTAGCGTCTTGGTTAGACTATCACGCAAGGTCGTCACTCGGTCCGCCGGTAAGGTCGGCGGCGCGATTAAAGGTCGGCCGATCAAATCCGGAGACATAAGGACAGTCGCCAAACGCCGCGTCACGTCCGGCGCCTTTCGCCATTCCATTACCTCATAAACGGTCGGCACATCAGGCAGCCTTGAGTCACGCTTCGGCGCGCCATGGATCAAGACCCGGGTGAAGCCATTCTTGGACCACGTACGAGTGGGCTCGCTGCCGAAATAGCCCTCCAAGCTACCGGCGCGACATTGCACTTCGCCCTTTTGCATCGCCAAGTCAATTTCCGCCGCGCCGGGATAGCCCGTCACGATGTTGAACTTAATCCCCGCGACTTCTTCAATCAATCGGGGAAAATAGTGGCCCACGGTGCCCAGCGCCGTGGCGCCGCAGCGTGGATGCTCCGGCGCATTGCGAATATCGTCCAGCGTTTTGTAGGGTGTGTCGGAACGGCCATAAATAATCCGCACCGTCCGCTCAGGCGATCCGATCCAGGTAAACTTCGCCCAATCAAACTGCACTTCCTTCATCTCAGTCAGTTGATTGAAATAGAGCCCCGGAGTCACAAACCCGACCGTCAGTCCATCCGGCTTGGCAACGCCGTATATATAGTTCGCTGCCGTCAACGAACCCGCGCCCGGCATGCTCTGGAGAATGATGTTCGGCTTCCCTGGAATGTGTTGGCTCATGCCTCGAGCAAGCGCTCTCCCCCAGAGGTCACTGATTCCTCCCGGCGAGAACCCGAGCACCAACCGAATCGTCTTGTCTTGGTAAAATGGAGACTGAGCACCCGCGTCATCGCTGCACGTGAGAACCCATAGCAGCAAGAATGCGATTCGCTTCAACAATACTCCTGTGCCTTAGGGATTACGTAATCTTTGCCTTTGACTTCGGTGTTGCCCTCAACTCCGGATTCACTCTCTTAAATCCATCCGCGGGTCCCATGAGCGCAGCATGCCGAGTTCTTCCAGCGCCTCTTTGAGATACTTGAAATTGTAATAGTCACTCACCGGTTTCTTCGGCAGATTCCACTCGCTGGTGTAGATATCCACCTTCCGTTGATAGGACTCGAAGTCGAGCACCGGTCCCCACTCCTTGTGGACTTCGTCATAGGCGAGAACTCGCGAGTGATGTAATGGTTATGTCGCAGGATCGAGTCCAGTGTCTCTTCTTTACTGACACGGGCAACGGCCGTGCCGCGTAAAATAGCCCGCACCATGCCTTTGACGACAAACGGCTTTTCCGCGATGACCGCAGGCGAGGTGGAGAAGCCGGCTTCCGGAATCGCGAAGAGATCGCGGCAGGAAGTGAGGGCGTGCCCGCCCATCTGCACGGCGATATTCCAGTGCGGTGGATCACAGCACACCGCGTCGACTTCCCCTTTGTCGAACAGTGCCAGACGAAAGCGCTCGGTGTTGGGTGGCTTGCCGCGGCTATCGATCCAGGTGAGGTCCTTTTCGGGATCGAGACCATAATGGCGCAGCACGACCTTGGCATCCATGCTCGACCCCCCCTTCAGATCGCCGGCGATTTTTCTTCCTTTAAGGTCCGGAATATCTTTTACGTAGGGTTTTGCCACGAAGACATGCGCCGTCCGGTTGGCGATCGACACGACGTTGACCTCGCCGTCGATGTGATCACGGTTTTCCAGAACCGAGCGAAACGGCGGCGAGCCCCCGGGCGATTGGAAGATGATCGCGCCATCCTTGCGCCACTCGTGGCGCGGGTGTTGGCTGTCGGGAATACCTTGGACCGGCCTTAAATCGACGTCCAGCCCCTCTTCCTTAAAAAACCCCTTGTCGTGAGCGACCCACATGGGTGCCAAGTTCATGGGCAAAGCCGGCCCAAAAACGACGATCTTCTCGTTGGAGCTCATCCGCGATCTCCTTTCAGAATGACTTTTATCAACGTTTGGTCTGGCCAAAGAAACTTGTTTTTGATATATAACAGGCAAATTCAGGCTGTCAAGGAGATTTGGCCTGACCAATGATCGAGTTTAATAGCCGAGTCGATAAAATTGCCAAAGATCTGCAGGATCAGATTGTCCAGGGCAAACTAAAGCCGGGAGAGCGCCTGGCCTCGGAACGCAGCTTGTGTTCTCTGTTTGGCGTTGGCCGGACTACTATCCGTGAGGCTCTAAAATCTCTAGCGGTGCGCGGGTTGGTTATCCGTTCCGCGCGCGGAGCGGTAGTCGCCGACGCCGACTCTATACATCTTCCAGGGACCGATCTCGCCGGTCTCGCCGCGCAGACCTCGATCAAGCAGCTTTTCGAGGTGCGTAAGCTGATGGAGGTGAGAGTTGCAGGCTGGGCGGCCTCGCGGGCGACCACCGAGGAAATCGACGAGATGCGGCTCGCAATCGAGGCCGATAGCTCTCGGAACACGACCGCAGGCAATCCGAGTCGAATTTTCCACGACGCGCTGGCGAGAGCAGCGCATAATCCGGCCCTGGTGCAGGTTTATGAATCGGGAAGACACCTTTTCTTTCGTCTACCTTTTTACTGGAAGCTTTTTGATGATGCCGAAGTGAAGTCGGCTCGGGCGGCGCGTCATGAACTCGCCCGGCGCTGGCACGAACAAATCTTAAAGGCGGTCGTGGAACGGGATGCGGCAGAGGCTGAAGGAGCCATGTTTCAGCACCTGGACATTATGGAGAAAGACCTGCTCAGCAGACTGCAACTCGCAGATGGCGAGACCACCGGCGGTACAGTTTATCGCCACCCGATCTTGGCAGATCTCCAACCGGAGAAAGACAGCGTGATCAAAGGAATCCGTTCGCTACGTTAAGACATCGCTATGGAGCATCACCGATGAAACTTCTAGTTACGTTCATTGCTTTCGCTCTACTCGCGCAAGCAACGAGTCTTCCAGCCGCCGAATCCAAGCCAACAGAGCCGTTAAAACTACGACTCGGGCTGGGCTCCGCGCCGGCTCCGGCGCTGCCGAACTCCGTACTGTGGCTGGCAAAGGATTTGGGTTTTTACAAAAGGGAGGGGCTTGATGTTGAGCTTAATGAATTTCAAGGAACCCCTTTGGTCATGGCTGGGATGATTGCGGGCGACATTGATGTCGGCAACGTTTCAACTTCCGATGTTATCAGGATAAATGCGACCCGAGGTCAAGCGATGCGCGCCATTCATTCCCCGGATACCCGGCTTTACTTCCTTATTGCCGCCCGAGACACAATCAAGTCGGCGAGCGCACTGCAGGACAAAACCTTTGCGGTCGCGAGGATCGGCAGCGTCGACCACACACTTTCGATGATTGCGCTCAAAGGTCTTGGCGTCAATACGGCTTCTCTAACGGCGGTCGCCATCGGAACGCCTTCGACCCGCGCCCAGGCGCTGGTGGCCGGCCGCGTCGATGCCACCACCCTTTCACTGGCCACTTGGGTGACAATTCAGAAGGAACCCGGCGTCAGAATTCTGGTCGACCACAACACCTATTACGATACGGCCACCGTCGTCGAAAAAGTGAACGCCGTCACCACCAAAATCATGGAAGATAAGCCCGAACATCTGCGTCGCTTCACCGCGGCGATCATGAAAGCCAGCCGCCACTTTGCGGAAAATCAGGACGCCTGGGTGGAAGCCATGACCAAGCGCCGCGGCGATATCGACCGCAAGGATGCGGCAAACCTTTGGGCCGGCTTTAAGACCGCTTGGGCGGTAAACGGCTTGATGAATTTGGATGCGTATAAGAAAAGCTCAGACTTCTACTACCAGACTGGAACCTTGGAGAAAGTTCCCAGAATCGAAGTAGGTGAGTGGACCCAAACGCGCTTCGTCGATGAGGTTCTCAAAGAAATCGGTATCTACGCGAGATCGGATCCGCCCGGGCGGTTGCCGCGCTAAATATCTAGTAAGTTCCAAGATTGAGCGTTAGTGCATGAATCTCTCCGCAGCAGGTTGACTGGGTATCAAAAAAGCATGTATGAGAATTTATCCCAAAGGTGTCACCCCCGAGTGTTTTTATCGGGGAATGATCCAGTCATAGTTTCGCCTGGATTCCCGACAGAAGCATTCGGGAATGACAGACTGTTAGAGGTCTGGAAATAAAGCTGCGGGAAATTGATCCAAAGAGATTAAATCCCAACAAGGAGGATAAAAAAATGGCGATCGGATTGTCCCATGGCGGTTCAACCATCTACTCATCCCCATCCCCCTCATCAGAGGTCTTAGTAGGAACCCGAGAAGGCGTTGTCACTATCGAGCGCCCGACCTCCGGATCCGAATGGCGGGTAAAACACCGCGCTCTGACGGACAAACACGTCAGCGCGATTATCAAGGAGCCGGAGAGCGGTTTGACGTTTGCGGGGGCATTTAGCGGCTCCGTGCACGCCAGTGCAGACAACGGCAGGACTTGGGAGCCGAGGGGTAGCGGATTAACAGAAACTAACGTCTACTCGCTCGCAGCGCGGCGCGTGAACGGGGGTGTTCGTTTATTTGCCGGCACCGAGCCGGCGCATTTGTTCGCCAGTAACGATCTCGGTCTTAACTGGAGCGAGGTGCCGTCGCTTCGGTCGGTGCCCAGTGTCCCAAAGTGGAGTTTTCCTGCGCCGCCTCACATAGGACACGTGAAGCACATCAACTTCGATCCCGACACCTCCACCACGATGTACGCTTCCGTCGAAGTCGGCGGGCTGCTGAAAAGCGCGGACGCTGGCGAACACTGGGAAGAGTTTCCAAGCCTATACGAGGACGTCCACCGGCTCATGATTCATCCGAGCAACCCGAGATTCTTGTATGCAGTGACCGGGAGGGGACTGTACGTCAGCCCGGACGCCGGCACCAGTTGGGAGCAGTGGACGCGGAGGGAAGACGAAATCGGCGGCTATCCGGATGGATTTGTGTTTCGTCCATCGGATCCGAAGGTGATTTTTATGACCGCTGCCCACGACGCTCCAGGCACCTGGCGCACGACGCATTTCGCCGGTGCGCGCATCTCACGCAGCACCGATGGCGGGCGTAGCTGGGAGATTATGCGCAATGGCTTGCCCGACCGATTGCAAGCCAGCATCGAAGCCTTCTGCCTAGAGGAGGCGGGAAATATGTCGTCAATTTTTGCGGCGACGACGTCAGGCGAGATCTTCTGCAGCGAGGATCTCGGCGAACATTGGAACAAAATCATCAGCGGCTTACCACCGATTTCTAAGGCGGGTCACTATAGGAACCTGGTTGCGGCTTAGTCAGGAGAAACTGCAACGGCCAGTTTGGCGCCGTCAATTGCTGGATCGCAGGTAAGCCTGTCACTGCAAAGGCCTCAGCGCGGCAGCGCCGATTGAGCGGATGTGATCTCATCGATACGAGGTTTAGGGCAAGAAAAAGGAAATGAAGTATGCTGTCCCCAGAAATTCTCCGTTGGGGTCTGACCCTTGACAACCTTTTATTATCCCTTTGAGAGCTGCTGGTCGCGTTGGCAGCCGGGCGCCTCTTCTTGACAGAGCGCGCCTGAACTTCGCCTTCGAGAGCACGCTGAGCTGGCTCGTTCATCTCGGTCGTTTGAAACTGTGGAAAGCGGCCGGTTATCGCATTGAAATTGTCTACCTACGTCTGCATTCGCCGCGACTGGCACTCCGCCGCATCGGCTCGAGTAAGGCAGGGCGGTCACAATATTCCACACGCCGATGTGCTCTGTCGTTTTGACCGGAGCTGGACGAATTTTCAAGAGTCTTACCGTCTTTTGGCCGACGCTTGGAGCGTGTATGACAACTCTGGCAGAAATCCTACACTAGTGGAGCGATCATCATGAAACGGAACAAGAGGTGGGATAGCAAAGAGTTTTCTGCTGCTGTCGGACGTGCCCTCCGTCGCGCCGCGAAAGTTGCCCGCAAAACGGCCAGCATGCACGGAACGCCGATCTACATTTAAGTGGCTA
>WNFP01001146.1_pt2 | contig 21623 bp, 21 predicted proteins | sample 5400201 | NCBI WGS metagenome assembly WNFP01 (sample SAMN13153355, study PRJNA577476) | soil metagenome | isolation source: 115 cm saprolite under Madrone tree | place: USA:California | collected 2016-06-14
AGCACGGATCCGTCCGCGGCGAAATCCGGGCGAAATCGGTGACAGTACGGGGGGCCATCGAGGGAAATGTTTTCGCGACCGAACGCTGTGAACTTCAGGCTGGTTGCACCGTGCGCGGTGACGTCGAAGCGCCGCGATTCGTCGTGGACGAGAACGCGACGTTTCTCGGCAGCGCAAAAGTCGGGACACCCAAGTAACTCCAAGTCCGGCCTTTTTTCGACAGGACCAACTCCCAAAGCCTTCGCGAGCAGGCAAGATATCTTGGATTAGGAATTCCCTTAATCCGGTGAATCCTGTCTAGGAGTCTTGCGCGAGTTCGTCCTGCAATTGTTTCTTCAAATTGCGCCGCGCCGCTTTTTTGATCGCGCGCCGCTCGGCGGTGACCTCCTGCTTGTCTGCTCGGCGTTGGCTGCGCGTGCGCTTGTCGATCTCGCTCGGCAAGTGCGAAATCTTCGGCCGATTCGCGCCGACTCTACGCTCGTTGGGCTTTGCGTAAGGGTCCATTGGATAATCTCCCCTCTGAAAAGTAGAGATCATCGGGGAAGGTGATAGCTTGCATGGGAGGCCGTTTCTGAAAATACCAAAGCAACTCATTGATTGCTTGAAGGAAAATAAAGTCGACTACGAGATTTTGCATCATCCGGAAGCCGTTACCGCGCAAAGGATCGCCCAAGCCGAACACGTGAAAGGCCGGCGCCATGCCAAGGTTGTAATGGTAAAATCCGGAGACGAGCACTTGATGACAGCGCTCCCAGCCGATCATCAAATTGATCTTAAAAAGCTCAGCTCTTCCCGGACTGCGCGCTCGGAGCGATGCCGCCGTTTGGCAATCTCTATGGTGTGCCGACATATGTGGACAAGAGTTTGTCCGAGGAAGAGTTCATCGTTTTCGAAGCGGGCACGCACACGGATGCAATCAAGCTCAGCTATCGCGATTACGAAACAGTCGTGAAGCCGCAGGTCGCAGACTTCGCAATCAAGATCCAGCCCATGAAGGGAGAGTGAGATTGCACGTCGCCGTGAAGACTGGATTAACAGGTCTGGTTCTCTTGCTGGTGTGCACAGCTGCGGTCGCGGCGGAGAAGGTTTCGCTTATCAAAATCGATGGCGCGATTCAATTGAACACGCCGGGCGGTTTGCTCGATTCGACGCAAACGATCGTGCAAAGCTTTTTGGGCTCCACGGTGCCGGTGGTGGTTTATGTCGCTCCTACGGGTGCGACCGCGACCAGCGCCGGTTGCTTCATCACCGTTGCCGCAAGTGTCGCGGCGATGGCGCCGGCCACGACCATTGGTGCCGCCCACCCGGTGACGCTGGGCGGTAATCCGACTGGCAGCGAACAGAAGCTGGATGACACCATGAAACAGAAACTCGAAAATTTTTCCGTGAGCTACATCGAAGCGATCGCGGCCAGGCGCCATCGCAATGTCGATTGGGCGAAGTCCGCCGTGAAAGAAAGCGCGTCAATCAGCGCGGAGAAAGCACTCGAGTTAAAGGTCATCGATCTGATCGCTGTCGATCTTACGGAGTTGCTCAAGCAACTAAACGGTCGTGTGATCGATAGCAAGACGCTCAAAACCGCAGGCGCCGAGGTCGTGGAGATCAAGATGTCGGCGTCGGAACACGTTTTTCAAAGACTCTGGCGGCCCGAGGTCATGTTCATTCTCATGCTCATCGCGATCTACGGAATCATCGGTGAACTGACTACGCCCGGAGCGATCCTGCCTGGCGTGGTGGGCGCGATTGCCTTGGTCCTTGTGCTTTATCTGGCGGCGATCCTGCCCGTCAACGTGACCGGGCTTGCCTTGATTGCGCTCGCGCTCATGCTTTTCATCTTCGATGTCTATGCGCCCACGCACGGCGTGCTGACGGTGGGCGGAATCATTTCGTTTCTGATCGGCTCGCTCATGCTTTTCAACCGCGCTGACCCGCTCTTTCGTTTGTCGCTTAGTTACATTATTCCAGCGACCTTGGTGACCGCACTGTTTTTTGTTTTCCTTATCGGAAAAGGCTTGCGCGCGCAACTTCTGCCGATCAAAGCAGGAGCGGAGACGTTAATTGGGAAAACCGTGACCACATTGACTGCAATCGACTCGCGTGGCGGCAGGATTTTCGTCGAGGGCGAGTATTGGAACGCGGCCAGCGATAGCCCTATCGAGAAAGACGAAGTGGTTGAGATCGCAGCCGTGCAAGGATTAACTTTAAAAGTAAAAACCAAAGGAGAATAAAGCCATGCCATTACTCGAAGGACTAGTGAGGCTAGCTGGTTGGGCCGCACCAATCATCATCCTGGCGGTGATCTTTTTGCCGCAGGCGATCCGCATTCTGCGCGAATACGAGCGAGGCGTGATTTTCCGGCTCGGAAAATTACTCGGCGCGAAAGGGCCGGGACTGATTTTGCTCATCCCGATCGTTGATCGAATGGTGCGCATGGATTTGCGCGTCGTGACCATCAGCGTTGAGAAGCAGGAGGTGATGACGCGGGACAACGTGCCGGTGACGGTCGATGCGGTCGTTTATTTCCGCGTGGTCGATCCGGAAGCTGCGGTCGTGAAAGTGGAGAACTTTCTCAAAGCCACGTCGCTGATGTCGCAGACCACCCTGCGCAGCGTGCTTGGTCAGGCTCCCTTGGACGATCTACTTTCGCAGCGCGAGTCGATCAACCTGAAGTTGCAGGAGATCATCGACCGGCAAACCGAACCGTGGGGCGTTAAAGTCACGGCGGTCGAGGTCAAGGACGTGGCGCTACCCGACACGATGAAGCGCGCCATGGCCAAGCAAGCCGAAGCCGAGCGCGAGCGCCGCGCCAAGATCGTCAACGCCGAGGGCGAATTTCAAGCGGCGGAAAAAATGGTGCAGGCCGCCGCGATGATGAGCAAGGAACCGATTGCGCTCCAACTGCGCTTCCTCCAAACGATGCGCGAGATTTCCAGCGAACACAACACGACCACGTTTCTTCCAGTGCCGATCGATCTCTTCACGCCATTCATGAACAAGAGCGGCCCACCTAAACCACCCACGCCGTAGGCAAAGTGGGAGCGACCTAAGTGTCGCGATCTTTTGGAACTCACGTTCCGCTATTCGAATTGTAGGTTTGGCAATTATGTCTCTCGATCTCGCGACCATTCGCGCGGCCCATGAGCGGATTCGATCGTACATTAAACGAACGCCGGTGTTAACGAGTTCACGGCTGGATGAGGCGTTCGGCGCGCAACTTTTCTTTAAGTGCGAGAATTTTCAGAAGATCGGCGCGTTCAAAGCCCGCGGCGCGACCAACGCCGTCTTCGCACTCGATAATGCGACTGCGAAGCGCGGCGTGGCGACGCATTCGTCCGGCAATCACGGAACTGCTCTGGCGCGTGCGGCCAAGCTGAGGAAAATTCCAGCGCGCATTGTGATGCCGAAGAACTCAAGCAAAGTGAAAGTGCGCGCGGTCGAAAGTTACGGTGCCCAGCTGGTTTTTTGCGAGCCGACGCAACAAGCGCGCGAGGCGGCGTGCGCGGACGTGATCGCGAAAACAGGAGCGACCCTGATCCATTCATTCGAAAACGAAGATGTGATGGCGGGGCAGGGGACGGCAATGGTCGAATTGCTCGAGGACATAGATGTCGATCTTGTCATGTGCCCTATCGGCGGTGGCGGATTGCTTTGTGGGACCGCGGTCGCAGCGAAGTCGATGCGGCCAAAAATTAAAGTGATCGCCGCCGAGCCCGCGAATGCCGACGACGCAGCGCAATCATTTCGTGCCGGAAAAAGAATTGTGGCGGAAAAGAAATTCACGATCGCGGACGGACTGCGCACAAATGTCGGCGAGCGGAATTTCCCGATCATTCAGCGTTACGTTGATGACATCGTGACGGTCAGCGAAGACGCGATCGTTTCGGCCATGCGCACGATTTGGGAAACGATGAAGATCATCATCGAACCGTCAGCGGCGGTACCGTACGCCGCAATCGCCGAACGTAAGATCGACATCTCCGGCAAACGCGTCGGCATCATCCTCACTGGCGGCAATGTTGATCTCGACGCCCTGCCCTGGAAATGAATCAGAAGTCACCGATCAGAGATCAGCAGTCGGATTATTTCAACGTGATCTCGCGCATTGTCTTGGTGCCTAGAATTTCGCGAATGTCCAAACGTTTCACGGCCAGATCGCGCCGTTGCTCTTCGGAACCCATTACTTTCGCGATAACTGGATCCATTTTGTCGCGCAAATTGTCGAACGCCGCCCAGTTTGGATACTCCACCAAAATTAGAATGTTGAAGTCGTGCGGATCGGAGGCTTCGCCGTTCAGGATCTTGTAATCGAGGATGATCTTCTCTTTTTTCTCCGCATCGTAAACCGGTTTCACAGTACCGGTGATCTGCTTGATATACTCGTCGGCCAATCCCGTTTTGGTCTTGATCATCGTCAAAGTCCAAACGGGGCCTTCGTTGTAAGGAGCGCTGCTTCCGCCTGCAGCTTTAGCGGCTGTTGTTGCGGGCGTCGCAGAGCTTTGTGCGAAGCAAAAACCGGACAGAACGCAAGTTAGTGCGACAATAGCGAGGATTCGTGTTCTCATGGCGGCGGAGCTTGAAGAATTTTCGGCAGGATGAACAGGATTTTAATTGAGTTTGATGTCCGCTAGATTCTCCGAGTTATGAAAAAGCAACTGTCTCTCGCTCTTGCCGTAGCAATCTCCTGCTCTCCTTTGGGCGTCGCGTTTGCCCAATCAGCCAATTCGACGATGAAGGCCGTCGTCTTGAATGAGTACGGCGGACCCGAAGTTTTGAAATACCAGGACGCGCCGCGGCCAGAAGCGAAGGACAACGAAATCCTCATCCGCGTGATCGCGGCCGGTGTGAACCCAGTCGATGGGATGGTTCGCGCGGGGATGTTCGCGAAATATTCTAAGAGCGCGTTCCCAATGGTCCTAGGGTATGACGTCGCCGGAATCGTTGAGAAAGCCGGGGCAAAGATCGACAAACACAAACCGGGCGACGCGGTTTATGCCTACATCGGATTGAAAGAAGGTGGCGGTTATGCGGAGTACGCAGTGGCAACGGACAAGGAAGTCTCGCCGAAACCGAAGTCACTCAGTTTCGTGGAGGCAGCAGCTGTCCCGCTCGCAGCCGAAACCGCTTGGCAGGCGCTCTTCGATACAGCGAAATTGAGCGCGGGTCAGACGGTCCTGATTCACGGCGGCTCCGGCGGCGTCGGAGGTTTTGCGATTCAAATTGCAAAAGCGCGCGGTGCGAAAGTTGTCGCGACCGCATCGACGGCCAATCAGGGTTTACTAAAGGAACTCGGCGCCGATGTGGCGATCGACTACACGAAGCAAAAATTCGAAGACATCGCCAAAGATGTCGATGTGGTGATGGATTCGATCGGCAAAGATACGCTGGCACGTTCCTACGGCGTAGTGAAGAAGGGAGGATTCATCGTGTCGTTGGTCGCGCGACCAGATCCTGCGGAACTGGAGAAGCATGGGATTCGCGGTGCGCCGATGAGCGTAGACCCTAATTCGGCCGAGCTAGCGGAGATCGGAAAACTGATCGACGAGAAAAAGATCAAGGTGGTCGTGTCGCAAATCCTTCCGCTCGCTGATGCGGCCAAAGCGCAGGAACAGGCCGCGACCGGTCACACCCGGGGCAAAATTGTGTTAAAGGTGGCGGAAGAACCGAAATAACCAGAGGACAGAGGACAGAGGTCAGTAATTTTGAAGATCGACGTTGTATGAATTGGGAAGCGATCAACGCCGTTGCACAACTGATCAGCTCAGTTGGCGTGGTCGCGTCGCTTTGGTATCTCGCAGTCCAAGTGCATCGCAGCACGCGCATCGCGAAGCTCTCCGCCCAGGATGCGGCCACGACCGCGTTACGGGAGGTGACTCGCCCCTTCGCTGAAAATCCGGAGGTCGGCCGGATCTGGCGAATCGGCTTGGAAGATCTCGATGCGCTATCGCCGGACGAGAAAGCGAGATTTTTCCACGTCGCGTTTCAATTCCTTAAAGCGATGGAGACGATTCATTTCCATTACGCTTATGGATTGATGGAGGAACCGGTCTGGCGCGGCTGGCGCAATCTTTACGAACATTATCTCGCGACGCCGGGGCTGGAATTTTACTGGAGCGTCCGACACAATCTTTTCTCCGAACGCTTCCAGGAATTCATCGCCGGGCTTGATCGCCCAGCGCAACGGCTCACGGTCGCAAATTTGCTCGGCCAGGAAAAGATCGACAAAATAGCAGCGCGCTAGTGCGCGAAACCGGGAAGTCGTTTGGCGGTGGATTTCGGATGCTGCTGTTTGCGCGATTTAAGAAAACCAGAGCCACGAATGGCGGTCGATTGAATTGCAATCGAGTCGACCGCGACGTGAACACTAACGCACGCATCCGCCGGGTCTTTACTGCCAAACAAACGTTCCCAATCGGCTCGCGCAGCCTGGCAGAGCCGGCGATATTTCAAATCCAAAGCGTGCCGCAGTCCGGCAACGACTTCCACCTTGGCCAACTCTCTCTGAAATAGGGCCCGTTTCCCCTCTTCCATGCTCATTGGCTTACTTTGAGCAGGAAGCAGGCCGGAAGCAGAAAGCAGGGCTCACAATTCAGGCGGCACCGAGGTAAATGGTTGATCACGAAATTGATATTTCGCCAGCGAGAAAATTGCCGACGTGGGTGATAAAAAGTAGAAAGTAGGAAGTAGAAAGCAGAAAAAGCTGAAAGGTTCTCCGCGCGAGTCCTCTAGATTCTACTTTCTGCTTCCTACTTTTCCGTCATCACTTTTTTAATCGACGAATCGTCGTCCAACAAAATCCACTCGATCACCGAGAGCGGCAGACTGCCGTTCTTAATTAGATCATCGTGAAATTGGCCGAGCCTGAAATTGTCACCTTGTCGATCTTTGTAGCGACCGAGCAAGTTCATGATCTGCCATTTGCCGATGATGTAGCTGATCTTTTGGTGCGGACTTGACGCCGAGCCGGCAGCTTCGCCTTCCGCCGCTTCGCGATCGAGTCCGCCCGCGTCCATGAAATATTTTACCGCTTGCTCAAAGGTCCATTTGCCGGTGTGCAGATTCACATCGACCCCGATTCGCGCTCCCCGATAACGCGACAGCCGCAAGATTTGTCCCTGCGCCGGCGAGTTGTTCGGATACAAACCTGTGCGCATCAACATTTCCTCGCCATAAAGCGCCCACCCTTCGACAAAAACGCCATCGGCATGCTGCCGGCGAATCTCATCGCTCAGATGATTCGCGATCGACAGCTGCATGAAGTGACCGGGAATTCCTTCATGACCTAAAATCGGCCGTGGATCTTCAATCGCAGCGCGAATGTAAAAATTCTTCGACTGCGGATTGTAAGTTGGAATGAAAAAGAAGCCGGCTGGGTCCTTGTCGTAAACACCTGGTGGATTCATAAAACCGCCAGGACTGGTCGGCTTGAACGCTTCCGGTAACTGTCGAATCTGAAATGGTCCGAGATAATCGGGGATTGTGACGAGTTTATGTTCCTTCAGGAAATTGACCATTTCGGTCTCGCGGCTTTCGTACGCTTTCAGGAACGAAGCCTGATCGGGCGGAATGTTTGCGGCACGCGACGGATCAGGATCGGCTAATTTTGGATCCGGCAGAAGCGTTTCGAGTGCCCGGTAACGTCCATTTTCCACGCGCCCGATCGTTTCCACTTCGCGCGCGTCGAGCGGCAAAAGCAAAACGTGTTTGAGATAGTAGTTGTAATTCGCTTCGCCCATCGGAGCGAAGTCGACCATCTTCGGCATCCGTTTCTCGAGCTCGTCGGCGAAACTGTGCGCCGCGGCCAGCGCCGCATCACGCGCCTTGATCAGTTCTTCATGCTCGGTCGGCGCAAGATCGACATCCAACGCCATCAAGCTGCCTTTCAGAAGCGGATCGATTGACCGTGCGGAATCGATCGCGAGCTTGGCGTAAAGTCTTACCGGATTCTGAAGGTTGCTCAGTCCTTGTTTTAATAACGCCGGCATCGCTTTGAGCCGCGCGGTCGCGGACAGCGCGCGTTTGCGCGGCGTGTCGTATTCCTTTTTCAGCAGCGAGAAAATGGCACTGACGCATTCGCCGATATAAGTCTGCGGATTTGTCCGTTCGAATTTTAGAACGCGATTTTGAAAATCGACGCCTTCGAGTTGCGAGCGAAACAAAATCGCATCGATCTGTTCGTCCTTCGGCCACGTTCCGATCTTCATAGTGCGTACCTTGTCGAGCAGTGTCCGGACGTGCTGCGCGCGCTCGGCTATTTTTGCCGGTGAAAAATCGGCCAGCTTATCATCCCAGGTGTGGAGGCCGGCGTTGCTGCTTGAGACCGGGTCGCTCTGGTTCCGCCAGTTGTAGTAATCGTTCGCTAATTTGTGCAACGCCGCTGCGCCCATCACGTGATCCTGGTTCGCATTCGTGATCAATGTTTTGTTGGAGACGTCCGGTTGTCCTCGCGGCGTCGGCTGAGCGTGCAATAGAAGTGTTCCAACGATAATAAATATGGTGAAGAAAATTACTTTCGCTTTCACGATGTCGATCTTAGTAAACGGCATCAAATGAGAAAGCCTAATTCAACTGCATGAAAACGCTTGGCATGATCGGCGGCGTCGGTCCCGAGAGCACGATCGACTATTACAAGAACATCATTGCGCTTTATCGCGAACGCCGGCGCGACGGCAGTTATCCACAGTTCGTAATTAATAGCATCAACCTGAAGAAAGGCGTCGACTTCATGGACGCAAACAATCTTCCCGGTATGGCTGACTTTCTTCTCGAGGAGATCAAAAAACTTGCGCCGGCCGGCGCCGATTTTGGATTAATCGCGGCGAACACGCCGCACATCGTCTTTGATGATATCGCTCCGAAGTCGCCGATCCCGCTGATCAGCATTGTCGAAGCAACGTGTGCATACGCCAAAGCGCGAAAAATGAAATGCCTCGGTTTGTTCGGCACGCGCTACACCATGCAGGCCGACTTTTATCAGAAAGTTTTCCAGCGCGAAGGAATTGAATTGGTTGTGCCGAAATCGAAAGACCAGGATTATATCCACGACAAATATTTTGCCGAGCTCGTCCCGGGAAATTTTTTGCCCGAAACGCGCGCCGGATTACTCGCTATCGTGGACCGGATGAAAACCAAGATCGACCCGCCTTCTCCGAGCGATGGTCCGGGTCGGAGCTACGGCCGGGCAGGCATCGACGGGGTGATCCTTGCCGGAACCGAATTGCCGCTAATCCTGCGCGGCGAAAGGCACAACGGCGTTGTGTTGTTGGACACCGGGAAGATTCATTGCGAAGCCGCCGTCGACGCGATGTTCTCGTAGCATGAGAGTCCTCGTCGTTTATCTTTTACTCTTGTCCAATTTCCTTATGGCCCAACCTAAGAACGAACAGGACAGAACTCGTTACGCTGTGATCGGCGATTCGTATTCGTGCGGCGAAGGCGCGACGCTGAAAGAATCGTGGCCGGCGTTGTTAACTCAGCACTTGAATGTTCAAGGGTTGCATATCGATCTTGTATCCAATCCGTCAGTGACCGGTTGGACGACCAAGGACGCGATCGATCGCGAATTGCCCAAGTTCGTAAACTCGAACCCTAACTTCGCTACCTTGCTCATCGGCGTGAACGATTGGGTCCAAGGTGTCGATGAGACAACGTTTCGAAACCGCTTCAGTTACCTCGTAGATCAAATGCTGGCTGTGCTCCCGAATAAGAAGCGCTTACTCGTTGTCACAATCCCGGACTTTGGAGTAACGCCGACCGGGCCGAAGTATTCCCGCGGTCGCAACATTCATGAAGGAATTCTTCGATTTAACCAGGTCGTGACTGAAGAAGCGCGAAAGCGTGGGTTGGAAGTTGTCGATATTTTTCCGCTCAGTAAAAAAATGGGCCAGGACAAATCGTTAGTTGCGAAAGATGGTTTGCATCCATCGGCCAAAGAATACGCCGAGTGGGAGAAAATTATTTTCCCGGCTGCGCTGGAACTACTCACCAATCGGCAAGCGGCAGTCGAAAATCGAAAATGAAGTGTGGGCGGTGAGGGTTTCGAACCCCCGACCCTCTCGGTGTAAACGAGATGCTCTACCACTGAGCTAACCGCCCGCTCCTGGAAGTTGCGTCGCACTTTACACATTGCGGAAACTGGAGCAATGCGACAAAAGAATAATTCCCGATGAGCCAGCGTTACTTCGAAGATCTCAAAGCTGGCGACCGATTCAAGTCGGGTACCTACAAGGTCACCGAGGAACAAATAGTTTCGTTCGCGCGCGAGTTCGATCCACAGCCCTTTCACTTGGATCCGGCGGTTGCTCGCCAACCAATGTTCAAGGGCCTCATCGCCAGCGGCTGGCATACTGCGGCAATTACCATGCGTTTATTTGTGCAAACATTGAACTTCGCCGAAGGCGCAATCGGTCTCGGCGTGGACGAGCTGCGCTGGCCGAATGCGGTTCGACCCGGTGATGTCTTGCAAGTCGAAACGGAGATTGTCGACCTTCGCGAGTCGCGATCGAAGCCGAGTCAGGGGATTGTCCGCATCCGGAATGTGACGACAAATCAGCGCGGTGAAGTTGTGCAGACGATGTTCGCCTCAGCCCTAGTCTTACGGCGAAGTGATAGGATTACACGCTAGGAGTAGAACTAGTTTAGCTCTCCGCGCGGAGACTACTCGCAACTATCTCTTGCATTAGGAAAGACTTTACTCTATCGAAGACGTCTATGGACTTATCAACGCGAAACTTGGAACAGGCATTGTCGATTCGTCGCCAGATTGATGCTTTGGAGAGACGACTCAGGGGTTTAGTTGGTGGAGCGGGAGGCGGCGGCGCAACGGCTGCTCCGCGCGGAGGAGGCAGACGCCGAATGTCAGCGGCTGCCAGGGCAAAGATTGCCGCCGCAGCGCGCGCGCGTTGGGCGCGAGTAAGAGCACGCGGTGGTGGTGCTAAAGCAGCTAAGAAGGGCGGACCACGCAAAGGCGGGATCACCGCAGCTGGTCGCAGACGACTTTCACAGCTAATGAAAGCGCGCTGGGCGGCTAAAAGAAAAGCGAAGCGCAAGTAGAAGCTGCTAGTTACATTCTCCGCTGAAGACCCAACATCGAGTAGAAGGAAACTACCTTAGCGACTACGATCGGTTAAGCAGTTTCATCATCGCTTCCGGATATCGCGAGCCGGCGAAGGCGTCTTTTGGCGCGACTTTATCGATGCGCTCGAGATCTTTGCTTGTAAGATCGAGATCGAGCGCACCGATGTTCTCCTGCAAGTATTTCCGGCGTTTTGTCCCTGGAATTGGAACGATGTCTTCGCCCTGCGCCAGCACCCAGGCCAGCGCGAGCTGAGCCGGCGTGCAACGTTTTTCCCGCGCGATTTCTTGCACGCGTTTTACCAGATCGAGATTGCGCTGAAAATTTTCACCCTGAAATCGCGGCGTTGTTTTGCGGTAGTCTTCTTCTGGTAAATCTTCCGGTCTTTGAATCTTGCCAGTCAGGAATCCGCGGCCGAGCGGACTGTATGGGACGAAACCGATTCCAAGCTCGCGACAAACGCCGAGAATTTCCGCTTCTGGATCTCGCGTCCAAAGCGAGTATTCCGATTGCAGCGCTGTGATTGGATGAACCGCGTGGGCGCGGCGAATTGGTTCGCCGCCAGCCTCGGACAATCCGAGAAAGCGCACCTTGCCTTCGCGCACCAATTCCGCCATCGCACCAACTGTTTCTTCAATCGGCGTGTCGGGATCGACCCGGTGTTGGTAGTAAAGATCGATGCAGTCCAGTTGCAGCCGCCGCAGACTTCCTTCGCATGCTTTTTTCACGTATTCGGGTTTGCCACTGATCCCGCGAAACTCCGCCCTCTCGGGATCGCGCAAGATTCCGAACTTCGTTGCGATGATGACCTGTTCCCGATACCCTTTGAGGGCGCGGCCTAACAACTGTTCGTTGGTGTGGGGCCCGTATACGTCGGCGGTGTCGAAAAAGGTGATCCCGAGCTCGAGCGCGCGCTGGATCGTCGCGAGCGATTCGTCGTCGTTACGTCCGCCGTAAAAATCCGACATCCCCATGCAGCCAAGACCGATCGCCGAGACAATCGGTCCGCCGCGTCCAAGTTTGCGTTGTTTCATATTTGTCCGATCCAGGTGCGCGGCGCGGATTCCTCCCAGCGCTCGCGAATGTTGCGAAATGTTGTTTCCTCGAGTGGACCAGCTTCCCGCAATTTCGCATTCTCATTCCAACGTTCCGGCTTTTTCGTGCCAACGATCGCGGCGTGCACGCCCGGAACGCTAAGTGTGAAACGCAGGGCAATCGAAACGCTCTTTTCCAAATCACGGTGCAGGAAGTCGTAATTCAATTTCCGCAATCGTTCCCAGTATTCGTGGTGATAAGAATCGATCGGGCGATGTCCTGTCTTCCAAGCCACGTTTGCGATCGGCCGCTTCGCAATCACGCCCATTTGTTTTTCGCGCGCCAGCGGCAAGGTCAAATCGATCGCTTCCTGATCGGCGATGCTGATGGAAGTTTGCAGCGTGTCGAACGCGCCGCTTTCCACCGCGAACCGAGCGGCTTGGCTATCGCCGCTGTAACCGACGTAGCGGACATAGCCGCGCTTGCGTGCCGTTTGCAACGCGTCGATCGCTTCGCCCTTGCGCAACGTTGACTCCGAACAGCTATGCAATTGCACGATGTCGATCTTGTCCGTTTTCAGCCGCCGCAAACTGCGCTGAACGCTTTCCAGAATCGAGGCTTTCGACCAATCAGCTCGCTCACCAAAACCGTGCGGATGACCGCACTTGGTGAAAAGATAAAATTCTTTTCGGCGACCGCTCACTGTCTGTCCGATCAGCTCTTCGCTGTTGTAGTAACATTCCGCGGTATCGATCACATTTAGACCGGCATCGAGCGCGCTATTCAGCAGTTCAGCGACAGTTTCAGGCGACGCGTGTTCGTAGCCGATCTCGGATCCTCCAAATCCGAGGACCGAGACGTCCATGTCGGTCTTTCCAAGGCGACGCTTTTCCATTGTCTGTCAGATGAGCCGCGGATTGCGCGGATGTAGACGGATAAATGCAAAAGCAAACTGCGCAATCCGCGATTAAAATAGTAATCGTGTTTTGCCTTTGCCGCGCTCGATCCGGCCAATTCTTCTTGCGTGCAAGATCGACCTCGCGCGTTTGGCATCGCGCTCAGCGACGATTGCGACCATTCCGATCCCCATGTTGAAGACCTGATACATTTCGGCCGAACTCACGCGGCCGTTTTGCTGCAGGATTTTGAAAATCGACGGCACGCGCCAGCTTTTGGTTTCGATCACTGCGTCGCACTTTTTCGGGAGAACGCGCGGCAAATTGTCGATCAAACCGCCGCCGGTGATGTGAGCGAGTCCTTTGATGATTCCATCCGGAACTTTTGCGAGCAATGGCTGATAATTTTTGTGCACGCGAAGCAGCTCCTTGCCGACGGTTTTTGTCGATAGTGGCAAGCGCGATCTCGGCTTCAGTTTCATTTTTTCGAAGAAGATTTTTCGGGCCAGTGAGTAACCGTTGGTGTGCAAACCATTTGACCCAAGCCCAAGCACGACGTCGCCAGGTTTAATTTTCGATCCATCGATAATCTCTTTGCGGTCGACCACGCCGACGATGCAACCGGCGAGATCGTACTCGCCTTTACGATAAATTCCCGGCAGTTGCGCCGTCTCGCCTCCGATTAACGCGCAACCCGCCCTTCGACAAGCGCCTGAAAATCCGCGGATGAGTTGATCGAATACGCGCGGCTCGAGTTTTTCGCAGCCAATGTAATCGAGGAAAAATAGTGGCCGCGCGCCCAGCACGGCGATGTCGTTCACGCAATGGTTCACCATATCGGCGCCGACCGTGTCGTGCTGGTTCATCGCGAACGCGATTTTCAATTTCGTTCCCACGCTGTCGATGCTGGCGACGAGGACCGGGTCGCGCATTCCGGAGAATTGTACTCGAAACAAACCTCCGAAGCCGCCGATTTTGCCGAGCACGTGCGCTCCATGCGTTTGCCTAACGAGCGATTGGATCCGGCGTTTGAGCTTGTTGCCAAGATCGACATCAACCCCGGCGCGCGCGTAAGCCTTTTTTCTTGTCATGTCGAGCGGAGCCGAGACATCTCTTACTATTTCTTTTGCCGAGGACTCACAGAAATATCTAGAGATTCCTCGACTTCGCTCGGAATGACAGAATAAAAATTCGTCGATCGCGTTACTTCAGGTCCGCGAACAACGTGGGATGCCGTTCTTGCTCGACGAGTGCTTTGGAGCGGGCCTCGCGCTTTTCCATGATGAACTTGTCGAGCGCGGGGTCGACCGGGAGGGGATAATTGCCAGTAAAGCAGGCGAGGCAGAATTCGTTCAAAGGTTTTCCAGTCGCGCGCACCATGCCTTCGACATCCAAATAACCGAGACTGTCGACACCGAGATATTTCCGGATTTCTTCCATCGACATCTGGTTTGCGATCAACTTTTGCGGATCAGGAAAATCGATTCCGTAATGGCAGGCGAAACGGTGCGGCGGACAGCTCACCCGCATGTGCACTTCCTTTGCGCCGGCCTCGCGCAAGTTTACGACTCTCGCGCGCGCGGTCGTGCCGCGAACAATCGAGTCGTCGATAACCACGACGCGTTTCCCCGCCACCATTTCCTTGATCAAATTCAATTTCACGCGGACGTCGAAATCGCGAATAAGCTGGCTCGGCTGTAAAAAAGTTCGGCCGATATAGTGGTTTCGAACAAAGGCATGGCCGAAGGGGATTTTCAGCTCTTCGGCAAAACCGAGCGCCGCGTAATTGCCGGAGTCCGGCACCGGAACGACGATGTCGGCCTCAACCGGAAATTGGCGGGCGAGTTCGCGGCCCATTTCGGTGCGGACTTTGCCGACATTAACGCCGCCGATGATGCTGTCCGGTCGCGCAAAATAAACGTACTCGAACATGCAGAAGGCAGGCTGTTGCGGTTGAAGCGGAAACTCGGAGCGCATTCCGTCTTCATCGATAATCAAAACCTCACCCGGCTTGATTTCGCGAACGAACTCCGCGTGAATTAAATCAAACGCACAGGTCTCGGAAGCGAGGATGTAGGCATCGTCGAGTTTGCCGAGCGAGAGCGGCCGCCAGCCGAACGGATCGCGCACCGCGATTAACTCGCGTTCGCTCATGATCAAGAGCGAGAACGCGCCTTCGATTCTGCGCAGCGCCGCGAGCGTGTTTGCGCCGTTATCGGAGGGCTGGGCGAGTAGATGCAAAATGATTTCGCTGTCGGCCGTCGTTTGGAAAATCGAACCTTTGTGCTCGAGCTCGTCCCGCAAAACGTCGGCATTAATCAGATTGCCATTGTGCGCGATCGCCATTTGGCCGCGAACGCAATCAACCACGAACGGTTGCGCATTCTTGATCGTGCTGGTGCCGGTGGTGGAATAGCGGGTATGACCGATCGCGCGGCTTCCTTTGAGTTGCTCCAATTCCCTTTGACCGAAGACCTGTGAGACAAGCCCCATGTCCTTGTGGATGAGAAATGACGTGCCGGGGCCGTTGCTCGTCACAATTCCGGCGCTCTCCTGGCCGCGGTGCTGAAGCGCGAACAGGCCGTAGTAAGTCAGGACCGCCGCGTTTGGATGACCGAACACGCCGAAAAGACCGCACTCGTGCTGCGGATAGACGTCACTCTGCTTGATGAGTTCGGCGTTGTCTGGAGTGATCACAAGAAATAATCCACTAAATGCAGCGTGATTCAACGAATGCTTGCAAATTGCGCGTGAGGGTAAGGTTTATCTCGCTCTTGAGCGCGACCCTCACCTGGCGCTTCGCGCCTTCCTCTCCCTGCCAGGGAGAGGATTGAGGTGAGGGTAGTGACATTCCTCGTCACAAACTTGGGATCCGCTCGGCCGAAGAGTCGCTTTCCACCAGGCGGCGAATGGAATTCCACCAATCGTCGTAAAGATCGGTGATTGGCCAGCGGAAATTTTCGGTGTTGGCGCGAATACGCAGCTCGTCGCCGGTGACAGTGCCAAGCCGCTGATGAGGCACGTCTCCTTTTTGCAGGATCGACATCGTCTTCTCCAAATTTTCCGGCGTAACCGAAATGACGATGCGTGACTGCGATTCGTTAAACAATGTAGTGGCGGGCGTGTCGCCCGCGAGATATTCGGAAGACGCGGCCGGCCCGGCCGCCTCCACACCGCCAAGATCGACATCAGCGCCGTAAAGGCCGGTTGGATTGAAACAACTTTCCGCCAACGCGACGGCCAGTCCGCCTTCGCTGCAATCGTGTGCACTTCGCACCAAACCAGCGCGAATCAAATCGCGGACCGCGTTTTGAATTTCGATTTCCCGGGCAAGATCGACATGCGGGGGTGGTCCGATCCTTTTTCCGTGGCAGACTTTGAGAAATCGCGAGCCACCCAGTTCGTCACCGACCTTGCCGACGAGAATGATTTCATCGCCCGCATTCTTGAACCATTGAGTCGTGATGTGTTCTTCCTTCTCGATCAAACCGACCATGCCGATGGTCGGTGTCGGATCGACCACTCCGGCCGGGCTTTCATTATATAGAGAGACATTGCCGCCGGTCACCGGCGTCCCAAAGGCGCGGCAGGCTTCGGCGGCTCCTTCAACCGCTTCGCGCAACTGCCAGAAGTTCTCCGGTTTGTAGGGATTGCCAAAGTTCAGGTTGTCAGTAACCGCCAGCGGGGACGCGCCGGAGCAGGTCAGATTGCGCGCCGCTTCGGCCACCGCAATTTTGGCCCCTTCGCGCGGATCGAGTGCGCAGTAGAGCGAATTGCAATCACTCGTCGCTGCTAGAATTTTGTTGGCGTAGCGGACGAAGTAGACCGCGGCGTCCGAGCCCGGCTTCACCATTGTGCCGGTGCGCACAGTGTGATCGTACTGACGATAAACCCAATTCTTGGACGCGATCGTCGGATCGCGCAAAAGTTGGCGAAGCGAATTCACCACCGAGGACGCAGAGAGCGCAGGGATCTTTTTCAGTACGTCTGCGTCCTCGGCGATCTCCGCGGTGTTTTTTTTGGCTTCTCTAGAATAGAGAGGCGCTTCTTCGGCCAGCGGTTTTGCCGGAATTTCGGCGGCGATGCTGCCGTTGTTGCGCACGCGCATCATACCGTCATCCGTCACGCGGCCGATCTCGGCCCATGGCACGTCCCATTTATCGAAAATTTCGCGGACCAGATTTTCCTTGCCGCGCTTGGCGATGATCAACATTCGTTCCTGCGATTCACTGAGCAGAATTTCATACGGCGTCATTTCCGGTTCGCGTTTCGGCACTTTTGCAAGATCAATTTCAATTCCGCTGCCGCCGCGACTCGCCGTTTCGCAAGTTGAGCAGGTCAAGCCGGCTGCGCCCATGTCTTGAATTCCGGCGACGGCGTCGCGCGCGAGCAGTTCGAGACAAGCCTCGAGCAAAAGTTTTTCTTTGAATGGGTCGCCGACTTGCACGGCCGGGCGATCTTCCTTGGATTGCTCGGTCAATTCGCGCGAAGCGAAGGCGGCGCCGGCCAAACCGTCGCGACCGGTTTCGGCTCCGACATAGAACACAGGATTTCCGACGCCGCGGGCGGCGCCGCGCACGAGCTGATCGTGACGCAAAACGCCGAGACAGAAAACGTTCACCAGCGGATTGCCTTCGAAACTTTCGTCGAAATAAATTTCGCCGCCGATCGTTGGGATGCCGATGCAATTTCCGTAATGTGCGATTCCGGAAACCACACCGGTGAAGAGCCGGCGATTGGCGGCGACATTTGGGCTGCCGCCGGTGATCGGCCCGAACCGGAGCGAGTTCAGGCAAAACTCCGGCCGAGCGCCCATGGTGAAAATGTCGCGAATGATCCCGCCAACCCCAGTAGCTGCGCCCTGGAACGGTTCGATCGCGCTGGGGTGATTGTGACTTTCCATTTTGAACGCGATGGCCCAGCCGTCGCCGATATCGACCACGCCGGCGTTTTCCTCACCGGCCTTAACCAGAATGTTGGCGCCGCTCGTTGGGAATTTCTTCAGCTCGCGCCGCGAATTCTTGTAGGAGCAATGCTCGCTCCACATCACCGAAAAGATCCCCAACTCGGTGAAGTTTGGCTCGCGTCCGAGAATTTTTTTGATCCGCTCGAATTCTTCCGGGGTGAGACCATGTTTCGCCACCAGCTCCGGAGTAACAACCGGATCGGTGGTCGGTTTGGCGCTGATCATCGACAGCGCACGTTAACGAATGTGGCGCGCGGCTCAACTCGCGAAAGCTTCGGAGTCAACGCGGAGTTTTCTCAAAACAAGTCGAATACGGGCGGCGCGATACCTGTCTAACTTATAAAGAGAAGGGAGATAAGATGAAACGATCGATTGTCATTCTCGTCGCTGTCGCCTTGGCAACGTTATTCTGCGCTCCGAACGCTACCGCGTTTCCAGGTGAGCGCATGCCTTACAGAGCAGCGCATTTTGCCAGTAAAGTCGCCTACAAGATCGACAGGCACGTGATCCACCCAGTGGCACACGGTATCGCTCGCCGTCTGTAAGGAATTTACCCGAAACGACGCTGCGACAGGATTTGCCGCAGCGTCGTGGCTTGCTTCGAATATTTTTCATCTGAAGTCAGTCGAAAAGCGATAACACAATGAAAGGGAACACCATGAAAAAGATGATTATTGGATTGGCTTGTGCCGCGATTGCGCCATTTGCATTTGCGCAGACCAGCACAACTACAACCGAACAAACCACCACCGCGCCGGCAACGACTACGACCACTGAATCGACGACGTATTCGGCGGGCACGGTGACCACGTATACGCCAGGCAAAACCATCGTCGTTAAAAGCGAGGAAGGTCCGGTGAGCTTCGCGCTCGGGACCGCCGCGCGCATCGTCAATGGCGCCGGCCAAGTCGTGACGGCCCCGCTTCGTGCCGGTCAGAAGGTGCGAGTGTATTACACTGGCCCGACCGAGAAGCGCGTGGTTGAGCGTGTTATTGTCGAGGACTAAATCGACAAACGATAGTTAACTGAAAGCCGCAGGGTCTCGCGATCCTGCGGCTTTTTCGTTGCGGGTGGATCGAGCTCTCCGAGCTCGATGTTAAAATAGATCGGCGCAGCCGCGTAACGTTACCAACGCACTCGGAGATCGCGTTCCACCTTGGCCGATCCACCGATTTGCGTTTCCCTCTCAAATCGCGGAAACTTTGCGCCTGATGGCTTTTGATTTGAAAGAGATCATCGCGTCGCGACTGGGCGAAAATTACGAACTGCACGAGCGGCATTTGAACCGCACCCTCGTTTCGGCCCAGCGCGTCATCGGCTTCGACAAGGTCTATGCCCGGGCCGAGGGCGCGTATCTCTACGACATGGATAACATTGCGTATCTCGATTTTTTGAGCGGCTACAGCGTTTTCAATATCGGCCGGAACCATCCGGTGGTGAAGAAGGCGATTCGCGATGTGCTCGACCTCGATCTTCCCAACATGGTGCAAATGGACTGTTCGCTCCTGAGCGGCTTGCTCGCCGAAGCGATCACCAGGCGAACACCGCCGCACCTCGACGCCGTTTTCTTTTGCAACTCCGGCACGGAAGCGATGGAGGGCGCGCTGAAATTTGCCCGGGCCGCGACTGGACGAAAACGCGCGGTCTCGCTCGCCAGTGCATTCCATGGACTCAGTCTCGGTTCGCTCTCGTTGATGGGCTGCGAAAGTTTCACCGAAGGATTCGGTCCGTTGATGGAGGGTTTCGACGCGCGGGTGCCGCTCGACGACATCGATGAATTGGATCGACAACTTCGCGCGGGTGACGTGGCCGCGTTAGTGATCGAGACCGTTCAAGGCAAGGGCTGCCAAACCTCGAGGACGGATTTCTTTCCGCGGGCGCAGGAACTTTGCCGCAAGTACGGCACGCTCCTCATTTCCGACGAAGTGCAGACCGGACTTGGACGCACCGGAAAAATGTTCGGCTTCCAACATTGGGACCTCGAGCCGGACATCATCACCCTCGCGAAAACACTGAGCGGCGGCTACGTCCCGTGCGGCGCGATCGTGACCCGGCGCGAGATTTATCAAAAGACGTTTTCGCGAATGGACCGGTGCGTCGTGCACTCGACCACCTTTGGCCGCAACAATCTGGCAATGTCCTGCGGGCTCGCCGCGCTTGAAGTGATTGACAGCGAGAAGTTAATCGAGAACTCCGCCAAAATGGGCGCGCTGCTGATGGAAAAAATCGACGCGCTGCGGGCGAAACATTCGTTCATCAAGGAAGTGCGCGGCAAAGGGCTCATGATCGGGATCGAATTTTATGAGCCGAGCGAATTCAAACTCAAGATGGCGTGGAAACTTTTGCACAAGATCGACAAGGTGCTTTTCGCGCAAATGGTGGTGACCCAAATGCTGAGCAAGCATCGCATCCTCACGCAAGTGGCAGGTCACGCCATGGACGTAATGAAGATTCTGCCGCCGCTCATCATCGGCGAAAAAGAAGTCGACATGTTTGTCAATGCGCTCGACGACGTTTTATCAGAATGCCGCAGATTTCCGGGACCGATGTGGGAGCTCGGAAATAACTTCGTCAAAGCCGCGCTCGGTTCGCGTCGCTCCGCCGAGCCGCGTCCGGTTTCCGCTTGAACTGACCTGTGACCGCCGATCTCTGACTTCAGTCCAGCGGACTCTTAATGGTTCAATCGTCATGCCCCCGTTGTTAATGATTTCATCACCCGAAGGCAATCAGATTAGACAGATTTTATCTGTAATTAATTGCAGATTTTTGGGGCCGAATTCTCGTTAGACGAATGCGCGCGCTGCTGATCCTCGCGTCCCTGCTCACGGCGTGCGAGACGACGTGGCAAGCTCACCAAGGACCTAACCAAGCGCCGGAGCTAACCGCCACCCGGCGCGTGTTCACATTTTACATGATTAAAACTGTTTCAGTCCCAGCCACGCTCACGCTCGATCCAAAAGATGATCGCAAAAAGATCCGGCGATACGTCTGCCCTCGTTGCGAACGCGCCGAACGCGAATGGATTGCAAAGCATCCTGACGACCAATGGGCAAAAACACTTGGGCCCTAAAAAGGTCTAACCAATCGATGAAGCCAACGGCCCCTGATCGGATAATCGCTTGCACTTCTTACAAGCTTTTCCTTAGCCGCAACTACTCGATGGTGGTCCGGGATGGGAACCGGCGCGCTCTACGGTTTCGCCTTTAGTCTCGTGATTTATCTTGCGAAGGGAGGTCCGAAATCGGACGACGCGCCATACGTGATTCCAAGTGGGATTGTCACGGGGGGATTGATCGGCCTGTTCATACTCATTTGGGCGGCCAAAAAGATCTAACCTGGCGATGCAGCCAACCGCCGGCCGCTGTACTGAAAGGTTGAAGAAAAAATATGAAGGATGAAGTGAAAGCAACGCTCGCCTCAGTTTACCTGCAGCGGCGGACCATCGGTGGGCTTACCTCTTTATAGTTAGGCAGACTCAAGAATGAGTAGTGACAAATCGAACTCGGGTGGTCCGGGGCGCGACCTATTGTGCAGAGGGCCGAGCGGGTTCCTTCTTTGGTGTGCTCCGTGGCTTGTCTTCGTGCTGGGTTTTAGCGCGCCGCCTGGGTTAAGAACTGCTTTGTGGACAACGTCATTTGCGGTGATGGGCGCGGCG
>WNFP01001047.1_pt1 | contig 21612 bp, 18 predicted proteins | sample 5400201 | NCBI WGS metagenome assembly WNFP01 (sample SAMN13153355, study PRJNA577476) | soil metagenome | isolation source: 115 cm saprolite under Madrone tree | place: USA:California | collected 2016-06-14
TTGTCGCGGTTCACCGTCAGAAAGGCCGCGAGCAGGTCCTCCGGCGGGATCGGCCCGGCGCGCTCGGGCAGCAGCTCGGGCAGCTTGCGCGCGAGGAACTCGTCCTTGATCTCGATCGTGTCGGTCTTGAAGCGGCGCGGCTTGACTTCGACGGCGACGTTGCGCGACGTGACGTTGCCGGCCTCGTCCTGCGCGACCGCCGTGATGGGTGTCCCGTTCTGGTAGTCCCAGGGCAGCGCGACCATGGCGGCGTAGAGATTGGTTTCCGCCGCCCCCGCCGGGTAGGCGGGGAACGACGTCGCGCCGACGCCGACGGCGACCCGCGAGGCGCCCCTGGAGCGCATCACGACGAGCCCGCCGCCTCCCTGCGCCCAGTAGCGTGTCGCGGCCACGACCTCGAGCGAGGGCGGCGTGAAGTCAAGCGTCACGGGCACGGTCAGGATCGGCCGGTCGTCGACGCGAATGGGACGCCAGAACCCATCGCGCGCGAGCACCTCGAGCGTCGCGCCTCCCTCGCGGAGCCCCAGCGTTCCGCCCGCGATCTGCAGGGCCACGCGCTGCTCATTGACGACCGCGCCCGTGTAGGCCTGGTTCAGGATGGCGACTTTCGCCGATCCCTGGCGCAGCCGGATCTCCACGGAGCGCACGCCGCCCTTGGAGGCGACCAGGGCGACGATCAGCGGCGTCTTGACGCCGATCCAGCGCGGCACGGGCTCGACCGTGGCGCGGACACCGGGCACGGCCTGCCGCCACGCCAGGTAGCCGAGGGCGCCGACAACAAGAAGCGAGGGAACGACGATGATGGTGAACCAGAACCGGAACGTCGAGCGCGGCACGGGCCCATCATAGCAAGGCCGGCTCGCCCCGCGGCCGGGAATGTGCTAGCAGAGAGGAGCGATGCGAGCGACGTGTCTCTGGATTGCCGCGGCCGGCTTCGTGGCGAGCGCCGCGCTGCACCTGCTGTCCTTCACGCCGTGGGGTTTCGTGGCCGGCGAGCGCGCCATCTGGGTTCTGGGTCTTCTCGCCTTCGCGATCGCGGCGGCGATGGTCGCGCGGCTCAGGCGCTTCGCGGCGCTCGGCCGGCGCTGGGCGCGAGTGGCGGTGTACGACTGGCGCGCTCCCGTGCGCGCCGTGCCACCCCCGCTGCAGCTGCTCGTCATCGCCGCCGCGCTCTACGCCTGGATGAACTTCGTCCTGTGCCTGATGCTCGACCTCCCGCCCGAGGCCCAGCCGGCGATCACGCTCCGCATGGCCTCGGGCCACCTCATTTTCTTCTTCCTCGTGCCGCTCGTGTACTTTCGGTGGTCCGAGCCCGCGCTCGCGGCAGATCAGGCCGCCGCGCCGCCGCCGCATCCTTGACACCCACATGCCCTTCCGCTAGAGTGTGGCGGGTTTGTACCTGAAAGTACAATGTCACGACTCGTCTGGCTGATCCCGCTCTTCCCCCTCGTGGGCGCGCTCGCCAACGCGCTCTTCGGCCGGCTGACCGGACGCCTCGCCCACTGGATCGCCGTCCCCGCGCTGGGGCTGTCCTTCGTCTGCTCGTGCCTCGTCTTCATCCGCGTGCTCCACGGCGAGACCTATGTCGGCCAGCTCTTCCCCTGGATCAGCGCCGGCACCTTCACGACGGCGATCGCGGTGCAGGTCGACCAGCTCTCGGCCGTCATGCTGCTCGTCGTCACCGGCGTCGGCTTCTTGATCCACCTCTACTCGGCCGGCTACATGCACGGGGACGACGGCTACGCCCGCTACTTCACCTACCTCAACCTCTTCGTGTTCTCGATGCTCGTGCTCGTGCTGGCCGCCGACTTTCTCCTTCTCTATGTGGGGTGGGAGGGGGTCGGGCTCTGCTCCTATCTCCTGATCGGCTTCTGGTACCAGAAGCCGACGGCCACGGCCGCGGGCAAGAAGGCCTTCATCGTGACTCGCGTAGGCGACGTCGGCTTCGCCCTCGCCATCATGCTGATCTGGACGACCTTCGGCACGCTCGCCTACGGCGAGGTCTTCTCGAAAGCCACGGACGCCGTCGGCGGCGGGACGTACCTCGCAATCGCGCTGCTGCTCTTCATGGGCGCGTGCGGCAAGTCGGCGCAGCTGCCGCTCTTCACCTGGCTGCCCGATGCGATGGAGGGCCCGACGCCGGTCTCCGCGCTGATCCACGCCGCCACCATGGTGACGGCGGGCGTCTACATGGTCGCGCGCTGCCACAAGCTCTTCGAGATGGCGCCGCTTTCGCTCGAGATCGTGGCGTGGGTCGGTGGCTTGACCGCGCTCTTCGCGGCGAGCATCGGCCTCGCGCAGACGGACATCAAGCGCGTGCTCGCCTATTCGACCATCAGCCAGCTCGGCTACATGTTCGCGGCCGTCGGCATCGGCGCCTACGCGGCGGGCATCTTCCACCTCGTGACGCACGCGTTCTTCAAGGCGCTGCTCTTCCTGGGCGCGGGCAGCGTCATCCACGGCCTCCACGGCGAGCAGGATATGCGCCGGATGGGCGGGATCGCTCCGCGGATGCTCGTCACCACGGTCACGTTCCTGGTCGGCGCCGTCGGGCTTGCGGGCATCCCGCCCTTCGCCGGCTTCTTCTCCAAGGACGAGATCCTGGCCTCCGCGTTCCACGGGGGCCACCGCGCGCTCTGGGCCGTGCTTCTGCTGGGCGTGCTGCTGACCGCGTTCTACACGGCGCGCGTCGTCCTGCTGTCCTTCTTCGGCGGGCCGCGCATGTCGAAGGACCAGGCGCACCACATCCACGAGTCGCCCGCGGTCATGACGCTGCCGCTCGCCGTGCTGGCGATCCTCACGGCCGTGGCCGGCATCGTCGGCGTGCCGTCCGCGCACGGCACGGCCTTCGCGCGCTTCTTGGCGCCTGTGCTGCCGCTCCACGAAGCGGAGCACGGCGGCGTGACGGCGCTGGCCCTGGCAGCCGTGTCGGTCATCGCGGCCCTGGCGGGCGTCTTCGCCGCCTGGCTCGCCTACGGCCGCGGTCCGGTGGACGCTTCCCGCATCGGCGTGCCGCGCAACGCGCTCCACCGGCTCGTGCTGAACAAGTATTACGTTGACGAGATCTACGACGCGCTCTTCGTCCAGCCCATCTACCGGCTTTCTCTCTGGTGCGCGCGCGTGTTCGACCCGAAGGTGATCGACGGCCTCGTCAACGGCGTCGGGTCCGCCATCGTCGAGTGGGCGCTCGGCCTGCGCCGGATCCAGACCGGCTTCGTGATGAACTACGCGCTCGGCATGCTCCTGGGCGCGATCGCCGTCGTCGCGTTCCTGCTCATGGGACGCCAGTGACCTCGATCCTCTCGGCCGTGACGTTCCTGCCCCTGCTGGGCGCCGCGCTGGTCTTCGTCCTGCCGCGCCGGGCGGAAGGGCTGGTCAAGGTGACGGCCCTCGTGACAAGCCTCGCGACGTTCGCGGTCTCGGCCCCGCTCTTCACGCGCTTCGACGCCTCGCTGTCCGCCTACCAGTTCGTCGAGCAGAAACCATGGATGCCCACGCTCGGCGTCTCGTACCACCTGGGCGTGGACGGGATCAGCCTCCTGCTGGTCCTGCTGACGACGTTCCTGATGCCGCTGGTCCTCCTCTCCTCGTGGCACTCGATCGAGCGCCGCTGGAAGGAATTTGCGATCACCATGCTGTTGCTCGAGACGGGCATGCTGGGCGTCTTCGTGGCGCTCGACCTGTTCCTCTTCTACATCTTCTGGGAGGCCATGCTCGTTCCGATGTATCTCATCATCGGGATCTGGGGCGGCCCGAACCGGGTCTACGCGGCGGTCAAGTTCATCCTCTACACGCTCTTCGGCTCGCTCCTGATGCTGGTCGCCATCCTGGCCCTCTATTTCCTTAACGGGGCGGCGACGGGCATCTACACGTTCGACCTGCCGGTGCTCGCGCGCTACGTGCTGCCGGCGGGGCGCGCGCAAAACCTCATGTTCCTCGCCTTCGCGCTGGCCTTCGCCGTCAAGGTGCCGATGTGGCCGTTCCATACCTGGCTACCCGACGCCCACACGGAGGCGCCGACTCCCGGCAGCGTCATCCTGGCCGGCGTGCTGTTGAAGATGGGCACGTACGGCTTCCTCCGGTTCTGCCTGCCGCTCTTCCCTCAGGCGACGATCACCTTCGCGCCGTGGATGTTCGCGCTGGCCGTGATCGGGATTCTCTACGGCGCGTGGGTGTCGACGGTGCAGGCCGACATGAAAAAGCTGGTCGCCTATTCGAGCGTCAGCCACCTTGGCTTCGTCGTCCTCGGGCTCTTCACGCTCAATCCGCAGGGGATGGTCGGCGCGATCGTCCAGATGGTCAACCACGGCCTCTCGACGGGCGCGCTTTTCCTGATCGTGGGCATGCTCTACGAGCGGCGCCACACGCGGCTCATCTCGGAATTCGGCGGGCTCTGGAAGGTCGTGCCGGCGCTGTCCGCGATGTTTCTCATCGTGACCTTCTCCTCGGCCGGCCTGCCGGGGCTCAACGGGTTCGTCGGCGAATTCCTGATCCTGGTCGGCGCTTTCCAGGTCCACCGGCCCGCGGCCGTCCTCGCGACCTCGGGAATCATCTTCGCCGCCGTCTACCTCCTGTGGATGTACCAGCGGGTGATCTTCGGCGAGGTGACCAACGAGGCGAACCGGAGGCTGCCCGATCTCTCGATAAGGGAGTGGGTGATCCTCGTGCCCGTGCTGGCGTGCATCGTCTGGATTGGCGTCTATCCGGCCTCGTTCACGAGCAAGACCGAGGCGAGCGTCCAGGCGCTCATCACGCAGGTCCAGGCCAAGGCCGCCACCCCGACCGCGCAGGTTAACAGGTGACAGAGACGCTCGCGCTCCCCGCCGTGAGCCTGCGCGCCATCGCGCCTGCCGCGCTGCTCGCGGTCACGGGCTTCATCCTGATGCTGCTCGACCTCGTGCCGCCGCGCCACCGGCGGGAGCACATGGCCTTCGTGGGACTGGCCGGGGTTGCCGTGACGCTCGTGGCCACGGTCCTTCTCTGGAGCTCGAACGACAAGGGTTTTCAGGGCATGGTCGTCCTCGACAACTTCGCCCTCTTCCTGACCCTCGTCATCGGGTACGCCACGGGGCTGGTGCTTCTCCTGTCTATCGACTACGTGCAGCGCCGAGGGATGGAGACCGGCGAGTTCTACATCCTGGTCCTATTCGCCGCGACGGGCATGGTCATCATGGCCGGCGCGAACGACCTCATCGTGGTCTTTCTCGGGCTCGAGACCATGTCGCTGGCTCTCTACGTGCTGGCGGGCATCTTCCGCACGCGATTCGACGCCGGCGAGGCGTCGATGAAATACTTCCTGTTGGGTGCCTTCGCCTCCGGCTTCTTCCTCTACGGCATCGCGCTGATTTATGGAGCCACGGGCTCGACGAACCTCAACCGGATCGGCGCGGCCGTGGCGACAGGGGCGGGACGCGATCCGCTGCTCCTGATCGGCTTCGGCCTTCTGCTGGTCGGGTTCGGCTTCAAGATCTCCGCGGTGCCGTTCCACATGTGGACGGCGGACGTCTACGAGGGCGCCCCCACGTCGGTGACGGCGCTCATCGCCACCGGCTCCAAGGCCGCGGCGTTCGCCGCGCTTGTGCGGGTGCTCCTCGAAGCGCTGCGGCCGCTCCAAGGCGAATGGTCGTGGCTCTTCTGGGGGCTCGCGGTCCTGAGCATGACGCTGGGCAACGTCGTCGCAATCGCCCAGCAGAACCTCAAGCGCATGCTCGCGTATTCGTCCATCGCGCACGTCGGCTACATGCTGGTCGGCATCGTCGCGGGCGGCTCGCTCGGCAACGGCGCCGTGCTCTTCTACCTCCTCGTCTACACGTTCACGACGGCCGGCTCCTTCGGCCTCATCCTGCTGCTCGAGCGCGGCGGTGAGGAGGCGGTGTCGGTGGGCGACACGGCCGGGCTCGCGGCGAGGCACCCGCTGGCGGCGCTCGTCCTGACCGTGTTCCTGCTCTCCCTCGTCGGCATCCCGCCCACGGCGGGCTTTGTCGGCAAGTTCTACCTCTTCGGCGCCGCCGTCCGGTCGGGCTACATCTGGCTGGCCGTCCTGGGCGTGCTCAACTCGGCCGTGGCCGCCTACTACTACCTGCGCGTCATCGTCACGATGTACATGCTCCCGCCCGAAGGGACGCCGACGGTGGTCGTGCCCTCGTTCGCCGGCGCGCTCGCGCTCCTCGTCGCCCTCTGGGGCGTGATCCAGCTGGGAATTATGCCGGCGCCCATCTTCGATCTCGCGCAGTCCGCCGTCCTCCCCCTCTTGCGTTAGTGCTCCACGTAGCCAAGAGGAAGAGGGCCCGCGTGCAATCTACGGGGCGGGGCCAGGGGCGCCCTCCCTCTGATGGAGATCTTCTATCTCCTCGCGCGGAGCCGGGTGGACCGGCGGGTGCGACCGCTCGCGGACCCATATCTTCTGCGGAGTCTCTCCGAAGCCGAGAACCTCCATCTCGTGGCTCCATTGAGACACCGCAAGGTGCCCGCAACTCAGTGTGGTCCGCGAGGGGTCGCCCCCGCCGGCCCATCCGGCGTGTCAGAGCGTCACGGTATTGAAGGTGGCGGCGAGGTTTCCGTACCGCGGCTGGCTGTTTGACCTCGACGGCACCGTGTACCTCGGCGAGGCGCTGATTCCCGGCGCGGCGGAAGCCATCGCCGCCCTGCGAGCCGACGGAAGGCGCGTAGGATTCCTCTCCAACAAGCCGCTCCAGACCCGCGAGGACTATGCCGCCAAGCTGAGCCGCCTGGGCGTGCCGGCCTCGCCCGACGACGTCATCAACTCCTCGCTCGTCCTCGCGCGCCACCTCCGCGCCCTCGATCCCGGCGCGCCGGTCTTCGTCATCGGCGAGCCGCCGATGCGGGAGGAGATGCGCGCCCACGGCTTCGAGGTGCGCGACGACGAGCGCGTGCGGTGGGTGGTTATCGCCTTCGACCGGACGTTCACGTACGCCAAGCTCAACACGGCGCTCCAAGCCGTGAAGCAGGGCGCGCGGCTCATCGCGACCAATCCGGACCGCACCTGCCCGGTCGAGGGCGGCGAGATCCCCGACTGCGCGGGCATGATCGCCGCCGTCGAGGCCGTGACGGACCGGAAGGTCGAGGCCGTCGTGGGCAAGCCATCGCCGATCATCCTCGAGGTCGCGCTCCAGGCCCTCGGCTGCGCGGCCTCGGAGTCCGTCATCGTCGGCGATCGCCTCGAGACCGACATGATCATGGGCAAGCGACTCGGGCTCGCGACGATTCTCGTGCTCTCCGGCGTCACGCGCCCCGACGATCCGCGAATCGCCGCGCTCGCTCCGGACCACGTGCTACGATCGATTCGGGAGCTCTACGCGTGAGCCGCCTCAACGGAATCGACAACGTGACCTTCGACGCCGTCGTGATCGGCGGCGGCATGGCGGGAGCCGGTGTGGCGCGCGACCTGGCGCTGCGCGGCGCGTCCGTTGCGCTCCTCGAGAAGGGCGACTTCGCGTCCGGCACCTCTTCGAAGTCCTCCAAGCTGATCCACGGTGGGCTGCGCTATCTCGAGCTGTTCGACTTCCGGCTCGTGCGGGAGTCGCTTCGCGAGAAGAAGACGCTCGAGCGGCTGGCGCCGCACCTCGTGCGCCCGTTGCCTTTCCTCGTGCCCGTGTATCGGGGCTCGAAGCGCGGGCTCATCACGGTGCGCATCGGCATGTGGCTCTACGACCTCCTGACGCCGGGCAGGGAGAGGGAGCGCTTCCGCGTGGTCCGCGCGGTGGACGCGCTCGCGCTTGAGCCCTCGATCCAGGCCCAGGACCTTCGCGGCGCCGGCTACTATTTCGACGACCTGCTGCTCTTCCCCGAGCGGCTCTGCCTCGAGAACGCGCTCTCGGCATCTCGCCACGGCGCGCGCGTCCACAACTACTGCGAGGTGGAGGAAGTCACGAGGGGGGCCGGCGGCATCGACGGCGTGCGTGTGCGGGACCTCCTGACAGGCCGGGTGCACGCGGTGCGCGCGCCCGTCATCGTCAACTGCGCCGGGCCCTGGGTGGACCGGCTGCGGGAGCTGGCGGGCGTCCAGGACGCGGGCCGGCGGGTGCTGAGGACGACCAAGGGCATCCACTGCATGCTGCCGCGTATGACGGACCGGGCCGTCTACCTCTCGACGGCCGACGACCGCATGATCTTCGTGATCCCGTGGCGCGAGTTTTCCATGATCGGCACGACGGACACGGACTTCGACGGCGACCCGGATCGCCTCTGGGCCACGCGCGAAGAGGTGGAGTATCTTCTCGAGGCCGTGCGCCCGGCGCTGCCCGACCCACGCGTGGCCTTCGACCGGGTCGCCTACACGTGGGCGGGGGTGAGGCCGCTGGCCTACGAGGAGGGCAGGTCCGCCTCCAAGGTGTCCCGAGACCACAAGGTCGTGGTCGAGGGGCCCGAGGGCAGGTTCCTCTCGGTCACGGGCACCAAGCTGACCTGCTTCCGGAGCCTGGCCGAGCAGGTGGGCGATCGCGTGATGCACGCGCTTGGACGGCGAGTGCCGTCGCGGAGCGCCGCGCTCACGCTCGACGGGCTCGACGAAGAGGTCGGCAAGCTCGAAGCGCGCGCGTGGATGGACGTCTCCGACGAGATCGCCGCCACTGGCCTGGCGCGCGAGACGCTCGAAGTGCTCGTCGAGACGTACGGCCGGGGCTACCCGCGCGTGCTCGACCTCGCGACGAAGCTGCCCGACGGCACGGCGCGGATCTGCCCCAGCAATCCGGAGATCGTGGCCCAGCTGCACTTCGCCGTGGGCGAGGAGATGGCCGTCTCGCTCCAGGACTTTCTCCTCCGCCGCACGGCCATCGGCCAGAGCGCCTGTCTCGGCCTCGACTGCTACGAGGCCATCGGTCGGCGCATGGGCGCGCTCGTCGGCTGGTCGCCGCGGCGCCTCGAGGCCGAGCTGGACGCCTACCGCGGCTACGTCGACCGGAGCCTCAGATTCCGAGGCCCGTGATTCGTGCTATAGTCCGTCCCGCTGTGAGCGCAACGATGCGCAAACTTTGCGAGCCAGCCACGCAATCGACACACGCCACCGGTAGCATCATGGGCGGCGCAAGCCCTGGGGACCCATACGTCACGAGGAGGAATGCAATGCGACGCACCACGATTGTCCGGCGGTCGGCCGTCTGGGCCTGCGCCCTGCTTTTTGTCGCCGCTCTCGCGCCCGCGCCGGCCTCGGCCAAGACCGAGATCCAGTTCTGGCACGCCATGACCGGGCAGCTCGGCGACGCGACCAACGAGCTGGTGAAGCAGTTCAACGAGAGCCAGAACGAGTACGAGGTCAAGCCGCTCCGCAAGGGAACGTATCCCGAGACGCTGACGGCGGCCATCGCCGCCTACCGCCAGAAGCAGGCGCCGCACATCGTCCAGGTCTTCGAGGTCGGCACGCAGACCATGCTGCTCTCCGGCGCGGTCCACCCGGTCTACCAGCTCATGAAGGAGCAGGAGATCGCGGTCGAGTGGAAGGACTTCATCGCGCCCGTCGTCGGGTACTACTCGAAGGACGGCAATCTCTACTCCATGCCCTTCAACTCCTCCACGCCGATCTTTTACTACAACAAGGACGCCTTCCAGAAGGCCGGGCTCGACCCGTCCAAGCCGCCGCAGACGTGGAAGCAGGTCGAGGACTACTCGAAGAAGATCATCGCCTCCGGCGCGGCGAAATGCGGCTTCTCGACCGGGTGGCCCTCGTGGACGATGGTCGAGAACATGCACGCCTGGCACGACCAGCCGTTCGCGACGAAGCGCGACGGCTTCGACGGACTCGACGTCCAGCTCCTCATCAACAAGGAGTTCGGCCAGAAGCACATCGGGGCGCTCGCCGCCTGGCAGAAGGACAACATCTACTCCTACGGCGGGCGGCAGGGGACGGCGGATCCCAAGTTCGTCAACGGCGAGTGCGCAATGTACATCCAGTCCTCGGCGCTCATCGGCGGCTTCACGAAGGGCATCAAGTTCCAGTGGGGCACCGGGCAGCTGCCGTTCTGGGGCCCGCCCTACACCAAGGCGACCTCGATCATCGGCGGTGCCACGCTCTGGGTGATGAAAGGCAAGCCCGCCTCGGAGAACCGCGGGACGGCGAAATTCCTCAAGTTCATCTCCGAGCCGAACCAGCAGATGTGGTGGCACGTCACGACCGGCTACCTCGCGATCTCGAACACCGCCGTGAAGAACCTCGAGGCAGGCTACCACTTCAAGAAGTTCCCCGACCAGTACACGGCCTTCGCGGAGCTGACCAAGGGCAAGGCGACCGCGAACAGCCAGGGGCTGCGCCTCGGCAACTTCGTCCAGATCCGCGACGTCATCGAGGCGGAGATGGAGAACATCCTCGCGGGCAAGAAGACGACCAAGCAGGGACTCGACGACGCCGTCGCCAAGTCCAACGAGATCCTGAAAGAGTTCGCGGCGGCCAACAAGCAGTAGGCGCCCGGGCCAGACGGCATGCAGCGGACGGTCTTCCGGAGCCGGTGGCTGCCATACCTGCTCGTGTTCCCGCAGATGGCGGTCACTGTGTTGTTCTTCTTCTGGCCGGCGTTCAAGTCGCTCCAGCTGTCGCTGTACCGGGTGAATCCCTTCGGCGACACCTCGCGCTTCATCGGGCTCGAGAACTTCGCCAAGCTCCTGGCCGACCCTGACTACTACCGGAGCGTCGTCAACTCCTTCGTCTTCGCTGGCAGCGTGACCGCGATCGCGGTGGCGGGGGCGCTGGTGATGGCGGCGCTCGCGACGCAGAAGATCCGGGGCCTTTCGGTGTACCGGACGCTGCTGCTGTGGCCGTACGGGATCGCGCCGCCGGTGGCTGGCATCATCTTTCTTTTCATTTTTCATCCCACGTACGGCGTGCTGCCGTACTTCTTGTCATTCGTCACGACGTACGAGTTCAACTGGTTGCTGAAGGGCTGGGTCGCGATGGCCCTCGTGGTGACGGCGACAGCGTGGACGCACATCGGCTACAACATCGCCTTCTTCGTCGCGGGTCTCCTCGCCATCCCCGGGGCCGTGCTCGAGGCTGCCGACGTCGACGGGGCGGGGCCGCTGCGCCGCTTCACGAAGATCTCCTTTCCGCTGGTCTCGCCCATCACCTTCTACCTCGTGGTCCTGAACATGGTCTTCGCTTTCTTCGAGTCCTTCGGCGTCATCGACGCCGTGACCAAGGGCGGGCCCGGTGACGCGACGATGATCCTGGTCTACAAGGCCTACAAGGACGGATTCATCGGGCTCAACCCGGGCTCCTCGGGGGCCCAGTCGGTCATCCTGATGGCGCTCGTGATCGGCCTGACCATGCTCCAGTTCAAATACGCCGAGAAAAAGGTGACATACAGGTGAGTGCCGTCGGCGCAGGGCAGCTCGAGCAGGCGCGGGTGAGGTCCGGCGCCGTAGCCGCGCCTCGCAAGAAGCCGTTTCCGTGGCACACGGCGCTCGTCCACGCGCTGCTCATCGCTTGCATCGCCGTCGTCGTCTTCCCGCTCTACTACGCCTTCGTGATCTCGACCCAGAATATCCAGGAGGTCATCCAGCGGCCGCCGCTGCTCTACACGTCCTCGCACCTGCTCGAGAACTATGTCGAAGCCTGGCGCAAGGCCCACATGGGCCGGATGCTCTTCAACAGCTTCGTCATGGGCGTGACGGTCGCAGTGGGCAAGATTGTCATCTCCATGTTGTCGGCCTTCGCCGTCGTGTACTTCGACTTCCGCGGACGCATGCTCTGCTTCTGGATGATCTTCCTCACGCTCATGCTGCCCGTGCCCGTCCGCATCATGTCCACGTACGAGGTCGTCGGGACGCTCGGCTGGCTCAACACCTACCAGGGGCTGACGATCCCGCTGATGGCCTCGGCGACGGCGACGTTCCTCTTCAGGCAGTTCTATCTGACGATACCGAACGAGCTCTGCGAGGCCGCGCAGCTCGACGGCGCGGGACCCGTGCGCTTCCTCTTCCAGTTCCTGCTGCCGTTGTCGTGGGCGAACATTGCCGCGCTCTTCGTCGTCCTCTTCATCTTCGGCTGGAACCAATACTTCTGGCCGATCCTGATCACCAACACCGAGGCGATGCGCACCGTTGTCATCGGGCTCGAGGAGCTGATCCCGCGGAGCGGCACGGAGCTGCCGACGTGGAACCTGATCATGGCAGGCGCCATGATGGCGCTCCTGCCTCCGGTGGCCGTCATCCTCTTCATGCAGCGCTGGTTCGTGAGGGGCCTCGTCGAGAGCGAGAAGTGACGTTCGAGCTGAAACGTGCCCCGCTCTTCGAGCTGAGCGGCGGGAGCCGCGAGGCGAGGGCTGAGTGAGATGCGAAGTGTCCTCCTGTTCGGCTTGACGCTCGGCGTGTTCGCCGTGGTCGCGGGGTCCGCCGGCGCGCAGGACAGGCCCGCGACGCTCCTCGCCGCGCACCGGGGCGGGGCGGCGCTGTGGCCCGAGAACAGCCTGCTGGCCTTCCGGAACGCGCTCGCCCTCGGTGCGGATTTCATCGAGTTCGACGTCCACCTGTCGAAGGACGGCGAGGCCGTCGTCATCCACGACCCGACGCTCGAGCGCACCACCACGGGCGCGGGCCCGGTCAAGGATCACACCGTGGCTGAGCTCAAGGCGCTGCGCCTCAAGGACCGTACGGGAGCGGTGACGGCGGAAACGGTGCCGACCCTCGACGAGGTCATCGCCGTCGCCGCGCAAGCCAAGCGCCGGATGCTGCTGGAGATCAAGGTGGACGCGACCCGCGCCCGCTACCCGGCCATCGAGGAAAAGGTCCTGGCGCTTCTCGACCGCCACGGCATGGCTCCTTCCACGGTCGTGATGGCCTTTGGGGCGCCTACGTGGCGGCGCGTGCGTGAGCTGCGTCCCGACATTGCGACCTGCGCGCTGTATTCGGCCCGCTCGCTCGCGAGCACTTCGCTTTCGGCGGAGCTCGCCATGCTGCGCGCAGCGGGCGTGCCCTTCGCCGGCATCGAGTATACGGTCGTGGATGCCGCGGCGGTCGCCGAGGCGCGGAAGGCGGGCATCGGCATCGGCGCCTGGACGGTCAACGACGCCGCGGCCATGCAGCGGGTGATCGACTCGGGCGCGGCCATCCTCATCACCGACCAGCCGGATCTCGCGAAGACGCTCCTCAAGCGATGACGGCGCGCCGATTCATCCTGGCGCTCGACCAGGGCACGACGGGCTCCCGCGCGATCGTGGTGGATCCGGATGGCGCGGTGCGGGGGAGCGGCTACGTCGAGCTGCCGCAGTACTACCCAAAGCCGGGCTGGGTCGAGCACGATGCCGGGGAGATCTGGGAGACCACGACGCGGGCGATCGGCCAGGCGCTGGGCGCCGCGCGAATCACCGCCGCCGAGATCGCGGCCGTCGGGATCACCAACCAGCGCGAGACGGCGATGCTGTGGGAGCGCGCGGCGGGCCGTCCCATCCATCGCGCGATCGTCTGGCAGTGCCGCCGCACGGCGCCCTTCTGCGAGCGCCTGAAGTCCGAAGGGCACGAGGCCCTATTCAGGCACAAGACCGGCCTCATGCTCGACCCGTACTTCTCGGGCACCAAGATCCGCTGGCTGCTCGACGAGGTGCCGGGGGCGCGGCAGCGCGCGGAGCGCGGCGAGCTCTGCTTCGGCACGATCGACTCGTGGCTCCTGTGGCGGCTCACGGGCGGCGCCGTCCACGCCACCGATCCGACGAACGCCTCGCGGACTCTCTGTTTCGACATCCGGACCCTCCGCTGGGACGAGGGGTTGTGCAAGATCCTCGGCGTGCCGGCTGCGATCCTGCCCGAGGTGAGGCCGTCGGCGGGAGCGTTCGGGGAAACAGCAGCGGGTGTGCTCCCGGCCGGCATTCCCGTGACGGGAATCGCCGGAGACCAGCAGTCGGCGCTCTTCGGCCAGTGCTGCTTCGAGCCCGGCATGGCCAAGAATACGTACGGCACGGGATGCTTCATCCTGCTCAACACGGGAGCCAGGCCGGTGGCCTCCGAGCACGGCCTCCTCACCACGGTCGCATGGCAGATCGGCGGCGCGACGACGTACGCGCTCGAAGGCAGCGTGTTCATCGGCGGCGCCGTGGTCCAGTGGCTGCGCGACGGCCTCGGCATCATCGGAACCGCGGCCGAGAGCGAAGCGCTGGCCGAATCCGTCGCCGACGCCGGCGGCGTGTATCTCGTCCCGGCTTTCACCGGGCTGGGCGCGCCCTACTGGGATCCGTACGCCCGTGGCGCGCTCGTGGGGCTGACGCGCGGGACGACGAAGGCGCATATCGCGCGCGCGGCGCTCGAAGCCGTCGCCTACCAGAATCGCGATGTGCTCGACGCGATGGCGCAGGACTCGGGCGCCCCGCTGGCGGCGCTCCGCGTGGACGGCGGCGCTACGGCCAACAACTTTTTGTGCCAGTTCCAGGCCGACGTGCTAAACGTCGAGGTGCTTCGCCCCGCGGTCACCGAGACCACGGCCATGGGCGCCGCGTTCCTCGCGGGAGTCGGCGCCGGGTTGTGGACGGCGGCCGACCTCGCGGGCCGGTGGCGCCTCGAGCGGCGCTTTAGGCCGTCGCCGGGCTCGGCGTCGCGCGCGGCGGGATATGCCGGCTGGCGTCGCGCCGTCGAGCGCTCGCGCAGCTGGGTCGAACCGTAGCCAATCTTTCCAAGGAGGCGTTCATGGTGCGAGTCATTGCGGTTGTCGTGGCGCTGCTGGCCGTCGCCGGCCCCGCCGCTTTCCCGGGCCGGAGCGAGGCACAGGGCCCGCCGCCGATCGAGAGCGAGCTCAACCTCATCACTCCCGTGTCGAAGTTCATCCACGACGCCGCGCTCAAGGCCTTCGCCGACTTCGCGAAGGAGAAGTGGAACGTCACGGTCAAGGTCAGCGCCATTCCCGCCGGCACGCCCGTCGCGTACGGGCGCATCACCGAGTGGAAGGGCAAGCCCGAGGTGGACATCTTCTGGGGCGGCGAGTCGGCGCTCTTCGAGAAGCTCGCGGAGCAGAAGCTCCTCCAGAAGGTGGAGATCTCCAAGGGCGCATGGGATTCCATCCCGGCCTCCATCGGCAAGCCCAAGCCCATCCCGCTGAAGGACAAGGACGGCTACTGGATCGGCACGGCGCTCGAGCCGTACGGGCTCGTGTACAACCCCAAGCGCATCCAGCGTCTGGGGGCGCCGGAGCCGAAGGAGTGGGACGACCTCCTCAATCCCAAACTCAAGGGCGAGGTCGCCCAGTGCGCCCCGACGCGCTCGTCGTCGTCCAACGCGACGTACGAGGTCATCCTCTCGCTCTTCGGCGAAGAGAAGGGCTGGGAATGGCTGACGCGGCTGGCCGCCAACACGGGTCACTTCACGGCGCGCAGCCGTGACGTGCCCACGGTCGTCGCCAAGGGCGAGTTCGCCGCGGGCTTCGCGGTGCCGTCCTACATGGCCTTCGAGGAGAAGCTGGCGGGCTTCGACATCAAGTTCGTCGCGCCCAAGTACGCGTTCGTGACGCCCGAGCCCATGGCCATCCTTTCGGGAGCGCGCAACCCGAAGGCCGCGCGGGCTTTCATCGAGTTTCTCCTGACCGAGCGCGGCCAGAAGGTCTTCATGGAGCGCGGGCTTTTCCCGATCACGCCCAAGTTCAAGGTCCAGGGCGCGCCGGGCTCGACGGCGGAGCTGGCGGTGGAGTTCACGGGTGGCGTGCGGTCGTACTTCGACCGCGAGGTCGCGAACGTGTACGACGAGGGCGTCGCCGCCAAGCGCTCCGACGCGCTCAAGACGCGATTCCGCAGCGACATCGAGGCGAAGTGGGAGGAGCTGAAGAAGAAGTAGGCCGTGAACATCACGGTCCGCGAGGTCGTCAAGCGGTTCGGCTCCGTCATCGCGGTGGACCGCGCCGATCTCGCCGTGCGCGACGGCGAGCTGTTCACGCTGCTGGGCCCGTCGGGCTGCGGCAAGACGACCCTTCTCCGGCTCCTGGCGGGCTTCTACCAGCCCGACTCGGGCGAGATCCGCTTCGGCGACCGCGTCGTGAGCGGCCTCGCCCCCTACGAGCGGAACATCGGGATGGTCTTCCAGAACTACGCGCTCTGGCCCCACATGACCGTCGAGGGCAACGTCGCGTACGGTTTGAAGCTCCGGAAGCTCGGCGCCGCCGAGACGGCGACGCGGCTCGCCGAGGGGCTGCGCAAGGTCAATCTCGCGGGCTTCGAGGCGCGCTACCCGGGGCAGCTCTCGGGCGGCCAGCAGCAGCGCGTGGCGCTCGCGCGTGCGCTCGTGCTCAACCCGGACATCCTGCTCCTCGACGAGCCCCTGTCCAACCTCGACGCGAAGATCCGCATCCAGGTGCGCGCCGAGATCCGCAAGCTCCAGCAGGAGCTCGGCATCACGACCATCTACGTCACCCACGACCAGGAAGAGGCGCTCTCCCTCTCGGACCGCGTGGCGGTGATGAAGGACGGCAGGGTCCTCCAGGTCGGCGCGCCCAAGGAGCTGTACGAGCGGCCGCGCACCCGATTCGTCGCCGACTTCGTCGGCACCAACAACCTCCTGCCGGGACGCGTCAGCGGGCGAGACGGCGCAGATCTGGTCGTCGACACCGTCGTCGGCCGGCTCCGCGCGGTCTCGAGCGGCCCCATCGGCGACCGCTGCGTGCTCGCGATACGCCCCGAGAACGTCGCCATCACTGCCGGCGCCGCGGCGGACGGAGGCAACGTGGTGCAGGGCCGGGTCAGCTTCGTGGCCTACCTCGGCAGCGCGCTGCGCTACGACGTGGAGACGGGCCAGGGCCAGGTCCTCAAGGCCGACATCCGCGATCCATGGCATCACGAGCCGCTGGCGATCGGCCGCGACGTGGCCGTGACCTTCCCCGCCTCCGTCACTCTCGCCGTCGCCCCCGACGATGCGTAGCTCCCGCGCGCTGCCGGCGCTCGGGGTCGCCGTCATCTGGCTGTTTCTCGCGCTCTTCCTCGTCTACCCGCTGACCCGCATCTTTTACGATGCCGTCACCGACGAGGCGGGACGCCTGACCGTCTCCAACTTCGCGGCGTTCTTCACCGACAGCTTCTACCTCCGCGCCCTGTGGAAATCGCTCGTTCTCGGTGTGGCCACCGTCGCCGCGTCCTCGGTGATCGGCATCGCCGTCGCCTTTCTCCTGGTGCGCTACGACTTCCGCGGCCGCGGCTTCTTCAGCTACCTGACCATGATTCCGATCATCTCGCCGCCGCTCGTGGGGACGCTCGGCTTCACCTTCATCCTGGGGCGGGCGGGCTCGGTCAACGTGCTGCTGATGGATTGGTTCGACATGCTCAAGCCGATCAATTTCCTCTACGGCATCCACGGCGTCGTGCTGGTCGAGACACTCCACCTCTTCCCGATGATCACGCTCAACGTCGTGGACGCGCTCGGCAAGATCGACCCAGCGCTCGAGGAGGCGGCCGAGAGCGTGGGCGCCCGCGGCTGGAAGAAGTTCTGGACGATCACGCTGCCGCTGACGACGCCGGGATACGTGGCGGGCGCGCTCCTCGTCTTCATCTGGACCTTTTCCGATTTCGCCACGCCGCTCATCCTGGGTGTCCAGGACCTGCTGGCGCCGCAGGCCTATCTCAACATCGTCCAGTTCGTGGACCGGCGAATCTTTCGGATGGGCATCGTGATCTCGGCGCTGATGGTGGTCCTGGCCATCGCGTTTCTCCTGGTGGCCCGGCGATGGGTCGGGCTCAAAGACTACTCCTCGCTCTCCTACTCGACCATCGCGCGCCGCCGCCTGAGCGCGCTGCGCCAGGCGGGGGCCGTCGGCTTCCTGACTGTGCTGATGCTGCTGTCCTTCATTCCGTACCTGGGCGTGGCGCTGGCCTCCTTCAGCAGGGGCTGGTCCCTGACGCCGCTGCCGCTCTCCTACACGCTCCAGCACTACGAGCGTGTCATCGTCGAGACCCCGAAGTACATCCTCAACAGCTTCCTCTACTCGGGCTTGGCGGTGGCGCTCTGCATCGCCATCGGCGTGCCGATCGCCTGGATCCTCGGCCGGTCGACGATGCCCGGGCGCGGGACGCTCGACTCCCTGAACACCTTGATCCTGGCCGTGCCGGGCACGGCGATCGGTATCGCGTACATCCGCGCCTTCCACTTCGACCTGCCCGGTTTCGATCGCGGCCTGACGTCCTTCTGGATCATCATGCCGCTCTGCCTCGCGGTACGCCGCCTGCCGTACACCGTGCGCGGCGCCTACTCGTCGCTCCTGCTCGTCCACCGTTCGATGGAGGAGGCGGCCGCCAGCGTCGGCGCCTCGGGTCTGCGCGCCTTCAGGGACGTGACGCTGCCGCTCATCTGGAAGGGCGTCGTCGTTGGCGGTCTCTTTTCGTTCGTGACCTCGCTTCAGGAGGCCTCCGCCGTGCTTTTCTTGGCGCTCGGCGGCTGGGAGATGATCACCAACGGCATTTTCGCCTTCTACATCGCCGGCTCCTCGAGCGAGGCGGCAGCGCTGGGCGCCATCCTGATCGCCGTCGCCGCCATCAGCGTGATCGCCATCAATCGCCTCGCGGCGGGGCGGATGGGCGGTGTCTTCGGGTAGCGGTTGTGCCTGACCGACGGATTGCTAGCCGATATTGGCGAGCAATTCAAGCAGGTTAGCCCACTTGTCTAACTTGGATCGCTGTGATAGTGTTCCTATTCACATGAAGCACCTGCGACAAACGTGAGCGAGCGAAGTGGCCGACGAGCCCTCGCCGTGGCGGTCGCTCGCCATGCTTGCCTCGGTGGGCATCACGTTCGTGGTGGCCACCGCGGGAGCGACCATCGGCGGCTATTTTCTGGACCGCTGGCTCGGTAGCACTCCCTGGTTCACGTTGATCGGGCTTGCCGTGGGCGTCGCCGCGGGATTTCGGGGATTCTTCAAATCGGTCACGAAGTCGGAAGGACAGGAGCGCGATGGGTCCTGAGCTGGTCGCACGGGTCAGTTGGATCACGCTGCTGCTGCTGGTGCCGGTGACGGTGGCGAGCGCGTGGCTGGGCGGCGCGTCGAGCGCCGTCGGGACGGTGGCGGGCGGTCTCCTGTCGCTGGCGAGTCTCTACTGGGTCGCGCGCGGCGTTCGGAACGCCGGCGGCTTCTTCGCGGGCGGCCGGTCGCACAGGCTGTGGGTCATCGCGCTGGTCTTTCGCTATGCGGTGATTTTCGGCGTCGTCGTTCTGCTGCTCCGCACCGGAGCGGCCCATCCGCTGGGGCTCGTGGCCGGCCTGTCGATCCTGCCGCCCGTCGTGATCATCCTCGGGCTGCGCGCCGCCCGGGCGCTGGTGTAGGAGACGACATGGGGGCCATCGAGCACCCGCCCATCCTGAGCCTGGCCCCGCTGGGCGTTCCCGACCACGTCTTCTACGCGTGGATCGTGATGGCCATCCTCATCGCGGTCTCGGTGGCCGCGACGCGAAATCTCCAGTTGGCGCCGAGAGGCCTCCAGAACTTCATGGAAGTCGTCCTCGAGCAGTTCCTGACGCTGCTCGACGAGGTGATAGGCCACGACGGGCGCCGGTACCTGCCGCTGATCGCCACGCTTGGCCTCTTCATCCTCAGCTCAAATCTGCTGGGGCTCGTCCCGGGCCTTGTCGCACCGACGGCCAACATGTACACGACGATCGCCTGCGCGGTCATCGTGTTCTGCTACTACCACTACCTGGGCATCCGCAAGCAGGGGTTCGTCGGTTACCTGAAGCATTTCTGCGGGCCCGTCCCGTGGCTGGCGCCGCTCATGTTCCCCATCGAGGTGGTCAGCCACCTGGCGCGCGTGCTCTCGCTCTCGTTGCGGCTTTTCGGCAACATGTTCGCGGGACACATTCTGCTGGCCGTCATCTTCCTGCTCACGGGGCTGGGTGGGCTGTTCGGCTGGGCGCTGACGGGCAAGCTGGGGGGCATCCTGCTCGGGGTGCCGGGCGGCGCCATCCTGATCGCTTTCACGGTCGGATTCCTGCTTCCGCTGAAGATTTTGGTGGCGGTCCTCCAGGCGTTCGTTTTCTGCCTGCTGTCCATGGTCTACATTTCAGGCGCGGTCGAGGATACGGAGCACCATTAGTCGTTCACCACTAGCAAGGAGGTCGAGTCGTGCGACGTTCACTGAGGCTGACCCTGTTGACATGGTCGATTCTCTTGGTTCCCAGCCTGGCCTTCGCGGCCGAGGGTGGCACGGGCAGTTGGGTGGGGCCCTTCGCGGTGCTGGCTGCCGGCCTGGGCATGGGCATCGCCTCGGGTCTCTGCGGGGTCGGTCAGGGGTTGGCCGCGGCCTCCGCGGTGGAAGCCATCGCGCGCCAGCCTGCCGCCGCCGCCCGGATCCAAACCGTCATGATCATCGGCCTGGCGCTCATCGAATCGCTGGCGTTGTACGTGTTCGTCATCGCCGCGATCCTGCTGTTCGTCCAGCCCGTCAAATAGGCGCGAGCGGGCGTTCCGGGCCGCGCCCGGGACGCCCGCGAAGAGCATGACTCGACGCTCCCAGCTCAAGATTCCGCGGATCCCGGAGATGACGGTCCGCCGCCTCTCCGTGTATACGCGCTGCCTCCAGCAGCTGGAAGAGGACGGGGTCAAGACCATCTCGTCGCAGGAGCTGGCGGAGCGATTCAGCCTGAACTCGGCGCAGGTCCGGAAGGATCTCGCCTACTTCGGCGAGTTCGGGGTGCGCGGCATCGGCTACTACGTCTCCGGCCTCAAGGCCGAGCTGCAGCGAATCCTCGGGCTCGACCGCGAGTGGCAGGTGGCCCTGGTCGGCTTCGGCAACCTCGGCTCCGCCCTCTTCCACTACAAGGGTTTCGCGCGCCAGGGTTTCCGGATCGCGGCCGTCTTCGACGATGACCCGGCCAAGCTCGGCCGCTCGGCCGATGGCGTGCCGATCCTGCCGCTGCGCGATCTGCCGCGGGAGGCCAAGGCCCGCAACCTGCAGCTGGCCATCGTGGCGGTGCCTGCCGAGTCGGCGCAGCACGTCACGGAGACGCTCGTGGCGGCCGGCATCAGGGCCATCCTCAATTTCGCTCCCGGCCGGATCAAGGCGCCCAAGGACGTCCGCTTCAAGGGCGTGGATCTCTCCATCGAGCTCGAGACGCTGAGCTTCTACCTGGCCCAGGGCGCGCGCTAGCAGCGCCGGATTTGACGCGGCCGGGCCCGTAGTGGTTTCCTAGACACGAGCCACAGGCTTTCATGACCGTTGCCGCATCCGATTCCCTCCTGTCCCGGTGGGCCGCGCTGTCGGAGCTGTCGGCGGCCCTCGCCCGGGGCGAGCCTTGCCTGCAGGCCGATGGACTCTGGGGCTCTGCTCGAGCGCTCGTGACCGCGGCCCTCGTGATCCTGACCGGAAGGCCGGCGCTCGTCCTGGCGCCGGGCACAGTCGAGCGCCACCGAATGGCCGAGGACGCGCGCTTCTTCCTGGGAACCTTCGAGGCGAACGATGGCCCCCGGGTGCTCGAGTTCCCGCCGGCCGAGCCCGCCTCGTGGCGCGGCCGGCACCGCGATCACGCGGCGGAGCGCGCGCTCGCCTGCCACCATCTCGCAAGCGGCCGCCCCGTGGTCGTGGTCGCGACGCCATCGGCCCTCGCCGCGCCTCTCCTCCCGCGCGCCGAATTTCTCGCGCGCACGTTCAGGGTGACGGTCGGAAGCACGCACGAGCGCGCTGCGCTCCTGTGCCGGCTCGAGGCCGCGGGCTACGAACG
>WNFP01001719.1_pt1 | contig 21608 bp, 13 predicted proteins | sample 5400201 | NCBI WGS metagenome assembly WNFP01 (sample SAMN13153355, study PRJNA577476) | soil metagenome | isolation source: 115 cm saprolite under Madrone tree | place: USA:California | collected 2016-06-14
CTGCCGGATGGAGATTCGCACGGTCAGCCTGGCCGGTGGTGTTGCCACCATCGATCGCCACCTCCCGCCAGGCACGCCGGTGCAGTTGAAGATGCAGCTTGGCTTGCGCAATCTGCAAGCCACGGCTTTGTTGCGCGACTACCGTGGACAGGGCATGTCCTTCGAGATTGTGGACATGAACCTCGAAGAGCGCGGCAAGCTCCGTCGCTTGCTGGCCGACAATATGTCGCCCGCTGGCACCTCCGAAGAGATATCCAAGGTTGCGGTAACTTCAGACGCAGTAGCCGCCAGATAGCGCGACACGACGCAGTTCCTAGGTTCAACCAATTCGCCGCCACTCCGGCCCACCGCCTGTAGCGCAGGGCCCGCCGACTTTGGCGGGCGCAGCCATGCGGCTTTTCCCGGCGTCTGGGCTCTCCTTCGGTCCCGAAATTGACGCCCGCCCCTACTTGGGTTTAAGGGCTCCTGCTCCCTGTTTGGCGCTCGCGCACCTAAACAGATAGAATAAAGTGTTTGCGCTGGGGTGTTGGTCCGCCCATGCGGGCGTCCGGCGCGGTCGGTTCTGAGCGGAAATAGCGAAACCTCATGGATGCAGCAAGGCTCATTGACAGGGTCATCGCGTGGTTCATCGGCACAAAGCACGAGCGCGATGTCAAGAAATTGCAACCCTTGGTTGCCGCGGTCAACGACCGCGAAGCCGAAGTGAAGGCGCTAAGCGACGACGAACTTAAGGCCCGCTTCCAAGCCCTGAAAGAGCCCATTCAGGCGCAGCTCAAGGACCTTGACCCAACGGATTCCGCCTTCCGCGAATCCATGCGCAAGGCAATTGAGCCCGCGACCGTTCAGGCGTTTGCTATGGTCCGCGAAGCGGGCCGCCGCTTCCTCAACATGCGCCATTTCGACGTGCAGCTCATCGGCGGCATGGTCCTGCACGACGGCAAAATCGCGGAAATGAAGACCGGCGAAGGCAAGACGCTCGTCGCCACGCTGCCCGCGGCCTTGAATGGATTGGCCGGGCGCGGCGTGCACATCGTCACCGTTAACGATTACCTGGCTCGCCGCGACGCGGAATGGATGAGCCCGCTGTATCGCGCGCTGGGGCTATCCGTCGGAGTCATCGTGCACGACTTGGACGACGAGCAGCGCCGCGCGGCGTATGGAGCCGACATAACGTACGGCACCAACAACGAATTTGGCTTCGACTATCTGCGCGACAACATGAAGTACGACCTTGCGCATTGTGTCCAGCGCGGCCACCACTTCGCCATCGTCGATGAAGTGGACTCCATCCTGATCGACGAGGCGCGTACCCCGCTCATCATCTCCGGCCCTTCCGAAGAGTCCACCGACAAATATTTCAAGATCGACAAGATCATTCCCAAGCTGATCAGGGATATCGACTTCACGATCGACGAGAAGCATAAGCAGGCCACGCTGACCGAAGAAGGCTTCAACAAATGCGAGCGCCTGCTCGGCCTGACGAACATGTCCGACCCGGCAAACATCGACGCCATGCACCACGTGTATCAGGCGCTGCGCGCGCATGCCCTATACAAAATCGATGTCGACTACGTCAACAAAGACGGCGAAATCATCATCGTCGATGAATTTACCGGCCGCCAGATGCCCGGCCGTCGCTGGTCCGACGGCCTCCACCAGGCCGTGGAAGCCAAGGAAGGCGTGAAGATCGAGCGCGAAAATCAGACGCTCGCGACTATCACCTTCCAGAATTACTTCCGCATGTACAAGAAACTCTCCGGCATGACCGGCACGGCGGAAACGGAAGCGGCGGAATTCGGCAAGATTTACAACCTCGACGTCGTGGTGATTCCCACCAATCGCACACTGATCCGCAGGGAGTATGCGGACGTCGTTTACCGCACCGAGAAGGAAAAATTCGAAGCCGTGGTGAACGGCATCTTGCAGGAAGACAATTCGTTTGCCAACGGCATCCGCCATTATCACGAGCGCGGCCAGCCGGTGCTGGTCGGGACCATCTCCATCGAAAAATCAGAAACGATTGCGGAGATCCTGAAAAAAACGGGAGTCCCGCACCAGGTGCTCAACGCCAAGCAGCACGAGCGCGAATCGCGCATCGTCGCGCAGGCCGGTCGCAAGGGCGCCGTCACCGTGGCCACCAACATGGCCGGCCGAGGAACGGATATCTTGCTCGGCGGCAATCCTGAATTTCTGACCCGCGAGCATTTCCTGAAAAACAAGCTGGCCATGCCTTATGCCGCCGCTCCTGCGGTGATCGGTACGGACGGTGCCAGCGGCAACGGCGCACAAGCCGCCGTGCCGATGGTTCTCTTTCAGAACGAAGGCAAGATCTTTCAGGTTCCTGCCGACCAATGGAAGCCAATCTACGACCAGTTTGCCAATCAATGCAAGTCCGAGCATGACGAGGTCGTTCAGCTCGGCGGCTTGCACATTCTCGGCACCGAACGCCACGAAGCCCGCCGCATAGACAATCAGTTGCGCGGCCGCGCCGGCCGCCAGGGCGACCCCGGCTCGTCGCGCTTCTTTCTCTCGCTCGAAGACGACCTCATGCGCATCTTTGGCGGCGAGCGCATCCAATCCCTGATGTATCGCCTGGGCATGACCGAAGGCGTGCCCATCGAGTCCAAGCTCATTTCGCGCCGCATCGAGAACGCGCAAAAATCCGTCGAAGCCCAAAACTTCGACGCCCGCAAACACTTGCTCGAATACGACGACGTGATGAACAAGCAGCGCGAGACCATTTACGGAATAAGGCGTTCCGCGCTGGAAGGAAAAGACCAGCGCGACTACGTTCTTGGCATCGCCGAAGACATCGCCCGCGAACTCGTCGACACCTTCTGCCCGCGCGAGCAACACCCCAATCAATGGAACGCCGCACAATTTCTCGCCGAAATGAACAGCCAGTTCGGCATCGACGCCAAAGCTGCCGGCGCCGATCCCGGCACGCGCAGCCATGACGAGCTTGCAGATGCCGCCGCAGAAGCGGTCGCCAAGCGCTACGACGAGAAAGAGAAGCAATTCACCTCCGAGCTGATGCGCTGGCTCGAACGCCGCATCATTCTCGACGTCGTCGATTCGCAGTGGAAAGACCACTTGCTCTCGCTCGACCACCTCAAGGAAGGCATCGGCCTCCGCGGCTACGGCCAAAAAGATCCGCTGGTCGAGTTCAAGAAAGAAGCCTTCGTGCTCTTTGAAGACATGATGGCGCGCATCGACAACGAAACCATCCGCTATCTCTTCCACATCCAGATTCAGCAAGCGGAGAAATCGCCCGACGAGATGCAACTCCGGCCGGAGGGGCAACAAGCTGGCATTCCCCGGCGCAGTTCAGGTGGTGCGCAGGCTGCTGTCGCCAGCGCCGCGGCGCGCGCCAGCGAATCGGGTCCGCAACGCCTGCCGGAAGTGGCACGTCAACTGGAGCGCAAACAGCAGCGCCAGCAAAAGGATTTGCAATACCAGACCGGCCCCGCGCAGGCCGAAGCGCCCAAGCCCGTGCGCGCCGGCGCGAAAGTCGGCCGCAACGATCCATGTCCCTGCGGCTCTGGCAAAAAATACAAAAAATGCCACGGCGCGAACGCATGAGTGGGACAGCCATTTGTGGCTGTCCTGTTTATCCTCGGCTCTTTGCAGGGGCGCCAGCACTGCTGAGCGCATCTCGGCAGGATGTGAGATAGGAACCCAAATGCCCCCAGGCGCACCACAGCAAATGCCCGAACGCCAGCCCATCCCCGGCGTAAAAAATCTCGTGGCCATCGCCAGCGGCAAAGGCGGGGTCGGCAAAACCACCGTCGCGGTCAACCTTGCCCTTGCCCTCGTAAAACTCGGTCACAAAGTCGGCCTCCTCGACGCCGACGTCTACGGCCCCAACGTCCCCATCATGCTCGGCACCACGCAAGAGCCGCTCGCCACCATGGACAAGCGCATCATCCCCGTCGAGGTCGCCGGCCTGAAAATGATCTCCATGGGTCTGCTCAATCCCGGCGACAAGCCCATGATCTGGCGCGGTCCTATGCTGCACAGCGTCATCACGCAATTCTTGCGCAGCGTGCAGTGGGGCGAGCTCGACCATCTCGTCATCGATCTCCCGCCCGGCACCGGCGACGTGCAGCTCACGCTCATCCAGACCGTCGCGGTCACTGGCGCCGTCGTCGTCACAACTCCTTCCACCGTCGCCCTCGCCGACGTCCGCAAAGCCATCGAAATGTTTCGCCAGGTCAACGTCGAAGTCCTCGGTGTCGTCGAGAACATGAGCACCTTCGCTTGCCCACACTGCGGCAAGCCCATCGACATCTTCGGCCATGGCGAAGGCGCAAAAACCGCGCAAGCCTACGGCGTTCCCGTCCTCGGCGAAATCGAAATCGATCCCCGCATCCGCATCGGCGGCGACACCGGCAAGCCCGTAGCACTCCTCGGCGAAAACGCCCTCGGCGCAAAAAGCATGTTCGATCTCGCTCGCGCCGTCAGCGCCCGCCTCGATTCCGTCTCCTCCACAGCCTCCGGCCCCTCCGTCCAAATCGATTAACCAGTGGCACAGCCATTTCTGGCTGTGCGCTATTTTGGAGTGCGGCGCCTTGTCTACCCATAGCTTCGAAGGGCCGCCGCTTTCGAGGTGACGGTTTTTAGAGCCGTGCCCCGCAGGAACAATCCGCGCCAGTCGAACTCCAGAAACAACTCGCCCTTGCTATCCTCTTGGTGAAGCTTTCAAATTTTTCTCGAATCGAATAGCGAGGTCTCAGCATGGCTGCCTCTCCGGCGGTTGACCTGGAATCGGTGGGTTTCACTCGCGAGCCAGCTCGTATTGACTGGCTCCTCCTCGGCGGCCTCACTCTCTTCACCTTCGTCGTCCACCTCGTCTTCTACAAAGGCTACGGCTTCTTCCGCAACGAGCTTTACTTCATCGCCTGCGGCAATCATCTCGATTGGGGCTACGTTGACCAGCCGCCCGGCGTTGCCCTCATCGCCTGGGCTTCGCGCCACATTCTGGGCGACACTCTCTTCGCCATCCGCTTCGTCCCCTGCATTTTCGCCGCGCTGCAAGTTCTGCTCACCGGTCTAACCGCGCGCGCACTGGGTGGCCGCCGCTTTGCGCAAGCCTTCGCCTGCATCTGCGTTCTCGCCGGTCCCGAATTCTTTGGTTCCTACCTCAACACCGATATGTTCATGGAACTCGGCTGGGCCGCTTGCGCCTGGGTCGCCGCGCGCATCCTCGCCGGAGAAACTCACAGGCTGTGGCTCCTCTTTGGTCTCTTCGCCGGTCTCGCCTTGCAAGGCAAACACGCTATGGCCTTCTTTGGCGTCGCTTTCCTCATCGGCCTGCTGATTTCCCAGCAGCGCAAAATACTTCGGAGCCCGTGGATTTGGGCCGGCGGCGCTGTCACCTTTCTCATCGCCCTCCCGAATCTCGTCTGGGAGTACAAACACGATTGGGCCACTTACGAGCTCCTCAGCAACATCGCCAACAGCGACAAAAATCTCGTCCTCACTCCTCTGCAATATATGGTGTCCAACATTCTTTATCTCTCTCCGCTAACGTTACCCGTCTGGATCGTGGGTCTGCTTTGGTTCCTGCTTGCCAAAGACGGACAGCGTTTCCGCGCGCTCGGCTGGACCTGGATCGTCAGCTTCGTAATGTTTGTCGCCCTCAGCGGTAAAGACTATTACCTCGCGCCGGTTTACCCGATGCTGTTCGCCGGTGGCGCCGTCGCCATCGAAGCCTGGTTCGCCACTTCACCCATGGCCGAAAAGCGCGGATGGCTCAAGCCTGTCTTCGCCGTGCTGATCTTTCTGGGCGGCGTGGTGATTTGGCCCTTCGCCATGCCCATGATGTCGGTGGAAAAATTCATCGCTTACGAGCACGCCCTCGGTGTCGCGCCCAAGAAAACCGAAACCACCGAGCTCGACCAATTGCCCCAGCAGTACGCCGATATGTTTGGCTGGCCTGAGATGGCCAAGGAAGTCGCGCGCGTCTACAACACGCTTCCGCCACAGGACCGCGGCAAGTGTGGCATCGCCGCAACTAACTACGGCGAAGCTGGCGCGATCGACTACTTCGGCCGCCAGTACGGCTTGCCGCCGGTCATCAGCGGCCACCAGAATTATTGGCTCTGGGGTCCGCGCAATTACACCGGCCAGTGCATGGTCATCCTCGGCCGCACCAGGGAGCAGCTCGACGGCTCGTACTCCAGCCTCACCCTCGCAGGCGAGACGTACCATCCATTCGCCATTCCCTTCGAGAATCATCGCCAAATCTGGATCTGCCGCGGCCCCAAGTACGGCAGCCTGCAGCAAGTCTGGCCCCGCCTCAAAAACTGGATCTAATCAAGTGGAGCAGCCATTGCTGGCTGCTCGCTGTCCCTGTGGCACAGCCATTTTTTGGCTGTGCGGCGCAAACTCGGCCCCGCTCTGGGAATCTCGGCGCACTCCGCGTCTCCACGTTATTTTTCCCCGCTCCTCCTTTTTTCCTTGAGTCCAAACCAAATTTTGCTATAATCGTTCTCGGGAAGAACCACGTAAAGCTTCAGGGTGCGGCAACCAAGTTGCCGCATTTTCTTTTTTATGGGAGGCTGTAGCGCCCGCTTTCTGAAACGGGCTCAGTCGCCGGTTCCGGCCCGTGGCATCAAAGCCGAGCGTTCTTTAAGTCCCTTTAGAATCAACACTTCTACAAGTGTTCATTCTAGAGGAGCTTAAAGTCGTTTAGAATCAACACTTACGAAAAAAGGGGGGAGGGGGAGGGTTACGGTTAACCAGAATTTGTCCCTCGATCCTCGCTCAAACGGCGCGCCATTGACTCGACAGCCCGACATACGCCCCTACCGCGGCAAGCGGCCCGAAATCGCCGCATCCGCTTACATTGACCCCGCCGCCGTCATCATCGGCGACGTGGTCATCGGCGCCGACTCCAGCGTCTGGCCCTGCTCCGTCGTGCGCGGCGACGTGCACTACATCCGCATCGGCGCACGCACCAATATTCAGGACGGCTGCGTCCTCCACGTCATGCGCGACGAATACCCCCTCCTCCTCGGCGACGATGTCACCATCGGCCACGGCGTCACCCTGCACGGCTGCGCCATCGAGTCCCGCTGCCTGGTCGGCATGGGCGCCATCATCCTCAACGGCGTGACAATCGGCGCCGGCAGCATAGTAGCCGCCGGCACGCTGCTCCTGGAGCGCACCGAAATCCCCCCCAACAGCCTAGTAGTGGGCCACCCCGGCAGAGTGAAACGCCCCCTGACTAGTGTCGACCAAGCCGCCATCGACGCCTACGCCCAGCGCTACGTCGAATACAAAAACATCTACCGCGAGGAACCCGTTTCGTGAGCGACGCGACAGCAAAAAGAGAAGAGCGCCGCAAATTCCAGGCGATCCGTGGCACGCGTGACCTCTTGCCGCCCGAGACTGAGTTATGGAATCGCGTCGAGCAAATCGCCCACGAAGTCTTCTCGACATTCGGTTATGGCGAGATTCGGACGCCGATATTGCAAATGACGGACTTATTCGCACGATCGATCGGAGCCGAAACGGATGTCGTTGCCAAAGAGATGTATACGTTCATTGATGAGATGCAAGGACTGCCTGACCCTGCGAACTTCGCGGTGTCTCCTGATGAGTATGTGAACTCTGTAGAGGAAGGAATCAAAAGCAACGAGATCCAAGTAACTAATTCAAACCTACGGGCGCTCGCTCGCCTGAAGGCCGAACTTGAAATGTTTCGAGTGCGGGCCGACGGTCAGTCAGTAGAGGAAGCCCACCTGAAATTCAGAATTGCGGCGAGTCAGATTCGGTTTGGAGATTCGATCAGTCTGGAGCCGGAAGCCACAGCCTCCGTCTGTCGCGCTTACATCGAGCACAACATGCAGCAGCTCCCGCAGCCCGTAAAGCTCTACTACATGGGGCCGATGTTCCGCCGCGAGCGTCCGCAGAAAGGCCGCTATCGCCAGTTCTACCAAATCGGTGCGGAAATTCTCGGCGGCACCGACGCTCCCGCCATCGACGCCGAAGTCATCGAAATGCTGATGACCTTCTTCGACAAATGCGGCCTGCTGGGTTCCACGCTCTACATCAACTCCATCGGCCACAACGCCGACAATTGCCGTCGCGGCTACGTCGAAAAACTCAGGGCCGCGCTCGAAAAAGTAAAAGACAAGCTCGGCCCCGACTCCCAGCGTCGCATCGATACCAATCCGCTCCGCGTCCTCGACTCCAAGCTCGAAAGCGAGCAAGGCATCATCGCCACGCTGCCGCACATCGCCGATCACCTCTGCGACGAATGCAAGACCCACTACACCGCCGTAAAGCGCCAGCTCGAGCTCCGCGGCGTCCTCTACCAGGAAAATTGGCGCTTAGTCCGCGGCCTCGACTACTACATGCGCACCACTTTCGAGATCACCGCCCCCGGTCTCGGCTCGCAAAACGCCGTCTGCGGCGGAGGCCGCTACGACGGCCTGGTCGAGCTACTCGGCGGCCCGCCCACCAAAGGCATCGGCTTCGCCATCGGCGAAGACCGCCTCATCTTGTCCCTGCAGGAAAGCGGTAAAGGCCAAGTGCCGCAAGGCCGCGACATCTACATCGCCTGGATGGGCGAAAAAGCCCACGCCACCGCCATCCGCGCCGCTAAAGATCTGCGCAGCGCCGGCTTCAGCGTCGAGCTCCCTCCGCTGGAGCAAAAATTCGGCAAAGCCCTGGGCCATGCCGACAAACTAGGCGCAAAATACGCCCTAATCCTAGGCGACAACGAAGTCTCCGAAGGCCTCTGGACTCTCAAGACCTTGGCCGACGGCACCCAACAAAAGCTTACCGAGGCCGATCTGCTCGAGTTTTTGCGCAAGCAAGAAAAGGTGTCATCCTGAAGCTATCCGATAAGGATAGCTGAAGGACCTCAGCGTAGAATAAGCCGACCCAGTAAGCGAGGAAGAACCGTGCTAGATTTTCTGGGCAACCTAACCCGCACCCACTACTGCGGCGCCCTCCGTGCCTCCGACGCCGGCAACAACGCCATCGTTATGGGCTGGGTGCATCGCCGCCGCGACCTCGGCAATCTCCTCTTCCTTGACCTCCGCGACCGCACCGGCATCGTGCAAGTCGTCTTCAACAAAGAAACGCAGCCCGCAGCCCACGCCAAAGCCGAACAAGCGCGCAGCGAGTTCGTCGTCGCTGTCGAGGGCAACGTAATCAAGCGCCAAAAAGCCAATCCCGAACTCGCCACCGGCGAAGTCGAGCTCGTCGCCACTAAACTGCACATTCTCAACAACGCCAAAACGCCGCCCTTCCCCATCGAAGATCAAATCACGGCCGCCGAAGAAACCCGCCTACGCTATCGCTATCTCGATCTGCGCCGCTTGAAGCCGCATCGCAATCTCGCGCTGCGCCACAAAATCGTTCTCGAAATCCGCAAGGTCATGGACGAAATGGGCTTCATCGAAGTTGAAACCCCCATGCTCACCCGCTCCACTCCCGAAGGCGCGCGCGATTATCTCGTCCCCAGCCGCGTGCATCACGGCCAGTTCTACGCGTTGCCGCAGTCGCCGCAAATCTTCAAGCAAATCCTGATGATTGGCGGCCTCGACCGCTATTTCCAAATCGTGAAATGCTTCCGCGACGAGGATCTGCGCGCCGACCGCCAGCCCGAATTCACCCAGCTCGACCTCGAAATGTCTTTCCCTCGCCAGCAAGACATTTTCGAAGTCATCGAAAACGTGATGGTGCGCGCCTGCGCCGTCGCCGGAATCAAAGCCGAGCGTCCCTTCCCGCACATGCTCTACAAAGACGCCATCCGCAAGTACGGCAGCGACAAGCCCGACCTGCGTTTCGGAATGGAGTTGCACGAAGTCACAAATTGCTTCCCCGAAGAAGCAAAACAGAAGCTGCAAATCGAAGGCAATGTTTTCGCCTTCGCTGGCACCGGAGCAGCAAGTTATTCACGCAAACAGCTCGACGACCTCACGGAAAAAGCTAAATCCCTCGGCGCACGCGGCAATTACTTCGTCAAAGTCGCGCCCGAAGGCACCACTTCGACCGTCGAAAAACTTATCGGTCCCGAAAACGTAAAGAAACTCGCCGAAGCCGCCGGCGCAAAATCCGGCGACCTCGTCGTCGCCGTCTCCGCCAAGCAGCAAATCAAAGGCACGGAAGCCGCCGCGCTCATCGCCGGCCACCTTCGCCTGCAACTTGGCGACGCCCTCAACCTGATCGACAAGACGCAATGGAAATTTCTCTGGATCACCGGCTTCCCGCTCTTCGAGTGGAGCGAATCCGACAAGCAATGGGTCAGCGCCCAGCACCCATTCACTGGAATAGTCGACGAAGATCTAGAAAAACTAGAATCCGCACCTTGGGAAGTGCGCTCCAAGGGCTACGACTTAGTCCTCAACGGAAACGAGCTAGGCTCCGGCAGCATCCGAATTCACCGCCAGGACATTCAGGAGCGCCTCTTCAAAGCCCTGGGCCTAACTGAACAGCAGCTCCGCCGCCGCTTCGGCTTCTTCCTCGACGCCCTGACCTACGGCACCCCGCCGCACGGCGGCATAGCCCTGGGCATCGACCGCATAGCGATGCTCCTAGCCGGCGAGCGCTCCCTGCGCGAAGTAATCGCCTTCCCCAAAACCACCGCCGCCCAAGACCTAATGGCCGAATCCCCCTCCGAAGTCGACACCGACCAGCTCGACCAGCTAGGCATAGCCATCAAGCCCAACGCCAAGAAAGCCGCCGAATGATATCCTTGTCGCGACTCGGACTATGAGCCGCATCCGCATACTCCCCGAAGCTGTCGCCAACCGCATCGCCGCGGGCGAGGTCGTCGAGCGGCCGGCCTCCGTCGTCAAGGAGCTGCTTGAGAACGCCCTCGACGCCGGCGCCAAAACCATTCGCGTCGAAGTCGAAGCCGGCGGCAAGCGCATGATTCGCGTCATCGACGACGGCTACGGCATGGCCCACGATGACGCGCTGCTCGCGTTCGAGCGCCACGCCACCAGCAAGCTGCGCTCCGCCGACGATCTCCTTTCCATCCCTACGCTCGGGTTCCGTGGCGAAGCCCTACCTACCATCGCCGCCGTCTCCCGCCTGCTCCTCGAAACGCGCGCCGAAGAAGAAGCCGAAGGCACTCGCGTCGAATTTGCCGGTGGCAAACTCGTCAACGTAAAATCCGCAGGTCTCCCGACCGGAACCACGGTCAGCGTCGCCGATCTTTTCTACAGCGTTCCCGCGCGCCGCAAATTCCTCAAGTCCGAAACCACCGAGCTAGGCCATATCGCCTCGCTCGTCACCCACTACGCCCTCGCCAATCCCGGCCGCCAATTCATTCTCTCCACGCCCACGCAGCAAATCGTGGACTGCTCTCCCGTCGAGCGCCTCGCCGAGCGCGTCTACCAACTCTTCGGCAAGCAGTCCTTCGACGAACTGATCGAAATCCCCGTCGTCTCCGCGGCCTTTCGCGCCGCCATCACCGAACCGGAGCTAGAACAAAGCGAAGAAAAAGCACGCCTCACCGTCTACGGTTTCACCTCACGCCCGGAAGTCCAGCGCCCCAATCGCAACGGCATCTACATTTTCGTGAATCGCCGCCTCGTCCGCGATCGCCTGATCCTCCACGCCATCCACGAAGCCTATCGCAACATTCTTCCCAGCAACGTTTTTCCCGCCACGCTGCTCTTCCTCGAAATGCCCTACGACGAAGTCGACGTCAATGTGCATCCGGCAAAAATCGAAGTGCGTTTCCGCCGCTCGCAATTCGTGCACGATTTTACGCGCGATGCAATCCGCCAAGCTTTGATGAGCGCGCGCCCCATCGCCAGCTTCGCCGCCGCAGCCGCTTCCGGCAACGCGCCGCAAAATGCACATGCCACTGGTGCGCCGCTCTCCGCCGCTGCTTCGCTCGATCTGGCCGCTCCCTCCATCGTTCCGCGCGCCATCATCCCTGCAATGGAAGAAATCGGGCTCGGTTCCGGAGTAGGCTCCGACGGCGGCTTCGATCTAACCGGCCCCCCACTGCAACCCATCGAGCTGCGCTTCGCATTTCCGGCAGGGCCAGAATCTTCGATCGAATCCGGCGCGGCTTTCGGTGCGCCGAGCCTCGACAACGAACGTCCCGCGTCGAGCTGGGCCGCGAATTTCGCTGGCGCCAACGGCGACGCCCCCGCCACGCTCCCGCACCCCGACGAAATCGCCGACCTCAAGCCGCTAGGGCAAGTCAGCTCCAGCTTCATCGTCGCCGTCAACGGCGAAGGCCTGTGGCTCGTCGACCAGCACGTTGCCCACGAGCGCGTCCTATTCGAACAGCACCTCGAAGCCCGCCACGCCGGAAAAGTCGAAAGCCAGCGCATGCTCATGCCCCTGATCCTCGAGCTTTCCCCGCGCCAGCTGGTCATCTACGAAAAAATCGCCGAAGAGCTAAGCGCCAACGGATTCGAAGTCGAGCCCATGGGCCCCCGCAGCGTCGCCATCCAAGCCGCGCCCGCCGGCATCACCGGCAGCGACGCGGAAAAACTCCTCACCGAAATTCTCGACGGCATCGAGCGTGAAAACGCCGCCATCTCCATCGAAACGCTGCAAGCCAAAATCGCGGCATCCACCGCCTGCCACGCCGCCATCAAAGTCAACATGCCTCTAGACCAGACAAAAATGGAATGGCTCCTCGCCGCCCTCGCCAAAACCGATTGCCCCATGAGCTGCCCTCACGGCCGGCCGGTAGTCCTCCGCTATTCCATAAAAGAAATCGAGAAAGCCTTCCACCGCATTTGAAAATCACCCGGGCTATCTCCAAATCAATAGCAATTGCACGTACAATACGCTGTCGCCTCGAGAGGAACACGTGACCGACCCGCAAAAGACAGCCGTAGTCTTCGGCTTGGCCAACAAACGAAGCATCGCCTGGGCTATTGCGCAAAAACTCCAGCAAGCCGGCTGGCGTCTCGCCATCACCTATCAAAATGAACGCCTGGCCCTGGAAGCCAAAGATCTCATCGCCGATCTTCCCGGCGCCGACGGCTTCATGTGCGACGTCACGCAAGACGATCAGCTCGCGCGTCTTTTCGCCGACCTGAAAGAAAAATACGGTGTCTTGCACGGTTTGGTGCACAGCATCGGCTTTGCCCCCGAAGCCGATCTCAAAGGTGACTTCGTCAACACCACCCGCGAAGGATTTCGCATCGCGCACGACATCAGTGTCTATTCCCTCATCGCCGTCTCTCGCGGCGCGCTCCCGCTCATGAACTCCGGCGGCGGCATCGTCACGCTCACCTATTACGGCGCCGAAAAAGTTATCCCCCGCTACAACGTCATGGGCGTAGCCAAAGCCGCGCTCGAAGCCACCGTGCGCTATCTCGCCAACGATCTCGGCCCGAAAAATATTCGCGTCAACGCCATCTCCGCTGGCCCCATCAAGACACTGGCCTCCCGCGGCATCTCCGGTTTCGGCGACATGCTAAAAATCCAAGCCGAGCGCGCGCCGCTAAAGCGCAACGTGGATGCCGCCGAAGTAGGCGCGACCGCGGCTTTTCTCCTCTCCGAGGCCGGCTCCGGCATCACCGGTGAAACCATTTACGTCGATTGCGGCTACAACATCATGGGTTTCTAGTGGCATAGGCTTCAGCCTGTGCTCTTACGGACCGAGCACGGTGCGCGCAGAAACATTCGATGACGGACCGAGAAGTATCGATCACTACTCGCATGCACAAACTCACCATCGCCATCGACGGCCCCGCGGGTTCCGGCAAAAGCAGCGTAGCCCGCCTCGTTGCGGGCATCCTCGGCTATCTCTATCTCGACAGCGGCGCCATGTACCGCGCCCTCGCGCTGAAAGCGCTGCAGCGTCAAGTTCCGCTCGATGACGAAACGCAATTAGCAAAGCTCGCGAACGAAACACGCATCGAACTGCGCTCGCCAACTCCCGAACAGGAAAAAGCCGGAATCAAGAATCGCGTGTTCCTCGACGGCAAGGAAGTAACAGAAGAAATCCGCACCGGCACAGTGGCGCAGGCCGCTTCGCGTCTGGCCACAATCGCCCGAGTGCGCGCCGTCCTGGTCGCCGAGCAGCAGCGCGCCGGCGCTGGCGGCGGCATCGTGATGGAAGGGCGCGACATCGGAACTGTGGTTTTCCGCAGCGCCGAGCTAAAAATCTTTCTCGAGGCGTCGCCGGAAGTGCGCGCGGAGCGTCGCTGGAAAGAGCATCAGGAAAAAGGCGAGCCTATGACGCTCGCGCAAGTCCTCGAAGAAGTCCGTGAACGCGACAAGCGCGACCGTGAACGCAAAGTTTCGCCGCTGGTGCGCGCCGCCGACGCCGTCCTGGTCGACAACACCGCCATGGACGCCACGGAAACCGCGCGACTCATCGTGATGCTCGCGCGCGAACGCGAAAGGGACATGGCCACCGCCGCCGGGAGGAATCCGTAATGATTCGCATGCTCGTAATGTTCGCCATAGCGGTCGCTGGAGCAATGCTGGCCTCGCCGATGATGGTGTTCGGCGCGGCACAAAATTCGCAGGAGCCAAACACGAATGCGCAATCCGCCGCCGCGCAAAAACTCCGTGCCTTCCTCGACGCCGATTGGCAGCGCTGGATGCAAGAATATCCCGAGGCTGCCACGGGCGTCGGCTATCCCGGCCAGAACGATCGCTGGACCGACGACACGCCCGCCGGCATCGAGCGCCGCAAAAAACATCTAGCCGACAGCCTGGCCACACTGAAGGCCATCCCTCGCAACGATCTGCCGCCCAGCGAGCGGCTCAATTTCGATCTTTACCTCGAACTCCTCGAAACCGCCAACGAAGGCTTGCTGTACGGCGACGACCCGCTCCCGTTCCGCAACGTTGTCCCACGGAATCTCCGGATGACACTCAACCAAATGGGCGGCGTGCAGCAAGAAGCCCCGGAAGCGCTTGCGATGCAGCCGCACCAAACCGTCGCCGACTACGAAATCATTCTCAAGCGCCTCGGTGCGCTTCCTGCCGCAGTCGACCAAAAACTCGCGCTCCTGCAAGGCGGCTTGAAGCGTGGCTACACGCCGCCAAAAATCGCGCTGCGCGATTTGCCCAAGCAAATCGCCGATCTCACGCCGGCCGACCCACTGGCCAGCCCATTGCTGCAAGCGTTCAGCGAATTTCCTCCCAACTTTCCCGAAGCCGACCGCGCGCGCCTCGTCGAAGCAGCCAAAAGCATCTACGCAGCGTCCGTCGGGCCCGCGTTCCGCAAACTCCACGACTTTGTTGCGAGCACGTATCTCCCGGCTTGCCGAGAAAACATTGCCGCCACCGTGCTGCCCAACGGCGCCGCCGCCTATGCTTTCCACGTGCGGTGGCAAACCACTACGAGCCTGACGCCGCGGCAAATTCACGAAATCGGCCTAGCCGAAATAAAACGGATTCGCGCCGAGATGGACAAAGTCATCGCCTCCGCGAACTTCAAGGGCAGCTTCCACGACTTCACCGAATTTCTCCGCACTGACCCGCGCTTCTACTATGAGCGGCCCGACGATCTGGTCAACGGCTACCGCATCATCGCCAAGCGCATTGATCCCGGGCTCGCGCACCTTTTCGGGAAGCTCCCGCGCCTGACGTACGGCGTCTGCCCCATCCCCGATTTCAAGGCGCCCTCGCAGACCACCGCCTACTATCAGCCCGGCTCGCCGCAAGCCGGGCGCCCCGGCTGCTATTTCGTCAACACGTTCAACCTCCACGCGCGGCCGAAGTGGGAGATGGAAGCGCTCTCGCTCCACGAAGCGGTTCCCGGCCATCACTTGCAGATTTCTCTCGCGCAGGAAATGGAGAACACGCCGGAGTTTCGCAAGCACGTCGGCTACTCGGCGTTTGTGGAAGGCTGGGCGCTCTACAGCGAAGGCCTGGGCGAAGATCTGGGGTTCTACACCGATCCCTATTCCAAATTCGGGCAGCTCAGCTACGAGATGTGGCGCGCGGTCCGCCTCGTGGTCGACACCGGCATGCATTCGATGGGCTGGACGCGCGAGCAAGCTATCCAATTCTTCAAGGACAATACCGGCAAGACAGATCAGGATATCACCGTCGAAGTCGATCGCTACATCGTCTGGCCCGGCCAGGCGCTGGCCTACAAACTCGGCCAGCTCAAAATCCGCGAGCTACGCGCCGAAGCCGAGCGCCGCCTCGGCGGCAGATTCAACATCCGCGCGTTCCACGACGCCGTCCTGGAACAGGGCGCCGTCCCACTGAGCCTCCTTGAGCCGCACGTAAACCAATGGACCGAGCAGCAGGCCACCCGGTAGTCCACCCCCATTCAGGGTGTTTTTCGTAGGAGTCGTATTTGTAAAGGAACGAATTCACCAGGTTGATTAGATGAGCGAGTTCGCCAATCAAACTCCGATGGTGCGCGGGATCGATCTTGATGCGCAGACGCGGTGCGTGCACTACCACTCGGCGGCGGATATTGTGGCGATCAAGATGAAGTGCTGCGGGGTCTACTACGCTTGCAGGGATTGCCATGTTGCGCTGGCGGGGCACGCGATTGCGGTTTGGCCGACGGGGGAATGGGACGAGCGGGCGGTTTTGTGTGGGGCTTGCGGGGTGGAGATGACGATTCGGCAGTATTTGGATTGTGAGGCGCGGTGTCTGGGTTGCGGGGTGGGGTTTAATCCTGGGTGCAGGAAACACAATCATTTTTATTTTGAGGCGGAGAAAAAAGCGGGTGCCTAGCGGGACTCGGAATGACAAGCCAAGGCGAGAGGCCGCGTAAAGGCGGCTCTTATATGGGCGGAAACCCGCGAATTTGTTTGCGCTGCGGGGCGCGGGGCACTAAGATTTGCGCAAATTGAAGTCAGTGGCGGCCTCGGACGAGGTCGGCCTGGGAGGCATCCATGCGGCGAGAGAAAGTGCTCGTTGGGGCTCTCCTTTTTGTGATGTGCATTGCTTGCACTGTGAATCCAAGCAGCGCGCAGCAGATTGGGAAATTCGTTCCGATTCCTGCGAATTCGGATGCCGATCATGCGTTGACGGAAATCAACGCCACTACCGACCCGGCACAGAAGCTGGCGCTGATCGACAAATTTGCGGCCAGCGCGCAGGGAGACATGGTCATCATCGCCGACGACCAATACGTCAACTACTACATCGCGGCAAAGAACTACGACAAAGCGCTCGAATACGGGGACAAATTGTTTGCGCTGGACCCTGACAACTTCTCGAATGCGGTAAACATGGTGCGCGCGGCGCAGGGCAAGGAAGAGCAGGCGGCGCCTGATGGAATGAAGCAGGAGAGGTGGGACAGTCAAAAGACGCAAACGCTGCAGGATATCCACGACACCGTCGTCTACGTGGAGCAACTGCTTGTCGACGGCGCCTATCGCACTACCGATGCGGCAAAGCGCGCGGGGCTGCTGGTGCGCTTTGCGCAGCTTTTTCCGGATTCGCCGTTCGCGAGCCAGGCTTTGGGAGTGGCGGCAGCCTCTTACCGGCAGACGCAGAATACCGCGAAGATGCTGAGCGTGGCCAATGACCTGCTCGCCAAAGATTCTAACAATCTGGGCATGTTGCTGCTGCTGGCCGACTACTACAGCGAAAAAGGCGAGCAGCTCGACAAAGCGGAATCGTACGCCAAGAAGTCCGTTGCGCTGCTGGAGACGGCGAAAAAGCCGGACGGCGTTACCGACGAGCAGTGGAAACAGCAGAGCGCGTTGCAAAAAGGTCTGGCGTTGAGCGCCTTGGGCCAGGTGAATATCGAGAAGAAGAACAATGCTCAGGCGGTGGACAACTTCAAGGCTGCCGCGCCGCTACTCAAATCCGACGAGGGAAGTTACGCGCGCAACCAGTATCGCCTGGGATTTGCGCTGCTCAATCTGAAGCGCGTGCCGGAAGCTAAAGCGGCGTTCACGGACGCGGCTTCGGTGAATAGCCCGTACAAGGCGCTGGCGCAAGAGAAACTGAAAGCGCTGCCGGCCACAGCCGCGGCGAAGAAGTCCTGAGGGCGGCGAGCGCCTCTGGGACGCGAGGTAAAGCACGCCCTACATGGGTGGGATCAGGTGGGGGCGGACATGGAGGCGAGGAACTCGGCGTTGGATTTGGTCTTGGTGAGGCGGCTCAGCAAGAGTTCCATGGCTTCCACGGTGGAGAGCGGGCTGAGCACCTTACGCAGGACCCAGACGCGGCTTAGTTCGTCGGGGGGAAGTAGCAATTCGTCCTTGCGGGTTCCGGAGCGCTGGATGTCGATGGCCGGGAAAACTCGCTTATCGGAGAGGCGGCGGTCGAGATAGATTTCCATGTTGCCGGTGCCCTTGAACTCCTCGAAGATGACGTCGTCCATGCGGCTGCCCGTGTCGATGAGCGCGGTGGCCACGATGGTCAGCGAGCCGCCTTCTTCGACGTTGCGAGCGGCGGCGAAGAAACGCCGCGGGCGCTGCAATGCGTTGGCGTCGATACCGCCGGAGAGCACTTTGCCGGACGGCGGCGTGACGGCGTTGTAAGCGCGCGCGAGACGCGTGATGGAGTCGAGCAGCACGACCACGTCGCGCTTGTGCTCGACGAGGCGCTTGGCTTTCTCCAGCACCATTTCGGCGACCTGGATGTGGCGCTGCGGCGGCTCGTCAAACGTGGAGCTGATGACTTCGCCCTTGACGGTGCGCTGCATGTCGGTGACTTCTTCGGGGCGCTCGTCGATCAGCAGCACGATCAGCGCGACTTCCGGATGATTGGTGGCGACGGCATTGGCCATGGCTTGCAGCATCATGGTCTTGCCGGTGCGCGGCGGCGAATTGATCAGTCCCCGCTGGCCCTTGCCGACGGGGCAGAGAAGATCGAGCACGCGGCCGGTCATCAACTCCTTCGTGGTTTCCATCTTGAGGCGGCCCTGGGGATAGAGCGGCGTCAGGTTATCGAAGAAAATCTTATTGCGCGCGACTTCCGGATCTTCAAAATTGACGGCTTCGACTTTGATCAGAGCAAAATAGCGCTCGCCGTCTTTCGGCGGGCGAACCTGGCCGGAGACGGTGTCGCCGGTGCGCAAATCGAATTTGCGGATTTGCGACGGAGAGACGTAGATGTCATCCGGGCCGGGGAGATAGTTGTACTCGGGGGCGCGGAGAAAGCCGAAGCCGTCGGGGAGGCATTCGAGGACGCCTTCGGAGAAGATCAAGCCGTTTTTCTCCGTTTGCGCGCGGAGGATCTGGAAGATCAACTCCTGCTTGCGCATGCCGCTGGCGCCGGGAATGTTCAGTTCCTTGGCGATTTTTGCCAAGTCCGTGATATTTTTTTCCTTTAGCTCGGCAAGACTAATGCTCATCTGATTGTTTCCTTCAACGCTTGTTTCTTTCATATGTCCTTAACTTTTTAGGGTGAACCCTGATTTTGAAAACGATCTGGTTGTGAAATCGACCTGAACTTCGGATTACCGTACGAGGCGACGCTCCGAACTGGCAGACAAACGCAAAACCGGCCAGGAAAAGGCAGACCAAATTTCAGATTTCCGACAAACCGGAGGCAGCGCCGACGGAGCGAACTAGCGACCGCTTTTTCGTGTAACCGCGGAGCGGGATACACGACAGGGCGGGCCTCGCCCGAACGGCCACAAAAGAATCGGCGGCGACGGGCGCAACGGCATCGTGCTCAATGGGCACGATCGGCCGCTCAAGCGCAACCTGCAGCACTTCATCCATGGTCTCGACAAAATGTACCGTAAGGCTCGAGAGGATTTCCTGCGGGATATCCGCTAGGTCCTTCTCATTGTCCTTCGGAAGGAGCACAGTACGCAAGCCCATTCGGTGGGCGGCCAGGAGTTTTTCCTTTACGCCGCCGATGGGGAGAACTTTGCCGCGCAGGGTGATTTCGCCGGTCATGGTGACGTCGCAGCGCACCGGAATTTTAGTGAGGGCGCTGACGATGGAGTTGCAAATGGTGATGCCGGCGGAGGGGCCGTCCTTGGGGATCGCGCCTTCGGGGACATGCACGTGGATATCGATGTTGCGATAAAAATCCTTGGCGAGGCCGAAGGTGTTCGAACGCGAGCGAATGAAGCTCATGGCGGCTTGTGCGGACTCTTGCATGACGTCGCCTAGTTTTCCGGTGAGGGTGAGGCGACCTTTTCCTTCCATAAGAGTGGCTTCGGTGGCGAGCACGGAGCCGCCGACTTCGGTCCAGGCGAGGCCAGTGGTGAGCCCGACTTCATTGTGTTTTTCTAGCCAAAACTCGCGGTATTTCAGGACGCCGAGGAAATCGTTAACGTTGGCTGCCGTTATTTCGGCCTTGACCTTGGCGTCGGCGCCTTCGGTAACGACCTTGCGGGCCATCTTGCGCGAGATGTTTTGGATTTCGCGCTCGAGGCTGCGCACACCGGCTTCGTGAGTGTAATGGCGAATGATGTGCAGCAGGCCTTCGTCGGTGAGCGTGAGGTTTTTGTCGGTCAAGCCGGTGGCTTCGCGCGCGCGACGGACGAGGAAGCGCTTGGCGATTTCGAGTTTTTCCTGCTCGGTGTAGCCGGGGAGACGCAGAATTTCCATGCGATCCTGCAAGGGCTGCGGGATGGTGTGCAGGACGTTGGCGGTGCAGACGAACATCACTTTGGAAAGATCGTACTCGACGTCGAGATAGTGATCGGTGAAGGAGTGATTCAACTCGGGGTCGAGGACTTCCATTAGTGCCGCGGACGGGTCGCCGCGGAAATCGGTGGACATTTTGTCGACTTCGTCGAGCACGAAAATCGGATTAACGGTGCCGGCTTTCTTCATCATCTGGATGATCTGGCCGGGGAGCGCGCCAATATAGGTGCGGCGATGGCCACGGATTTCGGCTTCATCGCGCACGCCGCCGAGCGAGACGCGGACGAATTTCCGGCCGGTGGCGTGGCCGATGGACATGGCCAGCGAGGTTTTGCCGACGCCCGGAGGTCCGACGAAGCAGAGGATGGAGCCCTTGGGATTCTTTACGAGCTGACGGACGGCGAGGAATTCGAGGATGCGCTCTTTTACCTTCTCGAGTCCGTAATGCTCGTCGTTGAGAATTTTTTCGGCGGCTTTGATGTCGCGAATTTCTTTGGAGCGCTTCTTCCAGGGCACAGCGAGCAGCCAGTCGAGATAGTTGCGGCTGACGGTGGATTCGGCGGACATCGGGGGCATCAGCTCGAGGCGCTTAAGCTCCTGGATGGCTTTTTCGTGGACTTCCTTGCTCATGCCGGCGGTGTCGATTTTCTTTTTTAGCTCGTCGATTTCGCTTTTTTCGCCGCGCCCGAGCTCCTTCTGAATGGCTTTAAGTTTTTCGTTGAGGTAATACTCTTTTTGAGCGCGCTCCATCTGGCGCTTGACGCGCGTGTTGATGTTGCGGTCGACGTTGAGCTTTTCGAGCTCGATTTCGAGAATGTCGCCAATGCGGTTGAGGCGCTCGAGAGGATCAACGGTTTCGAGGAGGTCCTGCTTCTCGTCAACGGGGAGCTGCAGGTTGGCGGCGATAGTGTCGGAAAGGCGGGCGGGATCGTCGACGCGGGCGGCGGCGATCATGGTGTCGTAATTCAAGCTTTGCGAGAGTTTGATGAACTGTTCGTAGAGACCGGTAATTTTCTGGACGGTCTGGTCGACTTGCGGAGAAGGCTCGACGCGAGCGCCGAGGAGGCGAACGGTGGCGCGGAAAAAACCTTCTTCGGTGGCGATGGAGATGGCGCGGGCGCGCTC